>ERZ791931.332-NODE-332-length-57616-cov-66.090582_pt1 | contig 57616 bp, 43 predicted proteins | sample MGYA00510127_ERZ791931 | MGnify/ENA primary metagenome ERZ791931 (study PRJEB30046, sample SAMN00792067) | human gut metagenome | study: EMG produced TPA metagenomics assembly of the A metagenome-wide association study of gut microbiota in type 2... | reverse complement strand
TGTTTTTTCTGATATTTCATCTATTGTAATCCAATCTTCACATAATTCAAGAACCCGATTTATTAGTGTCTCTTTAGTTAGACGTTGACCGTGTTCATTAGAACTTGTATCATTAGCATCATAACTTGTACCATTAGTATTATAGCTTGTATCATTAGCTTTATTAAGATAAAGATACAATGATACAGTATCAGGTTGAACATGTTCTACAAGAGCAGGAATATGCCATTTGTTATCAATAGCTCCTTTTACTATATAATCAGCACCACTGCCAGCTTTTTCTCCATAACCTAATTGAATAAAGAACTTCTGAATAATAGGATTACGGCAAACGCTCTGACTTCCTACGTAAAAGTCATCTACAGAGATAAGCATTCTTCCCGGATTTCTGAATGTTATTTTGTCCTTCTCTCTAACAATAAGAATGTTGCCTTGTTCTGCATAATTGCAATGGACTATACAGTTTACTAAAGCTTCTCTAACTGTAATATGTGCAGATGTCTCTTCTGTTCTTTCTATACCATTCAATAAGAATGGAGCAGGCAGCGTTTGTGCCAACTTATTATATACCTTGAAGAAAAATTGATAGAGGTTAGCATTCCAGGAACCGTCTGCATATATTCTGTCCGACCACCTTTCATTGGTGTTATTACTTAGTTTTTCCTGATAATCTACGAAGTACCATGGACAGCAAGCCTGGTCTGTAATGCTTTCTGTTTTACCAAACATCAGAATACCGGCGCGAGTGAATCCCTCCTGGCCGTTTTCTCTATCCACACGATATGCTCCGATTTTGCATAAGAAATTGAAATCGTCCAATTCGTTCCACGGATGATTGTCTTTGCGGAGTATAAACCGTTGTCGATACCCTTTTAATGTAGCGACATCAATATCATTCATCGAATAGTTCGGTAATATCTGATTGTCAAAAGGTAAAGTTGCATGGTGAGCATCGGCAAACATCTGACGAATTTCAGAATCAGTACAGTGGTAATCTCCTTTATGGTTTCTCTTAAAAGTATTTCCAAAAGGATTTCTTGTAAGATATACCGGTCGGATGTCATACGATGCTCTTGGTATTCTGAATAGAAGAACAAAATTTCCATCGATGTCTGTTTCATACACATCACGTTCGGCAAGCATTGTTGCACTTACTTTTTCTTTGTTGTGCGCACAGTCCCAGAAACGTTTCTTATATGTATCAATTTGTTGCTTGTTAAGACCGTCGGGCATGAATATCCCATTCTTTTCCTTTATACCTAATACGATGATTCCACCGTTTGTATTGGCAAATGCAGAAAATGTTTCCCAGAAACTTTCCAGCAATCCTCCTTTTGCTGATTTGAATTCAACCTCCGAGTTTTCGGAACCACTGATTAATTCCTTTATATGTTTTTTTATGTCAGATGTCATTTTTGCTTTGATTATTATATTTTATACCCTTGATGAAGCAATGTCATAGTACTGCAACAGAACTTCGTCTTCCTGTAGAAGTGATTCCAGAATATGGTCACCTACAGTTACTATAGCCTGATAGTTCTTCTGCTTGTAGCATTCTTTGAAACCATAGCGCAATACTTCCAGACGAGTATCTTTCATTCTCTTTGCTTTCGGTTTTTGAGCCTGTTCCAGATACATGTTGAATTCCTTCATCATTCTGCGATTTCGGATTATTTCAAGGTCGGCTGCCTTTTCAGGGTCCGGATTACGCCAATTTCCTTCTTCATCCTTGATGAAATTTTCTTCAAGGATTGACATTAGTTCTGGAAGAACGTCTCCTTTTTTAGGAGGAAGCATATTCTTCATCCATTCTGGTTGCAAGTCTGAATATGTCTGCGGGTTTTGGAGTTCTCTTTTTAACCATTCTATACCTTCTGCTTCACTGCTGATGAATAGTGCCATAGGTACAAAACCAGAACATTTTTCTTTTTTACGTTCATATTCTATTGCTTGTGATGCTGTGAAGAACATACCGTCTCTTTCTATGAATCGTTCTCGGAGCTGCTTTTGAAACTCTTGGGCATCCATAGGGATGGCATAGCCTTTTTGTACATAGTAGGATATCAGTCTGTCGAATAATATCTTAGGGCTACGTTCAATTACAGCTGTTGTAGATTCTCCTTTGCTTAAATGTACAGGTAGATGTACAAGCAGTTCTTCGATAAAGTCCATAGCTGTTTTGGCTTTATCTTCAGATTTATCAAATTTCTCTATTATGGAATCAGAAGGTTTATAGCAGGTAATTACTAAGTCTTGCTTTACCGCAGTAGTGGTAGTTACAGCTTTGAATGATCCTTGTTTTTTATCTAAAGCTGCCACATTTACAACCACAAATCCAACTCCTTGCAATGCATTCTGTATGGAATTCCATACTGCTGCACTGGTATTACTGAATTCTATTGTTAACCATTTACCTGGTTTAAGTACTCTATAATACTCTTTAAATGATTGATTCATTAAAGTTTGATATTCAAAGAGTGTTTTATGTTGTACGTTATTTATTATTGCTTCTTCTCTGTTGTTAGTTATAACCTTAATCTTACTTTCCCAAATTAAACTTAATTCTGAATACATTATATTACCTCCGAAAGGTGGATCGGTAAAAATATAATCAATAGATGATGATTTTAAATCAGGTATAAATGTTGCAGAATTAACACTAATTAAAGAGTTACCTCTTTCTAAGTATGATGTGCTTTTAAAATCTTTAATCTTACGGTTAAAGATATTGATAGGATTTAATTCGACATTAAGTGATGGTATATATAAAGTGCCAGTTAATATACCAAATTTTCTATCCAAGGTAAATTTGTAACACTTTGTTGTCCTTTGCAAAGTTGAAGTTACCCAATTTTGAAGGAAAATATCACCTTTACATAATTCATAAATTCTATTTAAGTATATAAAATTCCTTTTTGTATAGAATTGATGTGTATGAGTAATCCCATTACTTCTTATTGGCTGTGCAGTGTTATATCCTTCCTGTAGTTTATATGTACTAATTTCAGATAGGTTTATATTTCCTATTTTTCTTATTAAGTCTATATCATAGGAATCAACATCTTTTTCTCCTCTTTTGCCAGATAAAGTATAATTAACCCTTACTGGAACTTTTTTATTCAATGTAACTGTTTTATTCAATAACGAATCAAATGAAGTTTCCCATGCTTTTTCCATATTCTTCTTGGAACAAGTATTACCACAATGTGGACATGGAAAAGAATCTTTCATTATTTCTTTATCTAAATCAACAGCTTCGTCCCATAAAACAATCTCATTTCCGCAAGATGGGCAAACAAAAACATCACTCCATATTGTATAATTAATTTTGGCTTTTTTACCATCTACCTCAGTTTCATACATCCATCCAAGTTCTTTTTCTACTTGTTCTAGAATTCTTAATGCTTTTCTTTCAAAAGTTTTTGGGTCGAATTTTAGATTATATGTAGCTGCTATTAAAGAGGCAATAGGAGATAAGTCAGAACAGATACCGTGTCTGACTCCAATCTGGGCATTTTCTTCTTTTAAAGCCTTTACATCATTCTCTGAACCACATAACTGTGCTGCAACACTGGTCATTCCAGTGCCACAAAAACCATCGAATACAATATCTCCAGGTTGCGTGTAATGTAATATATAACGCATTATTGCAGGATGTGGTACCTTTGTATGGTAGGCATGAGCCATATAAATCGGGTTATTTTTTCCTTCACTGACGTCAGCTGTGTATGGAGTTTTTACTTCAAAATTTGCTTTACGTTTCCCTTCTTTTTCCAATTCAACTTTTTCCTTTTCCCATTCTTCGATAAAATCATTTAGCCAAGGATTGGGGCAAGCCGTATAATAAGGAGGATCGGAGAGATTGATTATATCATCATCCTCTCCAATTGGGAAACCTTCGATTTGTTTCAACTCTGGCAGTTTTTTACGAAGCTCTGCACGAAAATACTCACGACGGGCATCTTCGCTTGGGAACTCCATTCCTAAGCAAACAACTTTATCTGGTACAATCTTTGTCTCTTCAAATTCATCATCAAGAAACAATCTTGGGCTCATATCTTTTGAATTCATTTTTATCTGTTTATTTATTTTACTATTATTCGAATATCCTCCGGCTTATGTCCTCTGCTCTGATTATCAATATATGCTGCCAAGGCATCAAGAGCCTGCTGTTTAGTCATAGGACGGGAGAATATTTTAAGCATCTCGTTATGATTGATTTCTACCTTTGTAAAACTCCTTTGGAGCTTGTTGATAATATCAATCAATATGCGTGCATACTGCGGATTCAGAGAAATGTTTCCGTCAATAAACTGTTGTATGGTAGATTTCTCTTCCTGAGTAAGCATTTCCTTATTTCTCAGAATGGTAGGGTCTTCCAACGCATCATGAAAGCCTTGCTCATATTCCGCATAGATTTCTTTCAATTCATCTTTTAAGTCTTCCAGTTCCGGCAATTCATCTTTTTGCATGGCTGGATTAAAGCCATCTACAGATGTAGGCACAGAAAGAATCGCATTCTTGTTGACTGAAGAATTTACTACCTTCAGTAGATTCATCTTCCTCAACCAGTTGTCATATCTTGAAGGATTGATGAATGAAGCATTCTTTATGATGTCGCATAATTGTTTCTCTGTGCTTAGCATTACCGCATTTTTCTTTCCATGATCTATTTCGCTTATATGAGCTTTCAGATAAGCTTCCATATACCATGTCGCATACCTGTCTTTGAGTGCCTCCAGTTTCAGCTTGTAAGCATCTCTTGCCTGTTTCCCTTTGTTTATTACTTCTCTGATTCCGTCAATGGAAGAGGTTATTTCTGTTTTCAAATCATTATCATTTACATTTGATAGAGCTGTGCGCAGATATGAAATCAAATCTCTGAATCCATCCAGTTCCTTCATCAAATCCAAAGTTTCAAACACTTTGCTGCGAGTTTCGGTCATGGCCGTTTTTACAACATCTATCTGCCAGTCGATATTACGCATCTTGGCTTTGGTATTGTAGCGCTGCATGTGATTGCAAATACCTTTCAGACGAACCAATTCTACATCAAAATTGCGGGCATCATCTTCTGAAATGATTTCTATATCGTTAAGAAAATAATATCCTCCTTGAATTTTATGCTGAAGTGTCACTATGATATTCTCCAACTCTGAAGCTTTCGCCAGTAAATCAGCGAAGATGCTGCTATTGGGATTGTCAAGCTCGTTTGTACGGTCCACACCCAGTAAGCCTAAACATATTTCCCTTACAAGAGGGATGTTTATTCCCTTAGGCGGACATACATTGGAGAATGTATAGCAATCCTGTGGATTGAGTTTACTTATGTCTGATATGTTACCAGCATTAATTTGGCTTCCTCCTTGCAATACGATTTCAATCTCGCCGAGTGCTGCCATCGTAGCAAGTACAAGCATTTCAAGATCAGCTTCGATATGATAGTCAATGGAGATATATTCATGCGTGTCAGCATAGAATACTTCCAGAATTTCATCCCGATTCAAAACTTGTCCTCCTTTGGCTTCAAGCTTGTTTTTTATACTTCGGGCATATTCTGAATGTTCGGTACTAAGCCTTCCGTTTTCCCATAATCCAAGTCCCATCAAGATAGCTTCACCATTCCTGTTTATCGTGGTTGGTGATGCAATTTTAGCACGGGCCGAACGTAAGAGGTTTTCTCTGTTTTCATTGGTAAGAGGTTGCTGTAAAGCTGAGAACTTAGGATAATGAGGATTTTCTAGTTCAAATTGTTTTTCCATGATATACGATGTGACGGCACTTACTGCATCGATTTTGGAATCAGCTTGTGCGCCAGGCATACCTTGCATAGGATGCTTGTCACCTATATATTCTACCATGGTTTTAGCCAGGAGCTCGTTGTTAAACATATTTCTGGCTTCCTTGTAATATTTCTCGCGCAATTGTTTGTAACGAGGCTTTTCATCTGTGCTTGCACTACCTTCTTGCGAGAGGGCAGAACCATACAACACAATCTTTTGTTTCAGCTCTTCGCTTAAATCATTCATCAGAAAATAAACACTATCCTTTTCTGCAGGTCTTGAAGAATTGCTCGTGTCAAAAATCGGCATGAAGAATATGTAGAAATGTTGTTGTGGCTGAGTAGTAGAACGTTCATTGGGGTTACCCATAAAAATATACCCTGTTCTACTACATTTATGTGATTGCCATTCTATATGATGTTCCCATATTCTGAAATTTCTGCGATATGTTTCACCTTCAACCGGAAGAACTTCTGAAAGGAACATGTAGAAATATTCATCTTTCTGGCCATCACCCATTTGGGCAGCATAGTCTTTGACTTTCTGTTCGTAGTTTACACCACCTTCTATACGAATATGATATTCGTTGTTTTCTCCTTTAACAAAATATTGTCCGATAGTTGCCGAAACGATAGAATCAAGTACACGTGTGAACGCCAAATCTACAAGTTCGTCAAAATTTTCGCATGTAATATCTACATGACATAAATCATTTGCCAATGTCTCGGCAGAAACCCCGTTGGGATGGCTTAAATCAGCCTGTAAGATTTTTATGGCAGCCGCTGAAACAATTCTGTGAGCCAATACTTTCTTAGGAGCAAGGCCTCGTGTGAAGTTTTCTTCTATCTTTTGATTAATCAGTGCTGTGATAGAACTAACTTTACTTACATCAGGGTCGGCATTCAAATCTACATTTCCTTGCATATCTTGCCAATAGGAATCATAACAGATGAGACCGGGTTTGTCTGTCGGAACATCGTCGTTTATGATAGTACTGAACTTTTTTGAAAGGGTTTTCAGGACTTCGCGCTGACTTTTACCTATTCGAATGAGTGAGAAATTTTCAAAATATGACGGATGAACAGGGAACAGGTTTACGTATGTTTCCAGATTGTTGTTCATGTGTGGAAACATAGTAGTGAACTGGGAAAGATGTTTACGTATCTGTGCCTTCTGGTGCTCGTTTTTCTGCAACAGTCGTTGCTGCACAATGAATTGTACATCTTCCTTTTGAATAGTCAAATCGACATATCTTTCATTTACTCGTCCAAGCATATCCTTTGCAAACTGAAATTCAGGAGAACGGTAAATCAGTTCCTGTACACCGAAAACCATACGGAAATGGGTACGGTCACTCATCTGTCCAAGAGCTTGTAGCACTTGAAGATCTCTGTTTAATTTAGCAGGTTCGCTTCTTCCTTTCAGATATGCTAGCATCTCATCTACTACCAGCATAAAGCCTTTGTCTGGATAGACTTCTTCAAAAGCTGCCAGCATTAACTCTAATTTCTCAGAATAGGAGCGAGGACTGTCATCATCCGATATGCGATAATCTACACCCCATTCTTCTAATGCAGCATCAATCTTGAAAGTTATTACTTCCCATAATTCCTGATTATTGCCTAATTCAAAACGATATACCTTATACTTACCGGCTATTGTCTTTAACCACTCTTTTGCTTTTTCGCTTTGAACCAAGTCAAGATAGTCTGCATTTTCGGCTATAATGGAAAACAAAGACATCAAATGAGATTTACCGATGCAGTTATTTAGAAAATCTCGACAAACATTGGTATTCAATAAGTTCAAAACTTGTTTGAAAAACTCAAATACACGTGAGGTACAATATTACAACATTTAAAAATCTGATAATCAAAATATTAGAAATGCTTCGCAATTTCCGAAAGCCTTTGACTCTATACAAATGTATGAAAAAATGGTATATTTTCCAAGCCTTTTCGATATTTTCTACAAGGTACAAAAAGTGGTGTATTCGTGTAGTTGTGTAGTACATTAATATATCAAGATATAATCTATATATTTTTATTTTATTGCGATATATTATCTCATATTTAATATGCTTTATAATATAGTTCACTGTTTTGTGATTATTTTTTTGAATTCTTGTACTAAATTTAATATTTCCGTATATTTTACATGAAACAATAGTAGGGGAGTAGTGATAAATATACATATTGATAACATAATGAAGATTGGGATGATAAAATCTATTTATTTATTCAATATTGAATAATAATGATAAAAATAGGAATTCATGGATTATTTGGAATATAAATGTTACAATGGTTCTGTAAAATACAGCAAAAAAGATAATTGTCTTTGAGGTAAGGTGCAAAGAATGGATAAAAAGGTCTTAATTCTTATGAGGAACTCACAACCGGACATCATGGCTTCGATACGCACAGCCTCGTCGATAATACCTTCTGCTGTTAATTTGGAGGTTCCCATAGACGTGCGGATCAAAGGTTATAACCACTTTTTGCTTTGCGCTTCGCTCTATGTGATATCTCAGTGCCTGTTCCTGAAGTGATATTGCTTGCGTCCAGACTCAATCCTTTACAGAAATTCAACTTCGTTGAATAGGCTGGAATCAGTTCTTTACGCGCAAGCGTGTAAATAGTGGGTTTTGTCTTTCGTGTGATTTTACGGGCTTCGTCAATTTCAGCAAGGCGATGCTTGTTGGAAGAGGTCTGTGGTTGCAGTGTAGCCACCATTTGCTGGATTTATTGTCGCAGGTATTAACCCTCCATGAGTTAAATCAAACTTCATATTGTATATCAGCAAATCATATTAAAGAAAAGTTTATGATTGAAATAGAAAACATCCCTTTGGAGAATTGGCTTAAGCCTTTAAAACCATATCAAAGAATACTATAGAACAATTAGTCGCGAAATATGGCGAAGAAAAGATTGCTGAAGAGTACTACAGCAAAAATGGGAGTTAAGGCCTATTGTGCGACACGTACACATTTCCATCTTTTCCCTTGAATGCAGCTTTCACAATAGGGAACTTCATTTGCTCTATGTCTCTCAGTTTTGCAGTTCTTGTCTTCATCTTTTTCTGGTTTTGTTTGGAAGAACCACCTGCTTTATGCTGCAGGCTGCTCTTCGTTGAATTCTTGCTTTTTGATTCTGCGAATCAAGTAAGCGATAGCCTTTGGTGCCTTCTCTCGGCAGACCTTCAGCTGAGCAAGGAACTCCTCCTCGGTAGCGTCTGAGTTGAAGAGATCCACCAACTCGCAGTTGTTGTCCGACTGCTTGTCAAGCTTTAGGTTGTGGCATTGCATCAAAGTGCGAAGGGCAAGGATGCCAAGGTCGTACTTTGGACGTGCCTCTACCAGTTTGCGCATCAAGTCAAGTCCTGGATCGCCAATGTGCATCTCGTTGAGCATGGCAATCATGAAGAGTACCTTGGCGTCTGGTGTTGCCATCTCGAACACGTTCGCAAGCTGGCAGTTGGTCTCGTCAGCTTCTGTGTAGCGTTCGAGTTTTGCCAAGGCACGCGACTTGATGTACATGGCTTCTGCACATTGGTGTGTTGCCAGTACCTCGTTAGCGTACGCCAATGCTTCCTCATACTTCTCTGCATAGAGGTAGAGCAACGAAGCAAGGAACTTCGGAGCCCAATGGCTTGCCTTTGTCAGACACTCTGGTACCGACTTTATCGAACCATAGAGATGCTCGTCGCACACGAGTATGTCAAGGAAGCGTTTTGCTTGCTGCATGGCTTCTTTGATGTCACAGTTCTCAGCCTTCTTCGTTACGAGGAGCAGGTATTGACGTGCCGCTTCGTCGTAGTCGTTGTGCTGGAGTGCGCCATAGACAGCTTTTCCGCTCTCTATCTCGTTTCCAATCTGTTGCTCGTTGTTGTACTCGCTTGCGTAAGTCAGCACCTCACGACTCGTATGAGCATACTGAGGTATGACGTTTTTTGAGAGGAATAAACCATCAAGTGTACGAACACGGCTCAAAGCTACGTAGAACTGTCCTGCTGCGAACATGCCACGGCTGAGGTCGAGCGAGAGTTTGTCGAAGGTCATGCCCTGACTCTTATGGACGGTGATTGCCCATGCAAGTTTCAGAGGGTACTGGGTGAATGTACCCATGAGCTCCTTCTTCATCTTGCGCTCCTCCTTGTTGTAGTCGTAGCAGTACGACTCCCATGAACAGCATGGCACAACGTATGTCTCGCCGTTGTTGAGCGTAACGCTGATTTCGTCCTTAGTGAGTTTACTCACCTTGCCGAGTGTGCCGTTTGCCCAGCGCTTTTGCTGGTCGTTGCGAGTGAACATCACCTGAGCACCAACCTTAAGGCGAAGTTTCATGTCCACCGGGAACTTCTTTTCCTCGAACTTGCCGTCAATGGTTCCTTCATAGACGAACTCCTCCGACTCAATCTCCTCCAGTCGCTGAAGGTTGATTTTGTCTGCCGTCTTGTTGATGGAAGCCAGCGTGATGACAGCACCATCTTCTGCGGTCGGAATTTGAACGCGACCGTTGATGTGCATGATGTTCTCTGGTGTTACCTTGTTCAGGCGCACGTTCTCCAGGATATGCAAGAAGTGTTCGTCATCCTGACGGTACACCTTGCGGAACTCAATCTTCACGAGTCGCATGCGCTTGATGGCGTCTGACTTGTAGAAGAAGAAGTCGTCCGTTTGGTATAGATCCTTCAGCATATCCTTCTCAGGACCTTGCTTCACCACCGGTGGCAACTGGAACATGTCGCCTACGAAGATTATCTGCTTGCCGCCAAAAGGCATGTTGTTGCGCAGAGCCTTACGCATAGTGTAGTCGATGGCATCCATGATGTCGCATCTTACCATCGACACTTCATCGATGATGATCGTGTCTGCATGTAAAAGCGTCAGAATCTTTGCCTCGTTCATCTTGCCGCATGTTCCTGGCGTACACACCTCCATTGGCAAGCCAAAGAAGGAGTGTATTGTGTCGCCACCGGCGAGGATGGCTGCCACACCTGTTGGGGCAAGGGTGATGAACTGCTTTCCAACCAACTTCTGTACGTTGTGAAGAAAGGTTGTCTTACCTGTTCCAGCACGACCTGTGAGGAAGAAGCTGGAGTTTGTGTTGGCAACAAGCTCGTATGCAAGCTGCTGCTCGTGGTTGTGTGGGTCTATTTGTGTGTTCTGCATGTCCTACTTCTGTTCGATTTGTGGGAGGATTTGGGTGAGACGTGTGTTGTAGTCGTTGTCGAGGAAGCTTTTGTAGCATCCATCGATGATGCCTTTCGCCTTCTCTTCGAGTTCTTCCTGTGGCATGCAGCTTCTCTGGGCTTTGAGTACCCCTTCAAAGAAGTTGCGCACCATGGTTTCTAATTCCTTTCGGATGAACTCCTCGTTGCGATGCACCTTGTCGTAGTCTCTCTTCTGAACAAGTTCAAGGCGTGTACCGTTGAAGGCGTAAACCTCGATGCCGTCGATGTAGGTCCAGTTGTGGTAGAGTCCCACCTTCTCGACAACTACGATGCGGTCGCAGAATCTCACGCCCTTGTAGTAGCGGTTTCCGCTTGTGCTCTCGTACTCCTCGCAGAGGAACATCTTCTGTCCTTCATCCCATACAGGAATGTGAACTCGTTGGTTACCGAATGTCGGCAGGATGCTGTCGAACAGGTCTTTGTTGATCGCTTTTGTTAAGCTTGCCATGTCGTTTTGTTTTTCTTGGTTTGTGATTTTTGTTTGTTCTCTCTTTGATTGGGCATGATGGTTAGCCCAAGCACCTCTGATGAGTTGCCTCTATCATGTTTCGCGAGAAGTCAAGGAGCTGACTCTCTGCAACCATGCTGCCCATTGCCTTGGCTTGTCCCTTCAGGAAGTCCTTCAGCATGAGGATGCTCTCTTCCTTGGCGCTTCGTTCGTTGAAACATCGCCAGTTGCATCCGCCCCAGAACTTTTGAGCAATGATGTTTGCCTTCTGTCCGTTCCATGCAAACAGTGTGATGCCGTTGAGGAAGGTGTGGGCGTAACCTTGTCCGATGTGGTAGTAAACTGCCAATCGGTCAGAGAGGCGGATTGCTCGGTAGTAGGTGTTGCCAGCTGCGCTGGTGTAACCGAGGGTGAGGTACACGTTCTTCTCTGCGTTGTAGGTGAGAGAACTACCCGAGAGGGCTGGGAGTGCCTTTGCGGCAATGAGTGCGAGTGATGTGTTCATCGTACGTCTGGTTTTTGTTTAGCGGAATAGGCCGCCACCTCTGTTGCTTGTAATAATAAAATAATGTATAAATAAAACCAACTTTCTCGGAATTGTGATGCAAAGTTACTATGTTAGTATAGGGCATGCAAGCTTTCTTACAAAAGTACTGGTCCATTCCATTTTGGAACCAATTACACTCATTTTTGAAAGTTCATGCAGCGTATCTTTTCTTTCTGATATCCTTCATGCACTTGCTTGTGCATGCAAGAGTGATGTGTATTGAGGTGAGATCTTCTGAACGACCATGCTTCTTGTGGTTTGCCTGTGCCTGACGTTTCTCTACGATGCGACGGAGAATTCTGTCCTGCACTTTTGAAGGCTTCATCTTACTTTTGATGTTCAAGTTGAGAAGGATGCCGTCAAGTACCTCAATCTCAATCTTGTTTGTTGTCACATTGCAGAGTTCTTCGGTAGCTGCCTTGCGATAGCGATCAGATGTCTCAACACGTTCCCAACGCTTGTTGGTTCTTCTGTGAGCATCTGCCTCTGCCTTCCTCTGCTTCTTTGTCTGCTTTGCTGTTGCCTTGTTATTCATGGTTGCTTTGTTGTTTGGTGTCTGTTTCATAGTCGTTCGTTTTTGATTTCGAGTGCAAAATTACTACTTGATTTCGGATTTGAATAATGTTTCTGTCTGAACAATAGTTCCTCTCTTTTTGGAACCATTGTCTCTCTGATCAACTACTTCTTTCCTGCGAAAAAAGCAGTAATGGCAGTACCGATTGCCGAGCAGATAGCTGCTGCGAGCAACCAACGATCTTTCTCTGTCATGGGCGTTTCTGTTTTTGGTGATTGCTGTGTTTCCATTTGCGATCAGTTTTAGGTTTCCACCAACGAATTGCAGCGTCAACTTCGTGGTGGTTTTCGAAGTTTGACGCTGCAAAGGTAATAACTATTCTTGTGATAGAATCAAGAACTTATGATTCTAATGGTTCCTCCGTATTTGGAACCATTCGTTGAAGTTTCTCTCCAGGTTCAATGTAGTGCAAAGCCATGTCTTTCACTCTTTTCGCAAAGATCTTACGAATCTGTGGTGGTGACATAACTTCAAGTCCTGCACCCATCTGGAGCACGCGACCGATGAACTCGTTATTCGATTCTACATCAACAGAGAACTCAGCATACTCTCCATCTTCGTATAATCCGTAAGGCTTCACAACTTCGTATGAATGATGCAGAGGCTTTGTGTCTATTAATTTAAATATATAATGTTCGTGTGCGCGTATAACGATGTGTTCTTTGTTTGGGAAATCTTTCATGTGACTCACGCCAACGATATCCTTGAAAAACTCATCATAAAAGTGATCTGGTGCAGGAACATACTCCACTTTACTTCTCTCACGAGGCTTCTCTTGTATGCGGTCAAGAGCAATGTTGTACCCGAATTCCGGTTCTCTACCTTCTGCATGACCGAATAAATGCCATCGTCCATTGTACTCTTTCAAGTAATGCGGATGAAATAGTAAGGTTACTTGTTCCTCGTCGTATGGCTTATATCCTATCTCCATCACCGTTTTGTTGGTAATAGCTTCATAGAGCTGAGGGAGATATTCTATATTGGTTAATATTCGGTCAAGGCTTGAACTTATCACCTGCTCACCTTTCTGGCGCTTAGCCTTCATGTCGAGTAAGTCCTGACAATCATGGAAGAAGTACTCCAGCCACGATTTGGGGAAGAATCCAGCAGAGTCCTGGCAAAACTTCCAGTACTGACGAAGATTATTGATGACCTTGGCATTACGCATGTCTGCAAGTGGATCATCATCCTTACCAACATAGCGGAATCGCTTATTGCGGTTGTTGCCTTCTTCCTCAAAGCACTCGCTAACGTCCTTTTCAAGCTTATCGGCTATAGCTTTCTTTAGTGTGCCAACCACCTTCTTCAACTCGCCATACCCATCGCAATTTGACAAATTAGCAGGAAGTCCTTTTGTTGTCACACCAATATAATCAGCCATGATATCTGCATAACTAACCCATCGGTGACTCATAAGCCACCGATAGGTTATCAAAGCAAATTGTGCCTTATAGCTATCTCCGTTAAAGATATTCTTACGTTGCATAAACATTTAACGTTTATTTTTTTGCTAAATAAGATTCAATTCTTTCATTAACCTCATGACAATATTTTTTTGCGAGTTCGACACGTACCTCAGGGATGCCTTCATTATTGTGTGACTTAATATTTCGGATTTCGTTTATGGTAGCAAATTTGTCGCGCCAATAATCCCATGTTTTTCCAAGAACTTGTTCAAACCACAGCCATTCACGTTTAAAGAATATCTCAGGTAAATCTGATGGGTCACTATAGTCAATTGTCCACGAAGACATATCTGGATATTTATTTATAGCTTTTGTCTTTTTTTGTCTCATAGAGTCAAAACGTCCTTTAGCTGTAAATTTAGGGTTTGTGGCGTTCTTTTCAAATGTGTCTATATGTTTTGTTTCCAAATGGGAGATCATCTTTATTTCGTTTCCCTGATACATATCGTCACAGAAGCACTTGACGATTTTTCTCATGTTGCCCTCAGCTTTTGACCATTCGTCTCCAAAAGGCAATATGTATCGTTTAATCTGCATCCATTCAGTAAAATAGCGAGATATGGCAAGTCTTATAGGACCATTTGGTTCTGATATAATTTCAGATTTATTAATAACACCATAACGCTCTAATTCTGCAAACTCTGCATTAGGAATTTCTGAATCGGGTCCCCATGTTGAAAGAATAAGAGAACGTAACAAATGCCACTTTCCCATGTCTCTCCACACAGCCCAGTTAAATGCATCATGTAGTTTATTAATCAAATCTTTGCTCAAGTTTAAGCATATATCGTCATCTGAGATATAGTCCTTTGACTCTTGTTCATTCCAATAATTACCATTTAGCAAATTTAGCAAGCAAGGATGAGAACCTGCATAATACTGAACTTCTTGTTTGTATTTTTCAGACACATTACAATCTATCTTTTTCGAGATTGCTGCCCAATACTCATTCATGTCATCTTCATTGAAAGACTCCAGATTGTGCCCATTTGCAAAAATAGCAGCTAATATTGAAACATTAGAATTAATGGCACCTTCAACTTCTTTTTCGATTCTTTCAACCATTCTTCTTGATGCTACGATAGCTCTGACTCCATAATCAGGGCCACTTAATAAAGTGCGAATCTGACCAACTGTTCCTTTTTTTGCAATAGAGGAAAAATTATCAAATTCATCAATCAATACCAAACCGTAAAATCCTGCCGTCTTCATACTCAAAGCCACAGAACATACATATTTGTAATCAATATTATTTTCATCAACATCTTCAAACTCTAATTCTTCTTCAAATACTTTGTATTTATCACTTGATCCAAATTGTCTTTTGAGTTCTTTGCGTAATCCTCTCCCTATATATTCCCACATCTCATCAGAACTATTACATGTGTCCAGTGATAGATAAATAACAATCAAGTCAAGATTGTAGTGGTTTTCAAGAGTGTGTTCTTGAAATTTCTTTAACAAGGAAGATTTTCCGATTCTAGGCAGACCTACAATATGGTAATTACAAATTCTATCTTCATATACAACATAATCATGCATTCTTTTTAATACAGATTTTCTACCGACAAAATAATCACCTGCTGCTACTTCTGTCGGTGATGCAAAAGGATTTTCTATATACATATTCATTTGTGTATTTAATTGTTTAGTATCCATTTTACAAATAACTTAACGTTTATGGAATATCCATCATCATGTTTTGATACAACTCTACGAGTATACAAGTTATCCAATAAATCAGATAATCGTTCGCGAGGATAGCCTATATTCAAATCATTGATTTTTACATGACCACCAGCTCGTGTACTTTCTGCTATGCACCTTAGAATCTTTATATTATCTTCTTCATTGAAATCAGATCCGTCAGCCTCTTTTGTGAGACACTCAAAGGTCGAAGGCTCTAGTCTACTTGTACCTGTACATAGTAGATTTGCAACATTTTCTATGTCTTCTTTTCCAACTATATGTGTAGTTTTAAGATTAAGATAATCAACAAGTCGAGTGCAAAATATTTGTGTAAAGAAAGCACTTCCAGAGGTATATTCATATATTAGTTCATCTGTATGATTTAAGAATATGACATTTGGTATCGGATCTTTAATCAACTGGAGGGACTCTTCCTTTGTCAAATATGTTAGAGGCTCCTTGCTGAATTTATTGAAATAGTTCGAGGCATAGCTTTCATTCATAAAATGCGGGAGAGTATCCTGTGCTGCAACAATCGTTTGAAAATTGATTCCTGGCGTTTCAACAAGAGCAATCCATCTTCGCATAAAATCCTTGCCCAACTTGCCTTCTTTTATCAATTGATAAAGATAAGTGAACTCGTCAATAAAAACCACAAAATGTGAATTCTTGATTTCATCCATATTATTGAGGTGTTCGATAAAATCACGTAACGCGTTGAATGGATCTTGTTCTTTACAAAAATAGTTTGATATTGTCGATTGTGTTATTGATTTAATCCCCTTCTTTCGAATACCTCTAGTCAATGCTGTTGCTATTTCTTTAAGAATCCACATGGTAGGGTTTGGTTCATTATCTGATAATCCTTGCAAATTAAATTTTCCACAGAAAACAGAATTATCAACGTCAGATTCAAGTTTGCCCATAATTTTGTTAAGCAAAGAACTTTTTCCTGAACGTTTTTGTCCGTAGATAGCAATTTGGTTTTTACGGTTTGCTACGATAGCTTCCAATATTGTTGCAATGATACTTTCTCTACCATAGAACATATCACTATCAGCATCCAACTCTTCACCACCTGATGCGTGTCGGAATTTATTCTCAATCTCAACAAAAGATTCATTTTCAAATCTTATTGTCCTATTTTCTGTTGTTGTTTTATGAATACGTTTTTCTTTTGCAATAAAAATATCGTCATAATCCACCGTAAATTGTACTTCGGCAGCTTTCGCTAAAAATACGTCATCGTTCAGATTGAGTTCTATGTTGATAATCTTTTCATCGCCTGCAGAAAGTCTAAAATCAATGTTGATAATGTTTTCCTCAATTAAATCGCCCCCGAATGCTTTTAAGCTATTAATATGAATATCACGTGCACTATTACCTGAATTTCTAATTTCTACCTTCAAATCTGACGAATGTGATTCTATCATGCCAACAGATTCCAAAACATTAACAACAACAACGGGATTTACTCTTTCTTCTATTTCGGAGAATTTTGTATATATATTGTCTTTCAAAGCATTCAAGGATGGCAAAAGGATTTCATATCCTATTTGCGTAGGATGTGAAAACAATTTTGACATAATATTGTCAATCTTTTGAACGATATTTCTGTATGCATTTAGAATAAAATTATATTTCTGACCTGTATTGAAATCTGTTGCTAATGAGACAACTTTGTCAAAATCGTTCTCTATAATATTTTTCTCATTATTAAGCAATAATGTACATGATTGAAGATAAGAAATGAATGACATAAAGTTCTTAGTGGGGTCCACGTAATAGATGTCATATCGGTTTCTTACATCGTTAAGTATGGTGGAAAAATCATCTATACTCTCTGTATTTTTGTCAAGCAGTTCTAATTCTTTTATGATACGTTGTTTAATTACAGAATTAGAACTTGAGATCATAGCAATCTCAAGCGTATTGTCAATATTACCTCTAACAACTTTTTTTAGTAAATCATCAATTTTATAGCCAATACGTCCTGCACTAGAACTCATGTACATTTCAATTTCTGAAACAGAATACTCGCAAAGTGTCATCAAATAAAGACCTACAGTATAATCAAGTGAAGGCTCAAAATTTCTATTGCTATAATATAATCGCAGAAGATACCTTACTTCTGCGTACAACTTTACATCACCGACCGCAAGTAAATTTTTTGCTCTACTTAATAAAAAATTATTTATATCCTCCTTTGGGTCGTATTCATCAGGATGAAATGCAAATTGCAGTTTAATTAATGTTAGATAAGATAAATCATCTGCTTTATTTTGTTTAATGTATTCTTTGACCTCTTCAATATAATCCTCTTTGTATAATCCTGTTCTTATGGTTTCTTGATCAGGGGTAATACCATTAAAGTCTTTATGATTCAAGATGGAGTTTCTTACATAAGGTTGCAAGTTCAATGATGATTTTTCAGGAGAACAAAGAATGCCAGCAATCAACTTATCTGTAATTTCAATTCTATCAGATAGAGAGTTGATATTTCTTAGTAATCCTTTGAAATATTTAACTTTCTTTTCGTGTCTAGCAAAAACTCGTAGAGCCTTCTCAACAAGAACTTTAGATTCGTTATACATTTTGTGAGATTTTGTATAACTATATGATCTTAAAAATAGATTGTAACTCTTTGTTAGATCACTTTTAACAACTTCGTCAATTAACAAATTAACGCCCTTAGCATATTCTTCTGTAGACAATTTTTCTGCAAATAATCGCTCTGTTTCGTCTGCGGAATAAGAATCGTATAATTCAACACCGACTCTATTAAGATAATATCCAAGTTCGTTTCCTTTATTTGTGTTTGCGAGGTTAATGTTTTCATAATCATCCAAATGTTTTTTCAAGAAGGAACATGTTTTTGTGTTAAAGCGGAATTTATCTATTAACTCTTCCACAACCTCTTTTGTACATTGTTTGTGTATGCATGCAGCAATTGGACCCTGGGTATTTTTGCTCATGGAATAAATAACCTCATCTCCAACTTTGGGTGAGTCAATAATTCCTGTGTAGGAAACGAGTTCCTGTGTGTTGAAATAGATATTGTCAGTTTGATTATTTGGCATGATCCAACCATAAACAGCTCCCATCCTTATTATCTTACCCATAGAAGGCAGTAAGTCTTCATCAATATAATTGGGCGATGTGTTGTCTACCTCTTGTTGGACTTTTGATGTGGATGTATTATCTTTCTTCTTTTTTGGATCTTTTATCGTGGAAAGATCAATTTTTCCCACAATTTTGGGACCTTGTAGAGATATTTGTTCTGGTTTATAAATATCAATCTGTGGTTGAGTGACGCTTGTGACATCTGATTCTATTTCTTCTTTTATACCAGAATTATTCTTTGGACTATTTGAGATGGTGTATTCTTTATTATTGTCATCAAATGTTGAGTCCTGTTTTGGAAGTTCATATTCAGAATATTCTTCATCTTTTATACCAGAATTATTCTTTGGACTATTTGAGATGGTGTATTCTTTATTATTGTCATCAAATGTTGAGTCCTGTTTTGGAAGTTCATATTCAGAATATTCTTCATCTTTTATATCAGAATTATTCTTTGGACTATTTGAGATGGTGTATTCTTTATTATTGTCATTAAATGTTGAGTCCTGTTTTGGAAGTTCATATTCAGAATATTCTTCATCAATATTGTTTTCAAAAGACTGCGATGTTGAAGATATTACATTTTTAATTTGACGCTTTAGTTTCTTGATAGTTGTTTGCGATTCAGGATTGCTTGTATTATTAATGATATAAGTTAGAATGCTAGAGATGTGTGAACGAAGTATGTCCTTTGTATTATCTTTCTTTTGAGAGATTAATTTCTCAAAGCATTCAAATAATTCAAAGTATGTCATTTCAACAAATACACAATAAGCCTTATCTCCTTTAAATGGAGAAACATATAATCTTTGGCCTTTATTTAACTTCTCTTTATTGATTCCTATTATGCTAACTTTAGAGCATGACGCATTCGCTCCGTCATCAGTTACGAACCAAATTCTTCGACTTTCAACCATCGTAATAGTCGCATTTGTATTAATAGGCAAAGAAGAATATTTTCCCTCTTCTACAAGAATCTTTTTTAGTATTCCATTAGCAAAGGAAAGGTCAATGGCTTTTATGGAAGTAACAGATGATTTTATTGACTCAATACTTGATATTGCCTCAATTCTAATTCGAATATATCTATTATTGTCAAGGTCTAATTGTATGAATTTCTGATTAAGTGCAGAAATTTTTCCGCTTTTAACTATTCCATAGGTGCTTACATCTACAGAATCCCCTATATTTAAACCACTCAAAAGATTCATTTCAATATTGAAATCCTCTTCGTGGTTTGTATTATCTGCGATTATCATATTGTTCAACATGTTATTTAAAGGAAATTTCAAGTATACCATTGTGCCTTCATGGCGTTTTTGCATAGAATCGCCAAATATTACTTCTAGAAACATACTGAGTTTTTGGAAACCATACGCAGAGTGATTTATACCATTCTTTTTTATTTTCGGTGCAATTTTTACTAAATCATACCATCCATTGGAGTTCGGCTTACAATTGCTTATAGCAGAAATTATATCTTGCTTGAGTCTTGTTTTGCTTTCTTCTGAGAGTTCTTTAGTGTCATAAGCTGTGGGTACTATAGACGAGATGTTTTCTGATGAAATCGTATCGATATCAACTGATTTTGTATATTCATTTACAACATCAGTATTCAATTTATCAATTTCCATGTTACTGTTTACAATATTCTGTATATCAATTTCTTTTTCAATTGAATTGACCGCATAAAGAAACAATTTTTTTGCTATTTTTTGAAGACGAACACCAGGCCATTCTATTGGATGAGAGAAACTGGCTTTTAGTATTTCACTAGTCATTGGTACGTGATGGAAACTAAAGACAATGGTAACCAGTTTTATGTACAAACAATATTCATCTTTGTTATAATAGTATGAAATACTTGTATCTTTTATTTCATCTGTAATAGTTATTAATTTTGCAGCATTGGACTTTATGAAGTCATAAGATAATTTATTTTTGTAGCATTCGGTTTTTATTGATGCATTTAAAAAGTTTAATGCACATAAATGAAGAAATATCTCATTTTGGTTTTGAGGATGAATGTACATGACAATCTTTGTGGCCATGTTGACCAAATCTTCATCTGATTCCAAAATTAGTTCGTCAGGTTCATTCTGAATCCAACCTGCAATTGAATTTGATATTTTTTTGTAATCTATTTCTTTCATGTTATTTTTGAATATTCACTTTGAATTGTTGACTCAACACAAGTTGACTAAGGACTACCAATTATTGCGTTCAACTAAAAGTTCTCTAATGTTAACCTTAAGCAAATCTGATATCTTTGCGAGTGTCTGCAAGTTCGGTTGTGAGGTATTTGTACACCACCTACTGACGGTAACAGGATCCTTGCCAAGTTGCTCAGCAAGCCACTTGTTTGTTTGACCTGCATCTGTGAGAACTACTTTCAGTCGATTTAGTTTTTGGAAATTTTCCATATTTAATAAATAAACGTTGAGCACAAATTTACTAAATTACATCTTAATTAAGAAATAATATGCGGTTTTCTTCAACTTGGAGTAACACATGTGACTATTGTATGACTCCTTAGTTTATGTACAATTATATTTCAATGAATTTTCCTGGATCAAACGAAAGATGTTCGTTGTGGAATACATATCCCAATTGATTGGTTACACATTTTGTATCACCAATCCGTACGTCAACATTATAATGTGAATGCCCGTATATCCAGTATTCAATACCGCTATCTTTTATGTAGTTCTCCAATTCTACAGTGAAGGCTCCGTTTGCTTTGTTTCCTGCAAATTTAGGGTGTTGCATGCGGAAAGAAGGAACGTGATGCGAAACAACTATTTTATGTTTTGCCTTGCTGATAGCCACGGCTTTACGGATAAAGTATATGCATTTTTCATTTTCTTTGTTGAACTCGGTAAAAGTTAAGACTTCTCCTTTGTATAGTATTCTTCTAAAATCAGATATCACACTTTCCGTAAAATACGCTTCTTCTAAGGGAATATGCCCCCATAATGTAGAAATGATGAAATCTATTTCGTCCAATTGTACAATTCCATTATAGTAACAATGTATATTGGGGCGTATCTCCAGACAGTATCCGTCTTCTAAAGTGGCGATGTCATAATTTTTGTAGAACTCATGGTTTCCCATACAAACAATTACTTGCCGATAGTTATCCGATGCCCAGCTCCAAAACGGATGGCGGCTGTAATTCTCATCCCCGAGATAGCCGATATCACCAGCCAGGACTAAGATGTCACCAGTAACGGGTAGGGGATTATGTTTGATATAGCTGCCATTTTCGGCAAATTCAAGATGTAGGTCTGATGCGTATTGAATTCTCATGTTACATATTATGGTTTAATTACAAAAAGTTCTGTAAGTTGATTCAGTAATTCTGACACAAATTCCTTGTCTTGTCCTAAAGATGCAGCTAAAGAATCCGACAATTCATCCCAATTTCTATGTATTGAATCAACAAAGTCATTGATGCATCTGACGATTGATTCTGGTGCTTCAATTTGAGAATCTTCCATGATTACGATATTCTTCAGAACGTCTGAGCGATGTTTGCGTATATCCTTGCTGTTTACATGCTTCCCATTCTGTTTATCAGCAACGAGATTAAGATATGCTTTAGCTTTAAGGGCTATTAATGCGGCTGGGTCTGCATGGCGTATTCCGTCAGTCTGCTTGCTGTGTTCTATGGTGAAATAATAAAAATCGTCATCCATTATAATGGCACTAAGGCTGGAAACATCATCACCGATAGGTAACGGTTCGACGACAACACCCTTGGGCTCTCCTAACACATCAGGATGTCGGGATAATAGTTCTATCATTTCGGGATAACCTGCCTTTCCGTCCAGAAAACGATATAACTCATATTTCGGAGGTTCTCCTTCTTTATGTTTACGCTTTTCCGGCCTATAACCGGCTTCACGTATAAATTTCCAGAACTGTTCACCAAATGCCTCGGTTATATTCTCTGCTATGACAATCATATCTATGTCATGTGTGGCACGTGGTCTTACAGTAGTTCCTGTCATTGCTATGTCACACGCAGTTCCGCCGATTACTACATAGTTGTCTGAGAAGCCGGCAAATGCCTCTCGGAATTTTTCTAATCCTTCCATTCTATATCATTGATCATTCGTTCTACTTCTTTTTCGATGCGTGGGTCATTATCCTTTGCCAATGTAATGGCGAGGGATAAACGGTCAACCCATTGTAAATTTTCATTGGCTAATCCTATAGCAGGATATTTCCATACTTCTATTATAATACTACCATCATAAGTATTGGGGTTTTCTAGGACTGCAGAATCCTTTAATGTACGATATTCCTTGTTTGTCAACATAAACATCTTTTCCGGATCCGGATTAAGCCATGTGTAATGTGCCAGGGCATTTATTCCACAAATAGGAAATTCCTGTTCTGAATGAAGAGCATCGCAATAGATTCGTTGTTCCACAGGAGATATAAAGAATTCTTTTGCATTCTTCCATAATTCAATACCTCTTTTTTTGAAATGAATCTGCTTCGCTCTTTGACCGACAAGGACCTTTTCACATAGTCCCAGATCCTCCATGCAGGTTATGCCTAGTGTCGTGCTTTCATATGAATATGGAACTAACTTTGCTATTTCTTTGGCAGAAAGTCCTTCAAGACTTCTCTCTTGAAGATGATATAAGAGGATATATTGTGCAACCGGTGTGAGAGCAGAAGCTATTTTTCTGTCGCTGGTCTTTTCTAGGGCAATGAGCATCGGTAAATGTGCATATTTGTCAGACATGACAAAATACACTCCTTTGTCAGTCAATCTTTGCCTTTCGTATGTAGGTCCTGGTTTCAGAATAAATACAACCGGAACACCAAATAATGCCATAATCCTGTCGGAAGTAATTTCACATTCCTTTGGCGTTGGATTACCTTTCCTTGGCTCCAAAAATATCATGGATGTGTCCTGATAGATTCCTTCATAAAATGTGTATGACAATTTCTCACCGACTGATAAGCCTTTCAGTCGGTGCTTGTCACAGGTATTTATCCGTATTTTCCTATGTAATATGTTTATTTCTTCCAAAGCCATTATGCTCTATTTTAATTGTATATTAAAACGTAGCAAAAATAATAAGAATGTTTTATATTACAACTATATATCATATTAAAAATGATATAATAAGTTCGGGTTAACCGTATGTTTCAATGTTATATGTATCGGGAATGGAATACTCATATCTGATAACCTTTTTTAGAGATAGTTGTTTATGAAATTCTATCTTTCTTCTGCTTTCTTTTTTTTCTTTGCTGAAACCTTTTATTCTACATCATCTGGTAGCGAACCAACCATAACTATACTATTATATTTTACTCCATTCTTTTGAGCTATTCCTATTAAATTCCTTCAGTAATATTGTTCCATTCCAATGACCATATTAGGTCTTATGATGGTAATAATTCTTTACTATACTTATTTTACACATGAAAAATGCTATGTTTTATCATCGTTTTTATGACTTCCTTAATGTGTAAGTCTCATTCTGCAAGTACTAGTAAACCTATTCCCTAGATTTTTTTAACTTTTCAGCCTGCCTCCCATACAAAAAAACTTTTCAAGGCCTTAAGGCGTATACAACATTGGTAAATCTAAACTTTAAACTTGCAATAAGCGAGAGTAGGCCTGAAGTCTTCCTTTGGCAGGTTGGCTATATCCTTTTTTCTCCTTGCTGAAAATATCACCGTAAGTATGTTTTTGGGTATTAGTATTTGAAGTAGAATTATTTTTTTTGATTAAAATATCTATCAATATATCATAAAATAAATATAAATACTTATATTTGTATATTATATGATAAGTTGATATATGGTAAAAACAACGATGGGCACAAAGCTGCCAAGAAAATTAGAGCAGAAGATGCAGATAGTTGGTGAGCAGATCAAGCTGGCCAGACTACGCAGGAATCTCAGTGTCGCTCAGGTAGCCGAACGTGCCACCTGTTCGCCTCTCACAGTTTCACGTATAGAGAAAGGTACACCGACTGTGGCAATTGGTATTTATCTAAGGGTGCTTTATGCACTTCAGTTGGATGATGATATTCTGCTGCTTGCAAAAGAAGATGTAATGGGAAAGGCCTTGCAGGATTTGAGTCTTAAGAAACGAGAAAGAGCATCCAAAAAAGAATAAGTGATGAAAAAACTTTATGTATTTGCCGATTTCGATTGGCTGAAAGAACCAAGGCTTGTTGGAGAGCTGAGTTACGAATCACTTCGTGGCTCAGACAGTTATGGATTCTGTTATAGTAATGAGTGGCTGAAGGACTATGGCAGTCTGTTCCTCGGTGATGATTTGAACAACTATCCTGGTCAGCAGTACACGGCTCCTGATAAGGATATTTTCGGATGCTTTTCTGATGCTCTTCCAGACAGGTGGGGACGAACCTTGATAAACCGCAGGGAACAGATTATGGCAAAGGAAGAAAAGCGACCGGTGCGAAGGCTTTCTTCATTCGGCTATCTTATCGGGATTGAGGACTTTTCTCGCATGGGGGCTTTTCGATTCAAGGAGTCTGTAAATGGAGATTATATCAATGCAAGCGAAATCATGCGCATACCACCACTGACAGATATTCGTGAGTTGATTGCAGCTAGTTCCGAAATAGAGAAAAGTGAAGATGAGAACAGGTTACCTGAAATGCGTTGGATTGCTCAACTGGTACAACCTGGTTCATCTCTTGGCGGAGCACGTCCAAAGGCAAGTGTAATTGACGAGAACAAGATTTTGTATATAGCAAAGTTTCCGTCCCGCAAAGATGATTATGATGTGGGACTTTGGGAACATTTCTCACATCTGTTGGCAAAGAAGGCTGGTGTCAATGCTGCGGATACAAGAGTAATCTCTACTAGCGACAAATACCATGCTTTGCTTTCTCGACGATTTGACAGAAGGGAAGACGGTAAGCGCATACATTTTGCTTCAGCCATGACTCTTTTGGGTTTGAATGATGGTGACAATGCTAATACCGGACATGGCTATCTGGATATTGTCGATTTCATACTTCAGAATTGTACTAACGTGGAGGATAATCTGCAAGAACTGTATCGCAGAGTTGCATTCAATATCTGCATTGGTAATACGGATGACCATTTCCGTAATCACGGTTTCCTTCTGACAGCTAAGGGATGGACTTTGGCTCCGGCTTACGATATTAATCCAACGCTGAATGAGTATCAGAGTCTGTTAATCAACAGCTATACCAATAAATCAGATTTGAATGAATTGCTGAATTCTTGTGAAGAATATATGCTACAGAAGCATATTGCTCAGCAAATCATTAGTGAAGTACTGAATGCGGTTAAATATTGGCAGTCACTGGCAAACCGATTAGGGATAATAAAAACTGAACAAAACATGTTCTATACAATTTTTGAACGACAAATAGGATTATATAATCCTAGGTCTTGATAATAAATTCGACAGAAGATAAAATAAATAATCAACTATTAAAAACTATATTATATGTCTCTTGTACCAAAACCTTTTCATGAATTGTTAAAAATGCATTTCATTATACCACCGTATCAACGTGGATATCGTTGGGAATCACGTCAGGTAGAGGAACTTCTTGATGACCTGCTGGATTTTGTAAAATCTCTGAAGTCAAAAAGAAACCGTAATAATGAAGGCCGTGAACCGTACTATTGTCTTCAACCCATTGCAGTGGTAAGTCATCCGAAAAATGTAGATACTTATTTTGTTGTCGACGGCCAGCAACGTCTTACAACGATATATATCCTTCTGCATTATCTGTCGAAGAACAGTGATTATGACTACCCCGTATATGAGTTCTCTCTTCCCAGTAGGAATATCCAGAATGAATATCTGGCCAAACTTGAATTCATGGAGGATGATAATAAGTATATTGACAACATAGACAATTTCTATGTGAAGAAAGCGTATTCTACAATTGTAGAGTGGTTTTCTAGGGACGGGCATGACAGATATAAGGGAAAAATCCGGGATATCTTTGCTATGACTCCGGATGAGGACGAGGAACAAAACGATGTCCGAGTAATATGGTACGAAATCGGCAGCAAGGAAGCTCACAGAGCTTTCCGTGAACTGAACTATGGCAAAATTCCACTGACTTCGACGGAACTTGTCAAAGCTTTGCTGCTACAGGAAAGGAATACAAATTCTTCCGGGCATTACAGCAGGGGTGCATCATATCGCAGAGCGCTTGAATGGGACGCAATGGAGCATGCTTTACAGAACCCTTATTTATGGTCGATGCTGGCAGAAGCAAATGACGGAACATTGTCTCACATGGAACTTGTTCTGGATTTTGTGGCAGACAGACTGAACAATGAAATGACTGACGAGAATGGCAACAGGCCTGTGGAACGCAAGGAATCCAAGAATTTCAGGGATGACTTCAATTATCAGGTAATCAATGAATATCTGAGGAGGAATGACAATAGCAGTGATACGGTAGAGGATGTATGGAAAAGAATACAGATAATTTTCAATCTTGTATCGAACTGGTACTCTAACAGGCATTGGTATCATCTGATAGGGCTTTGCCGTATACTGCAAGTCGGAAAGCAACGGAAACGCAGGGATTTCGTCGAGTATATCTATAAGATGTCTGTTGATGAAAACGGAACTCCTATAGACAGACCGCAGTTTACCGGCAGACTTGAAAAGGAGGTGGGCAGACTGGTCAGACTGGGTAAGGGTATTACTCTTGAAGGCCTCCGTTATGACGAAAACAACGATTCCATAATAAGAGTATTAAAACTGCTCAATGTACAGGAAGCAATTAATGACAATACGGAGGAGAAGAGGTTTGCTTTTCATCTGTTTGAGATATTCAATGTGACATCGCTTGAACATATTCATCCGCAGAACATTACATCCGACATCGGTTTCGAGGATTTCAGAATGTGGTTTGAAAGGAGAAGTGAGGATTTCAACAAACTTGATGATGCTGAATTGCGTGCCTTGCTCCAGAATGATATATCTAACAGTCCGGATTCTGATTCCATGGACATGGACTGGAGAATAGCAGAGAAGAAAAAGGAAGTAGAGAAGGCTATCAGTGTTTTGAAGTATCTTACATCTGACAAAAAAATCTTTTCGGATGATTACAACCAGAACGAACTGGAGCGAAATTCCACAATCCTTGACGGATTTTTCGGAGACCTGGCCGGAATAAAACCGGAAGATATGCATAGTATCAGGAATCTGGCCCTAGTTGACAAAGAAACAAATTCGGCCATGCAGAATTATCTGCTGGACAGAAAACGCTCCATCCTTATGGGCCGTCATGACAGTTGTGACATTTCCAATCCGAAAAATCTAAAAGGAACTTATGCACTACCGGCAACACGTAAGGTGTTCTGTAAAGAGTATTCAAGATGCTCGCCTGGTGATATGCGCTTATGGCGTCCGGAAGACAGGAACAACTATTTTAGAGTCATTAATGACGTATATGATTATTACACCTCAAAATAAACAAGAATATGCTCAACAAGAATACTGAAAAATACAATAAGTTCGCCGGCAGGAACGGTGTGGCTATCCCTATCATTCAACGTGACTATGTACAGGGGGCGGATGTGAACTTCGAGAAACGTGACAAGTTCATCAAGAAACTGTTTGATGCCCTGCTGAACCGTGAAACATGTGAACTGCATTTCATATATGGCTCTACGGATGTGACAAAACCGTCTGAACCGTATTTTCAGCCGGTGGACGGCCAGCAGAGGCTTACTACGCTTGCTCTTATAGGCTGGCTGCTGAACCAGAAGTGCGGCCTTAAATATTCAGGTTGCCTGAAGCCGCTTACATATACTTCACGTCCGTCAACAGAACAGTTCTGCAAACTTATGCGTGAATTCAAACTGCCGGAAAAACCTGGAACCACGATATCCGATTACATCAAGAATGTTCCCGGATGGTTTTCTGAATCCTGGAAACTGGATTCTTCGATAAATTCCATGCTTGAATTTCTTGACAAGGCTGATTCCCTACTTGGCTCTGAGAGATATAAAGACCATATAAAGGATATGGCGGAAACGTTCTTCAATGATTCTCCGTTTGAGTTTGAGAGCCTTGACATGGAGAACCTGGACCTGAATGATGACTTGTATGTCAAGATGAATGCCAGAGGTAAACTGCTTACACCATTCGAAAACTGGAAAGCGGAATTCGAAGATTTTCTTGGTAAAAATTTCAAGGACGTAAAGTATCCGTTCAGGAATATTCCAGGGATACCGGATACGCCTACCTTGGAAGAATACTTTGAATATTCAATAGAACATGACTGGTGTGATATACTCTGGCCGAGAGCGTACAAATGCTGGAATGCAAAAAGCGAGGAGGAAAAGAAGAAAATCCTGTATCCGTCCATTGATGAATGGTTTATGAACCTGCTTGACTACGTGTCGCAGTTCCTTATGTTTGCCGCTATGCCGGATGCAGAGTCTGTTTACAAGAACAGCGGACTGAAAAACATGAGGGACCTTTATGCTCATGAAATAGACAGTTCAAGGATTGAAGTGTATAAGGAGGAGGAGAATGTGATAAAACTGTTCAGGATTCTTGATCTTCTTGTGGATATCTACAGGAGATGTGGGGATTTTGGTGCTTTCATGTCGCGTTATTTTATTGCAACTTCTTCTACCGCACGTCTGGATAAAGAGGTGGAGAGACATAAGGTCAACCTGTTTGACTGTAATATAGACCTTGTCTCAACCTGTTTGGAAACGGGGACTGATATGGATATTACATCCCAGATAGTTCTGTGGAGTTTCTTACAATGGATGCTTTCTCATCCGGAGGAACTGCTGCCGGATTCTGACATGGTAGCTTTTACAGATTACTTGCGTGTTATGACCGGTTGGGTAAGGGGTATGAGACAGCGTCTTACGAATGGATATCAGGTTGGAGCAAATGCCCGTTTGTCGGATTTCCATGAAGCAGACATTATTTCGAATAAACTTTCTGCTGCAGCCAATATGTTTGATGCTCTACTGGAAACAACGGAGAAATCGCTTGAGGATGAACGAGTTAAAGCCAGGTTGTATGGTACGCCAAATTTCGATATTATCAGGGAATTGTCTACATGCCGTCCTCTTTATTATTCATTTGGGCTTCTGATGCCTTCCATTATAAGCTGCAGTGATACGGAAAGTTACATTAAAAGGTTCTATGAATTCTGGACTATAAGTGACACGAAAAGGGTCCAGAAACTTGTAAGCTGCGGTTTCAAGGGTATCAGACCATATGTGGACTGTTGGTTCTACGGTATGACGGGAAGATGGGATTATATCTTCACTATAGGTAAAGATGACAGAGGGTTTGTCAATGTTATTGAAGCTTTTACGCATCTGATGAACGGTGATAGTCCTATATGTTATTCTTATGATACCATGGCTTATTATATGGTGAAATATAAGGACTTTGTAGAGGCCAATGGGGGTGGTGTGATGCGTCACTATTTCAGACATGATGCAGGTAATGAATTTACTGTATGGACCATTAAATCCCAAAAAACGAAACCACGGCAGGGTACTAATACTGACCCATATGCCTACACTGTGCGTAAGCTCTATGAAGGTGAAGGAAGTAATGAATACGAACTCAGTGATTGGAGTGAGAATTCGGAACATGGAGCATTGTACATAAGGACTGAAGGTTCGGATTCTGATGCCATGTATATGGAATGCTATCCCAAAGGTTGGGAGATTGGCATATGGGACAAAAGGCAGAAAGTTACGAGAAAGTTTGGAAATCGTTTTGAAACTATTTCAAACGCTGAAGGAAATGCTGTTGGCTTTAGGGATACTGAAAATATCTTCAGCTTTGACGGTCTGGTGCTGCTTGATCTTCCCGGTAAGGACCGTATACAGACTGCACTTTCTTTTTTAGAAGCTATATCATAAAAGATATGAGTTTTTAGAGAAAATGATACTGTTTCAAAAGGTGTATAAAGTAAGCAAACAGATGTTGACTTTTCAAATATATTTTTGGAACAGTATCTAATCTCGTTTTATTAGAGTAAATAAGATATATCACTAGAAAATAAAAGACTCACCCTGAGCGCGCTGTTCTTTGTTGAATGAATGCTAAAACTTCTGAAAAAGATAGGTCTTTGTACGAATAGATTTACCGTAGTTTTTATTTTGTTCTTTACTCATAGTTTGACTTGCAGATAGTTTTCAAGGATTGTGCCCACACGGAGTTGTCTGGCATAATCCAGTAGTTTACTTATATTTCGTTCCGGTCGTGTAAGATAGTTATCTATGATTTCTGAGCAGACATCAATACCTATTTTATTTCTAAACTTAATGGCATCACTTACGCATCGCTCTATATCATAGATCCTGATATTGTAACCCTCCAAAACCATATTGCTTACCCCAATTTCTAGTATAGAAGCGGTATAGTGGTGAAGTTCTATTGGGGGAAATGAAGGTGTTACTACTTTTCTATCTCTTTTTATGGCCACATGATAGGCTTGTGGCATAGAAGTCGTAAGTTGGTGTATGCTCCATGCAGACCAGAGGCAAAGAATTCCACCTGGTATAATCGCTTCTATGTCAATCATGCTGTTTGAAAGTTGGTCAATGTTGGCATACAGCCCTCGTCGAACCTGTATCAGTTCACCTTGGCGTACACTTTCCAACATTTTGTAATAAGCAGCACGCCCTTTTTCCTTCATGTCTGATGATGATATGTATGAATTAAGTTTCTTCATTAATTACTATTTAAATCTGTACAAAGATACCACAAATATTTATAAGTGTGGTGTGTTTGTACAGAAAATATTTAGAGATCATAAATTTAACCTTATTATTTTGGTGATACATATATTCTCAGTTAAGAAAGGAATGAACATATTTTACTATGACTCTATGACTTATGGCCATAAATAAACTAATCATATATTAACCCCATTTTCGATTTATGTCTTTCTTGCTCTATTGCCTAAAATACTGTAAGTAATTTAGTGTAACGAGGTTGAAATGTAAAACGATTTAGTTCAACCAGCGAAATGTGTAAAGCCGAATAGTGAACTTGCATTTACTTTGTAAGACAGATTAGTTAATCACATTCAAATCTGACGACCATTTTTAAGAGAGCGTTATTTGCGTATAAAATGACATTCACAAAAATGGTGCTTAAATTTTGATTTGCGTTATATTATTTCTTATTTTGCCCAAAAAACAATATTTTTGCAATAAAAACAAATAATATGGCGATAGACAATAATTTAAATAGACTTAAAGTAGTGCTCTGTGAAAAAAAGAGAACTAGTAAATGGTTGGCACAACAACTTGGTGTTAATCCGACAACAGTGTCTAAATGGTGTACTAATACGACTCAACCAGACTTGTATACTATCGCAAAAATTGCCGACTTGTTGCAGGTTGATAAAAGGGAATTGCTGCAATCTTCAAATTAAGAGAATTTATGGGATTAGTAATAGACTATATCATTCAATCTTCCGATGGAGAAGTTAAAGCATATGATAGTCAAAAAAGATTCATTGATGAAACTGAAAATGATACTTTCGGTGAGTTTGATGATCATATTAATGAAGTGACTATTAAAGATAAATCGTTATTATATGCAGAGGATAAGCCTTTTAAGGAAAGTCAGAAGAAGATTGACCCCGATTTAATTAGAAAAAAACACAATAAGAGCCTATTTAAATATTTTTTGGATGGGACAAGACAAGTTTATAAAGTTGGAGATATAGCTATTGATGGGGTCGTTTACCCTTTAGCTGTTGGACAGATTATTGTCGGTTATTGTGGTAGAGAAGGTAGGGATATAAAAATAGGTAAGGCCATTCGTAAACTTGTCTTGGCTGTACCAGTTCAGTATGATACAAAGGAACAAGGTCAAAACTTCTTTCGAAAGAAGTGTGAAGAAATAAATAAGAAGGTTCAGGAATCGTTGTTTTACCAAAAGTTCCACATGAAATTTTCGGATGTTATATCTTATGGCAATATTACGGATAAGCAAGTCGAGATGGGGAGAAATAAATATCTTAGACTGGCCATCTCAAAAATCCAAAACGAAATGCTGGATCAAGAACGACTGCTTGTAGAAGAAATGGTTTTGAATGGGCTGGTGTCTAATGATGATGCTATGTTAATAAAGGATGGTTCAATTGAATATAAAGAGGATTTTACGAATCGCCCAGATAAGGAATTGGCAAGTGCCGTTTTCAATCAAAATTTTAGGGATGTAGTGGGTGTCTCAAAATTGTTTGATCCGGAATTATTGAGTAGAAACGAACCTCATATCGGAACGATTATAGCTGAATTGAAACCTATGCATAGAACTAAAGCTTATCGATATATTCATGAAGGAAAAAGTTATTGTGTTTGGTATATTCGTTTACGAAATACAATAAACCGTTCTAACAGTTATTCTGATATCATAAAGGTTGAAATGTTTATGGTAGGAAACAAAGTAAAACAATCTGCTTTAATTGACTCAATTTCAGCACACCTTATAAATGAAGCATATCCTGTTTGTTACGGAAAAGATGCAAGATGGGCAAATCATTTATATCCAGTGTATGTAACTGAAGCCTTTTGCAAATCTAATTTCGTGGATGAAAAATTGATAATAAAAATTATATAATAAATATGAGCAACAATAGTAAAATTATAGGAAAAGTCTCTGCAACGGAGAAAAATCCGTCAACGATTGACTATTTTTACTTTTGGATGGACTCTAATAATGATGATTTAAGTCCATTCGATGTTATTATGGTTGAAAATCCCAACAACTCCGTGACCTACGCTATTGTTGAGGAAATCAATCATGTCACTGACTCGTCTAGTCATTTCACTAGTTACATATCATCAGAATTTGGTTCTCTCGCAAATGTTGAGTCTGAACAAGCTGGCAATACAAATAGACTTTCTTTTAGTTATGTAAAAGCAAAAGTAGTACATAATACAAAAAATACTTATACTCCTGTACTTCATGATAGACCAGTTTGCCTGTGTACTCCAAAGGGAATAAGAGAAGCATTGGGCCTTGATGATGTAAAAAATCCATTAACCTGTGGTTACATGGAAATGTATGGTAATAAAGTCAAGGTTGATATAAATGACAAATTCTTAATTGGTCCTGATGGTGCTCATTTGAATGTGTCTGGCATTTCTGGACTCGCTTGTAAGACTTCTTATACTATGTTTCTGTTGAACGCCTTGCAGCAAAAGTATAGGAAAGCATGGGAGGAATCTGAAGATGAAGATAATAAGTCTCAGAAAATTACATATTTAGTGTTTAATGTTAAGGGACGTGATTTGTTGACACTTGATATCCCTAACGAAAAACTAGATGAAACTCAAAAGAGAATCTATCGTGAAGAGTTAGGTTTAGAACCGGAGCCATTTAAGCAAGTTTACTATTATTATCCTCACGGTAAAAATGCTTCTCGGAATTATACGCAATCAAATGCAGATAAGGATGATATGGACAGACAGTTCATTGAGAAAAATGCATGCCGGTATTTCTACAATTTTGAAAGTTGCAGAGACAAACTTCAATATTTGTTTGCAAATGAGCCTGATCCAACAGAACTATAGATAGTATTATTAGCTACTTGATGGATTATGGTCATCCATTTGGTCCTTCTGTAACGACTTGGGAGGAATTCTTTAAGGCGTTAAATAGCGTAACTATTCCAGGAAGTACCACACTCCAAGGAACTAATATACAATTGGCTTCTTGGAAGAAATTTGCGCGAATAATGAGAAAATTTCAATCCGAAGATTTGTTCGTAGATAAAGGCCATGAGATTACAGATAGGAGTGACTTGGCTTCAGACTTGTTTGACAACATGAACCCAAACGATGTTAAAGTAATCGATATAGCCCAACTAGATCCATTTATGCAAGGTTTTGTGTTTGGAGATGTAATTCAGCAGGTGGTTGAACGTATGAGCGCAAAAGACAAGAATACACCTGACAAGATTGTTATTTTTGTAGACGAGTTGAATAAGTATGCTTCAACAGATGTTCCGAAATCTTCTCCTATTCTTAGACATCTATTAGATGTTGCTGAAAGAGGTAGGGCTTTAGGTATTATTTTGTTCTCAGTGGAGCAATTTAGAAGTGCTATCCATGAACGTGTAAAAGGTAATTGTGCTAACTCCGCTTATGGTAGAACAAACTTTGTTGAAGTCACTAAACCTGATTATCAATTCTTTGGCAATATTTATAAGAATATGATGACAAGATTAGCTCCTGGTGATTATATAATTAGTAACCCTGCATTACGTTCATTAGTTAGTATAAAATTTCCATACCCAACTTTTAAATCAAACAATTAATGGAAGGATATAAAAGCAGAATCGGTAAGTCCCAAATGCGTCAGTATATGGGCGAACTCTATGAGGATTGTATGGTCGTGTATCGAGAGTATATACAAAATGCTTGCGATGCAATTGAAGATGCTGTGGAAAAAGGACTTATTACAGATAGAAAGAAAACGACAATTGTTGTAACGATAGATACGTTTAATCACAATATTATTATAGAAGACAAAGGTATCGGCATTTCTGTAGAAAATATCGGGCCTTATCTTGTTGATGTGGCTTCTTCAAAAAAAGTTAATAGAGCTGGACAATATGGCATAGGTAGGCTTAACGGTGCTAATTATTGCGATCAAATTCGATATGAAACCTCAACCTTTGGGGAACCCATTAAATCCACTCTTATATGGGATGTAAAAAAGGCTCGTGAAATATGTAACAATCCAGAACTAGATCCTACTACTGAAGAAATAATAGATGATGTTACTACTCTCTGTCCACAAGAACAAGAAAAAGAGGAGGAACATTATTGTCGTGTAACCTTAGTTAATGTCAACAACACAGAGTTGATGGACGAAGATAAAGTTATTGAGTATATTCAGCAGATTGTTCCAGTGGATTATTGTACAGTGTTTAAAGACAACCTATTAAAGCCTGCATTAGAACGACCTGTAAATCATGAATTTATCGAAAAGTTTAAGAACTTATGGATATATAAGATTAGTGTAAACGATACACCGGTCGAGAAAAGATATTCATCCGAAGAGAAAGATTTTGAATTTGGAAGTATTAGATGTTTTTCTCTTAAGGATAATAAAACGCAAGAAGAATTTGCGTGGGGATGGTATGCAATGAATAAAGAAGCTAAGCAAATGAATGATTTGCCTATATCGTTTATTAGAGCTAGACATTGTAATTATCAGATAGGACCTAGTACTTTGTTGTCTGGTTTGTATCAAGCAGTTATAGACCAATCTTATTTCATTGGAGAAATGCACCTCGTTCATGAGCAGCTTAAGCCTACAGCATCTCGTGACGGAATCAATCAAAATGATACAAAGTTGATTTTCGAGAGGGAAGTCCGTAAATTCTTTAAGGAATTGAAGACTCTTTATAACAAAACAAGCAAGTTTAGAAGTGAAGTAGTTGATAAAATCGCAGATGCTAGTATCCAACTTGTTAATTTAAGTCAACAATTGAAAAAAGAAAATGAAGCCTCTGAGATTAAGAATATTAAAAATAAGATACAAAAAGCAAAAGAGGATAAAGCAAGGGCAATGTCTAAGATAAATGCATATGAAGATTTTTTCAATAGTAATGATTCTTGGAGTGTTGCAGAAGATGTTGTCAATAGTGTAAATTCTTCTACTATTAAAGCATTTAATAATAAAACTGAAATAATTAAGCAGAATTTACAGCTACCAGCCATAAAAATAGAGAATTTCAAAACAAAAGAAGAAACTTCAACACCAGATTCTGAAAAAAAGAATGGTAATAACAGTGAAGGAAATGGAGGTGATAGTATTTCAAATCCTCCATCTTCAAATCCGGATGATAAAATTACTCCACCTTCACCACCCTCAGAACTTGATATTTATAAAGGACTGAGCCTTGTAGAAAGAAGGTTAATTAAAAAGTTTTATGCAGTAATTGATAAAGCATCAGAAATACCACCCAAAATTAAAGATCAATTGAAGAATAATTTAAGAAAGAAAATTCTGTAATGAGAATTAAAAGGAACATTCTACTTGTAGAACCGAATTATAAGAATAAATTTCCTCCTATTGGTTTGATGAAGTTGTCTACTTACTTTAAATCTTTAGGTGACAATGTCGTTTTTTTTAAGGGCGACATTAAGGATTTTATTCTTGAACGAGCTGTAGAAAAGTGCATAGGAAAGTTAATTAGCATTGCTCCTAGAGATAATTGGAGAAGCAAACATGATGCAATTAAGAGCTATATTAAAACTCGTAAAGCTGTGTATCTTGAACGTTTGGAAATTGCCAATGATAGAGAAGATTATGTACTAATTTTAGATTGGCTCAATTATTTTAAAGATTATATTTGGAAAAAGTACTATCTTAATAATGATGAAAAAGAATGGGACTGGATAGGTGTTACAACTTTATTCACGTTTTATTTTGACATAACAGTAAAGACTATAAATCAGGTTAAAGAGTTGTTAAAACCTAATGGACAAATTATGGTTGGAGGAGTTTTGGCAACTTTGCAACCAGAAGAACTTGAAGCTGCCACAAATATTAAACCATTCGTTGGTTTGCTTAATAAACCAGGTATCATTGATAATGACAATGAAATAATTATAGATACACTTCCATTAGATTATTCCATATTAGAAGAGATTGATTACCGATATGATATGTCAAATGCGTATTATGGATCAATGACTAAAGGTTGTGTTAGACATTGCGCGTTCTGTGCAGTGCCTAAGATAGAGCCTGAGTATATGGATTATATACCTATGTCTGATAGGGTTGAACGTGTGAAAAATAAATTTGGAGAGCAAAAAGACTTGTTACTGATGGATAACAATGTTCTTGCTTCTGAAAGATTTAATGATATTATTGACGATATTATTAAGTGTGGATTTCAGCGAGGTGCAACTTATCAAGCTCCAAATCAATTAGAATTAGCTATATCAAATCTGCAAAAAGGTATCAATGACAGAGCATACTTGCGCATGGCACAGCGAGAGTATTCAAACTTCCTTTCTTCTATTAAAGAAAAAGAGTTATCATATAAGATATATTCGATTTTGTACGATTTTGGTTTGCTTTCGTTGGGTACAAGTACAAAGGATAATGCAATAAAGGCTTACGAACTTATATCAAATGATTATGCCAAATTTTATAAGCGGTTAAGACCTAAGCAGCGTATTGTTGATTTTAATCAAGGGGTTGATGCTCGACTATTCACTGAAGAAAAGGCGGAGATGTTGTCTAAAATTGCTATTTCTCCATTACGAATTGCATTTGATTCTCTTTCAGTGAAGGATGATTATATACAGGCAATACGATGGAGTGCAAAATATGGAATCAAGAACTTTTCAAACTATCTTCTCTATAATTTCACTGACAAACCATCTGATTTGTATGAACGACTAAAGATAAATGTTGAATTGTGTGATGAATTGGGTATTAATGTATATTCTTTTCCTATGAAATATCATCCTTTATTGGGAGAGTATAGTCATGATCGAGACTACATAGGTAAACATTGGAATAGAAAATATATCCGTTCTATTCAAGCCATTCTTAATTCGACGAAAGGAAGCATTGGTAGAGGACAATCATACTTTCAAAAGGCATTTGGTAGAGATATTCATGAATATTATACGTTACTTGAAATGCCGGATACCTATATTATTTACCGTTTCTTTTTTGAATGGCTTGAAAAAAAATCTCATCCGCTAAGTATGAAGCGATGGGTTGATGCTATGAATTCTTTGTCAATACAAGAAAGAGACACTCTGTTGTCTATAATACACGATAAAAACTTTACTCAAACAAATAAGAGTGAAGATTATGGAGAACGTATCAATGATGTGTTGAAATTTTATGTAAATTTACGTGACGAGATTTCAGATCCAAAAGGCTGTTTGTGGAAACTTAAAAAAGAATTTGATTCGTTGCCTAAAGATGAATTAGATTATATAAAAAATTCATTTGTAGGTGTTTTAACAATATACAGATAGCCTATAAAGATTTTTATTTCAAAACAAGCTTTGACATTCGGTTTTATTCGTTTGTCAAAGCTTGTTTGCTATTTTATGTATTGTAAATCTTGGCCCATAGTAAGATGTGATTATGTAAAATATTACCGGTTAGTATTCATAGTTCTTTATAGAATAAATACATTATTTTAGTCTGTAAGACCATATGTTTAATGTTTTTTATTAGATGGTATAGCAAACTGAATATACTTGGTTATTTTTATTTCTTTATTTTATCAGAACTTATATTCCTCATCACCATTTCATGCCTTTCCTTTAACTCATTATACCTTTGATTTAAATCCATGTAAAGAAAATTTCCCAATATCCAAAATATACAAGTAATAATAATCAACATTATACAGAGAAATCTATGATTGTTGGTACTACCTATATTATCTTTGGGTATCTTCTGTATGGCATTTTCGATTCCGTTAAGCCTTTCATTTATGGCATCCACCTTTTTATCGATTTGAATAATAGGGGAGAGTTTGGGCAATAACACATTATTAACCAGTTTGGTTTCCCTTTCAATTGCAAAATCAATAGTATTCTTACATCTTCTACTGACTTCATCAGCATAGTTTTCTCTACTGTTTATATGGGCATTTATAGTATCGTTTACAGCATTTACAATCGTTTCCTTCAACAATGAATTTAATTCTTGATTGTTCTCTGATTGCTGGGGCTGTTGAATATTCAAATTCTGAATATCTGTCCGTATGGCCTTTATTTCATCTTTAAGCTCATTATATATGGATAGGAGAGCGGCTCCTTCAATTTCTTTCTTGATCATCTTCTTCTGCTTCTAATATGTTCACGATTTTTCCTTTTTCTTTCATCATCATCCAACTGGTTACTGTTTCCTCCACCACCTCCTGAAGATATTACCGCATTAGGCTGAAGGAGTAAATCTGCAACAGCATTTATTATAGAATTGCCAGTATGAGAGGTAACCTCATTTTCATATATTTCCTCATGTTCTGCTGGTGCGACTGTATCCTTTTCTTGTTCCTGAATTTTGTCTTGCTGGGTATTTCCTAAGCAGTCCGATTTATCCAGACAGTTCTCATATTTGTTTAGCATATTAGCTATTTTAAAATAACTCAGACTACGATCTATCCTGGAACCACTGAATGTATATTCACCGCGTGAAAAGACTATACCACATGGCTTACCTTTGCTGTCTGTTCTTATGGTAAAATGAATTTTGTCTCTGCTCAGCTTCTTTTTAAACTCGTTCCAATTATTACTTTTCTCTAAAGCCTTGCGTATGGCAAACATCATTTCATACTTATGCTTGTCTTTGCCACGAAGCCTGTCATACTTGACATTCTCTTTACCTTTCGGCATATACAAGCCATATTTTATTGTCAGTTCCCTGCATACTCTGTTGTTTCTTATGCGGTCATTGCTGTCGCTTATGGTTTTACCGTCATTGTCCACACGGTTTATTACAAGATGTATATGAGGATGTTCTCTGTCGTAATGCCTTACAACAATATATTGTGTGTTTTTGATATTCATCTTTTCCATATATTCTCCGGCAATCTTTACCATAAGGTCGTCAGTCAGTTTCCCGGAGTCTTGCTTTGAAAAGCTCAATGATATATGATAGACCGGAGTTCTGATCCTTGTATTTAAACCTGCCTGACAACTGAAACTTTCAGCTATATGCTGTTTGCTGTCTGAACGTACACCTTCGATAGCAAGCAGCTTGGATTTATTGTTGCCTTTCATCGTATAATTTACAATCTTACCGAAGTCATTCCTTTTCATAATCTTTCCCATCATGCCTTTATCAGTTTAATGATTTTGTCTATTTCATCAGCCAGTTCTGATACGGATTCTGACACTGAAACATATCCGAAAGTATTTGCGTTTTTTGCAAGCTGGTTTAGGTTGTTTGCCATGCCTGAAAGACTCCTTATCAGTTTTACATCTTCAGGTGTAAGGCGTGCTGTTATGTTTCCATTTATGGCCGTATTTCTTATATACTCACCTAATGTAACACCGGCTGTCATGGCTTTACCGTTTATGATATGTCGTTCTAATACGGTACATTTGAATGATAATATCTCTGTACGTTTTTCCATTTTGTCCAGTGGAGGTCTGCCACCGATAGCCTTATTTTTGTTGTTGCTTTTTTGTTCCATTCTGTTGATTATTTTTTTCGGTTTATAATTGATTTCTGTTAGGTACTTCCCGGATGGATTCAGAGGTTTTGGTATTACCAAAACATAAACTTGCCAACCGAAAAAACTACATTCCTTTTGTCATTCCGTTTTTTCCAGGATATTGTTGGATATGGGCAACGTAGTTTTATTGAGTACCGAAACCTGACAGTTCCAGGTCGAAAGTCTCGATCAAAAGTTTTAGGGCAGGATTCTTTCTTGTCATGGATTGGAGAACGGCTTCACCTGATTTTACCTTTATAAGGTAGTCGGCAATGTCATATCCGTTCACCCTTTCAACCTCATTTGCATTTACTTCAAGATACTCGGAAATCTCGGTACGGATGTTTCTTTTTCTCATCTGCATACACTTTTCTTTCCATTCCTGTGTCATTCCGATATCAGGGAACAGAACAATATTCCGGCCTTTGAGTACGCCAAAATTCTGCTCGTTGAAGCATCCGTTTTTACCTCCCGTTGCAAGCCAGATATATTCCGGTATATAGAATGAAGCAATGATAGCAGTCTTTTCGCTTTCCACTATGGCAACGGGTTTCCTGCTGTTGTATAAGAGATGTTCTCCAAAGTAGCATTGTTGTAAGTGGAATTCTGGTATATCAAGCTCTGTATGTACCCATGAAACATGTGCATAAGGTTCTTTTATACGTTTTCCTGTCTCTGCATTGTACTGCATGATTTTCCCGGTTCTTATTTTTCCGGATATGTCTGTTTGCCAGAATACCGTAGCATTTTTCCATTTCCTGGCGGTACCTACATGGTAAGTCTTCATCAGACGTAGTGCTGACTCATAACCCAGATGATTGGCAAGATACAGAAACAGGTTATTCTGTTCATAGCATTTCATTGTCTGCTGCATAATTTCATCTGGTATAAAAGATGTGTCGGTAAGCCGGCGTACAGGAGGAAGTTTTGGATGACATACAACAGGTTTCTTATCTTTTACAACAGGGAATGATTTATTGTATTCTTTACATTCCGGATGTTCATCAAAATACATTGCTGGGGTATAATGATAACCACAATTATTGATTCTGTTGCATTTTCCTACATATTCGGGAAAGAAGATAGCCCCTTGGGTATCAATATAACGGGTGAACTCACGATGCTTTCCGCACGAGGGGCAGGTGTATCTGTTTCTCTGGTGCCTGTTGTACGGCTCCAATATAAATCTGAAGTTTTCCATAATTTTCTGTTTTTAGTGATTGACAAAGTGACAAAGTGATAAAGTCAGCCTTAGTTTGTCACTTTATCACTTTGTCATTGTGCTTTTTTATAATTTCCATATTCGTGATAAAGGTAAGTTCCTGTTGCTTTTTTCAGGAAACGGTCATACGTGCTGGTACTCCAGTTCATGGAGACGGCTACTTCCAATCCTTCAGAACGTGTAAACTTATCTGGCAGTTTTTCCAACAGTTCTGTCTGTTTGGGAGTGAGCATCACACCTTCAATCATGGAGCATATCTGCAGGGCGGTATTTTTAAAATAGGACACCAGACGTATGGATTTCAGTACACTGTCAAGATCAATGCAGTTTTTGTCACCTTCATTACATACCCATTTGCACAGTTGTATAATCAGGCAGAATCTATGAATGTAAGTCTCAAATTTGCTGTATATACTGCGTCTTTTATCCGATTCCTCCATGTTCAACATATCTGCCCATTGATGCTGCCATTCCATAATCTTTCGTCTGGCTCCAGGTTCATATTCCAGTCTTGTAGGATTTATGTTTCCGTGCTCATCATGTTCTATTTTCATTCTGATGAACGATTGCATAATCGTGTTCCATTCATTGAAATGGCTCATGTCAATATCATCATCTTTCCAGTATAGCTTATCCTGAATTTCAGGTATGGCAAAAAGAATACGGTCAAGGAAACCATTATTGCTTTTACTTCCTTTGAATGTATCGATAAGTATTTCCGGCTGAATTGTACCTATCACATTGGAAAACGGAGAGTCAATCATGATATTGTTTGTATTCATTTTACGGTCGGAAATATACATGTACCCATTGAACAGTGATATGTAGAACTGTTCTTCCGAACCTTTGTTATAGCGTGTGAAATTATTGATCCATCCTTGCAGTTCATCCATGTAAAGGCAAATGCCGCGCGGATTCTCTGATATAGACTTTGCCATAGCTTCCTGTGTGATATCAGAAACCAGAAATCTGGTGCGTACAGGTTCCTTGGGAAACATATCAAATCCCTGTTCCAGACGTTCCTTTTTACTCAAGCTCATTATTGATTCATACTTTCTGTACTCTTCGTTATATATTTCCTTCTGCTCCTTATCAAATCTGAACAGAGGTTCGAAGGCAGTTTTCAGAGGATGGCTTTTATTGGCACCCGGCCTTCCGACGAGAGCCATATATATGATACACTTGATATCCCATCCCGTTTTGAAATGAAGGATATGTGTATTGCCTATACAAGTGGAAATGGCTGTCATCATGCTGCACGCAGTGTAGTCGATAGGAAATGCCAGGTACTCATACATATTCAGAATGATGTTTCTTATCTTATTGGGGAAAACATCAATAGGAAATGAAGAGTCGTTCATTTTGCCTATCATGCTGACAGCATCATTTATTATACCACTTGGAGTTATTCTACTTTCTCCCATACCTGTTAATCACGGTTTAATACCCTGAATGACTCAATATGTGCTTCATCAGAGAGTTCATTAATACATTTTTTCTTGTGCATTTTCATCCATTCGAGAATCTCAGACCGGTAGAAATGGAGTGTATTACCCTGCTTAGAATGGGGAATACTGTTTTGACAAGTATACCGGTAAATGGTACTCACGCTTTTCTTTATAAGAGAACTTACTTCCTCGATGGATATCTCATCATCTTCCACCGACATGTTGTTTTTAGAATTCTGAGCCTGTTCCTCCATCATTTTTATGAGGTGCTCTACAGCCTGCGGCAAGTTATCGTGTGTAACTTTGCCAAAAACATTGTTTTCGTTTTTCATCATTTGTAAAAATTTGATTTCTCTGCAAAAGAATGGCAAATGATGGATAAAAAAGCATGTCCTCATGAATTCCTCATGCGGTCCTCATGCTTTCCTCAAACTTTTAACAACTACAATGTAATATACTGTAATTCTGCGTGTTTATACTATGATTTATATGTACCCGGCTGACATAAAAAAGATTCCCATAAAACTTTAAATTCAGTTTTACAGGAATCTTCAGTAATAAGGATTTTATTTGTTTCTACTGGATTTCTTTCAGATATTCGCTGAAGAAATTGCTTTTTTTCATATTTATGGCCTCAATACGGGAATTGGTTGCCAGTCTTGTACTGTTCTTGAATAATACATTGGCAGTGCAGAAAGAAGCTGATATAAACTTCTGGCACCCATTGAAGAAATCGGTTTTCTTTAGGTCTGTTCTACAATAGTGGCACATTATATAGAGGTTATGAATGAAAGCTCCCAAGTCAGTCTTTGACATTCTGTAGATTTCAGAAATCGGGTATTGTATATCTTCTATTGGCATGCCTGTAATTTGAGAAAAGGCATACTTTTTAAAATATTCAATTTCATAGGGCTTGAGACAATCGTTCAATTCCGTGCTGATATAATTATAAATAAAGGAAAACAGTTTGCATAATCTTGTAGATCTGCCATCGGCCGGATTATCATTGCCGTTATTCTCTATTGCATCCAGATAATACTGTAATGGCTTCTGGTCATTTACGAGAAGTTCCTCAATCTTTTCGATTTGCTGTTGATGGCGGTTTTCCTGTTCTTTAAGTCGTACCAGCAGCTCTTCGGCTACATTTTCATTGCTTGCCTCATTTTTGTATTCTTCCAGCAGTTTTTTCTTGCACCGGTATAAATGTCCGTTTGTCTTGTTATATATCCTCAGATTGACATAAGTAAGTTCTTTATGTAACCATTCCTGATCATCCTTATGCTCATTCAGCACAAGAATGTATTTGTCCAGTTCACTTTGAATTTTCGTATCGGAGATTTTCCGCACTATCATTATAATTATCGCTATAAGACTGATAGCGGCAAAAGAGTAGGAGACAACCGAGAGTATGGGGCTGTATTTATACACTTTTGCTCCTGAGCAGATAACACCAACGACTAATAGCAGAAGTACTGCTATTAGCCAGATATAACCGATATGCAACTTTTTTGCATATCTGGATGGATTGATTTTAGAAATTGCCTTTTTCATATTGTTCCGTGTTTTGACTGATTGTATTAATGCTTAATCGTTTTGCAGCTTGTTCCTTTAATGGGTTCACGACTTTGGTATACCGCATTGTCGTACTTTCCTGTTTATGTCCGAGTACATTCTTGATAGTAATAATATCTGTACCGAGGGCCAGTGACAGGGTAGCGTATGTATGACGTGTACAATGGAAGTGCAAGTCTTTCTTTATACCTATGCTTTTGAACCATCTTTTCATCGGATAGGTCAGCATATATGTGGTCAGTCCGTTAAATACTAGTCCTTCACCACGTGGGCCGATAACTTCCATGAGATCGTCCCCAATAGGAACGTTTGCCATGTTCTTTGTTTTCTGCATACGTTTGAATACACACCATCCGCCTTTGGGCAATTCCTTGATGTCCTCCCACTTCAAGGCAAGTATGTCACTTCTTCTGAAGCCTGTTATACAGGCGAAAATGATAGCCTTTCGCAAAACCGGAATAGGGCATTCATTATTTATGATCAGTCCTAATTCATGTTCTGTCAGATAATTGATTTCTGTTTCCTCTTCCGGAATCCTGTCAAGAAAATCATTGATATTCTCTTTAAGCATCCGTTTCTTATAGGCCTCTTTCAACATTCCTCTGAATGTGGAAAAATATCCGGCAGCCGAGTTCTGTTTCAGCTTTTTACTGTCGTCTCTCAGCTTGGCCGTATTCAGCAGATAGGAGCGGAATCTCTGGCAGAGAGCGACATTGATATCTGCAAAAGTACATTTGTTGTTGGTGAAGGCAGCAAAGTGCTGATACACATAAATCCACTTCTTATTGTGCTTGAGTGATTCATTTTTGAAATAATCAAGAAAATCTGTTTTCTCAACAATCTTATCGTAAAAATCGAATTTCTCGTTTATTATCTGCTCCAGTACTCTCAGACGGAATATTTCCATCTTCTGCATAATACTTTTTACATGTTCACGTTCCGCAAATGATTTGGGCTTTTCCGGAAGATGTACATTGAGAAAATAGCGGCGTGTTGTTCTGTTAGTTCCAGGAATGAGAATAGGAGGGTAGAAGTCAAGATATAATGAAACTCTTCCCTTACTTATTTTCTTTTTTCTAAGATATACTTTTGAAATCATGATAATTCGGATTTGATAGGTGATACATTAGCGTTGTTTGTCATAGATTGCCGTTTACTCATGTGCGGCTATGGCAGGTTCATTAACATTATTTATGGCAATGTTTCCTGTACCAAATACCTTTCTGAGTCCTTCAATGCTTATAATGACATTCTTTCCCTTTGTCTTCTTGGGAATGTTGTACCATTTGCATCTGTTGTAGATAGTGTCACGATCTACATTGAACAATGCACAAGCTTCGGGGACGGTTATATATCCGTCCTCTCCAATCCGGGCATTTTTGATTTCATCAACATGTTTCTTGGAATACAAGGTAGTATTCCCGGTCTTTTCCTTTTTCTTGGGAATTTTATACCTTGAGGTAAAGCTGTGTACAGCCTTTACCGTCATCTTGTAGATTTTCTGGATCTGTTCGATTGTGTACCACTCTGTTATTTCTTCAGCTTCCTTATATCCCAACTTCCTGAAATAGCGGTCAATATGTTCCATACTGAACAGCCTCTTTCCTGAAAGAGTGGCTGAAGGAATGTTGTTTTCTTTAGCAATCACATAAAGTCTGCTGTAAGAAATCTGGTACTTTTCTTCTATCTCTTTTGCAGAGTAGAAATCAGTAATTGTTTTTGTAGACTTAATAGGTCTTTCTTGCATTGTTTTTACGCTTTTTAAATTCATCATAACCGTTTCAACCTCTTTGCGTTTAACAATAATTCTACTACCAATTTGTGAAAAAGGAATTTCATAAATCCGCATGTAAGTATAAATACTTTTTCTGCTTACCCCCAGATAAATGGCGAGTTGTTTCAGGCTGATAAATTCTCTCGCCTGTATAACTTCCAGTTCATCTACAGCCAGACGGATTCTTTTCTTCTTTTCCTCTTTCACTTCTTTTGTGACTGCATTATAGCGGTCACTTCTAATTAACTCCTTGTAATACTTGTCGTTACAAGCCTTACAACAGAAACGTGTCTTGCAGGTCTTTGCTATGAAAGTTTTCCCGCAAAATTCACAGATTCTTTCAATTCTTACCTTGTTACCCATATTTTACTCTCCAAAACTCGCTGCGAAATAGTGTGTAAAGGTGTGTAATGATGTGTAAATACCTTTTGTACTTCGCACACGTTGTTAGTGAAAAATTACTCTAATGAGTCAACAGGTACTTTCGGGGTACAAAAATATGCAAAACCGTGAAAATAAACAATGTTAGCGTAGATTGCTAACATTGTTTAATATATTGATTATTAGACTTTTATTTGTTATCGTTTGCTGGCGTTTTTCATCGTTTTTCAGTCCTTATTTCCCGATGCAGCATATTTACATCACTGATTATCAGTGACCATTCATTTTAATCGGTACAACCTCTGTTTTGACAAATACACAGAATGTAGAGACAAATGCAAACCTCTGTATTTCATTGCTTTGCATATACGTGTTGTACCGCCTCTTTTCAGCCCTTTTGTGGAATGTCCGCTATCAGATACAACGTGTTGAACGATAGGATATTCCCATATGGATGTTACAGAACGCTTGTTGAATACAAAGGTAGTAATTCTCTTGGGATTTCTGTGGTTTGTGGTGGAATTTTTGCGTTCCGATTATTTAGGGTACTCGATTCGTTGGAAAAAGTGTAGCAAAACTGAATTATTCGCTTGAAAAAGTGTTTATATGCCATAAATGGTACACTTTTATTCGGAGGAAACCGTTATATCCTATCGGGTATAATTCTGCATCGAACATCAATATTATACCTGAAATGGTATAAATCAATAGACTTGGCTGAACTCCATAATGTCGAGCATCTGATATAATATTCCGTCAATAGCGGAATGCCAACTTTGGTGAAAATGACCATAATACCAATGGTTCACCGGATGATTATCAGTTTTGAGATGATGCAGGATCATATCCATTGTTTTTCTTTCAGATTGTACATCTTTAAGAAGTGATGAATCGTTCTCAGCCCATTGGTTAAGGTTGCTTTTTGAGAATAGCTCACAATGTGATGGCGCAGTATGTGTGACAACTGTATCAATCAAGAAGCTTGCACAGATGGTATTCATCTTATCAGCGTCGTAAATAGGAGCTTCATTCTTCCAATATAAATTGCGGGAAATATCATTTTCTTGCAACTCATTGGAGTGAACTCGATATTTCCGTTTGTTCCATTCATTTATGCGATAAATTCGGTCAATAGAAATGGCTCCGCCTACACAAAGGATGGAATGATTACAGGCTTGAAGGATAGTATAATCAGGAACAGCAATGAAACGTTTGTAACTGAATGTTGTTCCTTCGAAATAAGCTGGATTATCATGATTGCCACGTACAAATACAATCCAATTGTTGGCTTGATTCATTCTCTTGGTATTTCGTCTAACCATTTGCTCATAGTATTCTTTCTTTTCAAAGCCAAAACCACAATCCCCGCTACAATCAATAGAGTGTCCGTCAACTTGTATTGAATACAGAGTTTGAATACCAATTGATTAAAATCTCCATGAATATCACCGGAAACAATAATTGTCTTGGCTTCGGGAAAAGATAGTGAGAATGTGTTGCTATGATTCATCTTATATTCCTGATAATAGCGCATGTAATTAATCTTATACTTGCAAGTTATCAGAAATCATTTGGAGAATTTCTTCGTTTGTGGTAGTTGATTCTTGTTTGTTTTTTAATGCAAAGGATGCTGCATCTACTGCTTCTTTTGATGTTTGTGGAACAAGCCCCGAATAAACTATATTTTCTATATGTTCTAATTCTGTTCGCTTTTTAGAAATTTGTTCTTTTGTGTACAACTCTGCCTTTATATCTGATAAGAATCCCGCATACTTATTGCGCAAATCGTGCATAACAGCAGCAAATCTTTCGCTGTCAGCTGCCTTCTTTTCTAGATTTTCAGCTTTGTATTTGGTGGTGAAATATGTTAATGTCAACGCTAAGAAAGCCATTAATGGGACAATGACAATTTCAGGTAGCCACTTGAATATATTGGTAATTGCAGAAGCTGATATCAAAACAGAAAATACTAAAAGAATCTGATTTTGTTTTTTCTTCTTTGATAGGTATATATTCGCTTGACATAAATGAATTTTGTGCGTCCAAATTATTTTGTTAAAACGTTCAAGAATCTCCCTGTAAATAATTTTTATTTGTTCGTCCATATGATTTATTCTTCTGTCATGTATTTTAAAACTTTGATTAATACATCAATGTATTTATATGTATCTACTGGCATGTTGCTTCCTGGTGCTGTCAGATTAAAGCTCCAAACAGGGCATGAATCATAAAGCCTTTTTTCATAAGTTCCTATTGGTTGATTAGAACTTTGTTCTCCTTCTCTTAGCCAGTGCCAATCAGCAATATTATGATAAACAAAACTGTCAATCACGATTCCCGGAAGATGGTAACTCCTAAAATAGTTATCACGAATTTCACGCATGTGCTTACATGTGTCGAATAACAAACCATTGCTTGCAACATTTTTTTCCTTCATTGCCTGTTGCTCGCTTTTGGGATTAGTTGTCAACCAGTTGCCACCCATATTTGAATCTGGATAGTCGTATTTCCCATTCCAATTACCCCACCAATCTAATTGACGAAAAGCTGGTAGAACTTCAAATTTAATCCCATCGGAAAAGTTTATCACAACGACTTGCCCATCTCCATGAATATCACTGTTCGGATAGGTTTGTAAAATTGCATTCTTCAATGCTTGTAGTAATCTGGACTGACCATTTCCCCTTAGTGCGTCATATTTATTATATTCGTCTCGTGGCAGTTCGACAAGTATATCAATGTCACTTGTATCAATAGCAGTACCTCTACCATAAGAGCCCACATATAAACTATGAGCAGTTTCGCTGGAGCTACCCCAAAATTCCGAATTAACCGCTCTTGTTATGCGTCTATATCTCTGAGATACTAACGAACGCTGTTCAATGCTAATTATTTCGCCTCTTTTTCTAACTGTATCCATATTAATTTTATTTCGTACACAAAAGTACAAAAATAATCCCAGTTTATCGAATATAATTCGCTATATTTGCACTATAAAATCGTATCAAAGAATGAAACTAAATAGAATAAAGGCTGTATTATCTGAAAAAGGTATCTCTCAGACATGGTTGGCAAAGAAACTCGATAAGAGTTTCAGTATGGTAAATGCTTATGCCTGTAATAGGATTCAACCAAATTTAGAGACCTTGCAACAGATAGCAGAGATATTGCAGGTCGATTTGAAGGATTTGATAACCGACAAAAAGGATAGGTGATATGAAACAGTTTTCGGAAGCTACACGGGTGCAGATGCCTGCAATGGTTCACCTCACTCGAATAGGATATACTTACTTCGGCAAGTTGAGCGAAGATAAGAATGGCACGGTCTATGACGGTGACACGAATATTCTTTTGCAGGTATTTGAACGGCAGTTTAAGAATCTGAATCCCGGACATGAGGGAGAGTTTCTTCAAATTTTGAAAGATATTCGTAAGGAACTGAACGATGATGACCTCGGTCGAGGCTTTTATAACCGTCTCAAAGCTGTTTCGCCTGTAAAGCTGATAGACTTTGATAACATTGGGAATAATACGTTTCATTTCACAGCTGAATTTACCTGTAAGAACGGACAGAACGAATTTCGTCCTGACATTACTTTGTTCGTAAACGGATTGCCACTTTGTTTTGTAGAAGTGAAGAAACCCAACAATCATGGTGGTATGTTGGCGGAGAGCGCACGAATGAATAAAGAACGCTTCCCGAATAAAAAGTTTCGCCGCTTCATCAACATTACGCAGTTGATGATATTCAGCAATAATATGGAATATGATGCGTTGGGCGGTATCGTACCCATACAAGGGGCTTTCTATTGTACTGGGGCACGTTCATACGCACCATTCAATTGCTTCCGTGAAGAAAATTTAAGCGGTCAGAAAATAGCACCGTTTCATCGTGACTATCCGTATAAGGAGATTGACAAGACGGTGGAAAAACAGATATTGTCTGATTATAATTGCCAAGTCATTCATACAAGTCCTGAGTACCAGACAAATCTTGGTTTCAACACCCCTACAAACAGAATCCTAACATCCATGTGTTCACCTGAACGGTTATTGTATATCATTAGATATGGTATTGCCTATGTCCGTATGGAGCGTGAGGTGGATGGAAAGATAGAATCTACCGACCAAAAGCATATCATGCGTTACCAACAATTGTTTGCATCGTTAGCTATTCGCCAAAAACTGGTAGAGGGGGTGAAATCTGGCGTAGTCTGGCATACACAAGGGAGTGGTAAAACCGCCTTGTCATACTATCTGACCTATATTCTCAACGATTTCTATTCCAAACAGAATAAGGTTGCCAAATTCTATTTCATAGTAGACCGCCTTGACCTTTTGGAACAAGCCACACAAGAGTTTGAAGCTCGTGGATTGGTTGTATCTACCGCCAATACAAGAGCCGAACTGATGGAGCAATTCCGCAGTAATCAGGCACAACAAGGTGTAAGCGGACAGGCAGAAATCACGGTTGTGAACATTCAACGCTTTGCCGAGGATAAAGAAAAAGTACGCATCAGTGATTATGCAACCAATCTTCAACGCATCTTCATTCTTGACGAGGCACACCGAGGATATAAACCCGGTGGCTGCTTTCTTGCCAATCTCTTTGATGCCGACGCCGATGCGGTTAAAATCGCACTTACAGGTACCCCGTTGTTAAAAGAGGAACGTGCCAGTTGCAAGGTGTTCGGAAACTATTTGCATACCTATTATTACGATAAATCCATTGCGGATGGCTACACGCTGAAAATCATACGTGAAGATATAGAAACTTCCTATAAAGAGCGTTTGTCTGATGTGTACGATAAACTGGAAACCCTTGTGCAAAAGAAAGACATTCGTAAGTCGGAAATCATAGAGCATCCAAGTTATGTAAACGAGTTAGCCCGTTACATTATGACGGACTTAAAAGAGTTTCGCAAGATACAAGGAGATGAAACTTTAGGCGGTATGGTCATTTGTGAAACCAGCGAACAGGCAAGGCGGCTTTATGATGTATTTCAAGAAGAATGGCAGAAGTATCAGCCGAAGCCCATCAAGATAAAACTTTCCGATGGTTCGTATGTAGTGGGTGAACCGGAAGTGGATTACAAATCAAAATACAGACCGCTGAAAGCCGGAATCATTCTTCACGATACGGATGACAAGGAAACTCGCAAGCAGATAGTCAAAGACTTCAAGAAAAATATGACAGTGGATATTCTCATTGTCTTTAATATGCTTTTGACTGGTTTTGATGCGCCACGCTTGAAACGCCTGTATTTCGGGCGCAAACTGAAAGACCACAATCTGCTTCAAGCCATAACACGTGTAAACCGTCCTTATCCCGGTATGCGTTACGGTTTTGTCATTGACTTTGCCGACATCAAGCGCAATTTTAAGGAAACCAACGAAGCATATTTACAAGAATTAAACCGCTTTAATGACGTGGATGAGACTGGCGAATCCGCTGTCACCGATACCTTTACCCAAGTCATTGAGGACAAGGAAGAGATATTGAATCAGATGAAGAAAGTTCGGCAAACGCTTTTCAATTACACATACGATAATGCGGAAGAATTTTCTTCTGAAATCTCAACCGAAGAGGATAAAGCTGTATTGCTCGACCTCAAACAGGCATTGGAATCAGCCAAGAACATGGCGAACATCGTGCGTACATTTGGTGATGATGAAATGAAAGAGCAATTTGCCAAACTCGAAATCACTAAGTTGCCGCAACTACTCTCTGAGGTGCAAAGACGGATAAGTATCATCAATCAGAAAGAGGCTTTCAATACAAATGAGGAAACGAAAACTCTAATCAATGAGGCAATGATGGATATAGAGTTCACTTTCTCCAAAATAGGACAAGAGGAAATGCGCCTTATATCCGGTGGTGTGGAATTGAAAGAGAAATGGCAACGTACCATTTCTTCATTTACCCAAAACTTCGACCAAGACGATCCGGAGTTTATCTCGTTGCGTGAAGCCTTTATGGAACGCTTCAAGGAACACGGTTTTGTGATTGACACGATAGCCAAGTTCAACGAAGAAACACAGGCTTTGGATGAAATCATCGGTCGTCTGCAAGACTTACAAAAACGCAATAATGTCTTGTTGAAAAAGTACAAGGGCGATGAAAAATTTGCTCGTGTACACAAGCGTATTCGTGAAGTGAATAAGCAGAGGGAAGATAAGGGACAGAAGCCTATGTTCTCTTTCCTTGACGAAGAGATTGCTGCCATTCTCAATATTATAAAAGAGGATGTGGATGCCAAAGTGTATGATCGTAACGACATTCTGAAAAAGGATGCTTATTTCGGACGCACGGTGATGGCTCTTATCAATGGATGTCTGTTCCATTTCCCACAAATAAAGCCCGAAATGGAGGATTACAAATTTATTCAGACACGTATTTCACAACAGTATATCAACCAATATAACGCCACTTACGGCATTGCATAAAGATTATGTCAGATATTAAAGAAAAAACATTAAGGCTCATCGACGGACTTAAAGCCACCTGCCAATCATACGGTATGGGAAACGATGGTAACGAATATAAGATTATCACTCAGGTATTTCTCTATAAGTTCCTGAATGACAAATTCGGTTATGAATTAAAAAATGCGAAAAGTGAGATTGCCAAGAAACTGACCGGGGATGTAAAATGGGAAACAGCATACGAGAATCTTTCTGATGATGAACGTATGCTTATTCAGAGTGCCATCTCTCCAGATGTTCCGATGCTTGAACCTTATCATCTGATAGCCAATCTTTGGAATCAACAGGGAAAAGGGGATTTTGATACTATCTTCGATTCCACTATGACAGATATAGCGGAACAAAATGCGGATATATTTTCCACACAGACCACAGCCAACACGAAGATTCCATTGTTCGAGGCATTGACGCCGTTTGTGACCGATTCGGCACAACGTGCGCCATTCGCCCGTGCTCTGGTGGATAAACTCGTGAACTTCTCCTTTGAAGAAGCGTTTGCACAGAATTACGATTTCTTCTCCAGCATCTTTGAGTATTTGATTAAGGACTATAATACCGCTGGAGGTGGAAAATATGCGGAGTATTACACGCCTCATGCCATAGCAACGATTATGGCTCGTCTGTTAGTGGGGGATAATGCTGATTTGCATAGCATGGAATGTTATGACCCCTCGGCAGGAACAGGTACGCTTCTGATGGCACTTAGTCATCAAATAGGCGAAGAACGCTGTACCATCTTTTCGCAAGATATTTCCCAGCGAAGCAACAAAATGTTGAAACTTAATCTGCTGCTTAACGGACTTGTGTCTTCGCTTGATAATGCTATTCAAGGCGACACGCTTGTAAGCCCATACCACAAGAGCGATGACGGACAGCAGTTGCGTCAGTTTGATTTTGTGGTGAGTAACCCTCCTTTCAAGATGGACTTCTCGGACACTCGCGAAAAGATAGCCGCCATGCCAGCCCGTTTTTGGGCTGGAGTCCCAAATGTACCCGCCAAAAAGAAAGAGTCAATGGCTATATATACCTGTTTCATTCAGCACGTTATTAATTCACTGAAAAAGACAGGCAAGGGTGCAATTGTCATTCCGACAGGTTTTATCACGGCTAAAAGTGGTATTGAGAACAAAATTCTTCATAAAATTGTAGATGACAAAGTGGTGTTCGGTTGTGTTTCCATGCCAAGCAACGTGTTTGCCAATACAGGTACGAATGTCAGTGTGCTGTTCTTTGATAAGTCTGCAACCACTGACAAAGTAATCTTGATTGATGCCAGCAAATTGGGCGAGGAATATAAAGATGCTAACGGATTGAAAAAGGTGCGTCTGAACGATGACGAGATAGAAAAGATTGTCGGCACATTCCAGCGCAAGGAGGCAGTGGAGGATTTTTCCGTAGCTGTTTCCTACGATGAGATAAAGGAAAAAGGATATTCTCTTTCTGCCGGACAATATTTCGACATCAAGATAGATTATGTAGATATAACGGAGGAAGAGTTTAACAACCGTATGGCAAATTATAAACAAACACTCTCCGAGCAATTTAAAGAAAGCCATCGGTTGGAAGAGGAAATTATGAAGCAGTTGGATGCTTTGCAGTTCAACGCAAATGCAGGAAACAATGAGTAACGAAATACAGTTTTTGTTATACAATCTTCCCGATAAAGAGGGAAGAGTACAAGTGGTTATAAAAGACGAAACCATTTGGTGTACGCAAAAGGCTATGGCAGAGCTTTTCGGTATTGATAAATCAGGTATTAGCCGCCACATAGCCAATATATTTAAAGAGGAAGAATTACAGCAAGACACGACGGTTGCAAAAATTGCAACCGTCGTAAATCGAGGCATAAGAGGCGAGGTTGAAGAGTTGGTCGATTTCTATAATCTTGATATGATTATTGCTGTTGGCTATCGTGTATCTTCCCCAAAAGCTACCAAGTTCCGTCAGTGGGCTACCAAGATTCTTAATGAGTATATCAAGAAAGGCTTTGTGCTTGACGATGAACGCTTAAAACAGGGAACGGCGGTATTCGGAAAAGACTATTTCCGTGAATTGTTGGAAAGGGTACGTTCCATCCGTGCTAGTGAACGGCGTATTTGGCAACAGATTACCGACATCTATGCAGAGTGCAGTATTGACTATGACAAGAACTCGCCTACCACACACGATTTCTATGCCATGATACAGAATCGCTTTCATTATGCCATTACCGGGCAAACGGCAGCAGAAATCATCTACACTAAGGCTGATCATACCCAAGAACACATGGGGCTGACCACATGGAAGAATGCTCCCGATGGGCGTATCTTGAAATCGGATGTGTCAATAGCCAAGAACTATTTGCAGGAAAATGAAATCCGTCGGTTGGAACGTGCAGTAACAGGATATTTCGACTATATAGAAGACCTTATAGAGCGTGAAAACACGTTCAATATGGAGCAGTTTGCTGCCAGTGTCAACGAGTTCTTGACTTTCCGCAAATATCAGATATTGCCGGATAAAGGACGAATATCTGCGGCACAAGCCAAGACAAAGGCAGAAAGCGAATACGATATTTTTAATAAAACCCAACGGATAGATTCTGACTTTGACAAAGAAGTTAGGGGGGTGTTGGATAAATGAAGAGCAATGACTGATGAGTTAATCCAATGGGCTACACTGTTAAGTCCTATAATTAGTGTGATTGCTGTAATTGTTGCATTAAGAGTTGCTAATAACTCATCGAAAGATGCGCAGGAACAGATTAATGCTATTCGCCATCTGCTTGATGTGTTTGTGGCGGCAAATAATTTGGACATCGTAGAAGTACAGCGAAAATACCAACAGCAACTTGTAGAATTAGACAACAAAATTGAAGAGGCGCAAATGGAAGTCGATACCGTATATCCTTTTGTTGGCGGAGCAAGAATTGACCATATCATAGCCGGACAAGAAAAAGCGCAGCAAAAAGCACATCTTAATCAGCTATTGATGAAGCGCAAAGAGATAGAGGTCAATCTATCTTTGATTCAAGATTATATTCATAAAGCAATGCAGTAAATGGAATTGAAAAAATATAAAAAGAAAAGGATTACACCACAAGGTTGGAAAGAGATAACACTTGCAGAAGTTTTTAACACATCCTCTGGTGCTACACCATTGTCCACGGAAGCAAGCTATTATGAAAACGGTACTATTCCTTGGATTAATAGCGGCGAATTAGCAAGTCCGTATATTTATGACACAACAAATTTTATATCACAGGCTGGATTTGAAAATTCAAGTACTGAGATATACCCTATTGATACGGTGCTTGTAGCAATGTATGGTGCTACAGCAGGTAAGGCATCTTTGCTTAAAATGGAAGCGTGTACAAATCAAGCTATTTGTGCGATTCTTCCAAACAAAGACTATAGTTCTACATTCCTTAAATATAGTATTGATACGCTTTATGATCATCTTGTCGGTCTTAGCAGTGGCTCTGCAAGAGATAATCTTTCGCAAGCAGAACTAAAAAAGTTGAAGTTAATAATGCCTCCTACTAAGAATGAACAGAATAAATTAGTATCTATTCTTGCTTCAATAGACCGCAAAATTGAACTTAATCAAGCGATAAATCAGAATTTACCGATACTTGCCCGTTCATCAGAAGTGGGAGAAGTTCGT
>ERZ791931.330-NODE-330-length-57753-cov-6.002548_pt1 | contig 57753 bp, 54 predicted proteins | sample MGYA00510127_ERZ791931 | MGnify/ENA primary metagenome ERZ791931 (study PRJEB30046, sample SAMN00792067) | human gut metagenome | study: EMG produced TPA metagenomics assembly of the A metagenome-wide association study of gut microbiota in type 2... | reverse complement strand
TTTGAAATCTTAGGGATAACAAAAACATGGTTTGGAAGTGCTACCAAGATTTATCCCGAACAAATCCAAATTGACCGTCAAGGAAGAAAATCTAAAGTAACAAAACTTAATGACGGTGCTGTACTGCTTCACAATAAAGTTCCACAGAATGAGACCTATTATGTAGTTGACGGAGAGTTTTATACCCAAGTTTATGCGAGAGTACTTATTCGACATATTGAATCATAATTTCTTTATCAGTAACCGAGCATATGTTGATACCAAAGTTCCATTGCTCCAAATAGCTCCTCGGCGATTTAAATCTGCGAAGTTAGGAGTATCAAAAACAGTGTATTCTTTGGCTTTTAACGCCCATTCGTTACCTCTATCAGTTATCCCTAAGATTTCAAAGTACTTCATGATTTATGGATTTTTCTAATTAGAACTCGTGCGTATGGTTTTTGAGGTATTCCGTTCTCTAAATAATAAAGTTGCCCATCTCGTAAACTTGGGTTTAATTTTTTTAATTCACGAGGATATGGACGTAAGCCAAGTTCCTTTCCTGAATCACCTTGCGTCTGCCCTAAGATTTCAACTTAAAACTAAAATATAATGATACCAGTATTACATACAGAATGGACAGTTGCAGATGTCTGCAAAGGTTTTACCTACAATGAATTGGAGGGTAAAGGACTGTTCGGATTGGATGGACGACTTACCATTCAGCCTGAATATCAACGCCATTATATCTATAATGACGGAAAACGTGATGTGGCGGTAATTGAGTCTTTACTGAAAAAATACCCAATCGGGCTGTTATATTTCAACCGTACAAGCGATGGACGATTTGAAGTTCTTGATGGGCAACAACGTATCACTTCTATCGGTCGCTTTGTTACAGGAAAATTTGCCATTGAATATGCTGGACGCAATGAGTATTTCAACGGACTGCCAGCAGAAGAAAAGCAAATAATCCTACAGACGAAATTACTCATATATGAATGCAAAGGTGAAGAACGCGAAATCAAAGAATGGTTTAAGACCATCAACATTGTAGGTGTACCACTCAATGATCAAGAAAAACTCAATGCAATCTATTCAGGTGAGTTTGTGAATGCTGCTAAGCGTGTGTTTAGCAATTCTCAGAATGCAGAAGTTCAAAAGTGGAGTCATTACATAAAAGGTGATGTCAAAAGACAGGATTATCTTGCCAAAGCATTGGAATGGGTTTGTAACAGCAAGCAAATGGACATTGATGCTTATATGAGTCTGCATCGCCACGACTGTTCCATCGGGGAACTCGAAAGCTACTTCCGTTCCGTGATAGATTGGGTTACTGCCACGTTTACTATGGTAGAGCGAGACATGTGTGGTTTGGAATGGGGGCGGTTGTATGAAACGTATCATACGACTCCTTATAGTATTGACCATATTACAGAACGAGTCAAGGAATTGCAGGCAGATGAAAGTGTAAGAAGCCCTCGCAATATCTATGAATATGTGCTTGGTGGAGAAACGGACAAAAAATTGCTTGACATTCGTATCTTTGAAGAATCTACAAAGAGAGCCGCCTATAAACGTCAAACCGAGAATGCTGAAAAGCGTGGAATTTCTAATTGCCCGCTTTGCGCTTTAGGAAACAATGCCAATAAAACCCGTATCTACAAGCTCTCAGAAATGGATGCTGACCATGTGACAGCATGGAGCAGAGGAGGAGCCACGAATATCGAAAATTGTGAAATGCTTTGTAAAACTCATAACCGTTCAAAAGGAAATAGATAAATTGCATTATTTTGAGAGAGTTATACCTATAATTCTCTCAAAATATGAATAAGATAAAGACATTTTATGAAGTTTCACAAATTTGGAGTGAAGCAAAACGCCCAATAGTGAAACATTCAACGATGTGTGCTTATTTGCTCACATTGCATACGCATTTATTACCACGATTCGGTACTATGGAAACAATAACCGAAAATGATGTACAGCTTTTTGTGATAGACAAATGTACTTCGGGATTGGCAAAAAAGACAGTAAAAGATATGGTAGCGGTACTTAAATCCATTGTCAAATATGGAAATAAGCACGGAATTTTCCAGTTCAACGAATGGGAAATCGAATATCCTACCAACACAAAAAGCAGGTCATTGCCAACATTGTCTTTGAATCACCAACGAATATTGATGCGTTATTTGATAGAACAGCCTAACTCTCAAAACATAGGTGTTATGCTGGCTTTATGTACAGGAATGAGAATTGGTGAAGTGTGTGCCTTAAAATGGGAGGAGGTTGATTTTGCTCAAAAGATCATTACCGTAAAATACTCTGTTGGCAGAATATATAATTGCGAATCAAAATCAACCGAAAAGATTCATTCTTCTCCGAAAACGCAAAACTCCTGTCGTGAAATTCCCATATCCAAGCAACTCTTTCAAGCTCTCAAAACAGTAAGGAAACAATCCAAGTCCCCTTATGTAGTAGGAGTTTCGACACAATCAAAAGAACCTCGTTCTTATCGTGATTATTTTAACAGGCTACTCAAACGATTGGGTATCCCACATTTGGTGTTTCACGGACTCCGCCATACATTTGCAACGAGATGCATTGAAAGTCAGTGTGATTACAAGACGGTCAGCGTTATTTTAGGACATTCAAATGTAGCAACAACACTCAATCTATACGTTCACCCTAATTTTAATCAGAAGAAACGTTGCATTGAACGTATGAGTAAATTTATAGGGATAAATTCAGAGTAACGCTCTATCAAGGACAGAAAATAACTTCTGTCCTTGATAGATTATATTGCTTGCAGTTATGCACTTTACAATCTCATCCCTCGTCTGCGTTTCTTCTTTCTACGAAGTATTTCCGCCATTTCCTGATTGGCTTCCATATCGGCGGCATTGTAAGATGAGCCGTTGCCGTTCAGCAGTCCCAGCGAACCGTTGAAAAAATCACTTTGTGCCGTGCCGGATGGTGCGCTTGGTGTAGCTGTTTCATGTTCGTTGGCTGGCATTCCCATACGTTCCCAATATTTGTTGTGCTGCAAAGCTGCATCAATCTTGGAATAGCTGAAACGCCTATCCACTTTGGATCCATTGAAGTGGTAACCATTCTTTGTGAAAACAACACCTTGTATCTCGTTAGTCTGTCCTCTGTGGCTGAAATGCACTTCCACTCCTTGCCGTTTTAGATTTGCGACAAGCACGTCCCAGTTTCCACATCTGCTGACTTCGGCTTTAAGGATGTCGTAAAGCTCGTACTTTGTCTTATCCGGCTCTTTCAGGCGGTTGCGTTTGACTTTCTCCTTCCCGTTAGCCATGTGCAAGCCATATTTCAAGGTTAGTTCCTTGCAGATACGGGTACTGCGCAGACGCTCGTGCTTGTCGGATATGGTATTACCGTTGTTGTCTATGCGGTTAAAGGCGATATGCACGTGCGGATGCTCCTTGTCGAAATGCCTCGCAATGAAGAACTGGGTGTCATTGATACCCATCCGCTCCATGTATTCAAGTGCGATACCTCCCATGACACGGTTGGTCAGACGTGGTTCATCTTCTTTGGAGAAACTCAATGCGATATGTCCGACAGGCTTCGCCACCTTACCGTTCATCTGCGACTGGGCATTGAAGCTCATGGCGATGGTTTCCTTGTTTTCCATGAATAAGCCCTCGAATGTCACCAACTGTGTCCCTTTGTTCTTGTCAAGAATGTAATCCACCACACCCTTGAAGTCGCTTCCCTTTGTGATTTTCGCCATCATATCCCTATCTTGGTTAAGAGTTCATGAATCCTTGCTACCGCTACCTTGCAATCCCACTTCTCATCATGGAAACCTCCGGCGTTAGCCTTGTGTGCAAGTTGGTTGAGATTGTTCGCCATGCCACAGAGCTGGCGGATGTATCCGGCGTGTTCCTCCGACAGCCGTTCTTTCACATGACCGTTGCGGAAACACTCCCTCATGTACTCACTTGGTGATACTCCAGCCTCATGCGCTCGTGTCAGCAGGCGGTAGTAGTCGGCTGTCGCCATCTTCACCGCGACACGGTATTTCAGTTTTTCGGGTGCTTCTTTCTTGGGGCGACCTCCCTTGTTACGTTCCTTATTTTCCTTGTTATGTTCCATATTTCGTTTCTTCTAATTCTGTTACTGATTATACTGTATAGACCAACGGGATGCCATCTTCCGAAACTTGGGAAGTGGGTAGCAAGCGGTTTCGGTACACCTGAAACACAAACTTGCTACCTCCAAATCCTTATGGAAAGAGTTTCGAGCATTTCTCGTTTTTCTTGTTAGAGATGTCATAATCCCAGTCCTTTTTTCTTGGGTTTCATGATGGTTCGTGGAGGTGGATTAACGGTTACATTCTGCCGTTTACCGCATAGGTAATCGTTCAGATCTTTGTGTCCGTTGTAGTTGTCGGAGAAGTCTCTGATGCGTCCGCTGAACTCTCTTGCCAATTCCAAGTAGGCATTTCTTCCAGCCTCGTCATTGTCAAGCAGGCAGTGGATACGCTCGTACCTATGCAGCACGTCCATGGCTTTGGAAACAATGGCAACTGAATTGAGAATGACGTAATCCTGTCTGTCAAGGTCAGGCATGGTCGGGCAGTTCCTCATCCGCAACGTGAGGAAGGAAAGGTAGTCCATCATGCCCTCGAACACGAGGCACTTCTCTCTCGGCTCTCCGTGTTGACGGATATGGCTGATGTCTTTCGGTGCAATGCAACCCTTGAAGAAACGGTTGCGCACTTCATATCCTCCTGCCACATTCGGGAAGCCGATGGCAAAGTAAGGTTTGCCGTTATGGATAAAGTGTAGCTCCTTACATTCCAGCCTTGCCAAGTCGGTGCTTATTCCCCTTTCCTGCAAGTAGCGGATCAATGCGGGATGGGTAAGTTCTCTCACCTCCAAATGTTGGAAACTCGGTTCGGATGCTTGCTGGCGAAAAGAGAAAGATACGGGACGGATGTGCGGTACTCGCTCCGCTATCTTGTTCAGCAGATAAGGCACATAGTCGGATGCGTATAGTTCCTCTGCCAAAGCGATGATGTTACCGCCTTTGCCAAGCCCGTAATCGAACCATAGATTGCGGTCGGTATTCACCTTGAACGAGGCTTCCGTTTCCTCCCGGAATGGTGATTTGTACCAAAGGCCGTTGCCTTGCTGTTTGACGGGCGTATAGCCCAAACTTTGCAGATAGTCTGCGATTCTGATTTGTTTTGCTTCTTGGATATTCATGGTTTATTCTTTCTACAGATTTGATGATGAGTGTAATAATGTTGATTTGATGAATGGAATGTGTATCATCTTGTATGACAAAGTATTGTATTCTCAACATCTTCTCAACAAACCTCTCACAAATAGGGAATTCGACAAACGGTTGCCGTTCCTCCCTCAACTTCTCATTTCGATTGTTGAGCATTTGTTGAGAGTGTATGTTGTTTGTTATCAGTATGGTTATATACCTATTCAACAATTCAACAAAAAGAGAATGATGCTATAAGGAATCAAGTTGCTCCCTTGTGACGGTATAGAAACGTCCGACTCTTTTAATCGGCTCATAACGGCACTCCCGATTGTAATTGAACTGATAGGTCGTATAGGTAAGCCCGTTTGATGCCGGAGTAAGTTTCCAACACTCCTGCAATACTTTACGGACTTGGTGTTTCTCCACCTTCACCTGCGAGTGTACCAACAAAAGAAGAAGGTCGTTGTAGCAGAACGAAAAAGTGTCCGTACCGACACTATCCATGATGTCAAGTATCAGTTCGTGCATCTCTATCTCCAATCGATTGCGGTTGCTGCGGATAATCTTCCGCAAGGCTTCGGTATGCAACAACGAGGGTGCAAACCACATACGGCTTTCTTTTTCGGTGGATAGCTGTCTGTGTTGCAGAAAATGGAGAAAGGCGGGTATCTCCGCTTTCAACTTTTGCAGGAAGTCGGTGTCATCGGACTGCAAGCGGTCTATTTTGCGTACCCAATAGCGTGTTTCTCCTGCATCTATGATTACAGGCAGATACTCGTTGTTGGAGCATAGCACAAACTTGGCAAAGAACGCTATCTCGTCACGGTCTTTGCCTTTGGCTTCCACTTTATAGGATAGGGTTGTACTGAGGTTCTTCAACCGCTCGCTGTCCTCCCTGCGGTTGAGCAGCACCTCATCCACCACGATAAGGAGCTTCCCTGCCCAATCGGAATTGAACTGACTGCGAAAATCCTCGTTGGTGTTGAACGTCACATTGTTTTGGAAGAGGGCTTTCAGAAAGTTCAGGAATGTACTCTTGCCCGTGTTGCGTTCTTCCGATACCAGCAGCAGAATTGGCAATTTCTGTACGGGTTGCAGGTAGAGCAGTTGCAGATAGTCCATTCCCAATTCGCATTGTTCCCCGAAAATGTGGCGTACCAATGATAAGATGCAGGGGAACTCGCCTTGCAGTGGACAATGCTCTATCGGCTCATAGAGGTTGAGGAACTTGTCCACCACAGGACGATAGTCCACATGGTTGGGGACGGTACAGAAACCGTCATACTTCGGCACGGTGGCGAGATAGTCCTTGCCATAGTCCTGCCGTAGGGTCTCGTTGTTCCACACGATGCGTTTCTTCACATAGCCACCGTTCAGTCGAGGCTGGTTCACTAACTTGTAGAGGGTCGTACCCACCCGGATAAACTCATCTTTCTCGTTCTTTGCTGTTACCATTTACATTTTACTTAAATCGTTAATAATTAACCGTGTGCAAAGCTACGGCAAGTCACACAAAAGCTTGATAAGCAAATCACAGCAGAACGGCGCAAAATTTACACGGAATGAAAAACTTGCTGCGAATTGCACAGGAAGCAGGTAAAGAGCATATAAAGCAAACCCGAAAAAGCATCCGTTACAGGTCTGCTTCTTCGGGCTTTTGTTGGTAATACGTATTATTGGTAAAACAGCAATACGTTAGTTCAACTGAATACTAATACGTTTTATCAACTGAGTGTTTTATCAGCAATCAATTGACAGATAAAGATTTGTCGGTTTCATGATTTCATGTCGTCACATTGTTGGATTTTATGCCTGATAATTAGAAACCTTTGTCCCGTTACTGCCCAGCGAAAAGAAGAAGGTTGTTTTCTCTTTTCGCAAGTACATCCTTTTAAGAATGGCATTGCGCATTTGTTCCGCACCGAAACTATTGATGCGGAAAGCAAGCGCAACTATCATCGTAAGACTGAATACATCTGCGTGATAGCCGTTCTCTAATCGGATGTACTTCTGAACATCGTATTCTTTCAATGCTCCACTTTTATATATGGCTCTGACGGTAGCACGGAGTGCAGGAGCGATTACTCCGAACAGTTCCATAAGTTCCGGTTCGCTCATCCAAATGTCGGTGATATTGTTCGGCATGATGATGTTGCCGGACTCACTTATTGTTATGATGTTTCTTTTCATATCTGTGCGGTCAAGTTTATACAAGTTGCATTCTGTCACTTATTTTGCTTTCCAACATAGAGAAATCCTTATCCAACTTCTCCGTGGTAATCTTGGCGTAATGTTGCGTGGTGGTAATCTTTGTATGTCCCAACACCTTACTTACGCTTTCTATCGGCATACCGTTTGAGATTGCCATTACTGCGTACGAGTGCCGACTCATGTGGAATGTCAAGTCCTTGTTTATTCCGCATTCTGTCGCAATCTGTTTCAGCAAGACATTCGTCCAACCATTTCTGTAAACATTAAACAAGCGGTTTCCTCTGCGAAACGGTTCGTAACGATCAATGATTTTACAGGCACTCTCCATCAGCTTCACACGGAACGGGATATTCGTTTTTTGCCGCACCGATGAAATCCACAGACTACCGTTTATTGTGACAAGGTTATCTGTAGTGAGATTCTTGATGTCAATGAACGATATACCCGTCAGACACCCGAAAACGAACAGGTCACGGACTACCGTCATAGCCGGTTCATCAAAACGATGCGTCATGAGCGTCTGTACTTCTTCTTCCGTGAGAAACTCCCGTTCTTTCGTGCCACCACTGACATAGCAGTTTGCAAACGGGTCTCTCGGTATCAGCCCATTTTTATGTGCATGAGTCACAATAGACCTCAACGGGGTACAATACAATCTGATTGTGGACTGCTGCACACCAACCTCATTGCGTAGATAGATGCAGAACTGGTCAAGGAAGTCCCCTGTAAGCTCATTCATGCCGATGTCGTTCCGCTTATAATAATACTTGATGAAGTTTGCCACATGAGTACGGGAAATGGTGTGCTTGTATAAGGTTTCCTTTGTCCTGTCCTTGCCTACACGTTTGGCAAAGTCCGCATTATGCTTATCGAAAGCGCGTAGCAAAGTTTCATACTCCGTGCCGATCCCTTGATAGGCATTACGTACCATTTCTGCCGTTACGTATGACTCTCGGTCGGAAATTCGCTGGTAATGTTTGATGATTTGCGCCTTGATGTTATCAAGCGCAAAATTGATGTCACGAGCCTCCTTGCTTTTCCCTTTTACTTTGTTGGCTTTGGTGTCCCATTGTTCCACCGCAACGGAATACTTACAACTGAACTGCGCCTGCGTTCCGTTGATTGTCACTCGTCCCATTATGGGGACAATGCCGTTTTTCTCTTTACTCCTGTTCACGAAGAACAGCACCTTGAATGTTGCTCTCATACTTGTCTGCTTTTTGGTTGCAAAATTAGTTTCACTTGCGCTAAATGGCTGTAAGCAAACCTCAGCAGAACGGCGCAAAATTTACACTTGACTGTAAAAATGCAGATTTTTCGGGGTTACGATTTGGAAACCCAACTGTTTCTGTAATCTGCGTAATTTTGCATTTTACCTATTCTGCAAAGCTATGAGAAATATAGATTATATCACTATTACACAAGCATTTGGCTTTATGTGACTCCAGATGGCGTAAATCAAAGTTTTTTCTACCTCAAAAGACAGGCAGTGAAGAAAGACGGTACAGTACCGGTTATGGGACGTATCACAGTGGACGGAACGCAGACGCAATTCAGCAGCAAACTTTCGGTCGATCCCAAATTGTGGGACACGAAAGGCGGACGTGTCACGGGAAGAAGTTCAGCCGCACTTGAAACGAACCGCCTGCTTGACAAAATGCGTGTGAGCATCAACAGGCACTATCAGGAAATCATGGAGCGTGACAATTTTGTGACGGCTGAAAAAGTGAAGAATGCCTTTCTCGGACTGGAACACCGCTGCCATACACTGATGCAGGTGTTCCGCCAGCACAACGAGGATTATGCAAAGCAGGTGGAAGCCGGCATGAAAGCCAAAGCCACGCTTTCAAAATATCTGGTCGTTTACAAGCACCTGCAAGAGTTCCTGAATATCCGCTACCATGTGAAGGATATTGCCCTGAAGGAACTTACTCCGGCATTTATCTCCGATTTTGAAATGTTTCTTCGCACGGATAAGCACTGCTGTACCAATACGGTCTGGCTTTATGTGTGTCCGTTACGGACAATGGTGTTCATTGCCATTAACAATGAATGGCTGACACGTGACCCGTTCCGTGAATATGAAATCAAAAAAGAGGAAACGACAAGAGGGTTTCTCACGAAAGAGGAAATCCGTATGCTGATGGACGGCAAACTGAAAAACGCCAAACAGGAGCTTTACCGTGACCTGTATCTGTTCTGTGCGTTCACGGGGTTGTCATTCTCCGATATGCGCAATCTGCGAGAGGAAAATATCCGTACATACTTCGACAACCATGAGTGGATAAACATCAACCGCCAGAAGACGGGCGTGGAATCGAATATCCGCCTGCTGGACCTGCCCCGAAGAATCATAGAAAAATACCGCGGACTGTGTGAGGACGGAAGGATATTCCCTGTCCCCCATTACATGACCTGCTTGTATGGAATACGTGCCGTAGCCAAACGGTGCGGTATCACGAAACACCTTACATGGCACCAAAGCCGCCATACGGCGGCGACAACGGTATTCCTGTCAAACGGCGTACCTATTGAAACGGTGAGTTCGATGCTCGGACACAAGAGCATCAAGACGACGCAAATCTATGCGAAGATTACAAAAGAAAAGCTCAATCAGGATATGGAAAATCTTGTCGCACGTCTTGGCAGCATAGAAGAGTTCAAAGGATGCAACATCTAAAAAAGAAGAATCATGAAACGAAATATCATTACCATAGAAGGAAAATCGGTAATCGTAACCGGTAACGATGTATGGATGACGGCATGGGAAATCGGAGAACTGTTCAATGTGGCAACAACAGCGGTAAATGCGGCTATCCGGGCAATCCTGAAAACGGATGTGCTGAATGACTTTGAGGTGTGCCGGTATGTCCGGTTGGAAAACGGTCTGAATGCCGATGTCTATTCCCTTGAAATCATTATACCGATAGCGTTCCGCCTGAATACCTATTATACCCATGTGTTCCGTTCGTGGCTTTTACGGAAAGCGTACGCCAAAGAGCAGAAAGATACCTATATGTTGTTTGTGCCGATAGCCAAAGGAGGCCATTGCTGAGAACGGAACAAACGCAAGCAAGAACGGACAACCGGATAACGGCTGTCCGTTCTTGCTTTTGGTCGGAGGCTATCTGAAAGGTTTCCGATAGTTCGCTTCCAGCACCTCACGCATTTCCGATTCGGGATACAGCGCCTTTCCACCTAAAATGGTATAAGGCAGCAGTTCGTTACGGTATTCCTGATTTCTTGTAGTACTTCCATTTCAAGACAAGAATAGGGTGAAAGCGCAGGATAAGACTATTTCTTTTTGGCCAGCCAAATAGAGTTTTTAGAATCTGTATCAGAGTTTGACTGGCATTTGTTGTTATTAAACCAGATGTACCCTAGATAGATGGGGGCGTTTCTACCCGTCAAACGAGATAGCTTATGGCGGCATTTTTGTTCTCATTTTATTTGCTTATTAATATAGTTCGTTATACGGCACAAACTCTGCTATGGGGATATGCTTACCGCGGGTTCTTCAGGCTTCCCGACTCCGGAGAGGAAGCCTACCCCCTGCAAGGGCAAGTGCTTTTCTGGGATGCTCAAATCATTTTGAGCCGCTGAAAAGACATCTTGCTGTTGGCTGGAGCCAACAAAAATCCGTCGGGGACGGATTGGAAAGGAAAACTTCAGACCCACGGCTTCACCCGTTGCGGGAAACCCTGCCGTTCGAGGGCAAAGTTACGATGATAAACGGTTGTGGAATAATATATTAAGTAAGCTAATTGCTGCCTATCAGCGCAACATGCTGCCAATTGTCCGGGAAGTGATACAACTTCCATTGTTTCCATGTTTATTTGTATCGAGATTCAAAAAAAACAGTGATTTAAAGATATGAGAAATGACATAGTCCAATACCCGAAAATTCAAACCGGCAAACATTTGCCGAAACAGTTATCCGGTTCAGCGGATAACTGCATATTCAATGATTCGGTGACTTACATATTCAATGATTTCATGAGGTACTGTCGTCAATCATCAACAATTTGGAACATAGTTTCACCAATGCACCTAATATGTGATGAACTGCTTATGCGCAAATTCACTAAAGCGTGAATGGAAATCTTCAATTCTGTATGAAAGCGGCAAATCAATCTTCATTAACTATTTTGTTCGACAATATTCTTAATGTGGAACGCATTTCATCTTTGTGAATGCCGCAACCTATATGAGGTAGTTCGTCTTCTTATTTGCCGTGAAGTGAGAAGAAGTATGATAATGGTATGATATCATTCAAACAATAACAAATTGCTGTTGTGTAGGAAAACATTTTTTTCACAAAAGAATTGCAGTTTTTTGAAGATTTCCTCTTGAGTCTACAGTCCTTTTTATATATTTGTGTTCAAATATTGACAATTCAAAAAGAAGACACTAGATAAGAGAAAAGTTTTATGGATAATAAATCCGTTATACTTCCTAAATGGATTGATGATCTAATATTTAAAGTTCTTTCTGCTAAATATAGTAGAAGGAATAAGGATATTGTTGTATTGGAATGGGAGAAAGATGAGGTCTTAACTTATTTAGGTACTTATTTCCCGAGAAGTTTCGCGGAATCTTACTGCATTTTCTTAAAATATTTCTCAAAGTTTAAACACCAATATGAAACTAAAACTTCGATTTCATTGTTTGATTTTGGCTGTGGAACAGGAGGAGAAATAATTGGATTTATTGTTGCTGTTTCAGAAATGCTCCCTAATATAGAAACAATTGAGCTTCGTGCATTAGATGGGAATGTACATGAATTAAGATGTCTTGAAGTCATATTAGATGAAGCTGCTTCGGCAACAGGTTTAAAAATTGAAAGTCGATTGATGCCCATCATTATAGATGATTTTTATGATATGGATGTTGTTACAGATGTAATAACTCAAAAATACGACTTTATTATAACTTTTAAAGCTGTCTGTGAGTTTGTAACAAAGAAACAATTTGAAGAAAGAAATCCATATGAACATGTCATAAATACTTTTTTACCAAAACTTTCGGAAAGAGGTATAGTTTGTATTGCTGACATTACAACATACAATGAAGTGTCTAAAGAATGGTTAACAAAAATGCTTGATAGAGCATCAGAAATTTGTGATGTTACAATTATTGATAGGAATCAAGGATATAACGAGGAGTTTTTTGTTAGTCATTCATTAAAGAGATATGATAAAAGTAAAATTGCGTGGAGAATATATAAACCAAATAATATGCATCATGAAAAAAGACTGGATGATTAAAGAGTCAGAACTTGATGACGATCAGATTAAAGTTCTTATGGGAACCCTTGACAAATCCTGTATCGTATCTGGTTGTGCGGGAAGCGGGAAATCTGTTTTGGCATTAATCAAAGCTCAACGAATTCAAAAAGAATTCGGTAATAACTATAAGATTATTGTCTTTACTAAAGCCCTTTGCAATTACATGAACTCTGGAAAACGGGAATTAGGGCTTACTAACGATTTCTATTATCATAAAGAGTGGAAATATCAACGTGAAAGAAGAGGTAGATTTTTGGTATATAGTAGGGATGAAAATGGGAATATGATTCCATATATGCCATCAGCTGATTATATCATAGTTGATGAAATTCAGGATTTTAGCGATGAAGAGATTAAAGATTTCTTAAATGCAACGCACAAAAATTTCTTCTTTTTTGGTGATACAGCACAATCTATTTATGAAGGTCTTAAAACGACTTTGCCTGTAGATAGGATAAGTTCCATAGTACCTTTAAATATGAAGGTAAAGAATTGGGAATTGTATCGAAATTATCGACTTCCTTTACCTGTAGCTCGAGTTGTTCAACCTGTTGGTGTTGATCTGCCCCCATTTATAGAGAGTACTTATAAAAGTAAGGAAACAGCTGTTCCGAGATTCTTGAAATATAGTGACGAAGATAGCCAAATAAAGGCTATTCATGATATTATAGCCAAGAACAATATGACAGATGTAGCAATACTCTTGCCAGATAATGATTATGTAAAGAGTGTTTATGATAAGTTAAGGGCAATGGGAGGAAATTATGAACTTCGATACAATGATAAAGAAGATTTCAGAAATAGCCAAGACAATCTGAACTTCACATCCATCAACCCTAAAGTAATGACTTATCATAGTGCAAAAGGATTACAATTTGAAACTGTATTCCTACCATATATTGAGAACTTCTCGGGGAATGAATCAGATAGAAAGGCTTTATATGTGGCAATGACTCGTACTTATCGAGACCTATATGTAATGTACACCTCTGCGTTACCTTCACCGCTAACTGAGATAAATCCTGATCTTTACAAAACAACAGAAATTGATGAAATTGAAGATTTGTAATTATGAAATATTATATACCAACTACTTCTTTAAACTTTAATAATATTCTCTCTACAGAATCATTGTCTCCAAAGGCCTTTTATGATAAAAGGGGGTTTGGATATTCTCGTTGGTTCACGGTTGAAGAGAATTGTATAGAATATGTGACATTGCTATATGACGCACCTCATATGTTTAAACGTCCTATATCTGATATTGAGGATCATCCAATGTTGTTAGAGATTGATACTGATGAAATATTTAATCAACTAGCAGAGGGGATATTCTATACAGATAGAACCATATATCTCAATCCTTGGCAGACTAAATTTATCTTTTTCAGTGAAAAAGACAGAACGACTGCCATATCATTGTCGGATAGTAGTCTAGAAACTAAGCTTGTACGCTTATATAAGCGAAAGATATATGTATATCAGTTTGAAGGAACATATCCCATTGTTCAAACCTCAAGTTCTATATCGGTGGGTGATATAAACAAATACGTGGAAGACGATTATGTAATTAACAAGATGAAAGGTCTTTTATATGGCTATTATATAGGAGCAAACCTTTCATCTACAAAGGAGTATATTCAGAAACTTGACTCTTTACGTGAGATTCAAAACATTTTTTCTTCTGTATTGTCTAGTTATGATAAAGTTCCTTCTAATGTTCAACGCAATAGATTAAATGAATTATTTGACTATCTTGATAGCTTGAACCCCATTTATGCAGATTTAGAAAAAGAGGTCGGTAATAAACAATTGGTTGATAGAATATTTAGTGTTTTTAAACGTTATGGCTATATTTTCTCATCTATCAATAGATCCAAGTTAATTTGTGGGCTTCAAGAAGATGGTGAGAATAACCAATCTGTAGCATGGATTAATCGGGAGATTACTCATACAAGAGCTTTAATAGAGTCTTCTATAACTAATTTGAATCCTGATGATGGAGAAATAATTGTTTCATCAAAGGATAAAGTTGTTGCACAAAAAGCAATAACTGACAGCCTTTTATCTAAGCTGTTTACTAGTTGGACAAATGATGTATTCTGTTCTAAATCATTCAACGGAAAGGTTAACTCTATCAAAGAAGGACTTTCGGATGAAATAACAAAGTCTGCTAAGAACGTAATTGGAGTAGAGTGGGATAATAGTCCTATTAGAACATATCTCAATCAACTTCGTCGCCATGTACGCGGTGAAGAATTTAATCAATTATGGGATAATGGATTATTATCTTCTATTTCTGCTATTTTGATTAAAGGTGATGAGTGGGAACAGCTTCTGAACTTTATGCAGAGTAAAGGTATGTATGATTATCGTATTGCTTTTGCATTTTATGGTGTTCTTAATGGATTTGCAAATCTTACTCGTGATTTTACAGATTTACTTCTTAATAAGGAATCAAATTATGTATCTAAAGTTTATCGTGAAATATATGGGCAACTTTTTGATAAGAGTATTCCTGAAACTTCTAACAGTTCATCTACTATAGAACAAAAGAAGCAAGAGAACCACACTATTGAAGAGAACGTGCAAAACATTGTTCTTGAGAATGCAGAGAATCAAAATCTTAGAGAGTGGCAAAATGACATTAGAAAATATGCAATGTCAATAATTAAAAGAGATAAGCAGAAACTTCTTACATCACTTGAAGAGGCTCTTGCCCAAAATGGTAATAATCAAGACTATTATGTTTTTCTAACCATGTTGAATAATTTTAAAGGTTGGAAGCCAACTAAAAATGGACCTAGTACGGCTTGGAAAAGAATGCAAGAACATTATGTTCCAAATTATGATCAATTTATTGGTAAACCTACAAAAAAACAAGGTCTTGAAGAGAGAGAGAGAGGGTTGTTTGATGGTTTTATGGATGGATTACAACAAGCCACTCAGACAGTTATGAATGCTTTATCAGGAAATACTGAAAATGTCAAAAAAGAGCAGGAATACAATACATCCATTCCTATAAAGGATAAACAATCTATCTCACGTTTTGAAAAATCCATCCTCGATGATAAATCATGGATTTATGAATGTGCAGCCTTAATTTCTGATTCTCGTGCTAATAAACAATTTATCGAGGATATGGAATGGTTCGTAGAAAATCATAATAAAATATACAACGATAAAAAGAAGGGAGTTGTTCCGGGTTACTATGCAGATCATGATAAATCTAATAGGCGTGTTCTTGAAAGATTAAGGGCATACATGGATAACAAACTCAAGCCACGCAATAAAAAAATGCAATGGCTTGCAGATATTTATGCAAATATCCCTATCAACAAAATCGTAGATTATATTTTAAGAGTATATGGCATCTGAAAAAATATCTATCCGTACGGACTTTGGGGAGATTGTTGAGGCAACAGCCCCTGTCATTATTTCAGCAAGTCGTTCTACAGACATACCAGCTTTTTATGCCAAATGGTTTTTCAACCGTTTGACAAAAGGTTATTGTGTATGGTACAATCCGTTCAATCAAAAGCCAATGTACATTTCTTTTAAGAATTGTAAGGTTATTGTTTTTTGGACCAAGAATCCCAAACCGATATTGCCATATTTGCACAAACTTGATGAACGGGGAATTCATTATTATTTTCAATTTACTCTCAATGATTATGTAAATGAAGGATTTGAGCCAAATGTCCCGTCTATTGAAGAAAGGATTGATACTTTCAAGAAACTATCCAACATGATTGGAAAGGAGAAAGTCATTTGGCGATTTGACCCCCTAATAGTAACCAAGCAGATAACTCCTCGAGAACTGTTAAAAAGAATTTGGCATATAGGCAATCTTCTGAAGGGTTATACAGACAAACTAGTGTTTAGTTTTGTAGATGTCAAAACTTATCGTAAAGTACAAAACAACCTTATCAAAGAAACAGCTTACTTTACAAAAGAGAATGTTGAATCCGCTGAAATGACAGAAACTCAACGTCGTGAAGTTGTTGAGGGGCTTGTTAAAATTAAAGAGGCATGGAAATCCGAAGGTTGGAATATAGCTATGGCCACCTGTGGTGAAGAAGTTGAACTTGAAAGATATGGTATAGAGCATAATCGTTGCATTGATGGAGAACTAATGAAAAGAATTTTTGCAGATGATGAAGAATTGATTTATTATCTCCATACGTTAAAATGGCCTGAACGTGATATGTTCGGTCAGTTGCCACCTTTACCGGATAGGGAAAAGAAAATAAAGGATTCTGGTCAACGTAAGGTATGCGGATGTATGGTAAGTAAAGATATAGGCATGTATAATACTTGTCGTCATTTCTGTGTATATTGTTATGCCAATACGAGTAAGGAACTAGTCCTGAAAAACAAAGAGAAACATTGTGATAATTCAGAGAGTATAATCGATTAGAAATATGGCACTTGCAATAAATATAGACGACCTTCTGAATAAGCAGAAAATAGAATCCAACCGAATAGAGTTTAAAAAGGGATGGAATCCGGCAAGCATATACCATAGTGTATGTGCATTTGCAAATGATTTTAACGATCTTGGTGGTGGTTATATAGTGGTTGGTGTTGATACAGACGAAGCAACAGGAGTAGCTATTCGTCCTGTGAATGGAATCCCTACAGAAATGATAGATGGAATATTGCAGGACATGGTGGGTTACAATAACAAAATTTCACCTTACTATATGCCTCGAACGAGTGTGGAGGAAGTTGATGGTAAGGTTGTACTTGTTATATGGTGTCCTGCAGGAATAAACCGACCATATTCTGTTCCTGAGAACGTAACAGCTAAAAGTATAACAAAGGAATATTTCTATATCCGTAGTGGTACGAGCAGTATAATTGCTAAGGGTGAAGTCCTCGATGAATTACGTGAATTAGCAAGTCGTATTCCATTTGACGAACGTGGAAACCTCGATATTAAAGTAGAGGATATTTCAATACTTCTGTTACGAGAATATTTGGTTAAGGTTGGCAGTAAACTTGCCAATGAATTATACACAAAACCTTTAGAGAATATTCTGGAACAAATGGATTTATATGTTGGCCCCAAAGAAAATCGTATGCTTAGAAATGTAGCTGCAATGATGTTTTGTGAAGACCCAAGTAAGTTCTTCAAACGCACACAGGTGGAAATCGTATATTTCCCAGAAGGAAGATTGAATAACCCAAACAATTTATATGAAGGACCTGTTATTAAAGGTTCTATTACGCAGATTATTGAAAGAACATTGGAATACCTGAATCGCATGCTTGTTATGCAGACGATAATAAAGCCAAAGGATAGCAACCGGAGCCAAAAGTTTTTCTCATATCCATATCAAGCATTGGAAGAGAGTGTAACAAATTCACTATATCATAGAGATTATCGTGAATGGGAACCAGTGGTTATCACCATAGAACCGCAAGGAATTACCATACAGAATGTTGGCGGTCCTGACAGGAGTATATCTGCAGCTGATATTTCAAGATGTGAAGTTTTAGTATCAAAGCGATATCGTAATCGCAGACTCGGAGAATATCTTAAAGAACTCGATTTGACTGAAGGTCGTAGTACTGGTATTCCTACTATTCAGAATGTTTTGATGAATAATGGTTCACCACGAGCTAATGTGGTTACTGATGAAGAACGAACCTTTTTTAGAATAACAATTCCATGTCATGAAGCAGTTGGAAATATTATTGCTGACATTGCGCATAAAGATGGCTCATTAAAAGTTTCTAAACGTGGTTCATTAAAAACTGCACTACAAAGTGCACCAGAAACTGCACTACAAAGTGCACCAGAAACTGCACTGCAAATCATTAAAGAGATTAGAAATAATCCTAATATTACTCTTTCTGAGATAGCAGAAAAAATTGGAGTATCTCGTCGTTGGATAGCAACTAATATTAAACACCTTCAAGACACTGGAGTTGTGAAGAGAATTGGACCTAATAAAGGCGGTCATTGGGAAATTATAGTATAAATCAATAGCTAAAAAGATATTTAATATGTTGTTAGGACAAAAGATAAAAGAACTAAGACTTGAGAATGGAGTACTGCAAAGACAACTAGCATCTTTTCTTGAGATTGACACCCCTATGTTTTCAAAAATTGAAAGAGGTGATAGACGTGCCAAACGCACCCAAGTTGTTCAAATAGCAAACTATTTTAATGTTGATGAAAAAGAACTTCTCACCCTTTGGGTTGCAGATAAAGTTCTTGATGCTGTTGAGGATGAAGAAGAATTAAAGTGGGATGCTATTAAAGTGGCTCAGTCAAGCATCTCATTGTAACCACAAATTATAAGTATTTTATGGTGTCATTTTATAAAACTTTACATGTTACCTCTGACTTCCTTTCTAGATTAAAGGAAACTGATAAAAAACATCAATAGGTAATAGCCGCAAAAACACTGTTTGTGGCATAAGTAAAAAAAGAGAGGAACAAGGTCGTCAAATTCATTGACGATGATGTTCCCGCATCTAAATTCGCTTTTACGAGAATACTTGTCTGCGGAGCTTAAAAAGCTGGATTTTTATTTCAGTATAGACATTAATATACTACTTTTGCATACGAAGAGTTCTTTGAAGGTTACATAACGCGTAGAAGAATACAACAGCAGATAACTAACTAATCCGTAACCTATTACTACTATGAGTTGGTAATTATAATTCATTTTCAATCACTTAGATATTTTTCGTAATTTCGTTTTGGCAAAGGTATATTTATTTACTCTAATAAAGTGCTGTTTCACTTTCATATAGAGTGGATTGGATAAAATTTTTTTGAATAAAGTTTTCCAAAGTATAGATTTTTTGTCGTTTTTATATTGAAAATACTTGAATTTTATGTTGCCGGTAGGTTCGTATTTTCAAAAATTTTATCTTTGTATAACATAATAGACATATTTATGGAAGAATATATTTTAACCGTTTCGATGACTGCTGAATCCCTTTATCGGGTATTTGAAGATGCTGTACGTATGACTTGTGCCGGATATTATACGCCGGATCAAATTGATGCATGGGTAGAGAGAGCCGATTTACAACACTGGGAATCTCTTTTGGAATCCGGCTTGCATTTTATAGCAGCCAGACATATTTTGTCGGACGAAATCGTAGGCTTCATTTCGGTAGATTCTAATGGTTATCTGCATGACTTGTTTGTTGACCCTTTACACCAGTGTAGAGGAGTGGGAAGCCTTTTGCTGTATACAGCCGAAAAATTTGTCGTAGAATGTAAGTCTATTATGTTGGATGCCGAAGTAAGTCTTCCGGCTCGCCGGTTTTTTGAGAAACGGGGATTCCATGTACTGTGTACTCAAGAGGTAGATGTATTGGGAATAAGACTTGATAATTTTGTGATGCAAAAGTCCTTGGTCCTTCAGGGAAATGCTGAAAACTATGACGAATTGTTGAGGCTTTGGGAAGTTGCCGTACGGCATACTCACCGTTTTTTGAATGAAGGTGATATTCTGTTCTATAAGTCAGAGATAATGAATCATTATTTCCCGATTCTTTCTTTATACATTATATATAATAGATTGGGCAATGCCATTGCTTTTATGGGACTGTCTGATGAAAAGATTGAAATGCTTTTTGTACACCCCGACGAACTCCACAAAGGATATGGCAGCATTTTGATTGATTATGCGGTACGCGAGAAAAATATATATCGTGTAGATGTAAACGAACAAAACCGGGAAGCTTTGGCTTTTTATTTGCATAAAGGATTCCGGATTGTGGGACGGGGCGAGGAAGATGATTTCGGTAAACCTTATCCTGTTTTATATTTAAGCGCGGAAAGATAACAGAAATGTTATATGATGTGTAACGGGAGTAAATTTTCTATAGTTGTTTTAGAATGGATAATTTTCAAGGAATAGTATTAGGCAAGCAGAAAGACATGGAAAAGGAATTTCAGTCTTTTTTTATTCGTAACTTTCCGAAAGTGAAGAATTTTGCTAAAATGCTGTTGAAGTCTGAAGAGGATGCAGAAGATGTATCCCAAGATATCTTTCTGAAACTGTGGATGCAGCCGGAAATATGGCAGGGGAAAGAGGAGGCAGACAGCTATATTTATTCCATGACGAAGAATCTGATTCTGGACCGTTTTAAACATATCAGTGTGGAGCGGGAATATCTGAATATAGTAGTCCCCGATACCTTGCTTTCCGAACTGATGGGGGAGGATTATGTCCTCGAACAAATGTATTATAAGGACATCCAGTTGCTGGTACGCCTTACTTTGGAGCATTTGCCGGAGAAGCGGGTGCAGATTTTCAAGATGAGCCGTTTTATGCATTTGTCGAATAAAGAAATAGCGGAACGCCTTGATTTATTGGTCCGTACGGTGGAACATCAAATCTATTTAGTTCTTGCAGAATTGAAAAAAGCAATTTTTTTATATTTTTTCTTGAGTTTATTTAAGTAGTTGGTCTCGGTTATTCGTCTTATAAGTGAAAAGCACTTAAAATAACTGTTTAAATGAAAAATTGTATAAGACGAATTGTAGAGACCTTTGTCCGGAATGACTATTCGGAACAGACCAAGAAAGAGGTTTGGAAGTGGTTTGCGGACGAAGAGCATGCAGAGGAAAAAGAGCAGGCTTTACATATGTTATGGGAAAAAGCCGGCATGGAGAGTGCTCCTGCAAACATGAACGATTCGCTGAAAAAGATGAAGCAAAATATAGGGTTTCAAACGGAGACTCGCCGTAAGAAGCTCCTTCCTTCCTGGATTTGGCAGGCTGCTGCAGTTTTCTTTTTTGCCGTATCAACCGTGTCTATCACCTTGATGATTTATTTTAGTCGGATAGAAGATGTAGATCTGATAGAAAACTACACTCCGGTAGCTGATTTGCGTCAGGTGACCTTGCCCGATGGCACTGAGGTTATTCTGAACTCAAAGACTACCTTGCTGTATCCGGCTCAGTTTAAAGGAGACACAAGAAGTGTGTATTTGATAGGGGAGGCAGACTTCAAAGTAAAACCGGACAAAGAACATCCGTTTATTGTCAAGTCGAACGGTTTTCAGGTTACAGCATTGGGAACAGAGTTTAATGTAGAGGCATATGCCGATGATGATTGCCTGACTGCTACCTTGCTGTCGGGAAGTGTACAGGTCGATTTTAATAATTTGCAGTCGCAGGTTATTCTGAAACCCCATGAACAACTTGTTTTCAACTGTAGCACCAAAGAACATCAGGTACATTGTCCGGATATGGAAGACGTAACTGCATGGCAAAGGGGAGAATTGATTTTTAGTGAAATGTCATTGGAAGACATTATCACCCGTCTGGAACACAAATACCCATATACCTTTGTATATAGTCTTCACAGCTTGAAGAAAGACCGGTATACATTCCGTTTCCCGGCCAAGACAACTTTACCTCAGGTAATGGATATTATTACACGGGTTGTGGGAGATATGGAATATCAGATAAAGGAGAACAAGTGTTATTTGATACAAAAAAAGAGATGACTTAAATATTAACCTTTAAAAACAAGAAAAACACGCCTATGATAAAAAGTATCCAGGAAGAGGCCAGATCTTCCTGGATGTGAAACCTACATTTTTGCAGCTTAGCATTTTGTTATTTCTATGCTATGAATAATTAACCTAGTAATAATCATTAACTAATACTAAAAAAATGCTTTCAAAAATACAAAATATAACGAATAAGCAGGCAAAAAATAAGGTTCTTTCATTATTTTTATGTTTGCTTCTTACTCCGGGTGCTACTTTTGCACAGCAGGACAAAAAAATTACTATTCAGAAGCAGAATATTTCTGTAATAGAAGCCTTGAAACAAGTAGGAAAACAGACTGGAATGTCTGTAGGTTACAACAATTCTCAGTTGAAGGGAAAAGAGAAAACCAATTTGAGTTTGCAGAATGTAGCCCTGGAACAGGCACTGGAAACTATTCTGAAAGGAACAAACTATACTTATCAGATTAACGGTCAGTATATTCTGATTGTAGAAAAAGCACAGAACTCAAACGCAAAACTTCAGAAAGTATCTGGTACTGTTGTAGATGCAAACGGTGATCCTTTGATTGGTGTAGCAATTCAGATTAAAGGTACTACTACCGGAACCATTACAGGTATTGATGGTGATTTTGCATTGGATGCACGCAAAGGTGATGTACTTGTAGTTTCTTACATCGGTTATGCTACTCAGAATATTACTGTGGACAAACCTTCTTTGGCTATCCGCATGAAAGAAGATACAGAGGTGCTGGATGAAGTCGTTGTAACAGCATTGGGTATTAAGAAAGAAGCAAAATCTTTGTCTTACAACGTACAGCAGGTAGATAACAGCGAAATTACCCGTATCGCAGATGCCAACTTTGTAAATAATTTGAACGGTAAGATTGCCGGTGTAACCATTAACTCTTCTTCTTCGGGTGTAGGTGGTTCTTCACGTGTGGTAATGCGTGGTGCCAAGTCTTTGAATGGTAACAACAACGCATTGTATGTAGTCGACGGTATTCCAATGTTGGATATGTCTGCGGCTAACGGCCAGCCTTCGGATGCTTACGAAGGAGCCGGACTTTCCGGAGACCCTATCTCTGGTATCAACCCGGAAGATATCGAATCAATCTCTGTATTGAGCGGACCTTCGGCTGCTGCTCTTTATGGTAGTGCTGCCGCAAACGGTGTAGTAATGGTAACTACCAAGAAGGGTAAAGAAGGACGTACATCAGTAACTATTTCTAACAATACTACCTTCTCTTCTCCTTTGGTTCTCCCGGAATTCCAGAACACATACGGACAGAGCGAAATTGGTAGTTTCTATAGCTGGGGAACAAAACTGAAAACTCCGAGCAGTTATGATCCGAGTGATTTCTTCCAGACTGGTGTCAATGTAACAAACTCTGCCAGCTTGTCTACCGGTACTGCAAAGAACCAGACTTATGTTTCTTTGGGTACAACAAATGCCAACGGTATTATTCATAATAACGATTATGAACGTTACAATGCAACTGTTCGTAACGTAAGCAAGATGCTGAAAGACAAATTGACTCTTGATTTGAGCTTTATGATGAGTGAAATCAAGGAACAGAACATGACCGCTCAAGGTTTGTACTTCAACCCGTTGGTTCCGCTTTATCTGTTCCCTGCAGGTGATGATTTTTCTAAGATTCAGGCTTATCAGCGCTATGATGTAGAACGTAACTTGCTGACTCAGTACTGGCCATACAGTGACGGTCTGTCTTTGCAGAACCCGTACTGGATTACCGAACATATCACAATGCCTAACCATAAACACCGTTATATGGCTACTGCATCATTGAAGTACGATTTCGCTAAGTGGATTAACGTAAGCGCTCGTGTAAAAATGGACCGCAACAATGAAACTCACGAACGTATGTACGATGCGGGTACCAATACGTTGTTTGCCTCTAAATATGGTTTCTATTCTAAGAGCAACATCGAAGGAAAGCAGGTTTATGGTGAATTGTTGGTAAATATCAATAAGTATTTCGCTGATAATACATTGAACTTGACTGCCAACATCGGTGCCAACTTCGAAGATAACAAGTATCAGTCTGACTATTTTGGTGGTAAGCTGAAATCAGTAGCCAACTTGTTTACTTTCGGTAACGTAGATACAACTGAAAAGAATCTTGCCAACCAGTATGGATACAACATTAAGAAACGTGCCGTATTTGGTAGTGCACAGTTGGGATATAAGTCAATGGCTTATTTGGATGTAACAGCCCGTAACGACTGGTCTTCTACCTTTAAAGGTACAGCTACCAATTCATTCTTCTATCCATCTGTCGGTTTGTCTGGTATCTTTACCGATATCTTTAAATGCAGTACCGATATCATGCCGTATATGAAGGCACGTGTTTCATACTCTGAAGTAGGTAACTCTCCTGACGTATTCCTGGCTATTCCGACTTATGCTTTGGTAGACGGAACTCCGGTTACCCAGTCTCGCCGACCGAATGCAAATCTGAAACCGGAACGTACCAAATCATGGGAACTTGGTTTCAACTTTGTATTCTTTAAAAACAAATTGAAATTGGATGCTACTTTGTATCAGTCTCGTACTTACAACCAGTTCTTTGAACGTACTTTGTCTTCTACAACAGGATACAAATCGGAAGTTGTAAACGGTGGTCGTGTTGATAACAAGGGTATTGAAGTTTCTTTGCGTTACGATGATCAGTGGGGCGACTTCGGATGGAGCTCATATTTGAACTACTCTCTGAACAAGAATAAAGTGGTAGAATTGCTTCGCGACTACGAAGATCCGTTCACTCATGAAAAGACTTCATTGAACTGGATTGATATGGGTGGTACAAGTATGTACAAGATGATTCTGACCGAAGGTGGTTCTATCGGTGATATCTATGTCAATACATTGCGTACAGACGAACACGGAGCTATTTATGTACACCCGGTAGATCAGGTAGTTGTTCCTGAATACGATAACTTTGTGAAGGCTGGTAACAGTGCTCCTAAGTACAACTTGAGCTGGGGTAACACCTTCTCTTACAAAGGCTTGTCTCTCGGATTCCTGTTGACTGCACGTGTAGGTGGTATTGTTGTTTCTCAGACTCAGGCAGTGATGGACTCATACGGTGTATCTCAGGCTTCTGCAGATGCTCGTGATATGGGTGGAGCAATTGTAAACGGTCGTCCTATCGATGCACAGAAATATTATACTACTGTAGGTGGTGCCGGTAATACAGGCGGTATTGGTTCTATGTATGTATACAGTGCAACTAATGTCCGTTTGGGTGAACTTTCATTGGGCTATGATGTTCCAATCAACAAGTATGTAAGTTGGATTCAGGGACTGAACGTATCATTCATTGGTAAGAACTTGTTCTTCCTGTATAGAAAAGCACCTTTCGATCCGGAATTGACTGCAAGTACTGGAACTTATTTCCAGGGAATCGACATGTTTATGTCGCCAAGCTTGCGTAACCTGGGATTCTCTGTGAAAGTACAATTCTAATCAACCTTAAAACTATAGAACATATGATTTCTAACAATATAAAATCTTGGAGAAAATTCTCTTTATTGGGATTGTCTTTGGCTTTGATGAATACATCATGTATTGATTATATGGACAATGTGAATCCCAATGAAGTTACAGAAGAAATGATGGGAGTGGACAACCTGAAAACAGGTGCGTTTTTCTCTCAGATGTTGCGTCGTGTAGTAATTATCAAAGATGGTGAGATGATGGACTCTGACTATCAGATTGCGCAACAATTGTCTCACGACCAATATGCAGGATATATAGCAGCAACTTTGGGTAGTACTGCACACAATGGACAGTATATTTTTCAGGAAAGTTGGGTAAATGCTACTTTCGACTATGCTTTTACCGGAATTATGGCTCCATGGCAGAATATTCATAAGATTGCTACAGAACAGGGATTAGAGGAAGTCGATGCATTGGCAACAGTGGTAAAAGTTGCTGGTATGCACCGTATTGCAGATACTTTCGGTCCTATTCCTTATGTAAATTATGGAGCATCCAATCAGTACGATCCGCTTGATAAGATTTATGAAAAATTCTTCGAAGAATTGGGCTCTGCAATCGAAATCTTAGGAAACTATGTAAGTGGTAACAGTAGTGCCAAATTGATGAGCGACTACGACTATATCTATGGTGGTAGTGTGGCTCAATGGGTAAAATTTGCCAATACATTACGTTTGCGTCTGGCTATGCGTGTAGCTTACGCCAATCCTCAACTGGCTCAGGAACAGGCAGAACTGTCTGTAAACAGCCCTTACGGATTGATTGAAACAAAGGCCGATCGTGCAGAGTTAAATCATGGTCTGTTATCTTACCACCATCCGTTGCAGGAAATTGCCTACAACTTTAATGCAGGTGACTGCCGTCCTTGTGCTTCTATTGTAGCCTATATGGATGGATTGAACGACCCTCGTATCAGTAAATATTTTACACTGACAGGAGATGGTGGATATAACGGAGTACGTATCGGTATCTCTACTTCAAACATGGCTAATTACCAGGGTACAAAAGTTTCTAATCTGAATATGGATGCCAGCACTACTCCGGTAGTATGGATGACTGCTGCTGAATCATTCTTCTTGCGTGCAGAAGGTGCCTTGAGAGGATGGAACATGGGTGGTGATGCTAAAACTTTCTACGAACAGGGTGTGCGTGTTTCTTTCGAAGAAAATGAAGCTGGTTCTGCAGACAGTTATTTGGCAGATGATACTTCTACTCCGGAGGCATACGAAGATCAGGTAGGTAGCGACAACTATACATTCAGTACAGAGGTCACTCCGGCATGGGATGAGGCTGACGATTTCGAAGGTAAACTGGAACGTATCATCACTCAGAAATGGATTGCGTTGTATCCGGATGGTCCGGAAGGCTGGAGCGAATACCGTCGTACCGGATATCCGGAACTGATTCCTGTAGTAGTAAACGGAAGTAACGGAACTATTGATACTGAATTGCAGGTACGCCGCTTGCCGTACACTCGTGATGAAAAAATCAATAATCCTGACGGTGTAGCCAGTGGTATTGCTGCTTTAGGTGGTGCTGACAATGGCGGTACTAAGCTTTGGTGGGACAAACGTGATCGTTAACCGAAAATATAACTCTAAATAAAACAAACGACTATGAAACTTAAACTTACAAGTATATTGGCTTTGGGTATCGGGCTTGCGGCTTTCTCCAGCTGCGATACAGAAGTGGAAAAGCTTGAAATACAAAAGTTGAAAACATACGATGAACAGTATTATGCGAATATCCGTGCTTACAAGCAGAGCAATCATGAAATGAGTTTCGCTTACTATGAAGCATGGTCTCCGATTGAAGGTGTGGAAGGTAGTAAAGATCCGGCTTCATGGGGAGAACGTATAATGGGACTTCCAGATAGTATCGATATTGTGAATTTGTGGATGGGTATTCCTACTCCAGAAACACATCCGGTAGCATATAGCGACATGAAGTATGTACAGGAAAAGTTGGGTACTCGCTTTGTGATGCATGCCGATGCTTCTCACTATCGTCATGTCTTTACTGTTGACGGTGTGGAATATGATATGGGTGGATCTCCAAATCCTTCGGATGAAGTGATGGCCGCTTATGCCAAATGGATTGTCAATCAGGTATTGGAACCGGGATTGGACGGTGTAGACGTAGACTATGAAGGATGGAATGGTAATGATATGTATCGTTTGACTGTAGAACTGGCTAAATATTTTGGTCCTCAAGGTTCTATTCCAAACAAACTGTTGATTATTGACTATTTTAATAGTGTTCCTCCAAAAGATTGTATTCCTTATTGTGATTATTTTGTACAACAAGCTTATAGTAATCAGGTAGGCTTCCTTACTCAACCTGCAGGATTCCCACCTGAGAAAATGATTTATTGTGAAACTTTTGGTGTATTCTATCTGGACGGTGGACGTTTGCTGGATTATGCTCGCTGGGAGCCGGAAGTAGGCCGTAAAGGAGGATGTGGTGTGTTCTTCTTAGGACGTAACTATTATTCTTCTTCTGGTATTCCTTACAACGAATTCCGTCAGTCTATTCAGATTATGAATCCTTCTATTAAAGAATAATAAACAATAAAAAGACTATGATGAATATACATACATTAAAGACTCTTTTATGGGGAAGCTTGCTTACCTTTTCTATGTTTAGCTGTGCAGAAGGGGATAGCTTCGATTATAATAAGAATGTGGTGTTGGTTTCGGGTACTGAAACTAATCCGGTTGTAAAGTTTGTAGTAGAGGATACTCCATCTTCTTATGCGGTAACAGCTACATCTACGAATAAAGTAGATGAAGATGTAAGAATCAAATTTGGTATTGATAATTCTTTAGTCAATGCTTACAATGAAGCGCATAGTACTAACTATTTTCCTGTACCAGATGGTACTGTAGAAATAGAAAATCAGGATGTGGTGATAGAAAAAGGCAAGACTTTTTCTACACCGGCTACTGTAAAGGTGATTTCTACTGAAAACTTAAGTGAAGGACGTGTATACGTAATTCCTGTAACGATCCAACAGTCTGATGGTTTGGAGGTATTGGCTCCTTCAAAAACCATTTATTTACAGATTTCCCGTATCCTTCATTTTACTTCATTGAATATAAGTAATACAAACATGTATAGCAATTTTATCTTCCCTGATGATAAGATGCAATCTTTGTCTAACTTTACTTATGAAATTAAGTTCTATTCAGAGCAATGGCACTCTATCGCTCGTTTGTGTGCGTTTACTTCAAAAGATGAAAGCCGTTCAAGTATGTTGCGTTTTGGTGAAGCAGGTATGGATGTAAACTGTTTGCAGTGGGTTTGTCCAACTGGTAGTGTTCCTTCTGTTACTCGTTTCAGTACAAATCGTTGGTATACTTTATCATTGACATACGATGGTAGTAAATTCTCTATGTATGTAGATGGTGTACTTGATGCACAAGGAGATGGTGATGGTCAACCTGTAGATTTCCAGCGTATTGAATTGGGTATGTCATGGACAAGTTATCCGTCTTCTCAATATTTTAGAGGACGTATCGCAGAAATGCGTGTTTGGAACCGTGCATTGACTCCTGCTGAATTGCAAATGGGACTTTGTGGTGTAGATCCAGCTTCTAATGGCTTGGTTGCTTACTGGAAGATGAATGAAGGAGAAGGACATATTTTCCATGATGCAACAAACAATGGCTATGATATGGACTGGTCTAATACTTGTCGTGAAATTAGAGAAGGTGCTGGTTTGACCTATGGATTGGATTATAGTCAGTATGTAGCATGGGATGCTGATGATATAAATAAATGCGTTCAGTAATCAAATTTTAAATATGAAAGCGGGAGAAAGATTAAATATTTATTGATTTTTCTCCATGCTTTCATTAAAAGTATTACAGCTATGAAAGTTTCTAAATATTTATTGTCGGTTTCATTGTGTCTTGCGAGCATGTGGGGCTTTCAGTCTTGTGATGATGAAAGTTATGATGTCGTAGGAAATCCAGATAATTTGATTTTTGTAAAAACAAATTATAGTTTCGATGTTTCACGCAGCCCTATGGGAGGTGTTGAATCAGTAAAAGGTGATGAGGTATTAGTTCAAATACCTGTATATGCGACTCGTCCTGTAGATAGTGAGGTTACTGTTTCTGCTGATTTTGATGCAAGTTTAGTAGAAAAATATAATGCTACAAATTCTGTGGAATATACTGCAATTGACGAAAGCTTGATAACATGGACTAGAAAAACTGTGAAGTTTGCTCAAGGATCTTACTCTGCTTCTGACGTAATTGAATTTTCTGTATCGAAAGAAAATTGTGCGAAATTGTTAGAGGGCTCTTATGTGATTCCTATTCGTTTGACTGATTCTTCAAGTGCCACTATTTCTTTGAATAATCGGTACAGTTATACTGTAATTAATTGTGATTATATTTATATTGATTCAGAGGCTACTGAAATGGTTGGAACTGTATTGACTGATAAATCGTATTGGGAAATATCATCAGATGACGCTTCTGCAGATCTTTCAAACTGTATAGACGGAGAGAATTCTACGAGTACTTCATTTAGTAAATCTCCAACAATTACTATCGACTTGAAATCTGTAATGAAGATTCAAGGTGCATCTGTTTATACAACAGGTAATTTTTGGGGAGGTTTGAACCATATATCTTGGAGCATAAGTACTGATGGTGAGGATTGGATAGATATCTGTAATTTGTCTAGTCCTTCAACTATTGAGAATGCATATAGTATGGTTTTGTTGGGGGCTTTGGAAGCTCGTTATCTCAAATTTAATATGGAATGGAATTATGGTAGTTGGGCAGGCCGTAAATTAGGTGAAATCAATGTATATGTAACTGAATAAAATTAAAAAAGAGCAGAATATGAATAATATTCTGCTCCTATTCTTTAATATGAAAAAAATTCTATCTTATATCATCACATTACTATGTTTTGCAAATGTTTATTCACAAACTTTTTCTGAAAGTCTGAAATTTAAGGAACGTTCTTACGATTTTGGAAAGATAAAAGAGAAAGATGGTCTTGTTTCTCATGAATTTACATTTCAGAATGTAGATAAAAAGCCAGTTGCAATCAGTGGTATGTCCAGCGGATGCGGTTGTGTAAAGTTTGAATACCCTAAATATCCTATTAAACCGGGAGCAAGCGATAAGGTGAAGGTTTATTTTAATCCGGCCTATCGTCCTGGTTTCTTCAGCAAAGAAGTAGTGGTGATGACAAACGACAATAAAAACTATACCCGTATCTGGGTAAAGGGAACCGTAGAACCCTATGAACATCCTGTTTCGGAGCGTTATCCTTATGAGTATGGAGAAGGACTTTGGATGAACTTTGAAATAATGGCTTTTGGTTATATGAATGAAGGGGATAAAAAGAAAATGGATTTGAAGTTTGCCAACGATACAGATAAAGAGATGAAGCTTTTCTTCATAATCATTGATGGCAATACTGATGTGACGTTTACAAGTCCATATACCATGAAACCCAAGGAAGAAAAGACAATGCAGGTTACCTATAGTTATTCGGGAAAGTTCCCTCGTGTAACCAATGTCTATCCGGTAGTGAACGGAAAGACATTGGATAAACCGCTCAAGGTGATGTGCAGTAAACCGTAAGAATCAATGAGAAAAAATAGTTTGTATTTTTAGGGCTAATAGGTATCTATCGCATAGATAAGAAGATTGTTGTTTTTTGAGTTCAGGTTGATGCTCCCGGGAATAGATGAAAATCTGTTTCCTCGGGAGTTTTTTATTGGATTTAGTAATCTATTGGGGGAATAAGAAGAGAAGGTCTGTGAGTATAGTTTTCTGTGAAAAAATGTATATTATTCCGTATAAATCTTTATCTTTGAAAATCTAAGTTGATAATCGATGATTTTTGGGGGTTCTTCCGTACTTAAAGAAAGTAGGTTTATAAGAAAAGTTGTAGAGATAAGATGAAAAAATCCAACCGGTATCATATTTAGGCAAGAACTGTTAACCTTTTTAGTAAATACATATAAATATTATGAAACACGTAAACAGATTTTATCTTCTTTTGGTGCTTATCGTACAGATTTGTTTTTCTTCATGTAAGGAAAATGAAGATGTACCTGATGCAGGACCGAAAAGTGATGATTGTGAGCTTTTGTCGTTTTCTGTTGCCGGTAATCTTAATGGCTTGGACAAGGATTTAAAATTTACTTATGATGGAGACACAAAAACTTTCTCGTCGATGTATCTGAAATGGATTGATAGAGACGAACCTGAAATGATGATACCGAACTTTGAAACCAATGGCGCAAAGGTTTTGGTGAATGGAAATGAAGTGGTATCCGGAAAAACAAAATTGTCTTTTGCCGATGATTTTATAATGACTGTGGTTGCGGAGAGTGGAATAAAAAATGAGTATAAAATTTCTTTAAACTGTCCGCAAATAAATAGAGAACTTGCTGTGCTTCACTTTAAACCGGAGGTAGAGATTACCAGTAAGGATGATTATGTAGATACAGAAATCCAACTTAACGACAAGACACCGGGATCTACAGGAGAAGGATGGTGGAACAGCGATGAGCAGGGAACCGTTGAAATGAGAGGTAGAGGAAATTCTACCTGGATATTGCCCAAAAAGCCGTTCCGTATCAAGTTTCCTAAAAAGTTCAGCCCAATCGGATTAAATCATGCTAAAGAGAAAAGCTGGACATTGTTGGCACAGGACATGGATAAGTCTTTGATCAGAACACATATTGCCTTCGAATATTCCAAGATTCTTTATAATCCGTCTGAATCTTATCACCATGAAAAGGCGGTACTGTTTACTCCGGCATCAAAATACGTGAATGTGTATATCACCGGATATTATACCGATGCGTCTACCGGTGTTAGATCTTATAAAGACGGGGAATATCTTGGTGTGTATCAGATGAGCGATCAGGTGGAACAGGCTCCGGGCCGTATTGAGGTAGAGGATCTGGAAGCTTCGGACGGTGCTGATCCTACTAAAATAACCGGTGGGTATGTGATAGAAACAGATTTGCATGAGGGAACTCATTATTCTGCTCTGAAAAGAATAAAGATGAGCTATAAGTATCCGAAGGATGATGATTGTGATCCGGCGCAGTATGAGTATATCACCAAATTCATCAACGAAGCAGAAAGGGTATTGTATAGTGAAAATTTTAAAGATCCCGTAAATGGTTGGAGAAAATATTTCGATGAAAAGACACTTGCCGATTTTATAATCATAAAAGAGTTTGTAGGCGATCTTGACGGATATACTAGTACATATATGTATAAGCGCAGAGGGGTGGATAAATTGTTCTTCGGTCCGATATGGGATTGTGATAAAGGATGGGATAATGACAAGCGTGTACCTCATCCGGAACATGCTCCTTTGGAGAGTCTGATGATTTATGCCGGATTCTGGATGCCCGAATATGTAAGCTATGACTGGTTCCAAAGATTGTGGGAAGATGAAACACTTCGACAGTTTGTCGCAGACAGATGGGCTTCCAAGAAAGCTGAACTTCAGGCTGTAACCGAAAAAGTGCTTGATGAAATTCCTACAAAGATGGGTAAAGCAATAGAAGCTAATTTTGAGGTATGGCCTTTCTACTATCAGTTTAGTGACGAGGCTAAAATGCCGGCAGAAACGTATACCAAAGAGCTTGAAAGAATTAAAGAACTTTCGGAAAAGAGAGCTGCTCTTTTGGACAGATTGTTGAAGTAATATGAGTTGGATGTAAAAATTGAAACTAATTTATTAAAAGAAAAAACTGAATAGTGTACGAGATATTGTAATCTATTCAGTTTTTTCTTTAAGTATACTATGAATTGTCATCTGATTTTATAGATGTTTTTGTTAAAAAATTTTTTTTACAAAATTTATCGAGGTTTTCAATGGAATTATGTATAGATTTGTGAAAAGTAAATGAGTAAATTTAAATGATAATGTTATGAAAGTGAAATTCTATTTATCTGTGTTAATCTTGTTTTTTGTATCGGTTTTCTCTTTTGCTGGTGAACCTTTGGAATATGAAATCAAAGGAGCTGGTACAGGTATGCAAGGTACATATTTGGTGAAGGTGTATGTAGTATCTAAAAAAAATAAACCAGATTTGGATTTGCTGAAAAAGTGTGCGGTTCATGGAGTTTTATTTAAAGGATTCTCTGATACAGATTCAAGAGTAAAGCAAAAACCGTTGGCGGGAAGTATATTGACAGAACAACAACATTCAGATTTCTTTGAACCTTTTTTTGAAGACAATAAAGCATACTTAAATTATGCAGATTTGGTAACCTCTCAGTATGAGGTTGTCAAGCTTGCAAAAAAGCAATATAAAATAGGTGCTGTATTATCTGTTTCTAAAGAACAATTGCGGAAAGATTTGGAACAGGCAGGGGTTATAAAAAGCCTTGGTGCTGGTTTTTAATTAACAATATAAATGTGATGAATATGAAAACGAAATTTTGTTTGATTCTCTGTTCTTTTCTATTTGCTATGGGAATGAACTCATGTAAGTCGTATTCAACAAAAGCTTTTTATACATTTGAAACAGAATGTATGGATAATGCACTGGATGGTAGTGTTGTGGTACGTGCTTGGGGGCAGGGATCTTCTCGTTCTGAAGCAATGGAACAGGCCAAAAAGAATGCATTACGTGATGTTATTTTTAAAGGTCTTAAAAAAGGACAATGTAATTTTAAGCCTTTGTTGTTTGAGGTAAATGCACAGGAAAAATATGAAAACTATTTTAATCACTTTTTTGGTAGTGGAGAATATACGCAATTCCTGAAAATGGATGTAACCAAAATGGGTTCTGGAGTAAAAGCTAAAAGCCAGACTCGGGATTCGTATGCGGTGGTTGTACGTATATTGAGAGCAGATTTAGAGAAAAAATTGATTGCTGATAATATATTAAAGAAATAAATATGAAGAAGATTGTTTTATTATTGTTTTTTCTTGCAGTGATAGCTCAAACAGCATTTGCTCAAGTAAAAAAGCCTACGTTAATGGTGATACCGGCAGATGCCTGGTGTATGAATAATGATTATATGACGACTTATAGTGCACAGGGAATAACAATGAATGTGCCTGACTATAAATTAGCCTTGCAAAATGATATAGATTTATTGAATGTCATTACAAAAATAGGAGAGTTAATGGCAGAAAGAGGATTTCCTTTGAAGGACTTATCCTCTACAATCCGTAGTTTGGAGCAATCTTCTGCTGAGAATGAAATGTTGATGAGTGCTACTTCAGGAGCTTCTTTGGCAGAAACGCCTTATGAAAAACTGATGAGTCGTGCCAAGGCTGATATTTTGATAGAATTGGTATGGAAAATTAATACAGTAGGCCCGAAACGTTCGGTTACGTATACTTTACGAGGTTTAGATGCCTATACCAATAAGCAGATTGCTGCTGCTACCGGAACAGGAGCACCTTCGATATCAGCAGAAACACCTGTCCTTTTGGAAGAGGCCGTGTTAAGTAATATGGATAACTTTGCATCTCAACTTCAGATGTATTTTGATGACTTACAGACTAACGGCCGTGAAGTTTCTGTGGAAATCCTTACTTTTGATAATGGCAGTGGGGTGAATCTTGAATCGGAATTCGATGGCGAAATGCTTACAGATATTATTGATACATGGATGTATAATCATACTGTAGAGCATCGTTACAGCGTATCGGATGCTACGGAAAACAGAATGTTATTGGAACAGGTGCGTATTCCTCTTTTCCGGGAAAATGGAATGCCGATGGATACGCGAAATTTTGTGAATAATCTGAGACGTGACTTACGTAAGGCTCCATATAATATAGAGTGTAAGTTGCTTACAAAAGGGTTAGGTAAGGCTGTTTTGGTACTTGGAGAAAAATAATTATAGAAAAAAGAATGCTTATGAAAAGAGCTATTTTATCAATGATATTGTTGTGTATCGGACTTTACTCTTATGCACAGGATTGTGATATACATTTGATGGCTATTTCTGTAGATCAGAAGGATAATACTCCTGAGTCTGCGAATGAATATTTGTACAATCGGTTATGTACAGCGGTAAGTCATGATGGTATCAGTGCTTCTGGACAGTATGCTCAGTTTTTCGTTGCAGCTAAAGGGCTTGTTTTGTATGAGCAGGTGGTTCCGGGAGCTCCGGCTCAAACAGCACTTACATTATCTTTGAATTTGTATATTGGAGACTATTGGGGAGAAAAGGTCTTTGCACGTACTTCTTTTGAAATACGTGGGGTAGGAGAGAGCCGTGAACGTGCTTATCTGAATGCTTATCGCTCCCTAAATAAAAATAATGCTCGTTTGGTAAGTTTTTTGGAAGAAGGAAAGAAGCATATTTTAAATTATTATGATACAGAATATCGTAATATCCAGAAAGAAGCGAAAAGAGCTGCACAACTTCGTGATTATCCTAAGGCTTTATTCTTGTTGACCTCTGTACCAATGTGTTGTAAGGGATATGAAGCAGTATCCGAAGATCTGATACAGACTTATCATGAATATATTAATTATAATTGCGACCGTTTGTTGATGGAAGCTCGTACTGCTTGGGCTACTTATCCAGACCTTCATGGGGCGGAATTGGTTGCGGAGATATTGAACCAGTTAGAGCCTGATGCGGCATGTTATGATGAAGCAATGGAGCTCTATAAGGAGGTAAAGGCAAAAATGAAAGATGACTGGAATTATGAATTCCGTAAAAAATATGAAGACAAGATCGCTCTTCGCAAGCAGATTATAGAAGCGGCTCGTGCAGTGGGAGTTGCCTATGGAAATGGACAACAACCTCAAACAACAAATATTATGTGGTTGAAATAAGATAGTGTAATATGAAGGTAAATTTTAGTTTCTTGTTTATTCTGAGTTCTGTGTGTATGTGCTTGAATTTGCAGGCTCAGAATTTGCGTCCTCAAGCTGACAAGAAGGGACGATTCGGTTATGTAGATGAGGCGGGAAATAAAGTTATCTCTTATAAATATGCGGAGGCATATCCTTTTGAAGAAGGGCTTGCCAAGGTAAAAAAAGGAGATAAATATGGCTTTATAGATGTAAAAGGAAATTCTGTAGGTAAAATTAAATATAGCCTTATTCTTCCGTTTACAGGTTCTTATTGTAGAGTTGCTGTGGGTGGTTCCTATAAAAATGGCATTTTACAAGGAGAAAAATGGGGCATTTTGAATAAAAAAGGAGAAGAAGTGCTGAAGCCTGAATATGATGAAATCGGAGAGTTTGATCAGGGAATTACTTATATTCTTAAAGGTAAGCAATATGGTCTGATAAACGAACAGATGGATATTTTGTTGGAGCCTAAATATGTGGCTGTTGGAATGCCGGACCGATTTGGTAATATTTGGTTTGCTTCTTCTGGAAAAATTAATAAGAAGAGTGGAAAGATTGAGGGGGCTAAATATGGTCTGCTTAATAAAGAGGGGAAAGTCATTATCCCTGCAAAATATGCTTATATAGGTTATTTTTATAAGTATAAAGTTGTTGGGAATCCAGATGTAACGGATTATGATGCTTCTACTTCTTCTTTTTATAATAAATATTCGTTGGAAAAACCTTTAACTCGTTTATTTGATACTCAGAATTACTTGCGTGCTGCACTTTATAATGTTGAAAGTCAGGAAAAAGAAGACTCTATACGTCTGGGATTCAATAATATGGAGATTTTGACAGATTCGACTTTCTTCCTTTTCGGCAAAAATACCTTAAAAATGGGTGTTATGGATATTCATGGGGATGTAGTGGTTCCTGAAGGGCGTTATAATACTGTCAGCTGTCCATCTGACGGCATTGCAAAAGTGGGGAAAATACGTCGAAAGAAACTACATTATGGGTATTATAATATTCAGACCGGTTTCTTAAAAGAATTTGCAGAAAATGAATTCTTATATTCCTATACAGATGGTGTGGGAAAAGTGTTGAATACCGATTCAAACTCAGTATATTTTGTGGATAAATCTGGAAACAAAATTACCGAAGTTTTTGGTTGGGCTATGAATTTCGATAAAGGGTTATGCATCGTTCAAGATGCTTCTAGTAAAAAATGGGGTATTATTGATAATAAAGGAACAGAGGTTGTCCCGATGAAATATGATGCAGTAAAACCTCATTTTACTGAGGACTTGTTGGGCGTATGTCAGTCTGGAAAGTGGGGAGTGATAGACCGGAGCGGAAAATTGGTGATTTCGCAGAAATATAGTGGAATTACTGATTTCAGATATGGATGGGCTGGTGTATCTGTTTCTGGAAAATGGGGAATGATAGACAAGACAGGCAAAGTAGTGGCGGATATAGAATGGGATGACATGAAGCTGATAACCGAAGCTGAACCTATACTGATATGGGGAAAGAAAGGTGAATTGTGGTATTGTTTTGATCGAGTAAAGAAAACACTGGCTTTCATAACAGGATATAATGATGCCTATAATTTTAAGAATGATATGGCTATCGTAAATCTGGGCGGTAAATATGGTGCTGTTGGGCGAAAGGGTGATGTGATTGTGCCTTGTGTGATGGCTACCTCATCTCGTTTGAATCATGCTTTGGATTATATGAATTATCTGGGTAAGAATAAGTTGAATGAGACAGATGCTTTCCGTTTAAATATATATGAAGATCCACTTGTTAATTCATATAAGATAACAGATAAAATACCAGATGAAAAATGGGACTATTAATTTGATTTTAATCTTTATTTTATGAAAAAAATAGTTTTATTAGCGATGCTGGCATGGGGATCTATGGTGTCTTATGCACAAACAGATTCTCTTACAATGGAATATCGCCGTAGCTCTTTATATAGTTTGCTGATTAATCATGATGATCAAAAATTTGCCAAAGAAATTTCGGATGTCTTTCTTCAGATTCCCACTCCGGATAAATACAATAATCATAATTTGTCCGTTCGAGTGGTATCTATGAGTACAAAGCTGAAAGATACTGAGGTTGTAAATGATTTTATTGAGAAAAATCAGATTGCTTCCCGTTTGGTATCTCGTTGGTTCAACAGAGATCCCTTTACAGGTGTTTGCGATGTTGAGCTGGTAAAAAAACGCGGATTGTATGATGCAAATGAATTTGATAGAGAGTTAGCTGCACGCTCGAAAAGAGGGGTAGCTATGCTTGAAGATGCCGGTGAAGAATTAATTGGTAATACTTTTTTGGTCGTAAATGATATCCGTTATATAGACAGAGAAGAAACGGGTAAAGCTATAGGAATGGGTCTCAGAGCATTAGGAATGCTTGCTGATGCATATATGGGTACTGATAATTTTACCGATATAGGAAATTCGATGGGGGATATGATGGAAACTTTAAAAGGTTTTAAGGTAAATGTCAATACACACCTATTCCAATTGGTTTGGGATGAGGAGACTTCTATGGCATTTTATACTAAGTATTATACTTCTACTCCCGATAAAGCTAAAAAAATAGCATTCGATGAAAATAAAGGTAAATTCCGCCTGAAGTATATTGGCAGTCAGAAAAGTAGTGGAAAGAACGTTTCGTTTATCGGTGTTAATTTGGATGAGCCTGAACAGATGATCCGTAAAGCATGTCAGCGTGCTATTGATGAGAATATAGCTTCGTTGCAGAAGAATTTTGAAGCATTCAAGGTAAAGACTCCTTTGGTTAGTGTAGAGCCTCTTTGTGCTGATATCGGTATGAAAGAGGGGATTACTGAAGATTCCCGTTTTGAAGTTTTGGAAGTGGTGATGAAGGATAATAAGATTGAGTACAAGAAAGTAGGAGAGATTAAACCGGTACCTGGGATGATTCGTGATAATCGTTATATGGCATCGGAGGAAGGTGCGGCTGGTTCGGAGTTGAAATATACTACATTTAAGAAAATAAGCGGTCGTGATTTTTATCCTGGTATGTTGATTCGTGAATTAAAATAGAAAGGAGATTGATATGAAGCAAATTATTGTTTTGTTATTGATGTGCTGTTCTGTGTTGTCTGTAAATGCACAGAAATGGTTCTATGATGACGGAGGCTCTGATATGAAGAGAAATCAATTGGGAATTGATTTGAGCGTTGGAAAAATGGCAGATGTTGATGGTAAAGTCGGTTTTACTGGAGGTGTCCGTTATCAGTATAATGTGCATCGTTATGTTGGAATTGATCTGATTGGAGTAAACTATGTAGGACAAACTGTAAATAATGAAGGTCTTGGTCCGAGTATTTTACAGGGATTGATTGGACTTCGTGCAAAAACGCCTTATTTTTATGAAGATTTTGCCGGATATTTGGGAGTGAGAATGGGATATGGTCATGACTTTTGGTTAGAAGAGGGAGGTTTGGCCATGGAGGTGAATGTAGGTATGCATATCTCTGAACATTTATTGGCTGGTTACGTTTTTAATATGCAGAAGGTGAATTTAGGAGATGGATTTTCCGGAAAATACAAGTTTCATGGTTTTAGAATGGGATTTGTTTTCTAAGGAAGATAATCATATTTAAAAAATAGATTCCACACTTTTGGTAATATAAATTATTGTATTGTCAAAAGTGTGGAATCTGTTTTTTTATAGTTTGGCAAGGAATGATTCGGCCTGTACCAGTGTTTCTGGCTTTCCGATATCTATCAGATGGAGGTGTTCGCTCAGGTATCCTCCAATGCGTGTATCCCGGCATGCTTGCAGGTAGAAATCCATAATGGAGAATTTACCCTGCCATCCTTGCTTCATATAGGGAAAGAGAGAAGGGGAGAATACATGGATTCCGCTGAAGGCATATTCATGGTGTTTGTCTGGATTCACTGTAAATCCTTCGGGTTTGGTTTGCCCTGTACTCTTGTTTACCCATCCGCAAAGATTTTTGTTCTCGTCGAAAAGCAGGTAACGTGTGGTTTGTCGGCGACTGGCAAGCAGGGTAGCCTGGTTGCCGCTGTGAAGATGATATTCGTACAATGCTTTCAGATCGGTATCCGAAAGGATATCTACATTGTGTACCAGGAAGGGTTCTTCTCCGGTAAAGAAAGAAGAAGCCTTTAAAATTCCTCCCCCTGTATCTAGCAGGCAGTCGCGTTCGTCGCTGAGGTGAATAGTGAGGCCGAAATTCTGGTTTGCCTGCAGGAAATCGATAATCTGTTCTCCAAAATGGTGGATGTTGATGACTATTTCCGTACATCCCGATGCTTTTAGCTTTAGAATGACGTGCTCCAGCATCGGTTTGCCTGCTACCGGCACCAAGGCTTTGGGCATGTGGTCGGTCAGGGGTTTGAGCCGGCTTCCAAGTCCGGCTGCGAAAATCATGGCTTTCATTATGGGCGGGGTTCTAAAAGTTGTCTAATTTGTTGTTCACGGTGAATCAGTTCAATTCGTATTCCGAACTTCCGGTGCAGGTGTTCGGCCACGTGTTGGGCAGAATATACCGACCGATGTTGTCCGCCTGTGCATCCAAAGCAGATGCTGAGGTGGGTGAAGCCTCGCTCCAGATAGCGATGAACATGCTGGTCGACCAATGCATCGACATGCTGCAGGAAGGTGGTGATTTCTCCGTCTTCTTCCAGAAAACGGATTACCGGTTCATCCAGTCCTGTAAGCGACTTGTATTGCTCGTATCTGCCCGGATTGTGAACGGCACGGCAGTCGAATACATATCCTCCTCCGTTTCCACTCGGATCTTCGGGGATGCCTTTGCGATAAGAAAAGCTCATGACACGTACCGTAAGTTTCTGTTTATTCCGTTCGTAAGCAAACTGTTTGAGTTCGGTGAGATTCTTCAGTATTTCGCACAAGTATGGATACTCCTCGAAGCCTTCGGAAAGCAGTTGGCGGAGGTTTTCGATGGCATAAGGAATGCTTTGCAGAAAGTGAGGCTTCTGTTCGAAGTATCCTCTGAATCCGTAAGCTCCCAATACTTGCAAAGTGCGGAAGAGTACAAACTGGCGCAATTCGGCAAGGAAGGTTTCTTTTTCGATACTTATATAGTTTTGCAACGTATGGAAATACTCTGTAATCAGTTCCTGGCGTAGTTCTTCCGGATATCTGGCTTTTGCCTGCCATAGGAAAGAGGCCACATCGTAGTAGAAAGGTCCTTTTCTTCCTCCCTGGAAATCGATAAAATAAGGCTGTCCGTCTTTTATCATTACATTGCGGCTTTGGAAGTCGCGGTACATGAAAGTAGAATATTCCTGTTTCAGGAGACGGTCGGCCAGACGTTCGAAATCATCTTCAAGACGGTTTTCCTGAAAATCCACTTGTGTGGCTTTCAGAAAGCAGTATTTAAAGTAGTTTAAATCCCATAGCACACTGCGGCGGTTGAATTCCGGTTGCGGATAGCAAATGCTGAAATCCATGTCCTGTGCTCCCTCAAACTGAAAACGGGGAAGCAGGTGAATGGTCTGTTTCAGTAGTTCTCTCTCTTCTGTTCCGAAGTTTCCGCTTTCTCTGCTTTGTGCAATTACATCGAACAGCAATGTATTTCCCAAATCGTCTTGGAGGTAGCAGTTTTCGTCTTCCGATACGGCATAAACACGAGGGACTGGAAGTCCTTTTTCTTCGAAATGGTGCGACATATAGAGAAAGGCATGGTTCTCTTCTACAGAAGTACCACATACTCCGATAAGGGTAGGATTACCCTGCAAGCGGAAATATTGGCGGTTGGAACCTGCTCCGGCCAGTGGTTCAATGCAATCCGGTTTATGTCCGGTATGTTGTAGATATAAATTTTCCAATAATGCGTAGTTCATGTGTACTTTTCTTTTTGACACAAAGATAGCGAAAGACGAGCGCAGTGCCAAAGCAAAAAGCTTGCTTTTATGCTCAGGCAATGCCGAGTCGCCTCCTGTCTTATGAAAAGATAGCGAAAGACGAGCGCAGTGCCAAAGCAAAAAGCTTGCTTTTGTGCTCAGGCAATGCCGAGTCGTCTCCTGTCTTCTGAAAAAGATAGTGATTGCATATTTTCCTTTTCAACTCGGAGCAATGATGCAGGTAGATTAAGGTTTCTCTACCTGCAAGGTTTGGCGGTTGACAGTGATACGTGCTATCCCCAGATCGTTCAGGGCGGTGACGACTTCGTGGAGCGAAACCTTACGCGGAAAGCGGAAATGAATGCGACGTTTGAGGAATGGGTCTGATTGTGCTATGATGCTGACGTTGTACCACGTACCGATATGCTTCATGACTTCTTCCAATGTCATATTGTCGTAATCGAAAAGTCCTTCGGTCCAACTACCTGCCTGTTTTAGGTCTACATTCGTTACTTTCAGGTGTTTATTTTCTTCCAAAACAGCCTGTTGTCCGGGATGAATATCAAGCTGTTTGTGTTTATGTCCGATACGAACACGGCCCTCGTAGAGAATAACTTGAGCATGGCTGCCGGGATATGCGTTCACGTCAAAAACGGTACCTAGTACTTCGGTATGCATTTCTCCAGACTGTACCGAGAAAGGACGGTCCGCATCGTGTGCTACTTCGAAGCGTGCCTCACCACTCAGACGGACTTTACGCGGCAGATGCATGGCAAAAGTACGAGGGTACTTCAAACGGGAATTGGCTCCCAATACGATTCGTGTGCCGTCGGAAAGTCGGATTTCGGCTGTCTGTTCCGGTGGTGTAGAAAGAATCAAGGAATCTCCCGCCTCGACAATCGTTGTTTCGGAGGGCACATCAAGGGCAGTGTAAAGTTCAATAGAGTGGGCATTGATTTGTTTCCAGACGAAAGGCAGACTCAATGCGATGAGACAAAGCACAGCTGCTGCTATGCTTGTCCACATGTATCGGTTATTCTGACGTCGCTGATGACGCTGCTGGAATTGTTTCCAAGCCTTTTCGGTTTCTTCTTCCGAAGGCTGCTCACCTGCTGCTTCACCCAATAGCTGAAGCAGACGGAGGTCCTCATCATTGTACATGTTTTTTTCTTCGTCGTTCATCGTTTCTCTTATTTCTTGCCCAAAACTTCACGTAAGGTGCGTAATGCTTTGGAAATATGTTTTTTGACTGTGTCCGGACTGATACCCAGCTGTTCAGCTGTTTCCCGGTAGGTATTTTGTTCGAAATAGCAAAGGCGTACAATTGTCCGTGTAGGCTCGCCCAGGGCTTCCACTACGGATTCAGCCTGGCGAAGCTGATATTCATGTTCCCAGTATTGGGATTGCAGGTCGAACACTGTTGCTTCCCGAATACCTTCGGCATGATCGGTTTTTACTTGCCGGTGCTTGAGGCGGTTGATTGCCAGATGGCGGACTGTGGTAAAAAGCCATGATGTACGCTGCGTTTCGGCCAATGTATCCCACCGTTTCCACGCTTGTTCCATGGCTTCTTCCACCACATCTTTTGCTTCTTCTGGGTCATTTAAAAGTTGTGTGGCATGCCGCACTAAAGGTGGATATTGTTGCCGGAACAGGCTCTCGAAGGCCGTTGTCTTATTGTCGGTATTCTTTTTCCAAATCATTCACATCTATTTTCAGACTGGCTGCAAAGGTAAAATTTTGAAGTTGTAATTCGTACACTTGTAGCCTATAATCTCTCCTTCTCGCTTTGTCCGGCACCAGAGCCTTTGTACTTATTCTTGGTTGCATTGAACTTATAACTGATACGCACTCCGATTCGCTGGCTGTCGGCGTAACTGTCTTCTTGTATGAATGTACGGTCGCCATACATATCGAAACGTTTTCCCAGGCGTGTGCGGAAAATGTCATATCCTACTATAGATACTTGCAGGTTTTGGTCGGAACAGAATGTTTTGGAGATACGTAAATCTACATAACCATTCCGTTTGAAAATGGCATAACTCTGCTTTGCCCGTGTACTGATACTTCCGGTAAGATTGATGAACCAACCTTGTGGCAACAGAAAACTATTGTCAAGCCGGAAACTGAACAGAGGTTCGCTCCAAAGTTGTTCAATGCCTAATGAACGTGCATTGGAGTGAAACCAAAAGATATCAGTGCTGATGTTAGGTTGCCAAAAACCGATTTTTGGGGTAGCGGAGATTGCTCCTCCATATGCATAGGTATGGGGAATACTGGCCTTTGTCATGAGGGATACTCCGGGATGATTGACATCGTCGTACGGTTTTAAGTAGGAGGTATACATATCTAATGTATGGTCGTAATATAAATCGAGATTAATCCATTTCCAACCGGCATTCAAGGAAAATCCCCGATGTATCTGTGGAACAAGATTCGGATTTCCGTTGCTGTATTGGTATTTGTTGATATAAGAAACAGCACTCGATAACATGCTATAACCTGGGCTTAATTTTAGTAGCTTGAAGCTTAGACCGGCATTCCAGTCTCCTTTTCGATAGAAGACAGAAGCCATAGGCAGGAAATGATGGTAATGAGGGCTTTGTGTCGGTTGCAAAATGCCAGCCTCGTAGTAATGTGTCTTCTGATATTCATATCGTAATCCGGCCTGCAGGCTGAATGCACCCAGTTCCAGTACATAATCAGCGAAGACAGAAGCGATGTCCTGACGGATGTGGTCGTCGGCATTCGCAGAGAACCCATTTTGTTCGAAACGATCCCAACGGTCGGTCCATATTTCTTCCGTACCAAAAGACAGATTTCCTTTCCATAAAGTTGTTGTAGCGATTAGCTTGGTGGCATACAGCCGGTTTTTGATTTGATTGGTTGAGGCTGCATCATTTTCTCCGTTGTTGCAGACAAGTTGCCTGTTTCGATGCCTGCCTTGGTAGAAATCAGCATTAAAGTCGATATTCCATTTCCCGAAAGTTCCGGTATAATAGGCATTGACCGAATGTTCCAACCCCTTTTTCCCGGTATTTTGTGCCTCCGTTTCCAGTTGATCTACTAATACTCCGTCCCGATACATTTCGGTTGAGCTGACGGAGGAGTTCCGGTATTCTCCGATGTGTTGTTCGGGTGCATACCTTACGCCTAAAGATTGGTGTTCATCCGGTTCGTAATTTAATCCGATTTCCCCATTGAAATAATTCTCGCGTCCGGTCGACATTTGATTCGAGTGGCTTTCCCAGGCAGAAGAAGCTTGCATTTGTGTAATCGCTTGTTGAGTACTGTACGCGCCTGATTCCCGAAAATAAGTATTGGCAAAGATGTCAAGTCCGCCGGTCCGGTAATTCACGGTAATACCTTCGTTTCCTTTTCCTGCATGCCCTTGGCTGTAATCAGCATAAAAACTACCGCTGAGTCCTTGTCCCCGCTGCCGGATGGTCCGGATTCGGATGACTGCCTTGACGGCTGATGCATAACGTGCTTCTGGTGTGGTAATGATTTCTGCCGAAAGAATTTCGTTTGCCTGTAAGCGCGACAGTTCGGAATTATCACGTACTTTTCTTCCATTGATATAAATCTCCGGTATACCTCGTCCGATTACTGAAAAATTTCCGTCAGATTCTGTCACGAAGGGCAGATGTCCGAGCATGTCTGCTGCCGACCCCATTAGCGAAAACGGCGTATCTTTGATATGAGTCAGATAAGCTCCGTTTTTCTTTTCTACAAGCGGGCGGGTAGCGGTTATGGTAATTTCTTTGAGTTGATATTCTTGAGGTTCCATGTATAGAAGATTTTCAGCCTTACAAGGAGCCGTTATGGTCTGATAGCCCACATACGTTACCCGCAGTACGTAGTGATCGGTATGCGGGTTCGGCAGAAGAAATGTTCCATCGTTTTCTGTTACACAGCCGTTTACAAAGGTAGAATCGCTTGCTTGCAAGACCAATACATTGGCATACGGAATGGGTATCCCTTGTTCATTGACAACTTTTCCACGGATATGCTCTACTTTCTGTTTTTTATTTGTACGTTGTATTACGAAATAATCTTGTCGTTCCAGGCAAGTGAAAGGTTTGCCAGTCAGAACCAATCGGATGGCTTCTGCCAATGTCTGCTTTTGGATATGCGCTGTAACCCGATAAGTCTCTACCTCATCATTGACAAATAAAATGTTTTTTCCTCCTTCACGTTCCAATTGTTGCAAGGCTTTTGACAGTGGCACTTCATTCAGTTCCAAATCAATCAATCGTTTTTCCTGTGCCTGTAAGAGCGGAATCCATGATAAAAAGAGTACTATGCAAAAGATACTCCGTATCCATTTGTGTATTTTAAGTTGTTTCATACTTTCTCGTGTCGGTTGTTTTACTTAAGTTAGGTCGTGCATGCTTGACTTTCTATATATATGACAACCGAGAGGAAGAATCGGGTACGGGTTTGCGTGATTATTTTTTATTGGTCATATGATTTTGTAGAAAAATAAAGGAGTTATATCCTTAGGAAATTCTTGTATTCCTTTGAAAGGAAATACTCTTTTGGGGGGAGTTTGATAAATGCTCTCTTTGTTTTTGAGTAAAATGAAATATAGATTGGAAAGAATTATTGGTGATAATTTTATGCTGTATAGTTGTGAATTAAGTTTGAATAGTTCATTCTTTGGACCGTTTATCTTAAATTCTTTTATATGCTGATTGATTGTCATTCTTGAGTTTTATATATTTGTTTTGCTAAAGAATCTACGGATTTCTGAAGTAGAATGACTACCTGTTTGTCTCAAAATCGCCAATTAAAAGACTGCACAAGGTAGTCATTTTTCATATGTATGTTATGAGAAAGATAATTGTGGATAAAAGTTGATAAAAACAGGGAAAAATTTGTAGAATAACATACATTGTCTAACTTTGCAACAAGACTAAAGAGTCTGTTTGTAATTGAAATATTTTAAGTTAACGAGCGTAAGTTGATTCTTGTCTCTAAAATCGCCAAATTTTTAAGACTGCATAAGAATATACTATCGTTTGTTAGCCCTTTTATTATTTATCAAGTTGTCTTATACCCCTAATATATTTTATATTTAGGGTACTACTCTTATATATAATAAACAGGCGCAGACAAAGTTGTTCATTTGTGCAGTGGGTGTTTGGCGATACCTGGAGACGAGTGAAAACTTTGAGCTGCGCTTTTTTATTTTTCCTATGTCTATTGATGTTAGGAGTTGACGGAATAAGGTAATTTTAAATAATAAAGGTATGTCACAAGAAAAAACAGCAGTGCCTGGAATGGGAGATGGATATTATTCAAACTCTAATAACAGATTGTATTCCAGGTCTTCCACCCATGTGAATTATGGTGATAACAATCGTGGTACAATTGTACCAGGCATGGAGCAAATGGCTCCTGGAACAAGAGTGAAGGAGCCGAATGATGGGAATACAGCTCCTGTTGTCGGTTTTCTCTATTCTATATCTCGTCAGGGAATAGGTGAGTATTGGCCTATACATTTAGGTACAAATAGAATCGGACGTTCTGAAAATTGCAGTATCTGCTTAAAGGAAAATACGGTATCGGATATACATGCAGAACTGTATGTAAAGCAGATGAAAACTACTCGTAAAATATTGGCTTCCATTAAAGATGTAGGATCAAAGAATGGGATATTTGTCAACGATGAAGAGTTGGATTATGGCACGCATGAGTGTTTTAATAATGATTTAATTACAATTGGCTTGAATTATAAATTGTTGTTGATACTCATTGATGCAGAGGGATTAGGACTGAGTGTTTCTGAAAACTTTATGGCAGTAGAGGAAGAGCCTGAACTTCCTTTTCAGCCACAAAGAAATAATTTTAATCCTTACGACCATAATAGTCGTCCGGTTAATAATGGAACAATAGCAATGGATGGTTCACAAGATACAGAGTCTGGTGGTACTCGGTTTATGTAGTCTGAAAGTGGAATAGATTATGGCTGTGATTAAGATACAAGGTACAACAGAAAAAGAAAATGGCGTTGTTTATGAGGTAAATACCGAATGTCCACCATTAGGAGTAGGGGGAATGGGACAAGTTTTTAAGGGTACTCGTATAGACGCTAAGGGTGTACGTATGGAGGTAGCCATTAAGTTCTTGTTTGATGATCTTCCGCAGCATGTGATAGAGCGTGCACGAAGAGAAGCTTCCATTCAGATACACAATGAGAATTTGGTTGAAATGTTTGGATTTATCCAGATAGATGAAGTTGTTGCGCCCGGAGTTGTTCATCAACGTTACCATGTGGTAAGTGAACTTTTAACAGGAGTTGTGTTATATGACCTGCTGAAAGGAAAGACGTGTGACAGTTCTGGTGTGGAGATCCCATTTGCTCAGGATCTTTATCGCTTATATAAAGAAGATGCGTATGCTTTTGCTTTGTATATAGTAAAGAATGTATTGTCTGGAGTGATGGCTCTGCACGATAAAGGTTACATTCATCGTGATATTGATCCTAGCAATATTATGATAACAGCCGATGGAAAGGTGAAGATTATAGATTATGGCATCGCAAAACAACTTTCTACCCTGAATACTCAAGATCAAATGCTCACCACAGCCGGGCAGTTTATGGGAAAAGCAACATATGCGGCTCCGGAATTGGTTGTAGGCGATGTGGTGCATCAGAATAAAACAACTGATATTTATGCGGTCGGTATTTTGCTGTTTCAGTTGTTGACAGGGCATTTGCCTTTTGATGGGGCTACCCATGAGGTGCTTGATATGCAGTTGCATAAGAAAATGCCTTTGCAGGATATTGCTGAAAAAAATATTCGCAAGGTAGTGGCAAAGGCAACGGAGAAGAAGCAAATAGACCGTTTCCAGTCTGCTGCAGAATTTCGTGTGGCATTGGAACAGTTGGAAAACTTGAAAGAGGAGAAAAGGAATGAAAACAAAGAGATAAATCTTGTTTCATTTTTGCAAGTCAATAAGAAGTGGATTTTACCGGGGACAGTTGCACTGTTTGTTGGTATAGGAATTATTGGTTTTGTAATGTCTACTTCTTCTGCAAACCAGAAAACACCGGCTGAAGAAATAGATAAAGCTGCTCAAGCTGAACTGATTGAGAAAATGAAAAATGAAGTAATTGACTCGTTTGAACCATATGCACAAATAGATAGTGTTTCTGGGGTAACTGTGAAAACATCTGCATTGATTATTCAGGAAGCTGTAAAAGAATTACTTGATTCGGCACAGGCTGGTCAAGGACTGAAAGACTTACAAAGAGTGGTTGATAAACACTATCGTAGTTCTTCGGAGGCTGCTTATTTGTTAGGACGCTTACATTATAAAGAAGATGATGTTTCGGATACGATTCAGAAAATGAAAGTGAATTTGGGAACTAGGTTTAACCGAGATAACCGAAAAGCTCATCAATTGATGGCATTAGCAGTACAACTGGATAGTACATCGTACAAAGCTTTGTATGAATTGGGCTGTGATTATTATGCCGGGGAAATGCGTACCGGAGAAGCGGATAGCCGTAATCTGGAACGAGCGCTGGAATGCTTTCAGAAAGGACTGGAGTTTGCTACAAAGGCAAATGATAGCCAGTTTAAGGAGAGATGTACAAGACGAATTATGGAACTTACTCAATAATATGCTTTATGAGTAATGCAAAGGCAAAACTAGCAAATATAGTACAGAAAGGTAATGATATCTTTCTGAGGGTAGATGAGGAATGGTTCACTTATAATCTGATGGAACCTCCTTTGGGGGAAGGAGCAATGGGAACCGTATATTTGGGACGTTCCTGCCGAACGAACGAACGTGTAGCTATTAAGCGGGTGATAGATAAATTTGCTAATGTACCCAGCATCAGAGAACGTGCTCGTTTGGAAGCTTCTTTGCTTTTTCGTCATCAGAATTTGGTGGAAATGATAGGGTATTGTGAATTGAATCCCTATAATGGTCCGATTTTTATTATTAGTCGGTTGGTTCAGGGGATGACGTTGGATCAGCACGTAGAAATGCATTTAAGAAGTCGGACGGATGCAGTTCGTAAAATATGTGAAAGTATTTATCCTGTTTTCGATGCCTTGGAATACATTCATTCGAAAGGGATTATTCACATGGATATAAAACCATCTAATATTATGATAGAAAATGGTTGTAATATACGCTTGATGGACTTAGGTATTGCTTATGCTGCTGATGCGGTGAATCTGACCTCTCCTGGATTGCTTGGAACTCCTAAGTATGCTGCGCCCGAGCAATACATAGAGCCAGGACAAAGCCGTTTATTGGTAGACAAAACGACCGATATCTATGAATTGGGAGTTACTTTATATGAATTGCTGACGGGATATAATCCTTTTGATTCTCCGACACGTGAAGAAACTCTGCAAAAACAGCGTACAGAGGTGCTTCCCTATGTAGAGGGGATACCCGATGCTGTTGTTGATGTATTGCGGAAGGCTACGGCAAAGGTACAGATGGAACGTTATCAATCAGCAAAAGATTTTAAAGTAGCTTTGGAGCAGGCTTTATTGCATCCTTGTCGTAAATCTAATGAATGGTTGCTACCTATTTCTATAGGACTTATAATAGGAATCATTTTAGTAATCGTATTAATCTTATTTGTATGATTTCAATAAAAACATCTACTCCCTTTGTGGGATTTGTTGATTCACGCCAGGGAGGAAGAGCTGAGAATCAGGATTCTTGTGGATATGCAGATACAGTTTTCGGATTGTTGGTTGTGGTTTGTGATGGGATGGGGGGAGGTCCGGGAGGAAAAGTAGCTTCATCGCTTGCAGTAGATTCCATTATACATACGGTACGGGCTGCAGATCCTTCTACTACAGTAACTGAGTTGTTACAGTGTGCAGTACAAATTGCTAATCAAACCATCATCAATCAAGCCTATGATCGCCCTTCTTTAAGAGGAATGGGAACTACGGCAGCTATTTTGTTGATAGGAAAGAAATCAGCGGTAGTAGCTCATGTGGGAGATAGCCGTATATATCAGTTTCGAGATGGGAAAAAGAAGTACAGGACTGTAGATCATTCTGTTGTAGCAGAGTTAGTTAGAAATGGAACATTGACAGAGGAACAGGCACGTTTGTCTGCACAGTCGAATGTGATTACACGCGGATTGGGAGTAATGACCGATGTGAAGGCTGACATTGTGGAATTGCCTTATGAGAAAGGGGACCGTTTTATGCTGTGTACGGATGGTATATGGGGGGCTGTTCCGGAAAAAGAATTAGTAAAGGTTGTTGCAAAAACTCAGTCATTGGGAGGTGCTGTAGAACGTGTGGTGATTCATGTGGATGAATTAGGGTTTTCTACTGGTGGAAATCATGATAATTTAACTGTGGCTTTAATAGAAACAACGTCGAATTCAATATTAAAAGAAAAAATGAGTACAACCGTTAAAAGAGTATTGATAGGCCTGACAGTTCTCTGCTGTTTGAGCATTATAGGGAATATTATTCAGTTTAATACCCATTCTCATCCGGTGCAGAATAAACAGACTGTGGATCTTGATTCTTTGGTAAATGTAAAAATCAAGACGGAACGGGAAAGAATGGAATCAAAGTTCCAAGAAACTATTGAATCATTGTCTCAGATGATTGAACAGCAAAAGGTAGATAGTGCCCGTCGATTGCTGGATGAAAATATGGCTCGTCAGAGAGTGGTTAACCAGTTAGATACAATTATAGGACAACTGGAAGAACTGAAAGTAATGAAAGGTGGAAAACTAAAAGAACAGAAGGTGGAAAAGGCTTTGATTTCTCTGAAAACTCTGACTCCTGAGCTTCAAAAGTACGGTATACAGAAGAAAGATCTGGTTTGTAATAATAAGAATAGCGATGATGTGGTAGATCTGCTGACTTACAATATAGCTAAAGATGATCCAAATAGTAAGTCGGAAGGACATTATAATGCTATCATCAAGATATTGAATTCTGTAAGGTATAAAATTAGTAATGAATAATAATTAAAAAGAGATGAAAGTGATTTCTATAGGTCGGGGGGAGGATTGTCATATTATTTTTCCCGACAATGTAATTAGTCGCCGTCATGCTATTTTAAAAATTTATGCAACAGGGAAAATGGAAATAGTGGATATGGGGCAGAATGGGACATTTGTAAATGGGGTAAAATTGACTCCGAATACACCTTATCCAGTATCTCGTAAAGATGTAGTTTCATTTGCTCATGTGCGGCAATTGGATTGGACACAGGTTCCTGATCAGTCAAGATGGTATCGTTATGCTATGTATGGAGCTGTTGGTGTTGTCTTGATTGCAGGAATTATATTCTTCTTGAAAAAAACGGAAGGTAAATCAGATATTGAATTTGTTTCGGAACCTTTACCAGAATGTCAGACTCCGGTAAAAACTCCAGTTGCAGAGGAGGCTGAAAAGGAAAAAACTGAATCTGGAGACGGAAGTTTAGTAAAACAGGAAGAAAAACAAGGTAAAAAAAATATTCCTAATTTCTTTCCGTCAGTAAAGAAGAAAAAAGAAGGAGAGCGGAAACAGGAGACTCCTAAGGATAGTTCTGAAAAGAAGGCAGAAGATAATAGTAATAGTATAATCATGTTTTAAAGAAGAAGAGTATGAAACTTATAAAAATAGGAAGTTCATCATCATGTGATATTGTTTTACACAGTGAATTTGTAAGTAGTCATCATGCAGAAATGATTTTGCTCGATAATGGTGAAATTATTTTGGAAGATAAGAATAGTACGAATGGAACTTTTGTAGGAAATAAGAGAATCGCCGCAAACAAGGAAGTTTCTGTACGAAGAGGAGATTGTATTCGTTTTGCAGATACAGAATTGCAATGGGCGCATGTTCCGGTTCTGGAGAATAGTGGCAAATATAAGGCTATTATCAATATTGGAACAAACTTTCGGAATGACATCGTTATCACGGGTAATTATCCGAGTCGTTTTCATGCAACGTTGAAGATAACAAAAGACGGAAAAGCCTTTTTGTCGGATTCTGGAAGTAAAAACGGGACTAAAGTAAATGGAATAAAACTACAGCAGGGTAAAGACGTGCGTATTAAGCGGGGTGATGTTGTATTGTGTGGAGATGTAGATGTGACGGAACAATTAAAACAATATTTACCCAAACCTCTTCCTTGGTTAAAGATGGCTGTGGCTGCTGCAATTGCCGTATTGGTTGGATTAACTGCCTTTTTGTTGCTGTCTCGTGAGACTTGTGATATTTGTGGTGTTAAAGGCTGTGATGGTCATACGGCACAAGACTTCCGTCCGGCAGTAGTTTATGTAGATGCACATTATCATTATGTCATTAAGTTTGAAGACAACCCAATTCCTGATTTATGGGATGGAACCATAGCGATTAATCTTACTGACGGTGGAAGAGATTTGGGAAGATATTCTGCAACAGCTTTTTTTATTGACCGTGAAGGACGATTGGCAACAAATAGACATGTGGCAATTCCTTGGGAAGAAGAATATCGGAATCCGGCTGAAGTTGAATTTATTAAACAGCAGATTGAGTTTTTGAAAGAACAGTTTATTCCTGTCAGAAGTACAGAAGATGTTACCTATATAAGTGGTTTGTATGTGGATGATGCTGAGACAGGTAAAAAAAATATAGGAGAATGGTTAGTAAAGAGTGCTTCTAGCGGTACAGATTTAAATTTGAAAATAAGTCGATTAAAGAAGTCTAAAATTACAGTATCAGGTAAGATGGACTATATAACTGTTGGTTATCCGGGAAGATACTATACCCATACTGATGAGTTGGAAAGATGCTATGTGTTGGCAGAATCAGGTAGTGGTGATAAAGATATTGCCTTGTTGCAGATGAATGATAAAAAGACGCCAGCTGATATAAAGCTTATTTTTGATGTTAAGAATTTTGAAACAAAAAAACTAGAACCTTTGCAGGATAAACTTTATACAATAGGGTATCCTCATGGAACTTCTTGGGCTTTGGATGATAATACACATTCTTTGGAACCAGTTATTCGTGAAACAATGTGCAGTAAGATGCCAAGTAAATATACTTTTGAGTTTCAGGGAGAGTCTATAGGAGGGGCTAGCGGATCACCTATATTTAACCAAAAAGGACATTTAGTTGGTGTACTTTGGGGAGGCTGGAGAGATGGAGCAACTTTTGGACTTGCATGTCAGGCTAAATATTTGAAAGAGATGTATGAAGAGGAGGTTGGTCATGAATAAAATAATGATTGTGGTGGTGCTTGTGCTTGGTATTTTAATGCCATCAGTGTTACAGGCACAAACTGCAAGGTGGGCGATTGATCCACAATATACATCAATTACTCTTTATGGCGAAAACATGTATAAAGTGAAAAAATATGGTTTCACCGGTATATTGAATAAAGAGGGAAATGTGATTGTTCCGGTTACAGCTGATTCTATTACGCAGATGACGGAAGACTGTGCTTTGGTATTAAAATATGAGGAGAATAAATATCGGTTGACAGGGATTCTGCATATGGATCAGCGGGTAGTTGTAATCAATGACGATTGGTATGTAGCTGATTTTCCTTTTTTTTCGGAAGGAAAATTACCTGTGTATAATAAAACGGGCAAATATGGTTATATAGGGACGAATGGTAAACTTCTGATTGATTTTGCTTACAGTAATGTACATCCTTTCTCTGAAGGATGGGCTTCTGTGAGTAAGGGTAAGAATCTGCTGGGGAATATCGGATTTATTAGGAAAAACAATAAGCAGAAAGTCTTTTATATTGATGAGCAGGGACGTGTTATGAATTTGCCTATGGATATAGGAGATATTTATTCGGGGACATCGTTTAAGAATGGAGAAGCTTTGGTAATAACAAAGGATAATCGCTATTGTTTTATTAATACCTCTGGACAATTGAAGAGAATTGATAATAGTGTGATATTGGCATTTGATGAAAAATATGCGTTGCAGACAGAGGGCGATAAAGATACCGAGGAAAAAGAGATTGCTGTCGTGTATGATGGTCCGACCACTTTTTCTGAGAATAATTTATATGGATATAAAATAGGACGGAAGATAATTCTTCCTCCACAATTTGAAGAAGCACTTCCTTTTAGTCAAGGTTATGCGATTGCTTCTGTAAAGGGGGGTTACGGTGTTTTGAAATTGCTAAAAGACGATTTTTCTTGTCTTTCTCTTCCAGGTACTTTGAAAGTGGATGATAAAGAATTGGAATCTATTGATTATCAGGTTACCGTTCCGGAAGAATGGAGGGACAATACGTTAGATCTGATATGTTTTGTAGATGGCGATGAAAAAAATAGCTGTTCGCGTCCTGGAGATATGAATGCAAAACGATTATTTTCCTTGATTGTTCCAAAAGGTAAGCGAACTTTCTGTTTGAAAGGGGATAATTTGACTGTGTGGAATAGTTCTATGTCTTCATCGGCATCTACTGCAAATGCGAAGGATATTACTATTTCAATTTCACCTTCCTCATCTAAGGCAAATGCCAAGGATAATGCTGTCGTTGTTGTCCGGATTACTAATAATACAGCAGCACAAGTTGAACTTTCTGTAGAGATTACCGGACAGCAATTGAAAGCGGTAACAAAGAAAATAAAGCTGGCAAGTGGACAAACACAGAAAATCTCTACTTATTTTACTAATGTTGTAAAAGAGGAATATCGTTCTGTTACAGTATCTACTTCTCTTACAGAAAACGCTGTAAGCAAGCGTATTAAATTGTTACCTTTCTTTGTTAAATATTAATAGTGAATATTTTTGCTTTGTATATGGGAAACGTAAAATTATATATTTGTCTTGTTGCAGGGCTGTTGGCCGAGATTTGTTTTGGTAAACCCTATGAGAAAGTAATCTTGAAGAATGGTACTGAGTTGGAAGGGTATATATCAGTTCAATATCCTGGAAAAAAAATTGTTTTTAGTGCTGAGAAAGCAATGGTTTACCTCTCTTCAGATAAAGTACACTCTATTGTGGAACATGAATGTGAGGTGGGTTCTTTATCAGCTACATGGAAAAATTGGGCAAAGCAGAATACATCCTTTCTGAAAAAAATAGACGGAAAAAGTTATCTGACATTGAGTGATCTTGTTTTAAAAAAAGAACAGAATATGGCTGATACCGTATTGGTGGATGATTCAGTTAAGCAGATGGATATTGAGCCTGATTTAGGAGTAGCTCCTCATAATGTAAAATTGATGGAAAAAGGAGCTGTAATCAAGTATTTGGATTTGTCTTCTGTATCGTATGATATTGCCTGGAGCGATATTTTGATGATTAAGCGCGAACCACGGTCTGCCTTATGTCTGACTGGAATAAAGGATATCATTGAATTAGCTTCTGGACAAAAGTTAGTCGGTCAGATTATAGAACAAATACCTGGAAAATATATTCGCTTGCTGGGAGATGAAGGGTTGGTAGAAGTTGTGGAGCAACATCAGATTCGTGTGCAGAAGAAAAGCAAATTGAATCCTGATTTTTCTTTATTTGAACAATCTCCTTGGCTGGAAATTATCCGTACGAAACAGGGAGATGAGATAAAGGGTGTTATAGTTGAGCAACTTTATGGAAATAATGGGTCTTTACGGATTGAAATGGAAAATGGTGAAATAGTGGAGAAAAATAGTCTTGATGTGGTGGAAATCCGTAAGATTCTTAATCCAGCATATTCTCCATTGGAAGATATTCTTGTCAAGGACAGTGAAATTTGGGTTAATCGTCATTTGTTGGAAAAGGTTGTAATAGATCAAGAAGAGGGTGTTTTGATTATAAATGAACAGTCTGCTCCTTTTGTCTTGTATGCGGATTCTATTCATGGTAAATTGGTGGTAGAGCAGCAGAATAATAAGGAAAATCAAAGTGCAATTCTATTGAAACTTGTTACGGCTAAAGTAAAAAAGAAAGATATGTGTGTGTTTACTTATGAAGATTTGCTGACAAGAGGGCTACAGCCGATAGAAACAATGGTCAGCGTAAACAATACATTGAAGTTTGTTTATTCTGTAGAAGCCGGAAATTATATTCTTTACAGACCTCAGACGAAAGAGGGATTTTATGTACAGATTAAATAATCAATGGATTTGTAGTGTGTTTTTTATTTGCAGAGCCGGAATAAAATGATTTTTATTTCGGCTCTGCTTTTTTTAGATAGGAGTAGTTGATGTTTTCCCGGTAATATAAAACTATTTTATATGCAGTAGGTAAATTAATGATGATAAAGAAGTCTGTAAGTTATATATAACAAAAAAAGTCTGAACATCACTGTTCAGACTTCGTAGCCCGTGGGGGAATCGAACCCCCCTTTCAAGAATGAAAATCTTGCGTCCTA
>ERZ791931.267-NODE-267-length-65412-cov-4.938002_pt1 | contig 65412 bp, 56 predicted proteins | sample MGYA00510127_ERZ791931 | MGnify/ENA primary metagenome ERZ791931 (study PRJEB30046, sample SAMN00792067) | human gut metagenome | study: EMG produced TPA metagenomics assembly of the A metagenome-wide association study of gut microbiota in type 2... | reverse complement strand
TCAAAGCATACGACTCAAGAAAATTGTAGATTACGTTTATCACAACACGCCTTTCTATCGAAAGAAGATGCAGGAAATGGGGATTACTCCCGATGACATTAATAGTATTGATGATATTGTAAAACTGCCGTTTACCACGAAACATGATTTAAGAGATAATTATCCGTTCGGACTTTGTGCCGTGCCGATGAGCCAAATTGTACGTATTCATGCTTCTTCCGGAACAACCGGAAAACCGACGGTTGTCGGATATACCCGTAAGGACTTGTCTACATGGGCGGAATGTATATCACGTGCTTTTACCGCTTATGGAGCGGGGCGTTCTGATGTTTTTCAGGTATCTTATGGATACGGACTGTTCACGGGCGGATTGGGAGCACATGCAGGAGCCGAAAATATTGGTGCTTCTGTTATTCCGATGTCCAGTGGTAACACGGAAAAACAGATAACCTTGATGCACGATTTCGGATCGACAGTGCTTTGTTGTACTCCTTCCTATGCGCTTTATCTGGCAGATGCAATCAAAGATTCCGGTTTGCCACGTGAAGAATTCCAGCTGAAAGTCGGTGCTTTCGGTGCAGAACCCTGGACGGAAAATATGCGTCATGAGATAGAAGAAAAGCTGGGAATCAAAGCATACGATATTTATGGATTGAGTGAGATTGCCGGACCGGGTGTCGGGTACGAGTGCGAATGTCAGCACGGGACTCACTTGAATGAAGACCATTACTTCCCGGAAATCATCGACCCGAATACATTGCAACCGGTGGAATCCGGTCAAACGGGCGAACTGGTATTTACTCATTTAACCAAAGAGGGTATGCCGTTGCTTCGTTACCGTACGCGTGATTTGACGGCCTTGCATCATGATAAATGTTCCTGTGGCCGTACATTGGTACGTATGGATCGTATTTTGGGACGTAGTGATGATATGTTGATTATCCGCGGTGTGAATGTATTCCCGACGCAGATTGAATCAGTCATTCTTGAAATGGAAGAGTTTGAACCGCATTATTTGTTGATAGTAGGTCGTGAAAACAATACCGATACAATGGAACTCCAGGTTGAAGTACGTCCGGAATTCTATTCGGATGAGATCAACAAAATGCTGGCTTTGAAGAAGAAACTGGGAGGACGTTTGCAAAGCGTACTCGGACTGGGAGTCAACGTGAAACTGGTAGAGCCTCGCAGCATTGAACGCAGCGTAGGTAAAGCGAAACGTGTAATTGATAACAGAAAAATGTAAATAAGTATTAGGTATTAAGTATTAAGTATTGACCATGCGGGTGATCTTGGAACTACGGTAATACTTGTTACCTAATACCTAATGCTTGTTACCTAATACTTAATACTTATTACTTAATACTTTAATAAATATGGTAGCAAAACAACTTTCTATTTTTTTGGAAAATAAGTCAGGCCGTTTGACGGAAGTGACTGAAGTGCTGGCGAAAGAAAATATCAATCTTTCTGCCTTGTGCATTGCCGAAAATGCTGATTTTGGTATTTTGCGTGGAATTGTATCCGATCCGGATAGAGCATACAAAGCTTTAAAAGATAATCATTTTGCAGTGAATGTGACTGATGTAGTAGGTATAAGCTGTCCCAATATACCAGGTGCTTTGGCAAAAGTGCTGGGATATTTATCAGAAGAGGGCGTATTTATTGAATATATGTATTCGTTTGCCAATAATCATATTGCAAACGTAGTGATTCGCCCCAGCAACCTGGATAAGTGTATCGAGGTATTGAAAGAAAAGAAAGTCGATCTATTGGCTGCAAGTGACTTGTATAAGCTGTAAATATAACAGTGAGCAATAAATAATGAACGGTAAACAGTTGTGTTATCCAATTCAAGGACAACGCAATTGCTTACCGTTTTTACTATAAATATAGTAACGCTATCCGGTGAAGATAGCGACGGTATATGCCAACGATACCGTTACTATCCCGAACACATACCGTCACTATTGTGATTCGTTTATAATCTGCTGTTTATAGTTTGTCGTTTGTAATTCGACGTCATTTTCTCTCCTTTTGTCGATGTTTAACGCCTTTTATGTATTAAAAAACACAGATTAATTGCTAAATTCCCAGCGAATAAGTAACTTTGCGCATTATTTTTAAATAGGATGAAGAAAAATATCATTATAACTTTGCTTGCGGCAGCCACTCTGACATCATGTGGAGAGTATAATAAATTGCTGAAAAGCACCGATTACGAATACAAGTACGAAGCCGCCAAAAACTATTTTGCGAAGGGACAGTATAATCGTTCAGCTACGTTGCTGAATGAGTTGATAACCATTCTGAAAGGAACCGATAAAGCGGAAGAATCTTTGTATATGTTGGGAATGAGCTACTATAATCAGAAAGATTATCAGACAGCAGCCCAGACATTTATCACCTATTTCAATACATATCCTCGTGGTACTTTTACTGAACTGGCACGTTTCCATGCAGGTAAGGCTTTATTCCTGGATACTCCGGAACCACGTTTGGATCAGTCAAGCACTTATCAGGCTATCCAGCAATTGCAGATGTTCATGGAGTATTTCCCGAACAGCACAAAGAAGCAGGAAGCACAGGATATGATTTTTGCTTTACAGGATAAACTGGTTTTGAAAGAGCTTTATTCAGCAAGGTTATATTATAATCTGGGTAATTATTTGGGCAATAACTATGAGTCTTGTGTAATCACAGCTCAAAATGCATTGAAGGATTATCCTTATACTGATTATCGTGAAGAACTTTCCATTTTGGTTCTGCGTGCAAGACACGAAATGGCTATCTATAGCGTTGAAGACAAGAAGATGGATCGTTACCGCGAAACGATTGATGAATATTACGCTTTTAAGAATGAATTTCCTGAAAGTAAATATTTGAAAGAAGCCGAGAAGATATTCAATGAATCACAGAAAGTAATTAAAGACTAAATTTAAATAGATTTATGGACTACAAAAAAACGAATGCTCCTGCTACAACGGTAACCCGTGACATGATGGAACTCTGTGCCGATACAGGAAATGTTTATGAAACTGTTGCTATTATTGGTAAGCGTGCTAACCAGATCAGCGTGGAAATCAAGAACGACCTTTCTAAGAAATTGGCAGAGTTTGCTTCTTACAATGATAACTTGGAAGAAGTATTTGAGAATAGAGAGCAAATCGAAATTTCTCGTTATTATGAGAAGTTGCCGAAACCGGACTTGATTGCTACGCAAGAATACATCGAAGGGAAAATATATTATAGAAATCCGGCTAAGGAGAAAGAAAAACTTCAGTAATTTATTTTCTGACGAAGAATTTGATAGTCAAGTAGTAAGTGGGATGATGATCCCTGCTCCTTATTGCTTGGCTATTATTGTTTAACTCAACTACTATTTAGAATACTTATGATTCAACGAATTCAAACTGTTTATTTATTGATTGTTGTAGGATTGCTGATTACAGCCATGTGTTTGCCGATGGGCTACTTCATTGATGCGATGGGAGAACATCCTTTTAAGGCATTAGGATTGGAAGTAAACGGTGCTATTCAGTCTACATGGGGCTTGTTTGGGATTCTGATGGTTAGCACCATCGTGGCTGTGGCAACTATCTTTTTGTATAAGAACCGTATGTTGCAGATTCGTATGACAATTTTCAATAGCTTATTATTGGTAGGTTATTACATTGCTGCCCTTGCTTTTTATTTTGCATTGAAGAATGATGAAAATATGTTTCGTATAGGCTGGGCATTGTGTTTGCCGCTTGTTTCTATCATCCTGAATATACTGGCTATCCGTGCTATCGGACGGGATGAGGTGATGGTAAAAGCTGCGGATAGATTGCGATAAAAAGGACTAAAGTCCCCAGAAATAGAAATCCCCGCTAATTCGTTTAGAGTTAGTGGGGATTTTTTAGTTCGTTATGAATGGGATTTTGTTTATAAATAAGAGGTTTTAATCTCTTCCTCCTTGAAAGAAGGGTTATTTCTTCAAATCAAATAAATATGTGAGCTTTATGGTAATGGTTCCATGCGCTGCACGGGCGAAATAATCTTTCTTAGTAGTGCTGTAGAAATCAGACAGGGCAAAGTAATAACGGCCTTCAACGATGAAGCTACCAGCTTTCTTTGTTCTAAGTTCTACACCACCGCCACCGGCAATACCATAGTCAAATTTATTTTGAATCTTAACTCCGTACAGGGCTTTCTGTGTATCAGATAAGCTATTCATATCAATACCTTTTATTGTTTCCGATTCACTGATTAGAAAGCTGATTTGAGGACCTGCATGGACAAAGAATTGCAATCCTCTGTCTCGTCCGAAAGCGAGGTGAGCGAGGAAAGGAATATCTATATAAGTCATTTTGCGGGTGTAAGTTTTAGTAGGGTCCTTCGAAGTGACTTCATATCCGTTGGCGTCCAGTGATATTGTTTCAAATAATTGGTCCCAGCCTCGTTGCGAGACATTCAACTCGACCTGTGCGCCACAAATCATGGCAAAATACTTCTCGGATATATAACGTGCTGTCAAACCTCCGGTAATTCCCATCAGGCTATTTTGCTTGATGGTGGGAGTAAAGGAAGCACTATTTAAATTGACACCTCCATTGATACCTACCGATAAATTGTTTCGTGCTTCTCCGATTTGAGCGACAGCAGGAAGGGCAAATCCTGTAAGTAGGAGTGTTGCGATCAAAAATGGTTTTATCTTTATCATTTTCGTATTATTCGAAGTCAAGTTTTACTAATTCAAAATTCTTAGTGAAACGTATGAAGAACACCTTTTTATTAATAAATCCTCCCCAGTTGTTTACACGCTCGAATTTGAATCCGGTCTGGATGGGAGTCAGGTTCATTTTAGGCAGATTGTTTTCCAGTTCCGAGCCATAAAGCGATAATCCTTTCAGGAAGAAGAAGCCGGTGTCAAAACCCAGCATTGCGTAATTAGGGTATTTGCTTGCCAAATCTTTGCTATACCATTTATGGTAAGCATTGGTAAACTGCACAGCTGCCGGGAACAACGTATTCGTATAGAATGAAGAATAGAAATATACATCCAATTCAAAGAAGTTTTCCAGATGATCTCTGGTATAGGTCTGCCATTCCGGATAGCCGAACAGATGAATATTCTCTGCAGGATTCTCTCTAACTAACAGCGTCAGTTGAGGAAGTATCTTAATTAGTAAGACGTTGTTGCCTGATGTCGGAATAAAGATGTTTTCTTTATCACTGCGGAGCGCTGCTTTCAACGTTTCTTTCGTTGCGCTTTCACTGACGGTTCTCATTGGAATTCCTTTACTTTTCAACTCTTGTTTCAAGCCGCTGATAAATTCCGCTTTCTCCTTATCAACGCTCGCCGGTTCTATGAAGATAACGTTTGCATTGGGGAATTGACGGGTGAAGTGCTCGTAAACTTCTGAATATAAGTAAGATTGAGGCGTGTTGATCTGATAAACTGCCGGATTATTGAATACCTCTTCTCCTTTTTGAGAGAAAGGAATCACCAGGCGTATGTCGTTCTTCTCTGCGAAGTCGGACAATGGCTTTATTTGATTCTGATGCATCGGACCGAAGATGATATTCATACTTTTCATCTCGTTCTTGGCAAGAATCGTATTTAATGTAGAAACCTCTTTTCCGCAATCATATACATATAGATCAAGAGAAATACCTGTACGTTTCAGACTGTCTACTGCCATCAGGAAACCTTCGTAATATTCCACCATGCGTTTGTCTTCCTGGAAAGGCAACAATAAAGCAGCTTTAATGGTAGACAGCTTTTGGGGAGTCTCTTTACTTTTGCGGAAAAGCTCGCTATTGCTGGGAGGAATAGCGTAAGGATCTTCCTTCTGTGTAGGTTGCACGGTCGTTGCTACCGGGTAAGGGATGCAAAGGAATTGTCCCTTTTTCATGCCTTTTTTCAGTTCCGGGTTAGCTGCAATTAACTCCTGCTCGCTGATTCCATATTCACGGCTCACGCTAAAAATAGTCTCTTTGCGTTTTACCTTATGCATATCCTTGCATTTCGGAACAACAGGGCCTTGAATGGTGGTCTGTTCGGTAGGCGTTTGAGTTGCAGTAGCAGTTTGCTCTTCTTTTTTCTGTGGAATCAGGATAACCTGTCCGATACGGAAATTTTCGGCACTCAAACCGGGGTTTGCTTCACAAATATCTTTGGCGGATACATTATACATGGTTGTCAGTTTGTATAGTGTTTCTCCGGCTTGAATCGTATGGAATGTTTCTCCCTTCTGACTCTCTTTTCCCGTAGGAATTTTGATTGTCTGTCCGGCATAGATCTTTTCGTCACAGCCCGGATTCAGACGTATGATGTCTGATGTAGTGACATTATACATCTTGGAGATGGAGTATAAACTTTGTCCTTTTTCGATGGTATGCAAGAAATATGATTGGTTTTCCTGTGCATAACTGATAGCATATGAAACGCTTATAAAAAGCAGAAATAAGAATATACGGTTTATCGGTTTCATCAAATTATAACTATTGGTTCTTGAAATCAAGGAACAAAGGTACAAATAATGCCCTATATCTTCATAAGATTTGAGTTAAGAAAATAATATTGTGCTTTTTTAGGAGCATATTTCGGGCGGAAACATTAATTTTGCAACATTTATGGAAGGATATGAATATGCAGGAAACAGAATATATTAATGTGTACGGTGCGCGCGTGCACAATTTAAAGGATATTGATGCCGAAATTCCCCGTAACAGTTTGACTGTTATCACCGGATTGAGCGGTAGTGGAAAATCTTCTTTAGCCTTCGATACGATTTTTGCCGAAGGGCAGCGTCGTTATATCGAAACTTTTTCAGCGTATGCCCGTAACTTCTTGGGCAATCTGGAACGTCCGGATGTCGATAAGATAACAGGTTTGAGTCCGGTTATCTCCATTGAACAGAAAACAACGAATAAAAATCCCCGTTCTACCGTAGGAACGACTACGGAGATATATGATTATCTCCGTTTGCTGTATGCCCGTGCTGGAGTGGCTTATTCGTATCTGTCGGGTGAGGAGATGGTGAAATATACCGAAGAGCAGATTCTGGACTTGATTCTGAAAGATTATAAAGGAAAGAAAATATATCTGCTGGCTCCGCTAGTTCGTTCACGTAAGGGACATTACAGGGAACTTTTCGAACAAATACGTAAAAAAGGATACCTGTATGTACGGGTGGACGGTGAAGTGCGTGAAATAACGCATGGCATGAAACTCGACCGCTATAAAAATCACGATGTAGAAGTGGTTATTGATAAATTAGTGGTAGCGGAGAAAGATGACCGGCGCTTGAAACAGAGTGTGGCAACCGCTATGCGCCAGGGAGATGGGTTGATGATGATTCTGGATGCCCAGTCTGAAAGTATCCGTCATTATAGTAAACGGCTCATGTGTCCTGTCACCGGATTGTCTTATCGTGAACCGGCTCCGCATAACTTCTCATTCAATTCACCGCAAGGGGCATGTCCGAAGTGTAAGGGATTGGGAGTAGTCAATCAGATTGATGTGGACAAAGTGATTCCCGATCGTGAACTTTCTATTTATGAAGGAGCGATAGCACCTTTGGGAAAATATAAGAATGCGATGATTTTCTGGCAAATCGGTGCTTTGCTCGAGAAGTACGACGCAACACTGAAAACTCCGATAAAGGAGTTGCCGGACGATGCGATTGATGAAGTATTGTACGGTTCTGACGAACGGATTAAAATCAAGAGTTCGCTGATCGGTACTTCCTCCGATTACTTTGTTACTTACGAAGGAGTGGTGAAGTATATTCAGATGTTGCAGGAAAAGGATGCTTCTGCAACAGCACAGAAATGGGCGGAACAATTTGCCAAAACAACGGTTTGTCCCGAATGTAAAGGGGCTCGTTTGAATAAAGAAGCTTTGCATTTTCGTATCCATGATAAGAATATCAATGAGTTGGCGAATATGGACATCAACGAGTTGTACGACTGGTTGATGAAGGTGGATGAGTTCCTGTCCGATAAGCAGAAGAAAATATCGGTGGAGATTCTGAAAGAGATTCGCACACGTTTGAAGTTCTTGCTGGACGTGGGTCTGGATTATCTGGCATTGAATCGTAGCTCTGTTAGTCTTTCCGGTGGTGAGAGTCAGCGTATCCGCTTGGCTACACAGATTGGTTCGCAATTAGTGAATGTACTTTATATTCTCGACGAGCCGAGTATCGGTCTGCATCAGCGTGATAATCTGCGTCTTATCAACTCGTTGAAAGAACTCCGCGACATGGGGAACTCCGTGATTGTAGTGGAACATGATAAGGATATGATGCTGGCTGCCGATTATGTCATCGATATGGGTCCGAAAGCCGGACGTCTCGGAGGCGAAGTCGTTTTCGCCGGAACCCCGCAGGAGATGCTGAATACAGATACAATGACTTCGCAATATCTGAATGGCAAGATGAAGATAGAAATCCCTGCCAAGCGTAGAAAAGGAAATGGGAAATCTATCTGGCTGAAAGGAGCGAAGGGGAATAACCTGAAGAATGTAGATGTTGAATTTCCGTTGGGTAAACTGATTTGCGTAACTGGTGTATCAGGAAGTGGAAAATCCACCTTGATTAATGAAACTTTGCAGCCGATTCTTTCACAGAAATTCTATCGTTCTTTACAAGATCCTTTGGAATACGATTCGATTGAAGGGTTGGAAAATATAGATAAGGTAGTAGATGTGGATCAATCACCTTTGGGACGTACGCCACGCTCCAATCCTGCGACTTATACCGGTGTGTTTTCTGATATCCGTAACCTGTTTGTGGGTCTGCCGGAAGCTAAGATTCGTGGTTATAAACCGGGACGTTTCTCCTTTAATGTTGCAGGTGGGCGTTGTGAAGCATGTACGGGAAATGGTTATAAGACGATTGAAATGAATTTCCTTCCTGACGTATATGTGCCTTGTGAGGTTTGTCATGGTAAACGTTATAACCGGGAAACACTAGAAGTGCGTTTCAAGGGAAAATCAATTGCCGATGTACTTGACATGACGATCAACCGTGCTGTGGAATTCTTTGAAAATGTGCCGCAAATCTTGAATAAGATTAAAGTCTTGCAGGATGTCGGACTTGGGTATATAAAACTGGGACAATCTTCTACCACTCTTTCCGGTGGAGAAAGCCAGCGTGTGAAACTGGCAACGGAGCTATCAAAAAGAGATACGGGCAAAACTCTTTATATCCTTGACGAACCGACTACCGGACTTCATTTTGAAGATATCCGTGTATTGATGGGAGTATTGAATAAGCTTGTAGATAAAGGTAATACTGTTATCGTCATCGAGCACAATCTGGATGTGATTAAAATGGCGGATTATATTATCGATATGGGCCCTGAAGGTGGTAAGGGCGGGGGAGAACTCCTTAGTTACGGAACACCGGAAGAAGTTGCGAAGAGCCCTAAAGGATATACACCTAAGTTTCTTCGCGAAGAGCTGGGTCTCTAATTTAAATCATAGAGTGCCAACTTATCGGACAATCTTCGATGAGTTGGCACTTATCATATCATATTCTTTATTTATCAGATATAGAACTTATAAATACAACGAAAATGAAAATCAATAAAACAAATGCCGCACGGCTGTTAGATAAAGCTAAGATAGCCTATGAATTAATTCCCTACGAAGTAGATGAAAACGACTTGAGTGCTGTTCATGTGGCAGCAAGTTTAGGAGAGAATATCGAGCAGGTCTTTAAAACGCTTGTTCTGCACGGCGATAAAAGCGGATATTTTGTCTGTGTCATTCCGGGAGAACATGAAGTTGATTTGAAACTGGCAGCTAAAGCTTCGGGTAACAAGAAGTGCGAGTTGATTCCCGTAAAAGAACTTCTGCCACTTACCGGATATATCCGGGGAGGTTGTTCGCCGATCGGTATGAAAAAGCATTTTCCTACTTATATTCATGAAACCAGCCAACAATTTCCGTATATTTATGTAAGTGCCGGTGTACGGGGACTTCAGATAAAAATAGCTCCGGAAGATTTGATTCGTGAATCCAGGGCGGAAATTTGTCGTTTATTTGAGGAGTAGTTTAACAAATCATTGTGCAAAAACTCGAGAAAAAGTATATATTTGCAAGAAATATTTATTTAAATCAATCAATTATTAATTCTAAAAACTTATATCTATGTTCAGTAAACACCCTAAAGGTCTGATTGCTGCAGCTTTAGCTAATATGGGAGAGCGTTTTGGCTTCTATATTATGATGGCGATTTTGACATTGTTTATTTCAGCGAAATTTGGATTGTCCGAGACAACTACCGGATACATTTATTCCGCGTTCTATGCTTCCATTTATATTTTAGCTTTGGCGGGAGGTGTTATTGCTGATAAGACGAAAAATTTCAAAGGCACTATTTTAGTAGGGCTGATATTAATGGCTGTCGGTTATTTGATTATTGCCATTCCAACTCCGACTCCTGTTCCTAGTATGGCTCTTTACTTGGGATTAACCTGTTTCGGGCTTTTGGTGATTGCTTTTGGTAATGGTTTATTTAAAGGAAATCTTCAGGCTTTGGTCGGTCAGATGTACGATGATCCCAAATATTCCAATCTTCGTGATGCCGGTTTCCAGATATTTTATATGTTTATCAATATTGGAGCTGTTTTTGCACCGTTTATTGCTATTGGTGTACGCAACTGGTGGTTGAAGGTGAACAACTTCGATTATGATGCTACTTTACCTGAATTGTGCCATCAATATTTAGAAAAAGGAAATGATATGGCTCCACAGGCAATGGAGAATCTGACAACTTTGGCTAAGACTGCTGTTCTCGATGGAACTCCTGTAACCGATATGGGTATGTTTGTGAATAGCTATCTTGACGTGTTTAACCGTGGTTTCCAGTATGCTTTTATGGCTGCTATTGGTGCTATGCTTGTTTCGCTGATTATTTATATGGCAAATAAGAAACGTTTCCCGGATCCTGCGACTAAAATGGAAACTGGTAAAGGGACTGCGACTGTGAACAAGGAAGAAATCCAAATGAGCGCTACTGAAATAAAACAGCGCATCTATGCTTTGTTTGCAGTATTCGGTGTTGTTATTTTCTTCTGGTTATCTTTCCATCAGAATGGTTATTCTTTGACCTATTTCGCCCGTGACTATGTGGACTTGAGTGTGATTAATATTGACTTAGGTTTTACGCAGATCAAGGGAGCTGAAATATTCCAGAGCGTTAATCCGTTCTTCGTTGTATTCCTGACTCCCTTTATCATGTGGATGTTCGGTTCAATGAAAAAGAATGGTAAAGAACCTTCTACTCCGATGAAGATTGCCATTGGTATGGGTATTGCCGCGTTAGCGTATGTATTCTTAATGGTATTCTCATTTACATTGCCTTCGAAAGAGGTGTTGGGTACTATGAGTGCTGCTGAAATCAATGCTATTCGTGTGACTCCGTGGATTATGATCGGCCTGTATTTCATTCTTACGGTTGCCGAACTGTTCATCTCTCCTCTGGGATTATCATTTGTATCTAAAGTAGCTCCTCCTCATTTGCAGGGGCTGATGCAAGGTTGCTGGTTGGCTGCAACAGCTGTGGGTAACTCACTGTTGTTTATCGGTGGTATTCTTTATACAACTGTGCCTATTTGGGCTTGTTGGTTGGTATTTGTAGGAGCAACTGGTGCTTCCATGATTGTAATGCTTTCAATGGTAAAATGGCTGGAACGTGTAGCGAAATAAAATCTTGCCATTAACTAAATAAACAAAATGCCCCGGAACAAGTATCATAAATGTTCCGGGGCATTTTGTTTGTATATCAAATATCCAGTCCCATAATATAATCATTCATATAATACCCGTTACCAATCGGGAAATCACCTTCCCGCAACTTTCTCATTCCCATGTGCTCGTAAAACTGCAAAGCCTTATTATTACGATTTACGTTGAGCTCCATCAAACAAGGTTCCGGGTGTATTTCTTTGATACACTTGATTGCTTCCTTGAATAAAAAACTGCCGCAATGCGTGCCCTGAAAACGGGGGAGGACATATATCTTCTGAAGATGGAATACATCCTTTTCCTGTTGTTGAATGGAAACGTATCCGCATGGTTCATTCTCTTTATAAGCAATGGAGTACACATGTCCCTCTTCCTCCATTTGTTTGCGCACATTGGAAGGTGCATACATCCAGTCCATCATATAATCCAGTTGTTCGGGAGATAAAATTTCCTTGTAGGTGGCGGGGAATACCTCCTTTGCCATCTTATGAATAAGCTCGCAATCGGCTACCGTTGCTTTTCGAATTGTAAACATATGTATTTTCTATTTCTTGGTTTAACGGGCACAAATATAGCCATTATTTCTTTTTATAATAAGGTGGAGAGTCTCTAATGTTTTAATTATTATTAATTTATAGTACCTTGTAATGCAAGGTACTAAAGTAATGCATATATTTGTGCATCTAAAAGAAGTGAATAATGAAAGTAGACAATGTAAAATCACAGATGAGGAAAGGCATGCTTGAATATTGTATCATGCTTTTGTTGCACAAGGAGCCCGCTTATGCTTCTGATATTATTCAGAAATTGAAAGAAGCCCAACTGATTGTAGTGGAAGGCACCTTGTATCCATTGCTTACCCGTCTGAAAAATGATGACCTGTTAAGTTATGAGTGGGTAGAATCTACCCAGGGACCTCCCCGCAAATACTATAAACTCACTGAACAAGGAGAAGTCTTTTTGGGAGAGCTGGAAATTTCCTGGAAAGAACTTAACGATACAGTGAATCATATAGCCAATAGATAATCCGAAAAAGAAGAAATAAAAATGAAAAAGACATTGACCATAAATTTAGGAGGAATTGTCTATCATATAGATGACGATGCCTACCGACTGTTAGATAATTATCTGTCTAATTTGAAGCATTACTTTCGTAAACAGGAGGGTGCGGAAGAGATCGTAAACGATATTGAGATGCGTATTGCCGAACTGTTTGCAGAGAAAGTAACTGAAGGAAAACAGGTCATCACAGTTTCGGATGTAGAAGAAATTATCGCTCGTGTCGGCAAACCGGAAGACTTTGGAATTGCTGATGAGGATATGGACTCACAGAAAAGAACGGAACAAACATCGTCCGCTAATCAAGGCAGTACGCAAACCGCTGCTCAACGCCGCTGGTTTCGTGATCCGGATAATAAATTGTTGGGAGGCGTAGCGGCAGGGTTGGCAGCTTACTTCGGTTGGGATATCACATTAGTGCGTATATTGATGATTATCCTGGTATTTGTACCTTATTGCCCGATGATTATACTTTATATTATCGGATGGATCGTTATTCCGGAAGCCCGTACTGCCGCGGAAAAATTGAGTATGCGTGGAGAAGCAGTGACCATTGAGAATATTGGCAAAACAGTGACAGACGGTTTCGAACGTGTAGCGGACGGAGTTAACAACTATATGAACTCCGGCAAACCTCGTACCTTTCTTCAAAAGATAGGCGATGTATTTGTTTCCATTGCTGCTGTTCTCTTTAAAATATTTCTGGTAGCTCTTGTCATTCTCTGCTGCCCTGTCTTGTTCGTACTGGCCGTTGTACTGGTAGCACTGGTGTTTGCAGCAATTGCCGTGGCAGTTAGCGGAGGAGCACTGCTTTACGAGATGCTGCCTGCCATCGACTGGATGCCGGTTGCTTCCGTATCTCCAATGATGACACTGCTAGGTACGATTGCCGGAGTTGCCCTCATCGGCATTCCGTTAGGAGCTTTCTTGTATACTATCTTGCGGCAATTATTCCATTGGTCACCGATGGGAACGGGTTTGAAATGGTCGCTATTGATTCTATGGATATTGGGTGCAGTCATAATGATTATTAATCTTTCAGCTCTTGGCTGGCAACTGCCTTTGTATGGCTTGCACTGCTCTTAACGAAGTCTCATTCTATTAAAAAAGGATAATATTTATTCCTTTATAAGTAAATGTACCCCGATAGTGTGTCCGGGGTACATTTTTTGTTTACTCTAATTCATCGTAAATCGAGAAATTTTTAGTAAGTTTGTAAATACGTATTCAGGAAATAAAAATGGGTGAACATATATGTTTTAGGAGAAACGAACGTTTAGCGACAGTCAACCCTTATTGGAGAGGAAATCCGATGGTGCGCGGGCGTTTTTTTAATCGGCAGCATCGCTTCCGTCCGGGGATGGGGAGTGTACTGAAATGGCGTCTTTCGCCCAATCCCCAACGCAAAGAGAAGAAAACGGTGAAATGGGATCCGAAAGTTTGTTATCTCCGTTCATTGGATGCGGTGGTGGGAGATTCCCTGATATGGCTCGGACATAATTCTTTCTTTCTCCAGTTAGCAGGTAAACGAATCATGTTCGATCCTGTGTTCGGCAGTATTCCTTTTGTGAAGAGACAGAGCGAGTTTCCCGCTAATCCTGACATATTTACAGGGATTGATTATCTACTTGTCAGCCATGACCATTTCGATCATTTGGATAAACAGAGTATAGCCCGTTTACTGAAGAATAACCCGCAAATGAAACTCTTTTGCGGCTTGGGAACCGGTGAGCTGATTCAGGGATGGTTTCCCGAAATGAAAGTGATTGAAGCCGGATGGTATCAACAAATGGAAGATGAGGGATTGAAGATTACTTTTCTACCGGCACAACACTGGAGCAAACGTTCCGTACGTGATGGTGGCCAGCGACTGTGGGGAGCTTTCATGCTGCAAGGAAATGGAATTTCTCTTTATTATAGCGGTGATACAGGTTATTCCAGTCACTTCCGTGAGATTCCCGATCTGTTCGGAGCACCGGATTATGCTTTGTTAGGCATCGGGGCATACAAACCTCGCTGGTTTATGCGTCCCAATCATATATCGCCTTACGAATCATTGACTGCCGCCGAGGAAATGCATGCTGGGCTTACCATTCCCATGCATTATGGCACATTTGATTTGTCTGACGAGCCTTTGCATGATCCCCCGAAAGTCTTCGCAACAGAGGCTAAGAAACGGAAGATTCCGGTGAAGATTCCCTATTTGGGAGAGATTGTGAAATTGAATAAACAGAAATAATTAGATAAGTACCTGCCATGAATTAATCGTTATTTTTCTAGGTACGGATTTCACGGTTTTTAGTGTTGTTATTGTTGCAAAGTAACCGTGTTAATCTGTGTAATCCGTGCCTAAATTATTATATAAACTAATTATGAATACATATTTACGAATAAAGAGATGAAGAAATTAGAAGTAAAAGATTTGAAAGAAAACTTTTTCGAAGCGATCGGAAAAGAGTGGATGCTGGTTACAGCCGGAACAAAAGAGAAGTTTAACACGATGACAGCAAGTTGGGGTGGCATCGGCTGGTTGTGGAATAAACCGGTTGCTTTCGTTTTTATCCGTCCCGAACGGTATACATACGAGTTTGTAGAGAAGAACGATTACCTGACACTTTCTTTCTTAGGAGAAGAAAATAAGAAAATTCACGCTGTTTGTGGCTCCAAGTCGGGACGTAATATAGATAAAGTAAAAGAAACCGGATTGAAACCTTTATTTACAGAAAAAGGAAATGTCCTGTTCGAGCAGGCACGTTTGAGTCTGGAATGTAAGAAACTTTATGCTGACACTATCAAACCGGAATGTTTTCTGGATAAAGAATCAATAGAAAAGTGGTACGGTGGTGCTCATGGAGGTTTCCATAAGATGTATATTGTAGAAATTGAAAATATTTATTCGGAGTAAATTTAGCGAACTTTTTTATAATTTTAGCCGATTTTGATGAATGCAATGGAGAAGCCCCTGAACTCAAAAGATTGAGAACAGGGGCTTCTTTTAGTTTACTATGTTTATTCTACTATGTAATTAACGTAAAATTTTATTTAGACGGAGCTTTCTTCACCCATTTGTCCAACCATTCAAAGAATGTGCGTTGCCATAGAACCCCATTCTGTGGCTTCAATACCCAGTGATTTTCATCCGGATAAATCAGCAACTCTGCAGGAACACCACGCATCACGGCAGCATCAAAAGCAGCCATTGCCTGATTAGCCAGGATACGGTAGTCTTTTTCTCCATGAATACAGAGAATAGGAGTATCCCATTTCTCTACGAATAGGTGAGGAGAGTTGGCAAACGTACGCTGTGCCACCGGATTCTGTTTTTCCCAGTATGCGCCTCCCATATCCCAGTTGGCAAACCATTTTTCTTCAGTTTCCAGATACTGCATTTCCATGTTGAAGATACCATCATGAGCAATGAACGCTTTGAACCGTTTGTCGTGATGTCCGGCCAACCAATATACGGAGAATCCTCCGAAACTGGCGCCTACGCATCCCAGACGATCTTTGTCCACATACGGCTCTTTTGCCATTTCATCGATAGCAGTGAAATAATCCTTCATACACTGGCCACCGTAATCGCCGCTAATCTGTTCGTTCCATTCCACACCGAATCCCGGCAAACCGCGACGGTTCGGAGCAACGATGATATAATCATTAGCTGCCATAATCTGGAAGTTCCAGCGATAAGACCAGAACTGGCTTACCGGACTCTGCGGACCTCCTTCGCAGAACAGTAAAGTCGGATATTTCTTGTTCGGATCAAACTGTGGAGGATAAATCACCCATGTCAACATCTGTTTACCATCTGTTGTTTTCATCCAGCGACCTTCCACTTTACCCATTTCCAACTGGTCATAGATTTGTTTGTTCTCCTGTGTCAGTTGAGTGGTAGAACCATCTAGTGCCACAGAGTAAATCTCATCACCCATACTCATTGAATGACGTTTCGCAATCAGCTTATCTCCGAAAAGAGCTACCCCTTCGTAATCATACATTCCTGAAGTAATAGCCTTTACCGAATCATTTGCCAGGTCCAGCGCATAAATTTGTGATTCTCCATGCCATACACCTGTGAAATAGATCACTTTTGCATCTGCTCCCCAAACAAAGGCATCCACATTCGATTCGAATGCCTTACTCACAAAACGCTTCTCGCCAGTTTCCAGGTTCATGACGAACAGACGGTTCAGATCAGCTTCGTATCCGTCACGTTCCATGCTCTGCCAGGCAATATACTTGCCGTCCGGTGAGTATTGCGGGTTGGTATCATATCCTTTGTTCTCTTCAGTAATATTTTCTGTTTTCTTAGTATTCAAGTCATAGATATAAATATCAGAGTTGGTAGAAATCGCATATTCCAGTCCTGTCTTTTTACGGCAAGTGTAAGCCACTTTGTCCGAAGTCATATTCCAGGCAAGTTGCTCAATGCCACCCCAAGGCTTCATCGGACTTTCATACGGTTCGTCGTTCAGAATATCCACGATATTGGAAATGCCGTTACCATCAAAGTCGGCAACAAAAGGATGCGGAGCGGTCGTCACCCATTCATCCCAATGTTTGTACATCAGGTCGGTAACGATGATACCGGTAGCTTTCGGCAGGTCTGGATACTTATCAGCAGTGCTTTCTTTCGTCTTTACTTGTGAAATAAACAGCAGTTTTTTGCCATCCGGTGAGATGGAATATCCTTCAATATCTCCGTCGTAGTTGGTCAGCTGCTTGCGCCCGCTACCATCCGGATTCATTTCATAAAGCTGGCTGCTTCCGTTGTCATTACTTAAGAATGCCAGTTTGGTGCCTCCCTTAATCCAAGTCACCTCATTTTCCTGATACGGGGTATGAGTGATTTGTTGATTTTCGCTTCCATCTGCGTTCATTACGAAAACTTCGCGGTTACTTTTGTTTTCCGGTACGCTGTAATACGCTACCGTATACGCAATTTTCTTTCCGTCGGGCGATACAGCGAATCCGCCGATACGTCCCATAGCCCAAAGTGCTTCGGGAGTCATGCGCTTCCCTTCGATCTTAATATCCGATTTCTCGATAAGCACCTGATCTGTCTTGCCTGCGTCTTTGGTTCCTCCGCAGGCAGCTAACAACATTGCTGCCGACATCATAATTAAATTAGCTTGTCTCATATATTTTATAAAATGTTTATTTTCTTGCGAAGATAGTGAAAAAAGGATTTAAATCTTCTTTTTCTGCCAGTTTCCTTTCTTCATATACCAGTAGCAGAACATCAGCGTGAAAATACCATATACGCATTCCGTTGTCCAGGCAAATGCGACGTCCATCCGCAGGTACATGATGAAATATGCAGAGTATGTGACGTAGATAGCCAATACACAAAGTTCCATAGCCAGTGCAGTCCGCGTATTCCCTGTACCTGATACCGATTGGAAATAAACATTGGCAGGCACCAGTACCAGATAGGCAGAACACAATACCCACAGTGAAGGCACGGATGCTGCTCTCAAATCCGGCATATCTGTATAAATACGTAGGATCAGATCCGGAAATAGACAGAAGAATATCAGAATTGGCAATACAAATATATATCCAATGCGAATGTGCTGCCTGATAGTACCCCGTACACAATCCTGTTCACCTGCACCGATCAGATTGCTGACCAATGAACCACAGGTGGATGCAAATGCCATTGCAATCATAAACGGGATTCCCGACACGTTTCGGATAATGTTCGCGATTGCCAAAGAGCGCTCTCCCAAATGTTCCACAAATAGAAAGAACATAAACCAGGTAGACAAAGAAACAAAGTTCTGAATCATTGTCCACACAGAAACATTCAGTATTCGTTTCAGTGTTTTCCCTTGGAACTTAGGCAGTATATTCAATGCATACTTCCTGCAGTCAATCCGTTTCCAGGTATAGATGATAAAGAAAATCACCGATACCATTTCAGCCAGCGAAGAGCCGATAGCAGCACCGGCAATTCCCAATTGCGGGAAACCGAATTTACCGAAAATCAGGATATAATTGAATACCACATTCGAAAGTACCATCACAATAGAGTTCAAAGTCAGCGTCTTGGTTTGTGTCGTACCTACAAAGAAGGCCCGGAACATGACCATGATAAAAGAGAAGAAGAACCCGTACACACGCCAGTGAATATAACTCTCGGCTGCATCGTAAATGTGAGGAGACGAAATGATATTCTTGAGGATATATGGTGAGAATACGATGGAGAACGTGAATAAAATCACTGCCATGGCAAGCAGGAAATATATGCCCTGATAAAAAATGGGTCCGATTTCCTTGTAGTTTCCTTCTCCATTGCGACGCGCAATTAATATCTGGGCACCGATGCTGAAACCGAATGCCATCATGAAAATGGCAAGGTAATATACACCTGCAATGGCGGAAGCACCTAATTCGATTTCTCCGACACGTCCCAGAAAAGCAGTGTCCGTCATACCAATCATCTGTTCCATAATCAGACTGATTAGGATAGGGTAGGAGATTGTCCAGATTTGTTTATAAGAATATTTAGTTTTCATCTTATTTTATTTTTTAGAGAAAGAAAGCCGGGCAACCAAAATAGGATGTCCGGCTTTCTTAGAATATGATTCAGGAATTACTCCTTATTTTTTATTCTGTCTTTGCTGCTGCAATTGCTCTTGTTGCTTTTGCATCGCCTCCAGGCGAGCAGCAAATCCGGTCTTTTTCATTTGTTTCGGGTCTTTCTTTTTCGCTTCAAGAATAGCCAACAATTTAGTTTCGTCAGTCGTTCTACGAAGCAGAATCATAGTACCCACACTAATCAGCGTTGACACGAAGTAGTAATAGTTCAAACCTGACGGATAATCGTTCAAGACGAACAAGAACATAATCGGCATCAGATACATCATCCATTTCATAGCCGCCATTTGTGGCTGCGCTCCGGTATCCTGCATAGACATTGTGTACTTTGTGTTCAAGATGTTTGTCAACGTCATCAGCAAGCAGAACAAGCTAAGGTGATTGCCAAGGAACGGGATATGGAACGGGAATGTGATGATAGCGTCATAAGTAGAAAGGTCGTCCGCCCACAAGAAACTCTGTTGACGCAGTTCGATAGCACTCGGCACGAACATAAACAAAGCCATCAGGATAGGGAACTGCAATAACATCGGCAGACAGCCACCCATCGGACTTACCCCGTATTGGCTGTAAAGGCTCATCACCTCCTGCTGTTTCTTCATTGCATCTTCCTGCTTGGGATATTTCTTGTTGATTTCATCAATTTTCGGTTTCAATACACGCATCTTGGCAGAAGACATGTACGTTTTCCAGGTAGCCGGATAAACCAGCACTTTCACCATAATAGTCAGAATCAACAGAACGATACCCATGCTCAATCCCCAGCCGGACAACCAGTCGAATACGTTGATCGTGATAAACTGGTTAATCCAGCGAATCAGCGGCCAACCCAGGTAAACCAGTCGGTGAAGCTCCCATTTCTCGTCACGTCCTTTATCCAGCGCTTTCAGCGTCTTGAAGTGGTTCGGACCGAAGTAGAAGTACATCTCTGTCGGTTCTTTGCCTGACGGATCAAAGAAAGTATTCATTTCAGCAGAATAATCTTTGATATATCCGCTTCCCTGTTGTTCCATTTTTGACTTAACGGAAACCTTGTCGAAATCCTGTTCAGCGATAAATACAGACGAGAAGAACTGATTCTTGAAAGCTACCCAATCAATGCGTCCCGGCAAATTCTGACTGTCATCTTTGGCAGCAGACAAGTTGTCTACATTATCACCTGTTACTTTATAAGTCAGTTCCGACAGACGATTCTCATAAGTGAATCCTTTTTCCAGTTGGCGGGCACGTTGTGACCAGTCGATGTCTACATACTTAGTACTAGCCAACTTGTCTTCCATGCCTGTCGCTTTGATTTCAAAGTTCATCAGGTAGCTATCCGGTTTCAGCGTATAGATGAAATCGATATAGCTTGCGCTATCCGCAGCCAGACGCATTGTAACACTACTGTCCGTCTTGTTCACAGCTTCAAAGAAATAATCTTTGGTCTGGATGGCTCCTGCCTTGTTGTAAAAGTTGAAGTTCATCGAAGCATCGTCACCGTCGAACAACATGACCGGCGTCTTTTTGTCTTGTGCCATATAATCTTTCAGCATGGCTGAATAGACACGTCCGCCTTTAGTTGTGAAAGTGATTTCCGCTACATTATTCTGGATGCTGATTTTAGAGTCGGTTCCATGCAAGGCATTGAAAAACAAAGCAGAAGAATCGGCAGCCGATGCCACCTCTTTTTGACTGTTAGCCAGTGCAGCTTCCGTTTTAGCCTTCAACGCTTCCTCCTGCTGCTGTACCACGGCAATAGAATCGTAGTATTTCTTTTGCGCAGCTATCTGTTCCTCGCTTGGACGGCTCAAAAAACTGAATCCTACCAATAATATACCTATCAGAACGAGACCTGTGATGGTGTTTTTATCCATTCTTATTTTAATTACAAATTATATAAATTACAAACTACCGGTTGTTTACCACGTATCGTTAGCCGTTCACCGTTGCTTTTTCGTTTTCGATGGCAGCTTTCACAAATGCAACGAACAACGGATGAGGGTTCAGTACCGTACTGCCATATTCCGGATGGAACTGTGTACCGACAAACCATTTCAAAGTTGGGATCTCAACGATTTCTACCAGATCCGATTCCGGGTTGATACCTACACATTTCATGCCGGCAGCTTCATATCGGTCTTTATAATCATTGTTGAACTCATAGCGATGGCGGTGACGTTCCTGAATATGTTCCTGTCCGTAAGCCTGATATGCTTTCGAACCTTTCTGCAATACACATTCGTAAGCGCCCAGACGCATCGTACCACCCATATTGGTGATTGCTTTCTGCTCTTCCATGATATCAATCACGTTGTGCGGAGTCTTTTCATCCATTTCACGTGAGTTGGCATCTGCGTATCCCAGTACGTTGCGTGCAAACTCAATAGCAATACATTGCATACCCAGACAAATACCGAAAGTCGGAATGTCATGTGTACGTGTATATTTGATAGCGACAAACTTGCCGTCGATACCCCGTTGACCGAATCCCGGACCAATCATTACGCCCGCCATACCTTTCAAAGCTTCAGCTACATTCTCATCTGTCAGTTTCTCGCTGTTTACGAAATGAACTTCCACTTTGCGGTCATTGTAAGTACCCGCTTGCGATAAAGCTTCACGGATAGATTTGTAAGCATCCTGCAAATCGTATTTTCCAACCAGTGCAATATTGATCGGTTCTTTAGTCTCTGCAGCGTGACGACGTTCCAGGAATTTACGCCATGGACCGAGTCCCGGAGTTTCTCCTACCGGCAGTCCCATCTTTTCGAGGATAGTGCTGTCCAGCCCTTGCGCTTGCATCAGGATAGGTACTTCGTAAATTGTTTCCGCATCAATAGATTGCACAACGGCTTTATCGTCTACATTACAGAATTGTGCCACTTTCTTACGCAGTCCGTCACTTAGCGGATGCTCGGCACGCAGTACCAGTACATCCGGCTGAATACCCACACTTTGGAGTTCCTTTACAGAATGTTGCGTCGGTTTTGTTTTCAATTCTCCGGCAGCAGCAAGATAAGGCACATAGGTCAAGTGTACGCAAAGAGCGTTCTTACCGAGTTCCCATTTCAACTGACGGATACTTTCGAGGTAGGGGAGTGATTCGATGTCACCTACCGTACCACCGATTTCAGTAATCACAAAATCAAACTTGTATTTATTACCAAGCAGTTTTACATTCCGTTTGATCTCGTCTGTGATGTGAGGAATCACCTGGATCGTTTTACCCAGATAATCTCCACGACGTTCCTTGTCAATGACGCTCTTGTAGATACGTCCCGTAGTAATGTTGTTCGCCTTTGTCGTTTGTATACCCAGGAATCGCTCATAGTGTCCCAAGTCGAGATCGGCTTCGTGTCCGTCTACGGTTACATAGCACTCTCCGTGCTCATAAGGATTCAATGTTCCCGGGTCGATGTTGATATACGGGTCAAACTTCTGGATGGTTACATTATAACCTCTTGCTTGCAGCAACTTACCGATGGATGATGAGATGATCCCTTTTCCTAAAGAAGAGGCAACACCACCGGTGACGAAAATATACTTTGTTTCTCCCACAGCTATAACTGTTTTAATAATTGTTTACTTAGTAGTATTCTTACGAACTTAAAAACCGCAAAATTATAAAAAAAAGAGGAAGATTACAGTCTTTCGTCTCCACAATTTTATTAAAAAATGCAATTTTAAAAGAATCCTATGATTTCTGAACAAAATAATGTAGCTTTGCACTCTAAACCATAGACAAATATGATGAGAATTACTACTTTATGTTCAGCGTTTATTCTGTCAATCTTATCGTTATCGCTTTTTGCACAGGAATCTGTCGATCCCTCTCCACTTCCGACTGACTCTCTGCAGCCTGCTCCTGAAGCGATTAAACCTGCCAAAACGGTTAAATCTTCAACAGTTGTGGCAAAAGCCAGAGTCGTGAAAGCAGATACGCTTTCGGCGGAGCTTCAGAAATATTTGATGCTCAAACTGAATATGTCGGGGCCGACTCCGAAACTGGATACCGTTTCTTATTTATATAATAAGTATGTCGCGCAATTAGATTATTTGAACGATCTGTCTGTGCCGCCACGTTATATTCCGTCTGATCCCGATTATTTTCGTCTGTTCACACCATTGGCATATTATTATGCTCCGATGGCACAATATTCGAAATTGGAATGGAAGCCTATGCAATGGGACACCACTCCTCAACTGACAGCGGAACTTCTGCCTTATGATACCCTGGCATTTACCAAAACCCAGCGTGCCGAGAAAATAGTGAACAGTGCATTGATGGATCTTTATTTGGAACGTCCGAACTTGGTTGTCACTACAGAAGACCGCATCATGAGTCGTGATGTATTCCGTCACGATGTGAAGCCGAAAATATCTCCCAAAGCAAACGTTATTCATCTGTTTCAACCGGAAAATATGGATGATAATGTAGGGAAAGCCAATATGAAGATTAGTCGGCCGAACTGGTGGGTGACCGGAGGTAACGGATCGTTGCAGATTAGCCAGAACCACCTTTCGGATAACTGGTATAAGGGAGGTGAAAGTAACTTCTCCGGATTAGCCACTTTTCAGATTTTTGCCAACTATAATGACAATGAAAAGGTGCTGTTTGAGAACCAGCTGGAAGCTAAAGTAGGTATGACTTCCACTCCGTCAGATGAATACCATAAATATCTGTTCAATACCGACCAGTTTCGTTTGTATAATAAATTAGGTTTGAGAGCTTTCAAGAATTGGTATTATACCATTTCGTCCGAGTTTAAGACACAGTTTTTCAATGGATATAAAGCTAACAGCGAAGAATTGGTTTCATCTTTCATGTCTCCGGCAGATTTGGCGGTCAGTGTCGGTATGGATTATAAATTGAGTAAGAAGAAATTTAATCTTTCTGTGTTTATGGCGCCGTTGACTTATAATTTGCGTTATATCGGTAATTCTGAAGTAGACGAAACAAAGTTTGGCTTAGACAAAGGAAAATGCTCTAAAAACGACTTTGGTTCCCAGTTGCAATCCACATTGAACTGGACCATCATCTCTGCAGTAACTTTAGAGTCTCGTCTCAATTATCTGACCAACTATCATTGGGCACGTGTAGAATGGGAAAATACATTCAACTTCGTTTTGAACCGTTATCTTTCTACCAAGCTCTATATACATACCCGTTTTGACGATAGCTCGAAACCGACTGAAGGAGACAGCTTCTTCCAGTTGAAAGAATTGCTTAGCTTCGGTATCAATTATAAGTGGTAAGTAAATCGAAAGAATAGAAATCAGGCGCGGAATTTCCGCGCCTGATTTGTTTAGGGATGTTGTACAAAATATGGGTGGTAAAATAGAACCAATGTGATAGCGGATTTTTCACGTCCAAGATAGTCTTAACTGTATATTTCTATTTGTATGTAAAAAAAGAAAGCGTTTTTTCTTGTTTACTATTTATAATTTTATCTATCTTTGTCACCGAATTCAATCCATTGCCTAAGGGGTATGGAAAAATGAGGGGTAAAAATACATGATCATTAAGAAAAATGACGATCGAAATCTTCTGCCAACAGATGTGATTGGCAGCAGCGTAGCGCGCTCAAAACGTTGGTTGGTGGCAATCGTACGTATTTGTCACGAGAAAAAAACGGGTGAGCGGCTTACGAAAATGGGGATCGAAAATTTCCTTCCAATTCAACAAGAAGTCCATCAATGGAGCGACCGCCGTAAAATTGTCGACCGGGTACTGCTTCCGATGATGATTTTCGTTCACGTTGATCTGCAAGAACAAAAAGAAGTCCTGACTTTATCTTCTATCAGCCGTTACATGGTATTACGTGGGGAGAGTACTCCGGCTGTTATTCCTGATCAACAAATGTTGCGATTTAAGTTTATGCTCGACTACTCGGATGAGACGATTAGCATGAGTACATCGCCATTGGCTCCGGGAGAGAAAATACGGGTAATCAAGGGACCATTGGCAGGATTGGAAGGGGAATTAGTACATGTGAATGGGAAATCGAAAGTTGCTGTTCGATTGACAATGTTAGGGTGTGCATGTGTAGATATACCGGCTGGGTGTGTAGAGCCGGTATCTGAAAATGGGGATTTACGTGATTGAGTAATCAATCTATTTTATAGGGGTATGGGGATTTTACTGCAAAAATGTAATGAAAGTCTGTAAAATAGCAGGCAGTCTATTTGACATCGGTAACCAAACAGTGGATATATTTATCGATGACCTCTCTCAATAATAAAAATCCATAAAGTATTATGAATTATATCTTTACAAAAGATATAGTGTAGAAATGTATGTACGTATCGAAAGATGAAGGGATTCTCTGTTGGGCTACACCAACATGGAAATCGTAGTCATAGTCCTTGTACTGATCGTAATCAATCAGATAAATCAAATTTCGAAATATTATTTTATTCATTTATACTATAATGGAAAAAACATTGAAGGGCATAGTGCAATATGCCCGCAAAAATTATTTCAGTTATTGGGCTATTTTAGGTATTGACACGGCAATTTCTGTATTATGTTCGTTGGTCGCTTATGCGGTAATTCATTATATGGCGCATGTTCCAATGACCGACTGGATGCTTTGTAAGTTTGCTTGCGTTTCTTTGGTGGCAAGTGTTGCGGGCTCTTTATTATTCCATACTTATCGTAATACAATTCGTTTCTCACAGGCACGTGAACTTTGGCGTATCATGTGTGCCGTTTTATTTAAAATTACCTGTTTGGTCATTATTTCTTTGGGAGTTATATATGAGACCCAATTGCCATATAATTATAAAATATCCTATCTTCTATTTGATGGTTTATTGACTTTAGTGATCTTGACGACCTTCCGTGTATCATTGATAATCGTCTATGATTTTTTATTGGATTGGGTGAATAAAAAGAACACACGTATTCTTATTTATGGTACTAATGAAGAGAGTGTAGCCTTGAAGTTACGTCTTAGGGATAGTGCACATTATAAAGTAGCCGGTTTTTATGTATATGGTAAAAATAACAGCCGACGCCGATTGGCAGATCTTCCCGTTTATTACTTTGAAAATGAATCGGATGTTGATTATATCATGCGGAAGCGCGGAATTAAGGGGATTCTGTTTGCCCGTTATGAAGATACCCGCCTGGAAGAAAAACGACTTCTGGAATATTGTAAAAACAATGAACTTAAAACATTGATAGCTCCTACTATCAGTGAAGCGGATTCTGATGGAAACTTTCATCAGTGGGTACGTCCTATTAAGATTGAGGATTTGTTGGGTCGTGCCGAAATTAATATCAACCTTCGTCAGGTTGCAGAAGAATTCAGGGGAAAAGTGGTGTTGGTGACTGGTGCGGCAGGCAGTATTGGCAGTGAACTTTGCCGTCAATTGGTGCAGATGGGAATTCAGAAACTTATCATGTTCGACTCTGCAGAAACACCTTTGCATAATGTCCGTCTTGAGTTTGAGAAAAAATATCCAAATATAGATTTTGTTCCGGTGATTGGTGATGTGCGTGTGAAGGAACGCGTTCGTATGGTATTTGAATTGTATCATCCTCAAATTGTTTTTCATGCCGCCGCTTATAAACATGTACCATTGATGGAAGAAAATCCTTGTGAGGCTGTACTTGTCAATGTGACCGGTTCTCGTCAGGTGGCTGATATGGCTGTGGAATATGATGCAGAAAAAATGATTATGGTGTCTACGGATAAAGCTGTAAATCCTACTAATGTAATGGGCTGTTCCAAGCGTTTAGCTGAAATCTATGTTCAAAGTCTGGGATGTGCTATCCGTGAAGGAAAAGTGAAAGGTCATACCAAATTTATCACCACCCGCTTTGGTAATGTATTGGGTAGTAACGGTTCTGTCATTCCTCGTTTTAAAGAACAGATAGAGAATGGTGGTCCTGTCACTGTTACTCATCCTGATATTATCCGTTTCTTCATGACCATTCCCGAAGCTTGCCGTTTGGTAATGGAGGCTGCTACCATGGGTGAGGGTAATGAGATCTTTGTTTTTGAGATGGGAAAAGCGGTCAAGATCGTTGATCTGGCGACTCGTATGATTGAATTGGCGGGGTATCGTCCGGATGAAGATATAAAGATAGAGTTTACGGGATTACGTCCGGGTGAAAAATTGTATGAAGAAGTGTTGAGCGATAAAGAAAATACGATCCCGACAGAGAATAAGAAAATTATGATAGCTAAAGTGCGTCGGTATGAATATGCTGATATTCTTGATACTTATGCAGAATTTGAAAAGTTGTCGCGCGCGGTAAAGATCATGGATACCGTGCGGTTGATGAAAAAAATAGTTCCGGAGTTCAAATCAAAAAATTCTCCGCGATTTGAAGTATTAGACAAAGAATAATAAACTAGAAAATTTTATGAATAAACTATTTTACATGTATATGAGTGTACAAGGCATGGGACGCAATGTGCTTGTTTGCTTGATTACAATGCTTCTGTTTGTTTCCTGTCAGTCGTATAAAAAGGTACCCTATCTGCAGGATGCGGAAATTGTGCAACAGACCGTCCAACATGAAAATTTGTATGATGCCAAGATAATGCCTAAAGACCTGCTTACTATTGTAGTGTCATGTACCAGTCCCGAGTTGGCTGTTCCATTCAATTTGACTGTTGCGAGTCCTGGCAGTGTGGCTATTGGGAATACACAGTTGACAGCTCAGCCTGTACTACAGCCCTATCTGGTGGATAATGAAGGAAAGATCAATTTTCCGGTATTAGGCGAATTAAAAGTGGGCGGTTTGACAAAGAAGGAGGCAGAACAATTAATTATAGAAAAGTTGAAACCTTATATCAAGGAGACTCCGATAGTAACCGTCCGCATGGTCAATTACAAAATTTCCGTCTTGGGTGAGGTTGCACGTCCCGGTACCTTTACCATCAATAATGAGAAGGTGAATCTGTTGGAGGCCTTGGCTATGGCGGGTGATATGACTGTCTGGGGGCTTCGTGACAATGTAAAACTGATTCGTGAAGGTGCTGACGGTAAACAGCAGATTATAACATTGGATCTGAACAATGCGGAAACCATTCTTTCTCCTTATTATTGGTTGCAGCAGAATGATATTGTTTATGTGACTCCGAACAAGGCGAAAGCGCGCAACTCTGATATCGGTAACAGTACAAGTCTTTGGTTTTCAGCCACCTCTATCTTAGTGTCATTGGCAAGTTTATTAGTAACAATTTTCAAATAGTATTACTGTATGATTGAGGAAAAAAGGGAAAAGTGTATAGAACAGTCTGAAGAACAGTTTAATATTCAGGAAATCCTTTTCCGTTGTCTGGTTCACTGGCCTTGGTTCGTGTTTTCAGTAATTGTATGTATCGCCTGTGCGTGGGGATACCTGAGACTGACGACACCCGTTTATAATATTTCCGCCACAGTCTTGATTAAGGATGATAAGAAAGGTGGTGGTACAAGTATGTCTTCCGAACTGGAAAGGATGGGTTTGGACGGTTTTGTCTCTTCGTCCGGTAATGTTGATAATGAAATTGAAGTGCTCCGTTCGAAGTCTTTATCCGGAGAGGTGGTAAACAATTTAGGACTGTTTGTTACCTATATAGATGAAGACGAGTTCCCGAAAAAAGAACTTTATCAGACCTCTCCCGTATTGGTGAGCCTTACTCCGCAGGAGGCAGACAAGCTTCCAGGCAGAATGGAAGTCGCCATGACTCTTCAACCGACAGGTGTGATGGATGTACAAATGAGAGTGGGTGAGAAAGAATACCGGAGACAATTTGAAAAATTACCTGCCGTATTCCCGACCGATGAGGGTACAATCGCATTTTTCGCAAATAATGATACCTTGTCCGCTGTCCGTCCGGAAAACGTGACGAAAGAACGTCATATTACGGCTTTCATTAACAGGCCTTTCTCTGTAGCAAAAGGATATGCCAATTCCTTGTCGATAGCCCCCACTTCGAAAACGACTTCTGTTGTTGTCATTTCATTGAAGAATACCAATTCCCGTCGTGGCAGGGACTTTATCAATAAACTGCTTGAGATGTATAACATTAATGCGAATAATGACAAGAATGAAGTGGCCCAGAAAACAGCAGAGTTTATAGATGAACGTATTGGTATTATTTCCAAGGAGTTGGGTAGTACTGAGCAAGATCTGGAAAATTTCAAACGTACAGCAGGTATTACGGATTTGAGTAGTGAGGCTCAGATCGCCTTGACTGGTAATGCGGAATACGAAAAGAAACGTGTGGAGAATCAGACCCAGATCAACCTTGTTGTTGATTTGCAAAAATACCTTCAGGGTAATGAATATGAAGTGTTGCCTGCCAATGTGGGCTTGCAGGATGGTGGCTTGGTTGGAGCAATCTCGCGTTATAATGAGATGCTGATTGAACGTAACCGCCTGTTGCGTACCTCCACTGAAAGTAACCCGGCGATTGTCAACCTTAATACCAGTATCCGTGCCATGCGTAGCAATGTGCAGGCCACTTTGGATGCTACCTTGAAAGGATTACAGATCACGAAAGCCGATCTGGACCGTGAAGCGAGTCGTTATTCCCGTCGTATCAGTGACGCCCCGACTCAGGAACGTCAGTTTGTGAGCATTGCCCGGCAGCAGGAAATCAAATCGGGGCTGTATCTAATGCTGCTTCAGAAACGTGAGGAGAATGCTATTACTTTGGCTGCTACCGCCAATAATGCCCAGATAATTGATGCAGCGATTGCTGATGATAATCCCGTTTCCCCTAAAAGGATGATGGTCTATCTGGTTGCTTTGTTTTTTGGAATGGGAATTCCGGTCGGCATCATCTATCTGATAGGCTTGACCAAATTCAAGATTGAAGGACGTGCCGATATCGAGAAGTTGACTTCACTTCCGGTTGTAGGTGATATTCCATTGGCAGATGAGAAATCCGGTTCAATTGCGGTCTTTGAGAATCAGAACAACCTGATGAGCGAGACTTTCCGTAATGTTCGTACCAATCTTCAGTTTATGCTTGAAAAAGATAAGAACGTCATTTTGGTAACTTCTACTATCAGCGGTGAAGGAAAGTCTTTTATTTCCGCCAATTTAGCCGTAAGCCTTTCTTTGTTAGGGAAAAAAGTAGTAATCGTTGGTCTTGACATTCGCAAGCCCGGTCTGAACAAAGTGTTCAATATCCCAAAGAAAGATCATGGAATTACTCAGTTCCTGACTAACCCGAGTATGAATCTGATGGATCTGGTTCAACCTTCTGATATCAACAGGAACCTTTTTATTCTTCCGGGTGGAGCAGTTCCTCCCAATCCGACGGAATTATTGGCCCGTGACGGATTGGAGAAAGCTATTGAAACATTGAAGACCAACTTTGATTATGTGATTCTGGATACCGCTCCTGTTGGTATGGTAACCGATACTTTGCTGATAGGTCGTACTGCTGATTTGTCGGTATACGTATGCCGTGCTGATTATACTCGTAAGGCAGAGTTTACTTTGGTTAATGAGTTTTTTGAAAACAGGAAATTACCTAATCTCTGTATTGCCATCAACGGTTTGGATCTTCAGAAAAAGAAGTACGGCTATTATTATGGTTATGGCAAATACGGCAAGTATTATGGCTATGGCAAGCGTTATGGTTATGGATACGAAGAAAAACATGGAAATAAAGCGTAACAGGTTTCTGGAATGAATATTAGGTCTGTAATATTAGAAAAACAAATCAAATAAAATATGCGTGATTTCAAAGACATTAAGATCGCAGTAGCCGGTACAGGATATGTTGGACTGAGCATAGCGACACTACTATCACAACATCATCATGTAATGTCGGTGGATGTGATCCCTGAAAAAGTAGAGAAACTAAATCATAGGATTTCTCCTATTCAAGACGATTATATCGAGAAGTATCTAGCTGAAAAGCCTTTGAAACTTGTTGCTACTTTGGATGGTAGATCAGCATATGCTGATGCCGACTTTGTTGTGATTGCGACTCCTACGAATTATGATCCGGCAAAGAACTATTTCGATACGAGCCGTGTGGAAGAGGTTATTGACCTTGTGCTTGAGGTAAATCCTGATGCTATTATGGTCATCAAATCTACAATCCCGGTAGGATATACCCGTAATCTTTATGTAAAATATGCCCAAAAAGGAGTAAAGAAGTTCAATCTTCTTTTTTCACCGGAATTTCTTCGTGAAAGCAAAGCACTTTATGACAATCTTTATCCAAGTCGTATTGTCGTTGGTTATCCGAAGATAATTAGTCGTCCTGAATTTGCCGAAGAAAACAAAGCAATCGAGTCTGTCACAGATGTTGAGATGATGAAGGAAGTGGCTAAAATATTTGCTACACTCTTGCAAGAGGGAGCTATAAAGGAAAATATTAATACGCTCTTCATGGGTATGAAGGAAGCTGAAGCAGTGAAGCTTTTCGCCAATACCTATCTGGCATTACGTGTCAGCTATTTCAATGAACTTGATACATACGCCGAGGTCAAGGGCTTGGATAGTAAGGCGATAATAGAAGGCGTAGGTCTTGACCCACGTATTGGAACGCATTACAACAATCCTTCATTCGGTTATGGTGGCTACTGTTTGCCAAAAGATACCAAGCAGTTGCTTGCCAACTATCAGGATGTACCGCAGAATATGATGTCTGCTATTGTAGAATCAAATAAGACTCGTAAGGATTATATTGCAGATGCGGTACTCCGTATGACTGGGTGGTACGGTTATTTTGAAAATAACGAATACAGCCGTTCTGCTGCTTCTATCTACCCTCCAGTTGTTGGTGTATATCGTTTGACAATGAAATCAAATTCAGATAATTTTCGTCAGTCTGCTATTCAGGGAATCATGAAACGTATAAAGGCTAAGGGTGCAGAAGTCATCATTTACGAGCCTACGCTTGAAAATGGTACATTATTTTTTGGTAGCAAAGTTGTGAATAATTTGGAGGAGTTTAAGGCAAGTAGCCACGCAATTGTAGCTAATCGTTATGACACTTGTCTTGATGATGTAAAGAATAAGGTTTATACACGGGATATTTTTGGAAAAGATTAAATTAATAAAAAATACATATAACTATGAGTGTTTTTGCAGGTAAAACTCTTATGATTACCGGTGGAACGGGTTCATTTGGTAACGCAGTTTTGAATCGTTTTCTCCGTACCGATATCGGTGAGATTCGTGTTTTTTCACGTGACGAGAAGAAACAGGATGATATGCGTCACGAATATCAGGTAAAATACCCTGATGTAGCACACAAAATCAAGTTTTTTATTGGTGATGTGCGTAGTCTTCAGTCTTGTAAGAATGCTATGCCTGGTGTTGACTACATTTTTCATGCCGCTGCCTTGAAGCAGGTTCCTAGTTGTGAATTCTTCCCGATGGAAGCAGTAAAGACGAATGTGATTGGTACCGATAATGTATTGACAGCAGCCATCGAGGCAGGTGTGGGTGCTGTAATATGCCTGTCTACTGACAAGGCTGCCTATCCTATCAATGCGATGGGTATCACGAAGGCTGTTGAGGAGAAGATTGCTGTAGCTAAGAGTCGCTATTCTGGAAAGACCAAGATTTGTTGCACACGTTATGGTAACGTGATGTGTTCTCGCGGTTCTGTAATACCTCTGTGGATTGATCAGATTCGTAGTGGTAACCCTGTAACATTGACCGAGCCCACGATGACTCGTTTTATCATGTCTCTTGAGGAAGCTGTAGATCTTGTACTTTTTGCTTTTGAACATGGTCAGAACGGAGATATCCTCGTTCAGAAGGCCCCTGCTTGTACTATCCAAACTCAGGCAGAGGCAGTTTGTGAACTTTTTGGTGGTAAAAAAGAGGATATTAAGGTCATAGGTATCCGTCACGGAGAGAAGATGTATGAAACGTTACTTACAAATGAAGAGTGCGCTAAGGCAGAGGATATGGGCAACTTTTATCGTGTACCGGCAGATAATCGCGGTTTGAATTATGACAAATTCTTCAAAGAAGGTGAAAAAGAGCGTAATACTCTTACTGAATTTAATTCCAATAATACTCACATATTAAATGTAGAAGAAACCAAGGCTAAAATAGCCGCCCTTGATTATATCAAGAAAGAATTGAGCGGTGAGGGTAACTTTGTGCAATAAAAGAGCTATGAAAATTCTGGTTACCGGTGCCAAAGGTTTTGTCGGTCGAAACCTTTGTGCCCAACTTAATAATATCAAAGACGGTAAGGCTTGTTATTATGGTGATTTGCAAATAGATGAAGTCTTTGAATATGATATCGATTCCACTTCTTCGGAATTGGATGTTTGGTGTCAAAAAGCAGATTTTGTATTCAATCTTGCCGGAGTTAACCGTCCCAAAGATAATGACGAGTTTATGAGAGGTAATTTCGGTTTTGCAAGCACATTACTTGATACACTGAAAAAACATCATAATACTTGTCCTGTCATGCTTTCGTCTAGTGCTCAAGCTTCATTAACAGGCCGGTTTGGTAATAGCGAATATGGTCGTAGTAAGAAGGCTGGTGAAGATCTTTTTTTACAGTATGGTAAAGATACGGGAACTAAAGTATTGGTATATCGTTTTCCGAATCTTTATGGTAAATGGTGTCGTCCCAATTATAACAGTGCCGTAGCTACCTTTTGTAATAACATTGCTAATGACTTGCCTATACAAGTGTATGATCCGGATGTAGAACTTGAACTACTCTACATTGATGATCTTGTAGACGAGATGATTCATGCTTTGAAAGATGAGGAACATCATTGCGAGTTTGAAGGTTTAGATGTACATCCTTCAAATGATGGAAAGTACTGTTATTGTCCCGTTACTCATAAGGTAACACTTGGAGAAATTGTTGATTTATTACATCAGTTTGTAGAAATGCCAAGGACACTGATGATTCCTGAAATTCCTGCTGACTCGTTTGCTAAGCGTTTGTACAGTACGTTCTTGAGCTATTTACCTAAAGAAAAAGCAATTTTCGATTTAAAGATGAATACAGACCAACGAGGCTCATTCACGGAACTTGTGCATACTTTGAACTGCGGTCAGGTAAGTATAAATATTTCCAAACCGGGTATAACCAAAGGTGAACACTGGCATAATACCAAGTGGGAGTTGTTTATTGTTGTCAGTGGTCACGGACTCATCCAACTCCGGAAAGAAGGTACTGACGAAGTTCTTAACTATGAAGTGAGCGGAGAGAAAATACAATCCGTCATAATGCTTCCTGGCTATACTCATAACATTATCAACCTTTCTGATACGGAAGATCTGGTAACTGTTATGTACTGCAATGAAATATTTGATCCCAATAAACCGGATACATACTTTGATAAAGTAGAAAAATAATATGGAAAAACAACCTAAATTTGATTATTCAGATATAAAGTTTAAGGATAATGGTAAGTTGAAACTCATTATCGTTGTCGGTACTCGTCCCGAGATTATCCGTTTGGCAGCAGTAATCACTAAATGCCGCCGATATTTTGATGTAATTCTTGCCCATACAGGTCAGAACTACGATTATAACCTTAACGGTATCTTCTTCAAGGACTTGAAGCTGGCAGAACCGGAAGTTTATATGGATGCTGTAGGTGACGATCTAGGTGCTACCTGTGGTAATATCATCAATTGTAGTTATAAGCTGTTCAATCAAACTAAACCTGATGCAGTATTGGTACTTGGCGATACCAACTCATGTTTGAGCGTTATTGGTGCGAAGCGCCTTCATATTCCTATTTTCCATATGGAAGCTGGAAACCGTTGTAAGGACGAATGCCTTCCTGAAGAGACTAATCGTCGTATTGTAGATATCATTTCCGATGTGAATATGGCTTACTCAGAACACGCTCGTCGTTATCTTGCAGAGTGTGGGCTTCCTAAAGAACGTACCTACGTCACCGGCTCACCGATGGCTGAAGTCCTTCACCAAAACCTCGCTCAAATTGAAGCCTCCGACATTCACCAGCGCCTCGGTCTCCAGAAAGGACGCTACATCCTCCTCTCCGCCCATCGCGAAGAAAACATAGATACCGAGAAGAACTTCCTCTCCCTTTTCAGTGCCATCAACGTTATGGCTCAGAAGTACGACATGCCCATCCTCTATAGCTGCCATCCACGCAGCCGCAACAGGCTGCATACATCTGGATTCCAACTCGATCTACGTGTACAAGTTCAGCAGCCTCTCGGCTTTCACGACTACAACTGTCTCCAGATGAATGCCTTCGCCGTTGTATCAGATTCGGGTACACTTCCTGAGGAGAGCTCCTTCTTCACTAGTGTCGGTCATCCTTTTCCAGCGGTATGTATCCGCACAAGTACGGAACGTCCGGAGTCATTAGATAAAGCAGGTTTTATCTTGAGCGGTATTGACGAAAAAGGATTGCTTCAGTCAGTTGACACAGCCGTCGAGCTTGTCAAGAATGGAGATTATGGTACACCCGTACCCAACTATACTGATGAGAATGTATCCACTAAAGTGGTGAAAATCATTCAGAGTTATATAGGTGTGGTTAATAAGATGGTGTGGAGAAAATTCTAATGGTTACTGAGTTTGCCGAAATGTTAAACTTTACACATTTAGTTTATGATTAGTGCGTGCAGAGACACTTCCGAAGCAGAGGGGTAGAGTTTATGGTTAAATCTTCAAAATATTGGTGAAAAAACTTACTATAAAAGATGCCCGTAATGGAAGCAAGTATATGCTTTACGGAAAGGATATTTTGCTGAAAATTTGCACATAGATGAAGATGCTACTTTACGACTGTCACAAAACTTTCCATATGATAGTTGAATAGTTGATGCTACTCTTTGGACATATTCTTAGGGGTGAATAATATACCATTTTCATCCTTGTTTAATTTGCGTATGTCTTCTTTAGATCAAAAGGTTAGCAGATAAGTGGAAGGAAGCGGAGTGTGTATAATCAATGCAACTGATTAATATTCTCATCGGTTATCTAAGTATATAAGGAATATGATAAATTGAAGAATCCCGTAATGTCTTCTTTCAAAGTTATTGCGAAAAGAGTAGTGTGGATTGACATAAGAAACTTAGTTTAGACAAAACTGTATGAGATTCCTAATTATATGAAAAAAGAAATCTTGTTCATACAACAAAACTTGCAAGGCGGTGGAGCAGAAAAGGTTTTGTTGGATATAATCAATAATCTTGATTTTAATACTTACAACATCACACTGTTACTTGTTGACGGTAGCGGTATATATAATAACCAAATCGACAACAGAGTCAAGACTTTTACTTTGTTGTCCTTTAAGGAAATTATCGCTTTGGGCTATTTGAGAAAAGCTCATCTTTGGTTTATAGTGAATAACTATCTTAGGCTCAAACTAAAAAAACGATTGCATAATGCAAAGTATGATACTATAGTATCCTTTATGGAAGGAATCTCTGCTAAGTGTCATAAATTTATTAGTGATAGAGCGAGTCGCAATGTTTCGTGGATTCATATTGATTTGTTGCTCAACAACTGGTGTCTGAATGAGTTCAGTTCTATTAAAGAGCAGAGAGCAGTATATGAAAAGATGGATCAGATTATCACAGTATCTGATGGAGCAAAAGCATCATTCGAAAAATTGTTCCCTGGATTGAAAATCAGTGTGATTTATAATTTGATAGATAAGCTCCAGATTTATGAGAAAGCACAGTATAATCCTTACCAACCATCACGTTTTACAGTCTGCAATGTTGGTCGTCTTGCAAATCAAAAACGTCAAGACCGCATCATTGAGGTGGCAGATCTTTGTAAAAAAAACAATCTTGATATCGATTTTCTGATTCTAGGACGAGGTCCTTTGCGTGAAATGCTTGAGGGGATGATAAAAGAACGAGGATTGGAGGATTATGTTCATCTTCTAGGATTCCAAAAGAACCCTTACTCGTTCATCGCTTCTTCTGATGTTTTTCTTCTTACTTCAGATTCAGAGGGGTATCCATTGGTAGTATGTGAGTCATTATGTCTTGGTAAACCGATCATTGCAACTGATGTTACAGGACCTCATGAGATCCTTTGTGATGGATCAGGTATATTAACATCTAAGGAGCCAATAGACATATATAATGCATTATATAAGCTCTATTCGAATAAAGAGACACTTTCAGAATATGCCGAAAGAGCACTTGCCAAAAGTACCATTTTTGACATAGAGAGACAAATGAATGATATTTATCGTGTATTGTAATATTGATTATTGAAATGGCTGAACAGCTACAATCAAAAAAGATAGCAAAAAACACAGTATTACTATACTTTAGGATGATCTTGGGTATGGTAGTATCACTATATACCAGTCGAGTCGTACTTAAAGTTTTAGGTGTTGATGATTTTGGTATTTACAATATCATTGGTGGTGTCATTGTAATGTTTTCTTTCATTAATACCTTCCTTACAAGTGCATGCCAGAGGTATTTAAGTTTCTCTATAGCCAAAGATAGCATCGATGAAACAAAGAAAATTTTCTCTACGTCTTTGTTCATCCATATTATCGTTCTCTTGCTCTTTGCATTAGTCGCTGAAACAGCTGGATTATATTTTGTATACAAGGAGCTAGTAATACCAGAGGCTCGCTTTACTGCTGCATTGTATGTGTTCCACATAATGGTTGTGGAGTCTTGCATGTCAATTTTTAAGGTTCCGTATAATGCAGCTATTATCGCTGAGGAGAAAATGAATTTCTATGCATATACAAGTATAATTGAGAACGTCTTAAGGTTAGTAGTAGTTTATCTTCTTGTCATTCTTCCGTTTGATAAACTAATAGTTTATTCATTCCTGCATCTCTTTGTAAGCGTTATCATGTTGTTATGGTACAAAATATACTCAGAGAAGAGATTTTGTTATTGTACCAATTTAGTTCGATATGACAAGAAATATCTAAAGAGCATGACTTTGTTTTCTGGATGGAATCTTTTCGGTAGTATAGCAGATATTGGATATAAACAAGGAACCAACATTGTACTTAACCTATTCTATGGCGTTGTACTTAATGCTGCAATGGGGATTGCTACAACTATCAGGTCTTCGATATATTCTTTTATCAGCAATATTCAGGTAGCAGCAAATCCACAGATTATCAAGTCATATGCAATAGGTGAATACAGCTACTATTCAAACTTGATATACAGAATCTCTAAGTATTCCTACTATTTGATGCTATTCCTTGCCATACCTGTTATTCTGAATATTCAATATATTCTTCAAATATGGCTTGGAAATGCTCCAGAATACTCTGCTTCCCTTATTGTGCTCGGATTGATATTCTGTCTTATCGACTGTTTACATGGACCGCTTTGGACATCTATGCAGGCTACTGGGAAAATACGCAACTATCAACTGCTAGTTAGCACTATACTACTCCTTAATATTCCTTTGAGCTATATCGCATTAAAGCTAGGCTATTCACCGAATAGCATTTTGGTTATTCAGATAGTAGTATCGTTATTAACACTTATTGTGAGGCTACTATTTTCATGCCGTTGTGCAGTTCTAAGTATGACAGATTATTTAAAACATGTTATTTTACCAATATGTGTTGTTACATTGTTATCTGTACCACTTCCGTTCTATGTTGCAACGGGCTTTGAGGATAATTGGAGAAAACTATTGGCAACAGGATTCACAAGTGTGGTATCAATAATTGTTTCTGTTCTGTTTGTAGGTATAACTAAACGAGAAAGGTATTCGATTTTTCAAATGATACAAAAAAGGATTAAGAAATGAAGCAGGTGAAAGCAAGGGTTTCATGGATTGATAATGCGAAGTTCTTTGCAATCGCATGTGTGGTACTAGGACACTCTTTCTCTTTGATCAAAGGAAACTTTAATGGCTATGATGAGATAAACTTGTTTATAGTAGCGTTCAACATGCCTTTATTCGCATTGTTGTCGGGTGTGACTTCTTTTCAGGCTCTCTCAAAAATATCGTCATTCTCTGACCTACTGATATATTTCAATAAGATAACATGGCACATAGGAGTTCCGACAATTGTATATACACTAATTGCCATGGCAATTGGTTATGGAATGCAGATGCGATGGGATAGATGCACGATTTCTGCCATTTTGCTAATAATCGTATGTGCATCTGTGTATCTTATTAGGTTTTCGAAGTATTCGAGTAAGCTTAAGAAGATAGTTCATTATTTCCCGTATTGTCTCTTACCTGTCTGCTTGTTGAATCAATCTGTTTGGTATTTCGTTTATGTGATATTGTCGTTTTTTGCAGCTGCAATATCTGCATTTATTTCAAACAAAAGTGAGAAATATAAGCGATTCATTTATTGTATATTATTTGCTATAATATCTTTACTTATAGCTCCTATTTCTCCATTCTTCAGTACTGTTGAACTGTACTTTCCTTTTGTTATCGGTTATTTATTCGCTTCATATAAAGGGCTAAGCGAAGTTTCTAATAAAACAGGAATGCAGTTGACAATTGCGGTGATTTTATTGGTAATAGGTGTATTCACTTTCATCAAGTATTATTCGATTTCGAATCAGTTTTATTTGCTTAATCTGAATCGGGCCTTTATGAATGGGCAAATGGACATATTTGCACTTCGTCAAATATCGGCAATTTCATTGTCTGTTATGTTCGTGATTATTATTCAGTTTCTATCAAAATCCTATAATTTGATTTCAACAGTGGGTGCAATGACTTTTGGGATTTATCCTATTCACTCTGAGTTAATAGTAATAGCAAAAAGGGGAAGAGGATTATTAATTGGCTATAATGTTGTATGGTTAAAGCTTATCATCGTGATCTTTATAGCACTACTATTATTGTCCGTTTCGGTTATATTTGTCACGGTGATTAGAAAAACAGACTTTACAAAATTATTATTTTTAGGAGAATAGGATGGTTAATAATAAAATTGGTAACTTAGTATCATATATATTTAATATTGATGTTATAGTCACTCTTACTCTTTCTCTTTTATGGCCTTCACTCGGTTTGCTGTTTGTTTCATTTAAAGTATTAACTTGTAGTGAATCATCTGAAAAACAGATGCTTGCTTTAATAGTAGGACTTACGTTTTTTCTTTCATATATCAATTCTACAAAAATTGCATCTAGTGATACTATCCATTATCTTACTTGGTATTCCAATATTGATAGGTCACATCCCGTTTCCAGTTTTCTTTTTTATAGAGGAGACTATTCCATTAATGAGCCGTTATTTACAATTATTTCAATAATAATTAATTATCTGACTTTGGGAAGTGAAACAGGTTATTTGTTCCTGTGTACATTTTTAATATATTTCCTCCAGTTTTGTTCCATTTACATTGTAGCAAAGCATTACAATATTTCTAATAAAATGATATTGGTCTTTATGATAATGTTGGCTTTTTTTAACCCTTTGTTCATTCAGACCGTACATGCTTTGAGGCAGATGATAGCAACATCATTTCTGATGATGGCAATTGCTAAGAGAATTGTTACAGAAAAAAACAGTTGGATTTTGATGATAATGGCATTTCTGACGCACATGTCGGTGATGATATATTTGCCAATATTGATTTTATCAATCTCATATAAAAAATTAACTGTATTTCATGTATTACTGATTTCAGGTCTAGTCTATGGTTGTTTTATGGCATATAATAGCATAGGAAACATAATGGGAGACATGAATTCAGAGATTCTAAGTGTTGTCGGAGAGAAAATCTTGAATTCATCTAAACATAATGAGATGGATTTGGCACTTAGAGGTTTCTACATGTATTGTGTTCCATTTGTATTATTTACTTGCTATTCCGCTTTATCCAGTAAGGGAGCTTTTCCTAGTATGAGCATTTATTACTATTTATTCACCATTACTTTCTGCATAGTAGCATTGAACCCAATTTCTACGGAAGTAAGTATTAGATATTCTTTCTTTGAGTATTCTTTTTTCCCGTTGACAATGATGGCATATTATTTAACAAATCACACAAGTGCATCAAAAGTACTGCCTATAGTATCATTACTATTAGTTGCTATTTTCTTTATACTTCTTTCTGGGGACAAGAGTTACGAAAGTCTTTCAATATTGTTATTCAAACCTTTTCCACTTTTTTGGTAATATGAAACCGATTTTTTCTATAATTATTCCATGCTATAATGTTGAAGCTTTTGTAGATCAAGCTATCCAAAGCTGTCTTAATCAAGTAGGTATTGCTGAAGATGAGTTTGAAATAATAGCTATAAATGATGGCTCGACGGATAATACAGCGGAGCAGTTGTCTAAGTATGCTAATTTATCGAATGTTATTGTAATTAATCAAACAAATTCGGGATTATCAGTCACAAGAAATAATGGTCTTGATAAAACTTCAGGTGAATATATTTTATTCCTAGATGGAGATGACTGGTATTCGGAAGATGCATTATCAATATTGAAACAATATGTAGGACGGGCTGACTTAGTGATGTTCCCGATGGAATATTATTATTCTGATACTAATACTAAATGTTTAAGTTTTGGACTCCGGGAGGAATATATTTATAGTCCTAATGAATTGTTAAAGGAGACGATTGGCAAATCGAAATTTCAGACATGTCCAGCTCCTACCAAATGTTATAAAATGAGTATTTTGAAAGAGCATAATCAGAAGTTTATTGAGGGTATATTGCATGAAGACGGACCGTACTATCTTGAAACATTGCATAATGTTTCATCTGTAATGTATATAGAGAGATATCTGTATCATTACAGACAATTTCGTCCAGGGTCAATTACTACAGTAAAACGAACATGGCGAAATGCCGAAGGAATTTTTAAAGGTCAGAAAAGAGTATATGATATCTATGGTAACGGTAATAAAGATATAAACTTTTACTTTATTAGTTCCTCAGTTATGCAACTTATTCAAACGTATAGTTCAGAGGATGATGTATACAAGGTCATAAAATATATGTCCGCGAAGACATTTAAAAAGTTTATGTGGCAGTCATTTCTGAATAGTAGATTTGATTTGAAAACAATAGTGTATGCGATAATAACTATTATTAGTCCCAAGATAACAAGAGTCATTTATAATAGATTAAAAAAGAGATAAACATGAAAATAGCATATTTAACAGCCTATTTAGGTAAAGAGTTTATGACGAAATACGGAAAGGGTAAGAAGTTTGCTCTTTCTGGTCCGTTCAAGTCGTTGGGGATTGCCCGCAGTATGATGGCTGCAGGTTACGATGTGACCATTTACAGTTCTGGTGTGACTACCTGTGATGCAAAGGTTCCTGCCTTTACTGAAATAGAGGAGTATCCTGAGGGTAAACTTACTATCAAATATTGTGATATTTTGTCAAAACGTAGATGTGACCCAATCAACCAGTTGCGTGTTGCAAAGCTCCTTAAGAAGGAGCATAAGTATGAGCATTTTGATGTGTTGGTATATTATAATATTACTCTTGGTGCAGCCTTTCTTGTAAAGAGTCTGAAAGGCTGTATCAATGTATTGGAGTATGAAGATAATATCTTTAATCGTGCACTTGTAGGTGACAAGAATAATTTTGTGTGGTTTAAGACTAAACTGTATAACCGTATTATTAAGCATACAAATGGTATAATGGCAGTTTGCAATGGCCTAATGCTCCCTGAAATTCCGAATCGTGTGCTGACTCCTGGTATTGTGAATGAAGAGGTAAGTGATAATGTTAGCTCTCGTGTGAATAAATTGCAGGAGGGTAAACCTGTGACTATTATTCTTACTGGTGGTATTCATTACAGTAAGGGGGGGGATCTTCTGGTAGGTGCAATGAAGTATATCAAGACTCCTTGCATCATAAAAGTATATGGAAATTGTAATCTAGATGATAGATTGAAGGCTCTTATTGCAGAAGTACCTTCAATTCATAAGTTTGAGTTCAATGGTTATATGGAACATACAGAGCTTATCCGCACTTTGGATCGTGATGCAGACATCCTTATTAATACTACCCGAAGTATGGGGGTAGGTGCGCAGGCTGCTGGTTTCCCATTTAAGATGATGGAGTATGCTAGTACCGGCCGTCCTATTGTGAGTAGTGAAATAGGTAAATTGGATGAGGACTATAATACCCATATCACTTATTATAATAGTGAGGATTCCCAAACGATAGCTAATACTATTGAGGATGTGATTACTCATTACAATGAAAAAGTGAAATCTGCACTGGAACTTCAAAAACGCGTACTTGCAGAATATACAATTGAAGGCACTGGAAAGAAGTTGGGTATTTTCTTTAGCGCAATACAGAAATGAATTTAGTTACTCTTAAAAAAAATCGCTTTATTCGTACGTGGGTTTTCTACTATCGTAGCTGGCAAGAAGGTAGGAGTTTTATCAGTGGGCTTGGACATTCTATAGTCAAGAAGGGCGTATGTGTATCTTCCAGAATTCAAATAAAGGGTGCTAATAATTCAGTATTGCTTGAGCCGGACTCAGTACTCTTTAAAAGCCTAATCAAAATTAATGGGCAAAATAACAGAGTTATTCTACATCCTGGAGTCTATCTCTCAGGAGTGGAGCTTTATATTGAGGACAACAATTGCACTATAGAGATTGGTAGCAATACTTACATCGGTCACCATACTCATTTGGCTTGTACAGAGGATGAAAGTACCTTAAAGATTGGAGATAAATGTATGTTGTCATCATATGTACAGATACGTACAGGTGACAGCCACTCTATTTTCGATGTAGATGGTAATCGTATTAACCCTGCAGCTTCTGTAACTATAGGCGATCACTGTTGGTTAGGTGAAGGTTGTAAGGTTCTGAAAGGTGTGGTTCTTGGCAATGATTCAGTGGTGAGCACTGGAGCCATTGTTACCAGGTCTTTCAGTAATAATGTACTTGTCGGTGGCTTACCAGCTAAAGTGCTTAAAGAAAATATTAATTGGGACGAGAAACGACTATAATATATGGAACAGATTAAAATAGAAAGTCTGACGAATGGTCCTAAACATCATTTGTTTGGCTTTCATGATTTACTCATTACGAATGGTTCAGGGGACAAATATTTGTCGCTTGAGGTGGATATTATAAACCGTCCACCACTTCCTGGAGAACTTTTTGGTGTAGGATATGTGAAAAATGGACAGTATATACGTATTGGTGATACTACAGCTCTCAACTATCCTCAGGGTGCACGCCAACAGTGGTTGGGAGATACAGAACTCTTTACTGTGAACAATAGTGTGGGGGACGTATGGGGGACAGATCTCTATGATACAAGTACAAATCAACTTGTAGACCGATTTGAGGCTACTACTCATATGTTGAGTAAAGATGGCAGATATGCTTATGGGCTTGATTATGCACGTTTGTTTCGTTTGGGAGGGTATGGTTATAGTGGTATCGAGGACAAAGGTAAGAATGAAGCTACACCTTTTAATTCTGGTATTACCAAACTTAACCTTGAGACCAAGACGGTTGAACTGTTGGTTAGTGTTCGTCAGGTAGCTGAGTATGGTTCAAGTTTGATATTAGGTGTGTCGCATCATTATATTACTCACCTTTGTCTCAATCCATCATGCACTCGTGTAGCTTTTTTGCATCGTTACTTTATGGCAGATGGGGGATTGATGACTCGTTTGATGACTATTGGTACTGATGGTACTGGTCTGCGGTGTTTGGCACAGGGATTCCTCAGCCATTACGACTGGAAAGATGATAAAACAATCTATATTTTTGGTCGTGCTAACAATTCGTTGGATGCATTACGTAACAATCCATTGTTATCCAATCCTTTGATGGTGGGTCCAATGAAGGTAGCAAAGAAGGTGGCTAAGTTTATCCTTCACAGAGGTAATGGTGGGGGAAAAGCCAATGTGGGTAAATCTTTCATGATGGTTACAGACACGGAGCAGCCGATTATTACACCATTTGCACAGGAGGTAATTACTGAAGACGGTCATCCTATGACCAATCCGATTAATGACGACTGGTGTATTAATGATACCTATCCTAACAAAGACGGAATCCGTACTTTGATGCTCTATAATTTCGTGACAAATCAGAGAGTAGACCTTGGTACGTTCAAAAGATTAATGGACAAACCAGATATGACTCTTGCTGAGAAATATTTCACAGGAGTTGATTCTAAGATCCTTAGTAGTATTTCGCAGGAGGAGTTGGCTTTTACTAGAAGTGGTTTGCATTGCGATTTGCATCCTCGTTGGAGTAGAAACGGCCAGCAGGCAGTGTTTGACTCTATTCATGAGGGCACACGTCAGATTTATGTTGCATATGTAGGGGAACTGCAGAATTAGTATGAGTAAAGTTTGTTGTATATTTAATATCCCTTCACTTTATCGTGAAAAGATCTATTTAGATATAGATAAAGAGTATGATTGTGAATGGTATTTCGAGCATGAAGAAAATGATATCAACCTGTTTAATGTCAATAAACTTAAGAAAACTCATATTCTTGAACATGGAAAGTTTATTAGCCGTTTTTATACAATGAAGGGGTTGGTGAGTATGGTTTGGAAGCGTAAGGATTATAATAAGTTTCTGATGGTAGGTACGCCAATGTGCATATCATTGTGGGTGTTATGTATTCTTTTGAAAGTATTCCGTCCAACAAAGAGGATATATTTCTGGACGCATGGTTGGTACGGAAAGGAGACATTTGCAGAACGTGTGATTAAAAAGAATTTTTTGAAACTTGCTGACGAACTTTTCATCTATGGTAATTATGCAAAGGACTTGCTTGTGAAAGAGGGATTTAAAGCTAAGAATATGCATGTAATTCATAATTCGCTTTCATATGATGTACAGATGGAGTTACGGAAACAGATGAAGAAGACTGCAGTTTATATGGAACATTTTGGCAACCAAAATCCTATATTGATTTTTATTGGTCGTCTTACACCAGTTAAGCGGCTTGATATGTTAGTGCAGTCTATTACTGATTTGAAGAGTAAAGGGCAGGATTATAATTTAGTATTTATTGGTGACGGTCCTATGCGCAAGGAACTTGAACAGAAGGTAAAGAGCTTGAATATTTCTGAGCAAGTGTGGTTCTATGGTGCATGTTATGACGAATTAGTAAATGCCGAGCTTGTTTATAATGCTGATCTTTGCGTGGCTCCAGGAAATGTGGGTTTGACTGCAATACACGCACTGATGTTCGGGTGTCCTGTGATTACACACAATGATTTTAGTTATCAAATGCCAGAGTTTGAAGCAATTACTCCTTATTATACAGGCAATTTTTTTAAAAGGGGAGATCAGGAATCGTTGAATGATAAAATTATCGAGTGGTTTCGTGTAAATGGAAACCAACGTGGTCATATCAAACAGCTTTGTTATAAGGAAGTAGATGAGCAATGGAATCCATATTTCCAGATGGATGTTATAAAGAAAGTTTTTAATTGATAAAAAACAAACAATTTAGTTGCCAATAATGGATTTATAGTCCGTATTGTCTAACAGCTTAGGTTATTAACAATTGAACGGGGATAGAATAACTGCAAAACTGAATGTAGTATACTTCCACAACAGTCATAGTTTATTATGTGAGCTATTCGATTCTTTCATTATCTGAAGGAGAATAGTCTAACGATAATTACTATATATGACTTTGGATTGACGTTAGGTCATTGTGGGTATATTGTTAAGTTATGGGATATATGGAAGAAAAGTTATAATTTGCTGTTCATACGATTGGTAATTTGTTGATTAGAATGAGAACTAAAAGAAACTACAATATTTAGAACTTGTAATATAGCTTAAAACGATATCTATATATGCCAACATTACTACAGATAAATACTTGTATTAACAAATCTACGGGGCGGATAGCTCAGCAGATAGGGGAGAAAGCAATAACATGCGGATGGCAAAGTTATATTGCATATTCAGCGCGTGAACAACAATGTGAAAGTTGTTCAGTACTATTACCAGTAGGAAGTAAAAGGGACGCACATGTGCATGCTCTATTTTCTCGTTTGTTTGATTGTCAAGGTCTTCTTTCTAAAAAATCTACAAAACAACTGATAGAAAATATAAAAAAAATACGGCCAGACGTAATTCATTTGCATAATATCCATGGTTATTATTTGAATTATCCGTTGCTATTTCAATTTTTGAAAGAATATGAAAAGCCTGTAGTTTGGACACTGCATGATTGTTGGGCTTTTACTGGACATTGTGTACATTATACAGATGTAGGGTGTTTCCTCTGGAAAACAGGTTGTCATAATTGCCCAAAGAAAAAATCGTATCCATCATCATTTTTATTTGACCGTTCAAAACGGAATTATAATGAGAAGAAGGAGGCCTATGCTAATATGCAGAATCTAATACTTGTCCCTGTGTCATATTGGTTGGGAGATGTTACTCGTCAGTCAATATTAGGTAAATATAGTGCGCATGTTATTCAGAATGGTATTGATATTAACGTTTTCTTTCCCCGTACATATGCAACTGGCGAAGTACGAAGGAAATATAGACTGCAAGGAAAATATATTATTATAGGTGTTGCTACTGGTTGGAGTGAGGAAGTTGGGTTATCTTCATTCTTTGAATTAAGAAAGAAATTACCCAAAGAAAAGTTTACTATTGTTATGGTTGGGTGCACTTCAAACATAATGAGACAGTTGCCTGATGGTATAGTGGGTGTACCAAGGACAAATAGTGTAGATGAACTTGCTGAATTATATTCAACGGCCGATATTTTGTTTAATGGTTCTTATCAGGAAACTTTTGGGCTGGTGACGGCTGAGGCTTTGGCATGCGGAACACCTGTTATTGTATATAATTCTACAGCATGCTCGGAAATAGTAACACCGAAGACCGGATATATTGCAGAGCCCAAAAATATAGATCAAGTTTTAAATTTTATTTGGGAAGATTCGGCTAAGTCGGAGAAATGTAGAAGATTGATGTCTGCAAGATGTCGTGAGTATGCAGTAGAACATTTTGATAAAGAAGAGAAGTATAAAAGTTATATGGAATTATACAGTGAAATTATAAACAAGTGCAAGCTCTGATAATTTCTTTAAATTTTAACCCCGGGCACGTGAGTCACATGGTCGCAAGCTACAAGCAATGCGAAGAGTTGGGTTACGAATCAGTATATTATGTCAATCCTGCCTTTATACCATTTCTGCCGAAGGATAATAGGGCTGTGTCTGCCACCGATGGGAGAAGGCTAAAAACTGATCTGGCCATCTTCCTCTTCCCGAGTCAGAAGAATCTACCACTTATCTGGAAACTGAAACGACAGGGGGCGAAGGTGATGTATATCTTCCACGAACCTCTGGCTCCGATGAAGGTGTATCGCGAAGCCGGTTTCTCTAAGAAGTATCTTGCTAAACTTTGGGTGATTGATCATATCAGTGCGCTTACCGTTAAGTGGAGCGATTATGTGCTTATCCCATCGGAGAAAGCTATGAAGTATTATGAGGAGAATAGTCTTTATACGAATAAGAACTATCATTATCTGCCTTTAATGTATAGCGATGAGCGTGAGGAGCGCCATACATTTATACCTCGAATGTATTTCAGTTACATCGGTACAGTGGCGGCAGATCATTCATTTCAGGAATATTTGGAGTTCGTAGAATGGGCGGTAACCAATAATAAGCTTGAGGGCATCAGGTTTATGATTAGTACTAAAAGTGAGTTTGAGATTCCAGAGATAATAAAGAACTCAAATAGAGTCTCCATCCATAAGGGTATTCCTATGACCGATGAGGAGATAAATACTTATTATAGTAGCTCTATAGCAGTATGGAATGCATACGCTCGTACTACTCAAAGTGGTGTATTAGCTAAAAGTTTCATGTTTGCTACACCTGCTGTAGTGATGAGGGAGAATCTTAATGAGTTTATGCATGACGGGTTAAATGTGGTGGCTATTGAGGATAACTCTGATAAAGAGCAGATAGCTGCTGCAATACAGAAGATATACGAGGATCAAGAAAGTTTTTCAACAGAATGTCGTAGGGAATTTGAGAAATCATTCTATTACAGAGTTTATAATGAACTGTTTAAGAAGATAATCTATGGTTAAAGTCAAATTATCCAATTTCTAATTACTGAAGGTGTGGGGGATATAAATAATGAATAACATAACTCAACGACTTTGGATAGTAACCGAACTTTTCCCACCAGATGAAACTTCCACGAGCTATATCCTTGGCGAGATTGCCAATGCGATGGTACAGAAATACAACGTGGGAGTAATTTGTGGTCCTGAGATATATGACAAGCGAAAGAAACTTGACGTAAACAATAAGTTTAGACTTCACGAGAGCATTGAGATACATCGTGCGTTAGGTGCTGATTTGGATAAGAATACCACAAAGGGTAAGGCTCTTTCTTTCATCCTAATGAGTCGAAGAATGATAGCCCTGGTACGTAAGCATGTATGTGCCGGGGATAAGGTGCTGATGGTGACGAATCCGGCTCCTATGATTCCATTAATGGCGAGACTAAAGAAAAAAATAGGATTTGAACTGAACATCCTTGTACATGATGTATTTCCTGAGAATACCCGTCCCGCTGGCTTGAAACTACCCATGTACAGTTTGTTCAAACATATCTTTGATAAGGCTTATACGAAAGCCGATCAGCTGATTGTTCTTGGGCGTGATATGGCAAATGTGCTAGAGCAGAAGGTTGGTAAAGGGGAAAATCCTAAGATCACTATTATAGAAAATTGGGCGGATATCGGTAATATCAAGCCACAGCCGTTTCCGGAGGGTAAGATAATTCTTGAATATGCTGGTAATATTGGGCGTGTGCAAGGATTGGACAAGGTGATGGATATGTTACCAGAGGATGTGGAGCTGCATTTTTATGGTACGGGAGCGATGGAGAAAAAACTCGAGGAGAGAAAGCGGAAAAATGTTTTTTTTCATGGTCCTTATTTCCGTTCTCAGCAGAATGAGGTATTGGCTGCTTGTGATATTGCTCTCGTAACTCTTCAGGAGGGTATGTACGGCCTGGGTGTTCCAAGTAAGACTTACAACATTATAGCATCAGGTCGTCCTGTTTTGTTCTTTGGACCTAAAGGTAGTGAGATAGATTTATTGATTCGTGAGGAAGGTATTGGCTATTGTGGATGGCCTGAAAAATGGGACAGAACGACTTTGATTGAAATGGGTCGAAAGGCAAGAGCTCTGGCTGAGAGTAAGTATTCTGAAAGTGTAATTCTGGATAAATTCTTGAAAGCTATATAATGGATAAATTACTGTTTACCGGTGGTACGGGTTTTCTTGGCAAGAATATCCGTCCGATATTGGACAAAATGTATGAAGTGACTACTTGTGGTATCACTTCTGAAGATATGGTTAAAACGAATTTGGCAAAGGAGGTTCCTCGGCTGGAGCAACATTATGATGTGGTATTGCATGCTTGTGGTAAGGCTCATGTTGTACCTAAGACTGAAGCAGAGAAACAGGCATTTTTTGATGTGAACTATACCGGTACGGTTCATTTGTGTGATGCGCTAGAGAAAGTAGGTCCCCCTAAGGCTCTGGTTTTTATCAGTACTGTGGCTGTATATGGTTGTGAGTCTGGTGAATTGATTACCGAAGAACATCCGCTGGAAGGGGAAACTCCATATGCTAAAAGTAAAATTTTAGCTGAGGAGTATCTGACTAAATGGTGTGGGATGCATAATGTGGTTCTCGGAATTCTTCGTCCTTCACTTCTTGCTGGTAAAGATGCTCCGGGTAATCTTGGTACTATGGTAAATGGTGTGAAGAAAGGTTTTTATATGAATATCGCCGGAGGCAAGGTTGTGAAGAGTATTTTGATGGCAGAAGATATTGCTCGTATCATGCCTGCTTTGGTTGAGAAAGGAGGAGTTTATAATGTGTGTGATACATTCCAACCGACTTTTGGTCAGATTAGCAAGTCGATAGCAGAGCAACTAGGCAAAAGTAGACCTATCTGTATTCCAATGTGGATGGCTAAGTGTATGGCTTTAGCCGGTGATCTTTTAGGGACAATAGCTCCTATCAATAGCTATAAATTAGAAAAGATGACCAAGAACCTCACTTTTAGTAATGAGAAAGCACGTAAAGAACTTGGTTGGGAACCGTTGGATGTACTAACGAATTATAAAATTTGAAGCGGAAGAAGAAACGAATTATTGGGGCTTATTTACAGTGTGCTATATAGAGATTTTTGAAAGCTATAATTTTTTAATATGCACATGAGTTATAAATAAGGATAAGATCATTCCGGATATATTCAGACAAAACTGATTCATATGATAACGTACATTATTATTTTTATTCTGCTTCTCATAGCAGAACTCCTCTATTTCCGTATTGCGGATAAATGTAACATCATCGACAAACCCAACGAACGCTCATCACACTCTACGATAGTATTACGTGGTGGCGGAATAATCTTCTTGATTGGTATATGGATTTGGAGTGCCTTCTTCGGATTTCAATATCCTTGGTTTCTACTAGGCCTGACACTTGTAGCAGGCATTAGCTTTGTAGATGATATCCGTTCATTGCCGGATTCTGTAAGATTGATAGCGCAGTTTACAGCTGCCGCAATGGCATTCTATCAGCTCGGCATATTGCATTGGTCAATGTGGTGGATAATATTACTGGCGCTAATCGTCTATGTCGGTGCCACGAATGTAATAAACTTCATGGATGGAATCAATGGTATCACAGCAGGATACTCTTTGGCTGTATTGATACCGTTGGCTCTGGTGAATATGGATGATATTTTTGTAGAACAGAGTTTGATCATATCAACGATTCTTGCTTCATTGGTGTTTTGTATTTTCAATTTCCGTCCGAAGGGTAAAGCGAAATGCTTTGCAGGGGATGTCGGCTCTATCGGCATTGCTTTTATCATACTGTTTCTGTTAGGTAATGTAATAATCAAGACAATGGATATTACTTGGCTGATATTTCTGTTGGTATATGGTGTGGATGGCTGTCTGACTATTGTACATCGTATTATGTTGCACGAAAATTTGGGCGAAGCACATCGTAAGCATGCTTATCAGATTACGGCTAATGAGTTAAAAGTAGGTCATGTAAAAGTTGCATTGCTGTATACGGTTATGCAGTTAGTGATTTCCCTTGGATTTATCTATCTCTGTTCCGATACAATGCTTGCTCATTGGTTATATCTGGTGGGCGTATCAGCTGTATTGGCTATTGCTTACATATTATTTATGAAAAAATACTATCATTTACATGAAGAATATCTTATATCATTGAAACAATAACGATTATGGAATTTGATAAAGAATTTTTAGATAAATTATTTGAGCAAGCTATGGAGAATCCACGTTTGCGTCAGAACTTCGACCTACGCACTTCATCTGCCGATACCAGTCAACGTATGCTAAACGCATTGTTGCCAGAAACTAAGGTGCCTATCCATCGACATGAAGATACTACCGAAACAGTAATCTGCCTGTGTGGTAAGTTGGATGAAGTAATTTATGAGGAAGTGGTTTCGTATGAGAAGGATACGGATGATTTTCAGAAGGGGATGAGTGTACAAGATGTAGTTCGTAAGGTTGAGTATCGGGAAGTACAGCGTATCCATCTCAATCCTACAGAAACCAAGTATGGTTGTCAGATACCTAAGGGTGCATGGCATACTGTGGAAGTGATTGAACCATCTGTCATCTTTGAGGCTAAAGATGGAGCTTATGCTCGTTAAACGATGAAAAACAGATGAAATGAATAGGAAGTACTGAAAGTGCTTTTTAATACGTTATGTTATAATTGAATATTTACAATGAGATGGAAAAATGTAGGTCCCTAGATTCATGTGACAAACATAAATCCCTACATTTAGTAGATTAGGAGCAATATAGTGGTATTGTCCTAATCTCGCTCTTCATATTAGTGTTAACACTAATATGATTTCCAAAAATACCAACTGTCTGTGAAGATCGTTGATATTTTTTTATACAATAAGCTGTGGTGGAAATCTAAAAGGAGCTATTTTTGATAAGAAATTATTTGGGAATACTCTTTCACCGCATCAAAGCACGGACATCCTTTCATTGGATTCAAGTCCCGGTGTCCCACGACCAGTGCTTTCGGATATTGCCTTTTCAACTCCCTCAACAAAGCAAGCAAAGCTCCTTTTTGTTCCAGTGTACGCGTATCTTTCGGTTTTCCGTTCGCATCCAGTCCTCCTTCATAACAAACACCAACCGAATGGGTATTATGATTACGGCAGTGTGCCCCGACCTTTTCTAACGCGCGTCCCCGGTGAATCTCCCCATCACGAGTGATGTAAAAATGATAGCCAATATCACGGAAACCACGGTGCAAGATATGATCCTGTCGGCAAGCCTCCGCCGAAAGGGACTTTCCTTCCGGCGTGGCACTGCAATGAATGATAATTAATGTAATAGTCCGCATGGGATTACATGCAACTTTGTATTCCGAACACACCTCCGATGGCGGTGGCTACAGTGATAACGATTTTGAGAACTAAGCTCCATACAGAGCGGGGAGATGATGATTTACTCATACAATAACAGGTTTTAAATAAATTAATAATAGTTTTCTTTTACCACAGATTTACTGTAGGTTTGCCATAGGTTTACCACAGATCTACACAGACTCACACAGATAAATAATCGACTACTTTAGCAACTACCAATTCAATATAATCTGTGGAAATCTGTGTAGTCTGTGGTGAATCTTTTAGGCAGCCGGGTCAGGCGCTTCACCACCTCCATCCGGTTTCGGATCAGGGTTGTCACCCGAATCAGAACCTCCTCCGGCAGTTGTCGGTTTCTGATATTCCGCCTGCTGCTTCAACTGACTGTCAAGTTTCAGATTATTGGTCGACAGATTACCGGTGGCACGGGCTTTCAAACGCATGCCGCTAATATTCTTTTCCAACGAAAACTCTTCCAGCGTATCAGCTGCCTTACTGCGAATACCCACACCAAAAATGGCAAGATCATCAATTTTCACACACTTGCCGTCTAGCAACAATTCCTTGATGCAATCTACCATATCCGAAAGCACACCTTTGATGACACCACCGGAATACGGTGAATTGTGCTTCGACATATGTTCGGCAAGCTTTGCCAAATCAAACGTCTCGTCGCTTACTGCACGGGCGAACCACTTACCCGCATTCAAGCCTTTCTTCTGCTGGTTCTGATAAATTTTGTAACGAATCATAAAACAATAAATTAAAGGGTTAAACATATTGTCCGGGGATTCTTTTCCCTTTCGACGATACAAAAATACTACTCCGGATCTCCCGGAAATCAGCTGTGCACGGTTGTGTATGGTAGCGGTCGGTTATTTGTCATTATAGTCGGTTATTCAAAGGAAAAACGTTGGTTATATAGTCGTTTTTTGTTATTTTTGTAACAGTAAATCAGAAATATATCCATCATGAGTGAATTTAAAATACGTGCTTACGGGCGCATGGAACTGGCGCAACTCTATTCTCCACAACTAACTGACATCGCTGCCTATCGAAAAATGAAGAAATGGATCTCTTTGTGTCCCGGACTTCTGCAACGCCTGTACGACTTAGGCTACGAATCAAAGCGACGCTCATTCACACCGTTGGAGGTGAGAGTTATTGTGGATGCTTTAGGAGAGCCTTAAATAAAGCGTCGCTTTATGGTGTATAAAGCACCGCTTTACGATGTCTAAAGCTTAGCTTTACACCTCCTAAAGCGATGCTTTATGCAGGACAAACGATTGTTTCAGTCAAAACGGATGTGGTAATTGAAATGACTACTGCATCCGTAAATAAAACGGGTACAGTAGGTACACTTTTTCCGGTTCACTCATACACACACGCACGCGCATACAACCCTTTACCGTCCATACTGATTAATTTTCCGTGTTTGGTGAGACGCTTCAGCCAAGTGAGGGCTGTGTTTTCCTTAATTCCCATGGCAACTGCTTCTTCCAGTAACTGTGTACGAGTAAATTCATCACCCAGTTTCTGGAAGAGATAATCACGATCGGCATTAGGACGGTGGCTGATTTCTGTATTGGGGAGGAACGATAGAATATGCGTGGCATGACAGTAGAGAGGTTCCGCAAGACTAAGCACAGCATGAAAGTCTTCCTGTGAAATGGATACATCCCAACGAGTGATGATGTCATCTTTGCGGTTGTCCGCAGGAATCTCCTTGTCCGGTGTGAAAGGAGAGGTGGGAGAGGTCTTGAAGTCGTAGGGCTGCGGGCTTTCGAGGGCACGCAATACGGCTACTTCCGACATGATTCTGCATAGATTGACGGCCAGACGTGCCACAAAACTATACATTTCCCTTCCGTTAGCTACACTGGAGCGTTCAAACAAGTCGGAAAAGACGGCGTCGATTTCTTCTTTTTGTTCATCCGTAAGTTGCAGGGTATGAATGCCGTGTGTTTTTATCACGCTCAACTTTTCTTTCCATTCCAGTCCCATAGCGGTGAATATCTCCTCCCAATCTATCTCGTTGTCCATAAATTGGCTGATCCATTTACTGATTCCGCACATGTAATAATATAATTGGCGGGAGTATGATCCGTCTTCTGCCGTCGGAATGAAAGTTTGCACCTGCGACGGCGTACCCGAAATCAGGACAGAAAGATAGCTTTTCTTCACTTCCCGGTATTCCTGGTCGGTGCGGCGGTTGTAGGACAAGCGGTCGTGGTCGAACGCTTTGCGCAGGGTATCGCTCCAATGACCGTGGTCCGATCCGATGGCGGTGGAAAGGGTGTCCGCTTCCGCTTCGCAGATAAGTCCGGTTCCGTCGGAGTCCATGATGTTTTGTAGGATACCCGTACCGGTGTTGTTGCCCGAAATGAGGAACATCCTGTTAGGGGGCATTTGTGGAGCCTCCTTTTTGGTTCGTTCTTTTCCCATTGCATCGTACTCGGCTTTCTCTTTTTTGTATGCTTTCATCTGTATGGTCACTTCTTTGCGGATCTCGTCGTGGATAGGTTCCACGAGTAAGCGGATGTAGGAAAGGATACCTTTGCCGGAAGCCGAAGGAGCCACTACGAAACATTGGAGGCTGGGGTGATGGTATTTGCCGCCATATAGGCATCGCACGTGGCGCGACATACAGGCACCCAGGGCAGTGAGCGCTCCCAATAACATGATGTCGTGTTGTATTGGGCTGCTCCCGGCTTTTATGATACGTTGCAAGAATTCCGGCCAGTTGTTTTTCGGAAAAGTGGGCAATTGATGTTGCGGTTCACTGCCCGGCAATAGTTCTTCTTCCCCTTCTCTTTCTTCGGAGATATTGTCATTCCCTACCTTATTATACGCGCCCGTGTGTGGGGGAAATTTGCGTGCTGTACCTGCTGTACCTTTTGTACCTGTGGGATGTTTGGGCATTTCTTCTATGCAGATGCTTACTCCCGTCGCTTCGGCCAGGTGGAAAGCGGTGCCCAAGTGCACTTCTCCACGTTGGGTGTGGAGTGCGTTGGAGAATACCCGTTCGGCATGTTCGCGCTGATACTTGGGAGACACCCGGCACAGGCGATGGAAAAAGTCACGTCCTGCTTCACCGCAATCCGTTGCGATGGCGAATGACAATTGTACGTATTCAAGATAAGTGGGAGCAATGTCCGCTCCTGCCGCTTCGACTGCTTCGGTGAGACGGCATAAAGATTCAATATCGGTCATGTTTTGATTTTTATAAAATAATGTTTAATTATTCTCGTTTACTTGGTTCTGAACAATGCTTCCGGGTCGTAACTAAGGAAACAGGATCTCACGAGGTCTTTGCCGGAGAAATCTACTTTGGATTTCGTTTCGGAAGAAACCGCTGTTACCGTATTGTATGCCGTCTCTACGTACCGCATCGCCCAACTCATGTTTTCTGTGATATTTTTTGTATCATTTGTCGTGGAGGAATAATGGCAAGGAACAAATGCCTTTACACCCAGTCCGCTGGGGCTGATAAAGGTGAGTACAGGTTGTAGGAGAGGATCGTCATAGAGCATACGTCGCATTTCTACTGCTTCCTGATAAGAGTGGAGACCGTCCACATCTACTATCACCAGATGAGACGGGGAGACGAAATCCTTACAGCTACGGCGGGTGAATGTGCCGCAAGGGGTCACATACGGAAGCAATGATGCTTTGGCGGCTCGTATATCTGTGGCATTCCGTACTTGTGCGGTCAGGGTTTTGAGATTCTCATTGCAAGTAATCATTTGGAAAACTTGTTCGATGGAGACTTCGCAGAAGGGGATAAGCGTGGGAGGAGTCATCAGTCGGCCTTGTTTGTCTTTGATGGGAGCGATAGGTGGCATAAAATAGGACATTCTGTAGTTGTTTGACATCATTTTCTTTTTGTTATAAGTTAAAATGTTTATTTTTGCAAAAAATATGAGTGTGTTTCAAAAACACGGCATGAAGGTAGTAATAACAAAATAGACTCTACCCTGATATGTGAGGATAAAAGTTAAAATATTTAATTATTAAAGTGTGTATTTAACAACAAAAAACAAAGATGAAAAAGAAAACGGTTTGTTGCAGTGATTTGGGAGCTTATATTAATGAGTTGCTTAAACGTGCGAAATTGAAAAATGAGTATGTATGCGAGACCCTGGGTATGGGACATGATGTTTTGAATGGCATAAAAAAGGGCTAAATCTCCCATTGAACGATTATATAAAAGTAATGAATCTCTGTTTGAATGCCTACAACGAAGAGGAGATTGAACTGATTTTGAATACGTTGGTGAGAATGTATCTGCGCTACTACAAGAAGAGGATAGTGGAGTAATCCGTGAAATAATTGATAGAAAATCCCGGCTGAATAAATAAAAACGGCCGGGATTTTTTTGTTTAGGATGTCTATTTGTCATTCTTGGGAAATATCAAATGGTAGCCATACCTTTTCCGTGTGCGATAACGAAAACACAAAAAATAACATTTTATTAGGTAGAAAAAGTTTGAGGAATGCTTCGTAGTTCACAAATAATGATTAAATTTGCCGCGATTTGTAATGCGGAGTTTGCAAAATGACGAATAATACTATAAAGCATCTAGGTATTGTGGAAAACATACAGGGTTCTCATCTGTCGGTGAGGATTGTCCAGACATCGGCTTGTGCGGCATGTAGCGCAAAGGGGCATTGTTCCTCGGCGGATAGTAAGGACAAAATCATAGATATCATAGATACCGCAGCTTCTTCCTATCAGGTGGGAGAGAGGGTGATGGTGGTCGGCGAAACGTCGATGGGCATGATGGCGGTATTGTTGGCTTTCGTATTTCCTTTCGTACTTCTTATATTTTCGTTGTTTCTTTTGATGGCATTGATAGAGAATGAACTGTATGCAGCTCTTCTTTCTCTGGCTGTCCTTATACCTTATTATTTCGTTTTATGGCTTAACAAAACGCGACTCAAACAACAATTTTCATTTACTATAAAACCAATAAATAACTAAAAACATTATGAATTTGATTCTGATTGCAGTGATTTCATTGGGAGCTATAGCGCTCGTGCTGGCCGCTATTCTTTATGTGGCTTCCAAGAAATTTGCCGTGTATGAAGACCCGCGGATTGCCCAGGTGGGAGAAGTGCTTCCCCAGGCTAATTGTGGTGGATGTGGCTATCCCGGTTGTAGCGGCTTTGCTGACGCTTGCGTCAAAGCCGGTTCGTTGGATGGTAAATTCTGCCCCGTAGGCGGACAGCCTGTCATGGCACAAATTGCTGATATCCTAGGGCTTGCAGCCGGAGAAGCTGAACCGATGGTAGCAGTGGTAAGATGTAACGGAACGTGTATGAATCGTCCGCGTATTAATCAGTACGACGGTGCGAAGAGTTGCGCTATTGCCGCTTCGCTCTATGGTGGGGAAACGGGTTGTAGTTACGGATGTTTGGGGTGTGGTGACTGTGTGGCTGCCTGCCAGTTCGATGCCATCCACATGAATCCTGAAACAGGACTTCCGGAAGTGGATGAAGCGAAATGTACCGCTTGCGGTGCCTGTGTGAAGGCTTGTCCGAAGGCGATTATCGAAATCCGTCCGCAAGGAAAGAAATCACGCCGTGTGTATATCTCTTGTGTGAATAAAGACAAGGGAGCTGTGGCACGCAAGGCTTGTACGGTGAGTTGTATCGGCTGTGGCAAATGCGTGAAGACTTGTCCGTTCGAAGCTATCACGTTGGAGAACAACTTGGCTTACATCGATCCGCACAAGTGCAAATCTTGCCGGAAATGTGTGGAAGTCTGTCCGCAGAATACCATTATCGAATTGAATTTCCCGCCGAGGAAACCGAAAGAAGAAGCTCCGGCTGCTCCAAAACCGGCTGCTGTTTCTAAAGAAGCGGTGGAAACTCCTGCACCGGCTGCAAAAGTGGAAACTCCTGCTGAAAAGGCTACAGAAGCTCCGAAAGTAACAGAATAATAACAGAATAAAATACAGAACTGTATGTTAAAGACATTTTCAATTGGTGGAGTTCATCCACACGAAAATAAATTGTCGGCACATCAACCTATTATCACAGCGGAAGTTCCTGCAAAGGCTGTTATTTTGCTGGGGCAGCACATTGGTGCGCCTGCAAAACCGGTTGTAGCGAAAGGGGATGTGGTAAAGGTAGGCACTAAGATTGCTGAACCTGCCGGCTTTGTTTCGGCAGCAATTCACTCTTCGGTCAGTGGTAAAGTGGCGAAGATTGATACTATTGTCGATGCCAGCGGTTATGCGAAACCTGCTATCTTTATCGATGTGGAAGGCGACGAATGGGAAGAAACAATCGACCGTAGCGCCACACTGGTGAAGGAATGTGAGCTTTCCGCAGAAGAGATCGTGAAGAAAATTGCCGATGCCGGAATCGTTGGTCTGGGCGGTGCTTGTTTCCCTACACAGGTGAAACTTTGTCCTCCTCCTTCTTTTAAAGCTGAATGTGTGATTATCAATGCCGTAGAGTGTGAACCTTATTTGACTGCCGACCATCAGCTGATGCTGGAACACGCGGAAGAAATCATGGTAGGTGTTTCCATCCTGATGAAAGCGGTGAAAGTGAACAAGGCATTTATCGGAATCGAAAATAATAAGCCCGATGCTATCGAACTGATGACTAAAGTAGCTTCCAGCTATGCAGGCATCGAAGTCGTTCCCTTGAAGGTGAAATATCCGCAAGGAGGTGAAAAGCAGCTGATCGATGCGATCACCAAACGTCAGGTGGCGAGCGGTGCGTTGCCTATCTCTACGGGAGCAGTCGTGCAGAACGTGGGAACGGCGTTTGCCGTTTATGAAGCTGTGCAGAAGAATAAACCGTTGTTTGAACGGGTGATTACCGTGACGGGAAAGTCGGTTGCGAAGCCGTCCAACTTCCTGGCTCGTATCGGTACACCGATGAAACAGTTGATTGACGCTTGCGGTGGTTTGCCCGAAGATACGGGTAAGGTGATCGGCGGTGGTCCGATGATGGGTAAGGCGTTGGTAAATATCGAGGTTCCTACTGCGAAGGGCAGTTCCGGCATCCTGATTATGAACCGGAAGGAAGCCAAACGTGGTGAAGCTCAAACCTGCATCCGTTGCGCGAAGTGCGTGAGTGCCTGTCCGATGGGACTGGAACCGTACTTGCTCGGAGCCTTGTCTGAAAACGGAGATTTTGAAACAATGGAAAAAGAAAGAATCATGGATTGTATCGAGTGCGGTTCCTGCCAGTTCACTTGTCCTGCCAACCGTCCGTTACTTGACTATTGCCGTCTGGGTAAAGGCAAGGTAGGCGCTATGATTCGTGCACGTCAAGCTAAAAAATAACGAATATGGAAAATAAATTAATCGTATCACTATCGCCCCACGTTCATGGCGGAGACAGCGTACAGAAAAATATGTATGGCGTGCTGATTGCACTGATTCCGGCTTTTCTGGTGTCTCTCTATTTCTTCGGACTGGGTGCCCTGATTGTCACGGCTACTTCCGTTGCGGCTTGTTTGTTCTTCGAATGGGCGATCGGAAAATATTTAATGAAGAAACCGACCACCACCATCTGCGACGGCTCTGCCATCATCACAGGTGTGTTGCTGGCATTTAATTTACCGTCTAACCTGCCTATCTGGATTATCATCCTCGGTGCACTGTTTGCTATCGGTGTAGGTAAGATGTCTTTCGGCGGATTAGGCTGCAATCCTTTCAACCCGGCATTGACAGGCCGCGTATTCCTGCTGCTTTCTTTCCCGGTGCAGATGACCAGCTGGCCGGTAGTCGGACAGTTGACCGCTTATACGGATGCTACCACCGGTGCCACTCCGCTGGCCTTGATGAAGCAAGCCATTTACGGTGACACTGCCGCTTTAAGCCAGATTCCGGACGCATTGACCTTGTTGATCGGACAGAATGGCGGATGCTTGGGTGAAGTGAGTGCACTGGCTCTGCTGATCGGACTCGTTTATATGCTCTGGAAGAAAATCATCACCTGGCATATTCCTGTGTCTATCCTGGCTACTGTGTTTGTCTTTGCAGGCATCATGCACCTGGCAGATCCGGAAAAATACGTTTCTCCGGTATTGCAGTTGCTTTCCGGTGGTCTGATGCTGGGTGCTGTCTTTATGGCAACCGACTATGTGACTTCTCCGATGAGTAAGAAAGGGATGCTGATCTATGGTGTATGTATCGGTCTGCTGACGGTAGTTATCCGTCTGTTCGGCGCCTATCCCGAAGGTATGTCGTTCGCCATCCTGATTATGAATGCGTTCACTCCGCTGATTAACACCTATTGTAAACCAAAACGCTTTGGGGAGGTAGCGAAGAAGAAATGAAAAAGTTAGAATCATCTTTAAAGAATATGTTGCTGGTACTTACGGGAGTGACTGCTATTTCCGTTGCGTTGCTGGCTTATGTAAATGAACTGACAAAAGGCCCCATTGCCGAAGCGAACGCGAAGACACTGAACGAGGCCTTGAAAAAGGTTCTTCCCGAATTTACCAATAATCCGGTAGCGGAAAGCGATACGATCTTCAGTGAGAAAGATGGAAAGAAGAATGTTGACTTTATCGTTTATCCGGCTAAGAATGGTGAAGAGCTTGTAGGTACGGCTGTTGAAGCTAAATCAATGGGATTTGGCGGTGAACTGAAAGTGCTGGTAGGCTTTAATGCCGAAGGAAAAATCTATAACTACTCTCTGTTGGCTCACACGGAAACTCCGGGATTAGGCTCTAAAGCCGACAAATGGTTCGGAGCGTATGATCCTGCGAAAGGAGAAAAGGCAGTATCTCACGAAGAGAGTACGAAATCTATTTTGGGTATGAATCCGGGTGAAGCTCCGTTGACCGTCAGTAAAGATGGGGGAGCAGTGGATGCCATCACGGCTTCTACCATTACTTCACGTGCTTTCTTGAATGCCGTGAATGCTGCTTATCAAGCCTATAAGGCCGAAGGCGGGGAAGTGAATGGTGTAACCAGTGCTTCTCAAAAAGCGAAAGGCGCGGACGCAGATGCTGCTGACGCTGCTACGGGAGCTACGATCAAAGTTGAACTAACTGATTCAGTCAGTGCTAAATAAGAAAGGAGACAGATATGAATAACTTTAAAGTAATGATGAACGGGATTATTAAAGAGAATCCTACGTTTGTACTCCTGCTCGGTATGTGTCCTACATTGGGTACTACGTCGTCGGCTATCAATGGTATGGGTATGGGACTGGCTACCATGTTCGTATTGATCTGCTCGAATGTGGTGATCTCTTTAATAAAGAACCTGATTCCGGACATGGTGCGTATCCCATCGTTTATTGTGGTGATTGCGTCTTTCGTGACCTTGCTTCAAATGGTGATGCAGGCTTACGTGCCGGGACTGTATGCTACACTCGGTCTTTTCATTCCGTTGATTGTAGTGAACTGTATTGTACTGGGACGTGCCGAAGCCTTCGCTGCCAAGAATAACGCAGTCGCTTCTATGTTCGACGGTATCGGTATGGGGTTTGGCTTTACCATCGCCCTGACTTTACTGGGTGCTGTCCGCGAGTTTTTGGGAACCGGTAAAATCTTCGATTTGACCATCATGCCGGAAGAATATGGAATGTTGGTGTTTGTATTGGCTCCGGGCGCTTTCATCGCTTTGGGATACCTCATTGCGTTGATTAACAGTTTCAAGAAAGCCTAATTCAATTAAATAAGAAAAGAATATGGAATATATATTGATATTTATTTCGGCAATCTTTGTAAACAACATCGTGTTGTCGCAGTTCCTGGGAATCTGTCCGTTCCTGGGCGTATCCAAGAAGGTGGAAACTGCGATGGGTATGAGCGCTGCGGTTGCTTTCGTGTTGACCATCGCTACCATCGTCACTTTCCTGATTCAGAAGTTTGTACTGGATGTTTTCGGACTGGGATACTTACAGACGATTACATTCATCCTGGTGATTGCCGGATTGGTGCAGATGGTGGAAATCATCCTGAAAAAGGTATCTCCGGCCCTGTATCAGGCGTTGGGTGTGTTCTTGCCGCTGATTACAACGAACTGTTGTATTCTTGGTGTCGCTATCCTGGTGATTCAGAAAGACTATGACCTGCTGACAGGTGTTGTATACGCATTCTCTACGGCTATCGGCTTCGGTCTGGCACTGGTGCTTTTTGCCGGATTGCGCGAACAGATGAGCCTTGTGAAAATTCCGAAAGGAATGCAAGGAACTCCGATTGCTTTGATTACCGCCGGTTTGCTTGCTATGGCATTCATGGGATTCTCCGGCGTGGTGTAAGGATTTACAGTTGATGATTAAATAGGGGATTGGAAGCTCTGCTGTGTGGCGACATACAGGTTGGAGTTTCCAATTCTTTTTTATACCTAAATGCTACCAAATCGTACCTTAATTACTTTTCAGCAAATAAATTTGTGGCAGATTATTGCAATTTCATTTTATTTCCATACATTTGTAACTCAAACAATAATAAGCCGAGAAACTAACCATTTTTTATAAAGTATATGAAAGAAAGAATTTTAGTAACAGGCGGGACAGGATACATTGGGTCTCATACTGTTGTAGAACTACAAAACAGTGGATATGAAGTAATCATCATCGATAATTTATCAAATTCAAGTGCCGACGTTGTTGACAATATAGAGAAAGTTTCCGGTATTCGCCCAGTTTTTGAAAAGCTGGACTGTTTGGACTTTGCCGGTCTGGATGCAGTATTTGCAAAATATAAAGGAATTAAGGCAATCATTCACTTTGCAGCTAGCAAAGCAGTAGGAGAGTCGGTACAAAAACCGTTGCTTTACTACCGTAATAACCTGGTTTCTTTGATTAACCTTCTCGAACTGATGCCAAAACATGGAGTAGAAGGTATTGTGTTCTCTTCTTCTTGTACAGTATACGGTCAGCCGGACGAGCTGCCGGTAACGGAAAAGGCTCCGATCAAGAAAGCGGAATCACCTTATGGAAATACCAAACAGATCAATGAAGAGATTATTCGTGATACGGTAGCTTCAGGTGCTCCGATCAATGCGATCATGTTGCGCTATTTCAACCCGATTGGCGCGCATCCTACAGCATTGCTGGGTGAACTGCCTAACGGGGTTCCTCAAAACCTGATTCCATATCTGACCCAGACAGCCATCGGTATCCGTGAGAAACTTAGCGTGTTTGGTGACGATTATGATACACCGGACGGTTCTTGTATCCGTGACTTTATCAATGTCGTTGACTTGGCTAAAGCACACGTGATTGCTATCCGTCGTATCTTGGAAAAGAAACAAAAAGAAAAAGTAGAAGTATTTAATATTGGTACAGGACGTGGTGTTTCTGTATTGGAATTAATAAATGGCTTTGAAAAAGCCACTGGCGTAAAATTGAATTATCAGATTGTCGGACGTCGTGCAGGCGACATTGAAAAAGTTTGGGCTAACCCGGATTTTGCTAATAAAGAGCTGGGTTGGAAAGCCGTAGAAACTTTAGAAGATACTTTACGTTCTGCATGGAACTGGCAGCTGAAACTCCGTGAAAGAGGGATTCAATAAAAGAGAAACTTGTTTTAAATAACATAAAAGTTTAAACAAATCGTGCATGCGATTTGTTTAATTGATGCTAATCGACCTGAAGCTGTTTATGAGTATGCGAATATACGTAGATAGTACTTATGCCTCCCCGGCATAGACAGGTAAGATTGCATAGTAGTTTTGTCGTGTTTTA
>ERZ791931.261-NODE-261-length-65950-cov-14.527051_pt1 | contig 65950 bp, 44 predicted proteins | sample MGYA00510127_ERZ791931 | MGnify/ENA primary metagenome ERZ791931 (study PRJEB30046, sample SAMN00792067) | human gut metagenome | study: EMG produced TPA metagenomics assembly of the A metagenome-wide association study of gut microbiota in type 2... | reverse complement strand
TCCGCACATGTACGGATGAATGTGGGAGGTGTTCGGATAAAGTTGATAATCAAGGTGCTGCAACCGAAACCCCTCTAGATTGGAGAGGATTATGTTCAGTACTGTTAAGTAGTGTAAGCTCTTGGTTTTCCTCGGCCTCGCTCTTTGTCTGTTGCTGCCGGGAGCCCCCGCTTTTGCGGATACCCCGATGCCTCCTTCCCAGGAGAGCAGCCAGTGTGCCCTCGTTGAGCCCCTCGGGTATACGGACGACGTCGTCGATACCTACTGGAGCTACAGCTGTCCTCGCGGCGTAAGCGGGCACAGCATCTCGATGTTCAACATCTCTTACAAGACGATCTCCTACCGAAATGGCTATCGCCGATCCGCGCATCATAGGGAATCCCGCCTCGCTGCAATGTGCTCCTGTGGTGTTCTTGGCACAACTGATAAATGGCAATTTGTCTATAGCACCTACTAGATGCGAGGAAGGGCCGAGCATTTTGTTCGGCCCCTCTGTTCCGACTGGATGAGGTTAAGGTTGGCGATGAATATGCTCAAAATCTCGAAGGCGATCTTTAGGTCGCTTCTCTCCTCCAGGTCGCTCTGTGTTGTCGTTGTTGCGTTGATGGTTCTTTGTGCTCTGCCCGTCTTCAGGAGCGCGGCTGGCATCGACGGACGGGTCGAATACCTCGAGTCGGGAATAACCCGTGTTGAGCAGGAATTGTCAGCATCCTATGCGGATGCGCTTGTGAATGCGGGGGAGGACGGTGTCTATACCTCTTCATCAAGCATGCCCGCGCTTCTGTACCCTCTTGCCGCGGGACGTCTTATCTTGGCACCGCTCTCTCCCCTACTTCCGTTTCTGCAGATATCGGATGGAGAGTACACCTATTATGACGGATCGAAGGAGTACTTGCTATGGGTCGCAACGGCCGTTGCCGTCTCGTTCCTTGCCGCGCGTCTTAACAAACGTGAAAAGCTCATCATCCAGGCACCGATGGGCGAGCTGGGTAGACTTGTTGCATCGAGCGTATGGGCGAGTGTTTTTGCAATGCTTGCCGTCCTCGCCATCAATCTTCCAGGGATAATCGCCGCGCTTGTGAAGAATGGCCCGGGCTCGCCGTTCTATCCGATAGGCTACATTCAATATGCGACTCCGGTTATCAAACCGGCTTGGCTGGTGTTCGCGCAGACGGCCATCTTGCAATTCTTGGTGGCAGCGTTCATCTCGCTTGTCGTTCACCTTGCCGTGAAGATTGCCAATAACCCTACGCTTGGAATCGTGTTCGTATGTGCCCTGATGGGGGTGACGATGGTTCCCGGGTATTACGGAAGATCCATCGCTTTACGTGAGTTCGCCCTGTTGAATCCCCTTACGTATGCGAACACTGAGTTGACCGTCGGCGCCTATAGCCCGTACCCGACAACGCAGATAGTGAATCTGCCTGGACTTTGCTTCGAGCGTGGCGCGATTGCCCTCGTATGCGCAATCGGGATCGAGGTGCTGGCAATTAGCCTGCTTTGCGTTGCTGGAAAGAGCGGCTGCGCGTGCCCGATATCCCCGATTTGTCTTGAGAGAGGTTCCTTCACTGCATCGAGAACGGCAACTCGTTCGAGCGCTTGTGCCTCCGCCGTTGCATACGTAAGAACGATGGGGAAACTGCTCCTGCGTTCTCCTACCCTCGCCGTATGCGCGATTGCAATGTCGACGACGATGCTGGCCCCGGCTCTGGTCGAGATGTTTCCTGACGCTGATAACGTTTCCGCTGTTCGGTATAGGGATGGGGAGCTCCGTTCAATAGATCGGTATCTAGAGCAGAACGCTGCGAATATGGACGTCGAGGGCAAAGCGGCCCTGGAAGACATGCGGGATGCTCTTTCGGGTTTCGTGTACGCGCCTATGCCTGCGGAGGGGTTTCGAAGCCTTGCGACGTACGAGCGCGCTCGAGGTGAGCTGGGCGCGGCAGATGCGACTCTCCTGCAATCGATCGGAATCGAGCCGGAGACTCCTTCTCGTGCGGAGGCGCGCGCCCTTCTGCTTGAGTCGATCGCGAGCTTGCCGGACCCCAAGGTTTACGAGTTAAGTACGAAGATGCCCCCATTAATCCTCCTTTCGTATCTCCAGGCAGCGCTTCCCTCCTTATTTTTGCTGTTGCCCGTGGTTGTCACATCGCTCGCGTGCACCCACCTGCAGTGTCGTTCCCTTCTGGTTCTCCAGATCCCCGCAACAGCGCATGTGCGTTTTCTGACGGCTGTTGCGCTGGCTCTCCTGCTTGGCTTGGTGCTGCTTTTGGTGTCGATGGTTCCCGCTGTCGTTGTGTCCGTGATTAAGAACGGTGCGGGTGGATCGGAGTATCCCGTCGCTCTCATTCGGGCGGGAGCTTCGACAACGTCCATGGTGGGGGAGGCGGTGTTGTGCAGTATTCCGTTGCTGGTCATGGCATACGGCGTGATTTCCGTCGTCGCTGCGTTGACAGCAGCGATTAGCCGCAACCCCGTTGTCACCGGAATGGTTTGCGCGGTTCTCTTGGTGTTGGGTTCGTTGAGCGCTCATGTTGAAAGCGTGGGCATGGGCGTCGCGCTGCTGGCTCCATTCGCCTCGTTTGATCCCGCTTCCCAGGTGGGGACGATTGGGTTCCTTGGGCGAGGGACGAACGCGATGCCTTTTGGAGAGGTCGTCGGCGCATCGGGCGCTCTGCTGGTGGTCTTGGGCGCCGTATCTCCGTTGATGGTGCGCCTGAGTGTTCCAAAGATCGAAAGGGGATGATCTCGATGATTGACCTTCAAACGCTGACGATCTCTTATGGAAAGAAGGTGCTCGTAGATTCGGTGAACGCTGAGTTTGCCCCGGGTACGGTCTACGGTCTCGTCGCTCCGAACGGGCATGGAAAGACGACGTTGCTGCGTGCGATGGCAGGTTTGCCGGGTCCTCGCGTGGACGGGAGCATCGTTCTGGATGAGGTGCAGGGTACGGGTGCGAGAGAGGTCCGTTCTATGATCTTCTATGCACCTGGTGAGGGGACGCTGCTGTATCCCGGATTGCGTGCGGAAGATCACCTCAAGATGGTTTGCGATATGTGGCCGCATGCTCGCGATATCGAAGAGATAGTGGAACAAACGCAGATAGGCGAGTTCGCGAAGATGAGGATCCGCACTCTGAGCCAGGGTATGAAGCAGCAGCTTACCCTGGCGATTGCGTATGCGACGGGCGCGCGGTACCTTCTATTAGATGAGCCCATGAACGCGCTCGACCCCAGCAGGGTGGACTTGCATTCCGAGATTCTCAGGAAGCTGGCCGATTCTGGTACGTGCATCATCATGTCATCCCACATCTTGGATTCGGTCGATAGGCTGTGCGATGAGATTCTGTTTTTGAAGGATGGGAGGCTCATTAGAAGCATTCCGCAAGATGATGCTGCGCCGAAGTCTCCTGGATCCCATTTCGCAAAGCCTGCCGGACGCGCCGAGGGTGCGCTAAGCACGTATCGGAGACTCTACGAAAAGGGCGGGTAGAAATGTAAGTTAAAAATCTATGTGGCCAATGTGATACCGTTGAACCCGCGTATCGATACCGCTCAGCCATTCGCCTCGCCCCCGTCGCACGTATCTTCATTCGGTCTGTCATCATTAATCTAACGATGCTTTGAGGAATGTAGGTGCTTCTAAATGTACTGTCGACTTCTTCTCAAACTAATCCTAAGAGACAAGGCCGTATGGATTTGTACGCTCGTTCTCGCTGCAGCCTTCTCCGTCCCCATTGCGTTCAATTCACCCATCTACGGGCCCTTCTTTATGAAGCAGGGCATGCAGAGCTTTGTCGACGCATTCAATACGCGCGCGCCCCAGGCCAGCGGCACAGACCTATCTCCAGAGCAGCAAAATGACGCGGAGCTTGCAAGATACGCGAACGCCGCCCTTGCCGCTCAAACCGACGCCGCCTTTCTCGATTCTGCCGAGAGCTACTACGCGCTCATGGGCGAAGGCTTCCAATCCGGGTCCATCGTGGGAGACCGAGAGACCAATGACGCGGAGCTCGCATATTGCCGTGCTCTGAGCAGTTCCGGCATCACGGATATCCCGGCCTCCGCAAACGACCTGCCATTCCTTTCCTTCCTGCCTTACGCCGTTGCCATGGTGCCGTCTTTCCTTCCCTTCATTCCCTTCCTTCTCTCGTCGATACTCGTGCTCGGCGCCACAAGGCCCGGGACCCTGGCGGCGAAGGCGCCCGTGCCCAAATTCCGGCGCCTTATCCAGATCGTGTTTTCGATAATCGCCGCGGGGACCGCGATGCTCCTCGCCGGCCTCGCACCCGGGGGCATTTACGCCTTGGCCCTAAACGGCTTCGGGCAAATTGGGTACCCGATCGCCTTCTTCCATGACGGCGCGCTTACCACCACGACTGCGGGAAACGTCTTCACAGCCCTGCTTATCGCGCTTCTTGCGGGCGGAACCTTGATATCCGTTTGCTCCGTCGTCCTATCGACCGCAACGAGGCGCGTCCTCGCGGGCCCCCTCACCTCCGCGCTGCTTGTCGCGGCCCCGGTATTCCCGTTACTGTCCGATTCGGCACTGGAGCATAACGCCGCGCTCAATCTCCTGCCGCTGGCCGTATTCTCGCCTATCGAGGCAACGGGTTACGTAGGATGCTTCCCGACAGAATTCATTGGCTCCGGTTCAGGCAGCGCATCGATGCTTGCCGTGGCCCTGGCATACGTCGCGGTCTTTTTTGCGGTCGGCGCCGTTGCGACACGTTCGCCCAGACAGCCTGGACCCGCGAAAAAGCACCATGGGCTCGAGCTTCTGGACGCGAGCGTGGGATACGGAAGCACGACGATACTTTCAATCGGGTCGCTTTTCCTGAGCCCGGGAACGGCGGCGGGCCTCGTTGCTCCCAACGGCTCGGGGAAAACCACCCTTCTTGAAGCGCTGTCGGGCCAATTTCCCACCCGTATCCACTCGGGAAGCCTGGCGGCAGACGGAATCAGCCAACGTCGATCAGCCGAATTTGCAGAACTCGTCTACCTGAGCTCTTCAGGCGGCGCGGATCTCTATCCCACGCTATCAGCCCTCGAGCACCTTGCTTTCGTTAGGGAGGCGTGGAAATCGGCCGCCGACATCGACTCGCTCTGCAGCTCCCTCGGAATCTCCCCATATCTCGACAAGCCGACCCGTAAACTCTCGACAGGAATGAAGCAGCAGGTAAAGCTTGCCATGGCGATAGCGACCGATTGCCCGTACCTCATCCTCGATGAACCGCTGAACGGTCTCGATCCGGGAAAACGGAAAACCTCCTGCGACGCGATGCGCAGCGAAGTGGCGCGGGGACGCAGCGTGCTCATTTCAAGCCATCTGCTCGACGACCTGGCAGACCTCACCAACTCGTTCTACTTCATCGAGGCCGGCACGCTCGTGGAAAAGATCAAGTCGTCCTCGCAGACGCTCAAGCAGGAATACCTCGATACATACGAGGAAGGTGAATGACATGAAACTATTTGAACAGCTGAAGTCCAACGCGTCGCGCATGGCTGTCTACGCCATCCTCGTGGCAACGGCTTTATGCGGAATCGCGGCACCCGTCTATGCGCTCAACGGAGAGAAAGGCGATGTCGAACCCGCGTACATGGCTTCGACGGTTAAAGACCGGTACAAAGCCTTCTCTGGAGACACGTTTTACGTAGCAGAGTACGACACGACCTACCGTCAGCTTCGCTACAACAAGGGCTACGACTATCTAGGCGCAGAGGCAATCAGCTATACGTCGGGTTGGTACCGCTCCAACTATGGACACATAACCCAGTTCAAGTGTAACTACCGTGTGTACAACTAAAGCAACCGGCCGGGACGAGGGGTGACGCAAAAGCGTCGCCCCCGTTTTTAACCATGCCAGCTGAACCTAGTTCAGTTTGGCTGATTTCCGATCTCAGCCGAACACATTGAGCGGAAAGGCCGTTCCCGCAGTCAGTCGAACGTCCCCGGGGCCCTTCTCAGGCCCCGGGGACGGCATTTTCCCAGTTGAAGGAACGGTGGAGATGTGTTTCGATGGGTCAGATTCGTGTCGTTCCGAAAAGACCGTGAACCTTTTGTGGGACGCGCGGCGCCGTGGTACCATAGCCGAGTTTGTTGTCTTGGTCGGAAACCAAGACGCCTTATGCGCTGATCGGTAACCAGCGCCTGACCAATAAGGAGTCCTACCATGAAGCAGGGTATCCATCCCCAGTATGTCGAGTGCACGGTGACGTGCTCCTGCGGCAACACCTTCAAGACGCACGCTACCGTGTCCGAGATGAAGGTCGAGCTTTGCAACGAGTGCCACCCGTTCTACACCGGCCAGCAGAAGTTCGTCGACACCGGTGGACGCGTCCAGCGCTTCGCCGACAAGTTCGGTGGCGCCGCTGCCGCCCAGCTCAAGAAGGCTGAGGAGGCCAAGGCTGCCAAGGCCGCCAAGGCTGCTGAGGCCGAGGCCGCTCGCAAGGCCGCCGCTGAGGCTAAGGCTGCCGAGAAGGCTAAGCGTGCTGCTAAGTTCGCCGAGGAGGCTGCCAAGCAGGCCGCCGAGGCTCCCGCAGAGGCTCCCGTCGAGGAGGCCGCTGCCGAGGCCGAGACCACCGAGGCTGCTGAGTAAATAGCTCGCCGCGGAATCGCTCGCATTCATGGCATAAGGGCCGTGCATCCATTTGGGTGCGCGGCCCTTTTCTTTTTATTGGTGCAAGCTAACCTGTCCCCGTGGCACCAAATGGCAGAGTGACGGCGTTTTCCCAGATAAAACCTGCCAAAATAAACCAGTCCCTTTTTGGCAGGTCGGTCGGGTCGTAGTTATTACGTGGCGGTCGAGGTCGACCGTATAGGCCGCGTCCTGTTTGGCTAAAGTACATTTATCTGTGTTTAACTCGCCCGAGGCTGCATGGCGTGGGCGATGGCCAAAAAGGAAAACCACATGGGATTCATGTCAAAGCTGCTGTCCTTTGGATCCGATAAGGACCTTAAGCGCTACTACAAGATCGTCGATCAGATCAACGGTCTTGAGCCCCAGTTTGAGAAGATGACCGAGGAAGAGCTCCGCGCCCAGACCGATAAGTTCCGTGAGCGTTACGCCAACGGCGAGTCGCTCGACGACATGCTCCCCGAGGCTTTTGCCACCGTGCGTGAGGCTTCCAAGCGCATCACGGGCATGCGTCACTTTGACGTGCAGCTCATTGGCGCCATGGCACTGCACGAGGGGCATATCGCCGAGATGAAGACCGGCGAAGGCAAGACCCTGGTCTCCACGCTGGCCGGCTACCTCAACGCTATTGCCGGCAAGGGTGTACACGTCGTTACCGTCAACGATTACCTGGCCAAGCGCGACTCCGAGTGGATGGGCCGCATCTACAAGTACCTGGGAATGACCGTCGGTCTGCTCCAGAACAACATGCCGCTCGAGCTCAAGCGTCCGGCCTACCAGGCAGACGTCACCTACGGCACCAACTCCGAGTTCGGTTTCGATTACCTGCGCGACAACATGGTCACTCGCCCCGAGCAGCGCGTGCAGCGCGGCCACCATTACGCCATCGTCGACGAGGTCGACTCCATCCTGATCGACGAGGCACGTACCCCGCTCATCATCTCGGGTGCCGGCACCAAGTCCGCCAGCACCTACAAGGACTTCGCGCGTGCCGTGCGCGGCCTTGAGCGCGGCGAGGACGTCTCGCACGACATGCTCACCGCCACCGAGGACGTAGAGCCCACGGGCGACTACGTCATGGACGAGGCCAAGCACACTATCGCCGCCACCGAGCGCGGCCTTAAGAAGATTGAGCGCCGCCTGGGTATCGATGACATCTATGCCGATCTCTCCGGTCAGCTGGTCAACCACCTGCAGCAGGCGCTGAAGGCCCAGTACATGTTCCACCGCGACAAGCAGTACGTGGTCACCAACGGCGAGGTCAAGATCGTCGACGAGTTCACCGGCCGCATCATGGAAGGCCGCCGCTACTCCGAGGGCCTGCATCAGGCCATCGAGGCCAAAGAGGGCGTGCTCGTGCGCGAGGAGAACCAGACGCTGGCCACCATCACCTTGCAGAACTACTTCCGTCTGTATGACAAGCTCTCCGGCATGACCGGTACGGCACTCACCGAGGATGCCGAGTTCCGCGAGATCTACAAGCTGCCCGTCGAGGTTATCCCCTCCAACAAGCCCGTTCAGCGTGTCGACCACGAGGACCTGGTGTACCGCACCATCCAGGCCAAGTACAACGCCGTTGCCGACGACGTCGAGCGACGTCACGCCAAGGGCCAGCCGGTCCTGGTGGGCACCGTCTCCATCGAAAGCTCCGAGAAGCTGTCGGCCGCCCTTACCAAGCGCGGTATCGCGCACGAGGTCCTCAACGCTAAGCATCACGAGCGCGAGGCTCATATCGTTGCCCAGGCCGGACGCTACGGCGCCGTGACCATCGCTACTAACATGGCCGGTCGTGGTACCGACATCCTGCTGGGTGGCAATCCCGACGAGCTGGTGCGCGAGCGCCTTGAGTACGAGGGCCTGACCATGGAGGACGTGACGCCCGAGCAGCTCGAGCAGTTTAACGCTGAGGCCAAGGAGACCTGCAAGGCCGAACGCGAGCGCGTGCTTGCCGCCGGCGGCCTGACCGTCATCGGCACCGAGCGCCATGAGTCCCGTCGTATCGACAACCAGCTGCGTGGCCGCTCCGGTCGTCAGGGCGATCCGGGCGAGACTCAGTTCTACCTGTCGCTCGAGGACGACCTCATGCGCCTGTTCGGCGGCGACAAGATGGACCGCGTTTCCAAGATGATGGTTACCGCCGACATGGGCGACGACATGCCCATCCAGCACAAGATCATCTCCAAGGCCGTCGAGAACGCCCAGCACAAGGTCGAGAGCATCAACTTCTCCATGCGCAAGAGCGTTCTTGAGTACGACGACGTCATGAACAAGCAGCGCCAGGTCATCTACGCCGAGCGCAACAAGATTCTGGACGGCAAGGACCTGACCGATCACATCACCGAGGTCATGCACGATACCGTGTACCGCTGTGTTCAGGAGTTCTGCACCAAGGACAGCCACGATGGCGAGCGCGATCTCGAGGGCCTGCGCAAGTGGGTCGTGGAGCTCACCGGGCATATCGACACGCCCAAGTTCCCCGACGAGGACTTCGAGGCCCTGGCTGCCGATGTCCTGGCCTACGTTGAGAAGTGCTACAACATGAAGGCCGAGCGCCTGGGTGAGGACCTCATGCGCGAGCTCAACACCCAGGTCATGCTGCGCGTCATCGATACCCGCTGGATGAACTACCTGCAGGAGATGGACTACCTCAAGACCGGTATCGGACTGCGCGGCTTTGGCCAGCGCGACCCGCTGGTCGAGTACAAGACTGAGGCTTATGGTGCCTTCCAGATGCTCGTTGACACCATGTACGAGGATTACCTGCGCACCGTTCTGCGCATCGAGATCAAGGCCGCCCCGCAGGCCGTGGAGCACAAGGAGGACCCCGCGCTCGAGGGTGCGCGCTTCTCCGGCCCCGCCGACGTCGATGGCGACAACGGCAGCTCGGTGCTGCGCAAGCAGGCACAGGTTCAGGCTCGTACGGCCGTCCAGGGAGGCCCGGCTGCTGTCAACAACGGCGGCAAGGTGACCACCTACCGCAAGTCCGAGAGCGATGACCCTTATGTCAACGTGGGCCGCAACGACCTTTGCCCCTGCGGCAGCGGCAAGAAGTTCAAGTACTGCCACGGCAGGAATCGTTAATGGCCGAGGCTTTAGAGGTAACGCCCGCCGAGCTGGACGCGTTTGCGGACCGGCTCGGCGAGGTCGAGTCGTATCTTCATTTGGACGAGAAGCGCACGCGCGTGACCGAGCTCGAGGCAAAAAGCGTGGCCCCCGGCTTTTGGGATGACGCCGACGCCGCTCGCGCCACCATGGAGGAGATCGCTCGCGCCAAGGAAGATATCGCTGCCGTGGATACCGCGCGCGGCGAGCTATCTGACGCCCGCGCGGCGCTGGAGCTTGCCGAGGAGATGGGCGACGACCCCGATGCCGCCGCATTGCGCGAGGAGGCTGCCGCTACGGCAGAACGCCTGGCCCGCGCTATCGACGAGCTCGAGCTTTCGAGCTGGTTTACCGGTGAGTTCGATCACGGCGACGCGATTGTGACCATCAAGCCCGGACAGGGTGGCCTGGAGGCACAGGACTGGACCTTCATGCTCTTTAAGATGTACATGAAGTACTGCCAGCGTCGCGGCTGGAAGGTCACCATTAACGACTGCCCCGCGGCTGAGGTCATCGGCATCGACCGTGCGACCTTTACCGTCGAGGGCAAGGACGCGTTTGGCATGCTGCGCGCCGAGGCCGGCGTTCACCGCCTGGTACGCATCAGCCCCACCGATGATAAGAAGCGCCGCCAGACCACGTTTGCCGGCGTCGAGGTCATTCCCGTGTTGCCTGACGATATCGACATCGAGATCAGTCCCGACGATATCCGCGTGGACGTGTATCACGCGAGCGGTCCGGGCGGCCAGGGCGTCAACACCACCGACTCTGCCGTACGCGTGACGCATTTTCCCAGCGGCATCGTTGTCACTTGCCAAAACGAGCGCAGCCAGATTCAAAACAAGGCCGCGTGCATGCAGATTCTCAAGGCCCGTCTGTACGAGATCGAGCTCGAGAAGCGCGCCGAGGCCCTGGATGAGATTCGCGGGCCCAAGACCACGATCGGTTTTGGCAACCAGATTCGCAGCTACGTGCTCTACCCGTATCAGATGGTCAAGGACCTGCGCACGGGCGTGGAGACCAGCAACGTCGAGGCCGTTCTCGACGATGGCGATCTGGATCCGTTTGTGATCGGCTACCATCGTTGGGCAACCGGCAACGCCGATGCGGAAGCATCGTCTGCCTAGGCACATGATTGGCTCCGGGTCGATGCAAACACTGCGCAGGGGTGGTATTTGCCCGGTGAATCGGTAGAATCGAATACAGCAAGAAGTTCAAAGCGCACTCGTTTGGGTGCGCTTTTTTGAGGGAGGCAGCATGGCATATCGTCTGGACATCAAGCGCATTCTTTCGATGAACTTCTTTCATGACTTGCCCAAGATTATGTTTGGCTGCGCCCTGGCAGCTATCGCGACAGACTTGTTTTTGATCCCCAACGGCCTTGCCGCCGGCGGCGTCACAGGCCTTGCCACCATTATTCAGGCGGTCGGCGCCTCGCATGGCATATCGCTTCCCGTCGGTATCCAGACCATCGTGATGAATGCCTTGCTGCTGCTGGTTGTTATGCGCGAGGGTGGCATGTTCTACGTGGTGCAGACGGCGACCGGTTTTGTGCTGCTGGGTTTTTTCACCGACCTGTTCGCTCCGTTTGTGGCGCCGCTGGCACATGCCGACCTGATGCTGCCCGCTATGTGGGGCGGCATTATCACGGGCATCGGGTATGGCATGGTGTTGCGCGCCGGTGCCAACACTGGCGGCTCTGACACGATCGGCCAGATCATCTCGCGCAACACATCGCTGCCGGTTGGCTCGACCGTCATGGCGATCGATGTTGCCGTGTGCGCGCTGTCGGCCCCGGTCTTTTCGGTCGAAAACGCGCTGTATGCGGGCCTTTCGATGGTCATTAGCGGCTACGTGATCGATGCCGTGGTCGACGGTGGCAACAGGCGCCGTATGGTGCTCATCATCTCGGACAAGTTTCCCGATATCGCGGCCGACATCATGTATGGCCTGGGCCGCGGCTGCACCAAGTTTAGGGCGACCGGCATGTACTCGGGTGCCGAGAAGCCGGTGATCATGGTCATTGTGAGCCGCCGCGAGCTCAACACCCTCAAAACGATCGTGCGCGAGCGCGATCCTCACGCCATTGTGACGGTCGCCGACGTTACGGAAACCTTCGGTGAGGGATTCAAGGACATTAACGCGTAGGGCCGACTGCGTTCCATCCAAAAGACGTTCACATTGATAAACCGTTTCATCAGCGGTTCTGCCTGCTCAATTGTTCAAATAATGATAAATACTCTGGTAAAGCTTCCAGTTTCCAGCATAATGAATGACGTACGTGCATCGCGGCTGTGTTGGGACTACCTTTCCGTGCCGTGCGCATCTTGTCTTAAGAGGATGAAAGGAAGGCACAATGAGCGACGAAGAGCTCAAAAAGGTTGCCAACGAGGTAAGGAAGGGCATCGTCACCGGCGTGCACGCTGCCAAGTCCGGCCATCCGGGCGGTTCGCTCGGCGCTGCCGACATCATGACCTATCTGTACTTTGAGGAAATGAACGTCGACCCGGCCGACCCCCGCAAGGCCGACCGCGATCGCTTCGTGCTTTCCAAGGGTCATTGCGCGCCTGGTCTGTACGCTGTGCTCGCCGAGCGCGGATTCTTCCCCAAGGAGGATCTCGAGACGCTGCGCCACATCGGCAGCCACCTGCAGGGTCACCCCAACATGAACGACACCCCGGGCGTCGATATGTCCACCGGTTCGCTCGGCCAGGGCATCTCCGCCGCCGTGGGCATGGCCGTTGCCGCCAAGCACTGGGGCGACGACTATCGCACCTACGCCCTGCTGGGCGACGGCGAGAGCGAGGAGGGCCAGGTTTGGGAGGCCGCCATGTTTGCCGGCAACCAGCAGCTTGACAACCTCTGCGTGATCGTCGACCACAACGGCCTGCAGATCGACGGCCCCGTCGAGGAGGTCAACGACCCCATGCCGCTCGCCGACAAGTTCCGCGCCTTCAAGTTCCACGTGGTGGAGCTCGCCGACGGCAACGATTTCGATCAGATCCGCGCCGCCTTTGCCGAGGCCCGCGCCACCAAGGGTCAGCCGACCGCCATCATCGCCGAGACCACCAAGGGCAAGGGCGTTTCCTTTATGGAGAACCAGGTGGGTTGGCACGGCAAGGCCCCCAACGATGAACAGTTTGAGCAGGCCATGGCAGAGCTCACGGCCGCCGGAGAGGAGCTCTAGGATGGCAGACGTCAAGAAAATCGCCACGCGCGTAAGCTACGGTGAGGCCCTCGTCGAGCTCGCCAACGAGCACGATGACTTTGTGGTCCTCGACGCCGACCTGGCCGCCGCCACGCAGACCGGCAAGTTTAAGGCAGCCTGCCCCGACCGCTTCTTCGATGTGGGCATTGCCGAGAGCAATCTGATGGGTGTTGCCGCCGGTATCGCGACCACCGGCCGCGTTGCTTTTGCGAGCACCTTTGCCATGTTTGCCGCTGGCCGCGCCTTTGAGCAGGTCCGCAACTCCATCGGCTATCCGCACCTTAACGTTAAGATCGGTGCCACGCACGCCGGTATCTCGGTGGGCGAGGACGGCGCCACGCACCAGTGCTGCGAGGATATCGCCCTCATGCGCGTCATCCCCGGCATGACCGTTATCGTTCCCGCCGACGACGTGGAGGCTCGTGCCGTGACGTGCGCCGCCTACGAGTGCGACGGCCCCGTGTACATGCGCTTTGCCCGTCTGGCCTCGCCGGTCATCAACGACCCCGAGACCTACAAGTTCGAGGTAGGCAAGGGCATCGTCATGCGCGAGGGCACCGACGTCACCATCATCGCCTGCGGCCTAATGGTCGGCGAGGCCCTCGAGGCCGCCGAGCAGCTCGCTGCCGAGGGCATCGATGCCGAGGTCATCAACATGCACACCATCAAGCCCATCGACGCCGACCTGATCGTCAAGAGCGCCACCAAGACCGGTCACGTCGTGACCGTCGAGGAGCACTCCGTGATCGGTGGCCTGGGCAGCGCCGTTGCCGACGTTCTGTGTGAGCAGTGCCCGACGCCGCTCAAGAAGATTGGCGTCAACGACACCTTCGGCGAGTCCGGCCCGGGTGCCGAGCTCCTGCACAAGTACGGCCTGGACGCCGCCAACATCGTGGCGACCACCAAGGAGTTCTTGGCATAGAGCAACCACCGCTCAAATCGGCCACAAGCCAATAGCAAATAGACGTAGACAGGGACGCCCTCAAAAAGAGGACGCCCCTGTTTTTATATTTCAGCAAAATCAGTGCCGCATCAAGCAAGGCCTTCTTCGGGAAAAGGGCCCAGTACGGCAACGTGCAATTCAGCCCTCCCAACTATGTATGTGCAGCACCCCAAGATCACGCGGCGACCCCATAGTAGCCGCAGGCCGCGCACAGGGTTACCTCCCAAATCTTTCCGCAGGACGGAGGCGCCCCCGCAGCGCGAAGCGCGCAGCGGGGGCGCCGACATGTCCGAGGACGATTTGGGAGGTAACCCTGTGCGCGGCCGGTGGGACCAAACCCCGCCATGCTTCTTATGTGCAGCAAAGCTAATGCTGCTAAAATACAAAGCGCTCATGTAGTTTAAACGCACGACGATAAGGAGCACCAGTGGGTAACCACTTCCGTACCTCCGGTGCGGGCGATGATGCCCCCAAGACGCAGACAGGCGTCCAGGGCAGTCGTTTCGCCACTCCGGATTCAGAGGGCCAGCCTGTTGCTCAGGCTCCCGCTCAGCCGGCAGATCAGGCACAGCCGGCATCCGATCCCTTTGCCTACAATCCCACCAGCGATGTCGCGCTTTCCGGCACGGCGGGTTTTGAGCCCGTTCAGGCTGTGACCGCTCGCGTGGAGCAGCCTCAGGCTGGCGCCGCCGCGCCGCAGCCTAGCATGGCCGGCATTCCCGACCCCATGGCTCCTGCGACACCGGCTCCTCAGCCTGCGCAGTCCGGCCTCTTTGCCGCTATTCCCGATCCCACGCAGCCTGCTGCCCCGGTGGTCGAGAGCGATCAGGCAGCCGAGGTCGCAAGCCTCGATAACGCGCTCAACAACCCCGATTTTACGTCGGTGTTTGCGCCCATCGATCCGCAGGCCAGCCGCAAGAAGATGGCCAAGCAGGCCGGTGTCGAGCCCGTCATCCTTATGGAGCATGTCACCAAGATCTATCCGGCACAGCCCAACAAGCCTGCACTCGACGACATTAACATCGAGATCTATCCGGGCGAGTTCGTCTTTTTGGTCGGTCACTCCGGCTCGGGCAAGACCACGCTGCTGTCGACGCTCAACCGCGACGTCAAGCCCACAAGCGGTCGTATTTTGGTCGCCGGCCAGGACCTCATGAAGATCAAGAACCGCAAGGTCCCATTCCTGCGTCGTCAGATTGGTGCCGTGTTCCAGGACTTTAAGCTTCTGCCGCAAAAGACCGCCTACGAAAACGTGGCGTTTGCCCTGCAGTGCATCGGCAAGCCCAAGGGCGTCATTCGCAGCCAGGTGCCGGAGGTGCTGCGTCTGGTCGGTCTGGCCGATCAGATGGATTCGCTGCCCGACCAGCTTTCCGGTGGCGAGCAGCAGCGCGTCGCCGTCGCCCGCGCTATGGTCAACCGTCCGCCGCTGCTGATCTGCGACGAGCCCACGGGCAACCTCGACCCGGCGATCTCGCTGGGCATCATGAAGCTGCTCGAGCGTATTAACCGCACCGGCACCACCGTGATCGTCGCCACGCACGACCGCGAGATGGTCGATAGCATGCACCGTCGCGTGATCGCCCTCGAGGGCGGCCACGTTATCCGCGACCAGGAGAGGGGAGGTTACGGCAACTATGGCACCAACTAACGTGGGCTACTCCTTCAAAGAGGCAATCAGTCACTTCTTCCGTAACTGGACTACCTCGCTCGGCGCCGTCATCACGATCTTCCTTTCGCTGTTTATCATCGGCCTGTTCATCATGGGCTCCGCGATGCTGAACTCCGTGATCGGCACCGTCGAGGATCAGGTTGTCATCAACGCGTTCATTAGCGATGACGCCGATCAGGCCGATGTTCAGGCTTTTGAGGCCGAGCTTAAGACGTGGAATAACGTCAAGTCCGTGACCTATAAGGACAAGGACGACGCGCTGGCCGAGTATACGAGCAAGATGTCGGGCAACGCCGACGCCACCATGAGCGCGCTCGATGGCCAGAACCCGCTGCCGGCTTCGTTTGCAATTGAGATGGACGATCCGTCCAAGGTCGAGAGCACGGCCCAGAAGCTCAAGAAGAACGCCGACTTCCAGAAGATCGCGGATGACGGCGACGTCAACGCGAGCGTGCTGTACGGCCAAGAGGAAGTGAGCCGCCTGTTCCAGGTGACCAACTACATCCGCATCGCCGCCGTGGTGCTCGTTGGCCTTTTGACCTTTATCGCATTCATCTTCATCAACAATACGATTCGCCTGTCCATCACGGCGCGTCGTCGTGAGATTGCGATTATGCGTCTGGTCGGCGCCAGCAACGGCTTCATTCGCGGCCCGTTTATCACCGAGGGAGTACTGCAGGCCATTTTGGGCTCGCTGCTTTCCATCGGCGTTCTGGAGCTGCTGCGCAATCTGATGATTCCGCGTTTGCAGGAGAGCATCGGCTGGATGTCGTTTGCCCTGCCGATGCAGTACTACCTGGTGACCTATGCTGCGCTGATTCTGGTCGGTGTGATTATCGGTCTCTTTGGTTCTGCCATAGCCATGCGCCGCTACCTGCGCGTGTAGGCATGCCTGGAATTCATCCCTTCCAACGGGTCGTCTCTTATGGGGCGGCCCGTTTTTTGATCTCTAGGGGACGGCAGGAAAGCGAATCATTTGGGTAGACTCTTTGGAGTTCGTCATCGATAGCAAGGAGGCGCCATGGGGCGCAATAACAAGCATAAGCGCGGTGCTCGCAATAAGCGTGGGCCGGTGCGCAGCGAACGCCGTCCGAGCCTGACCGGGCGCGTGCAGCTCCATGAGCATGGCGCCTATGTCATAACCGAGAGCGGCGACTACAAGGTTATGGGCCGCGGTAAGCGCGAGATCATGGATGGCGATACCGTTGCCGTGAGCATTAAGAATAGCCCGCACGGTGAGCGGCGCGCCGTGATCGAAGGCGTGGTTGAGCGCGCAGCCATAAGCGTGGTGGGTACGTACCAGACCGCTGGTCCGCTCGGTGTGATCGAGCCGCTCGATTCGCGCCTGAAGGCCGACTTCTTCATTCTGCCCGAGGATACCTCGGCGGATCGTCTGAGCGTCCACCCGGGTGATGCCGTTGTCGCGCGCATTTTGACCTACCCGACGCGCCTGGAATCGGGCACCGTGACGATCGAACGCCGCATTGGCGGAGATGACGCGCCCGATTTGGGCGTTCAATACGTGATGGCGCGTTACGGCTATACCGATAGCTATCCCGAGGCCGCGCTGGACGAGGCCGAGGGGCTTTCGCTCGATGTGTCCGCGGCGCTTAAGGACCCGCTCCGCCGCGATCTGCGCGACCGCTTTGTCATCACGATCGACCCGGTCGACGCGCGCGACTTTGACGATGCCATTTCGCTTGAGCGCACGCCCGAGGGTGGCTATAAGCTGGGTGTGCATATCGCTGACGTTTCTCACTATGTGGCTTGGGGCGGGCATATCGATCTTGAGGCTCGCCATCGTACGACATCGGTGTATCTGGCCGATCGCGTGCTTCCCATGCTGCCCGAACGCCTGTCCTGTGACCTATGCTCGCTTCGCCCTGACGAGGACCGTCTTGCGTTTACCGTTGACATTGAGCTCGATGCGCAGGGTCGCGTGCGGCATTACGATCCGTACCCCAGCGTGATTCGCTCGCGTGTGCGTATGGACTATGACGGCGCCGAGGCGCTGCTGGTGCGTGCCGACGCTGTTGAGTATTCGGTGCTGGAAGGCGCCGCTGAGGATGTTGCGGCTGCTGAGGCCTCGCGCGAGGAGGCGCTTGAGCGCGGTCTTGCGTGCGAGGAAACTGCTCGCGGCTATAACGTCGACCTCGGCGATTTCCTTGTCGCCGCCAACGAACTCGCCGAACTTCGCCGTCGTATTCGTCGTGCCCGCGGCTCAGTCGATTTTGACACGGCCGAGATTCGCGCTCTATTGGATGAGGACGGAGTGCCCGTGCAGATTGTGGCGCGCGAGCGTTCGTGTGCCACGTCGCTTATCGAGGAAGCCATGCTACTCGCCAACGAGTGCGTTGCAGAGTGGCTGGCAGACCGTGATATCGAGGCCTGCTATCGCGTGCATGAGGATCCGAGCCCCGATAGCCTGCACGGTGCCGCCGTTGCGCTGGCGCAGCTAGGCATCATCGACGATCGCCGTGCTGCCGGTATCGCCCTGGGGAGTCCCGATGAGCTACAGGCTGCAGTTGATGCTGCCGCCGGTACGGCCAACGCACCGCTCGTCAACACGCTGCTTCTGCGCAGCATGCAGCGCGCACTGTACAAGCCGCGCAACGAGGGCCACTTTGCGCTCGCCGCGCCGTGCTACTGTCACTTTACGAGTCCCATCCGTCGCTACCCCGATCTGGTGGTGCACCGCGTGCTCAAACTGCAGTTGGCCTATGAGCAGCTCGGCGGCAAGGACGCCCTGGTCCGTACGCCGCGGCTGATCGGCAAGGGGCGCGAGTCGCTGCCGCGCATTCTGCCGCAGATCTGCCGCGCATGCAGCGATGCCGAGCGCGCGGCAGATGCCGCTAGCCATGCGACGCAAAAGATCAAGATTGCCCAGTACTATGAGGACCGTCTGGGCGAGCGCTATGCCGGAACCGTCTCGTGGGTTAGCAGCATGGGCCTCTTTGTGCGCTTGGACCTGACGCAGGTCGAAGGCTTGGTTTCGATCAAGAGCCTGGGCAACGAGTGGTTCGAGTTCGACGAGGATGCGCTTACGCTGACGGGCGCCGACACGGGGACTCGCTATGAACTGGGCCAGCGCGTGATTATCGAGGTCTCGCGCGTCAATACCACGCGTGGGCACTTGGACTTTAAGCTTATCCATTAGCCAAATCTCGACTCATGGCGGGAGAGCGAAGGGCGGTCTTTCGGGACCGCCCTTCGCATTTGAATCGTGGCTACCTTGCCGTCTGCTCGGCCGCCCGCTTACCTGCTATTTGAGAGGTAAAACCTACCAAAATAAACCTGTCCCTTTTTGGCAGGTTTACAAGAAAGCGGGGATGAGATGGCGACGGTGTACGGTTATGCGCGGGTGAGTTCGCGCGATCAGAATCTGAATCGGCAGCTGGATGCGCTGGGCGCCTATGGCGTGGGCTCAGCGAATATTTATGCCGACCATGCGAGCGGCAAGGACTTCGATCGACCGCATTATCGCGAACTGCTGCACGTCCTGGGAGACGGGGACGTGCTGGTGGTGCTTTCTATCGACCGACTTGGCCGTAATTACTCCGAGATTCTTGAGGAATGGCGACGCATTACCAAGGAGCTCGGGGTTGCCATTGTGGTGTTGGACATGCCATTGCTTGACACGCGCGTCAGGGCCAGCGGCGCGCCGGATGTGACCAACACCCTGATTGCCGATATTGTGCTGCAACTGCTGAGCTACGTGGCGCAGGTGGAGCGCGAGAATATCCATCGGCGCCAGGCGGAGGGAATTGCAGCGGCGCGGGCGCGAGGGGTCCGTTTCGGTCGACCTCGCAAGCCGTGCCCTCCTCAGTTTGAGCTGGTGCGCGATAGCTATGAGGCGGGCGATATTACCCGCAGCCAGGCGGCAAAGTGCCTGGGCGTGTGCGTGGGGACGTTCGATCGCTGGATGCGCGAGGCGGGGTAGGGGTTTGCGTCGCTTTGTCGCTTCCTGTTGCGATTCAAATTTTGATACGGTGACGATGCCATTTGGGGCTACACTCGCTGATATTCAAAAAAGGAGGTTGGCCCTTGGCACGCGTAAAACAAATAATCGGATGGACCGCGATCGCTCTGTTCACTGCAACGCTGGCGGGCATCTGGGTGCTGACGGAGCAAAACGCGGCGCAGACGTCGTTGCTGAGCGAGTCCACCGCGCGTGTGGTGGAGGGTCAAGCTACGGGCGTACAGGCTGCCGACGTCGCGGGTGAAGCTCAGACCGAGAACGGGATGACCGGGGGCACCGATTCGGCTGCTTCGAATGTCCGGTCTGGCCGACTTGCTTCCATTCGCATGTGGGTGGGCACGAACGTCCGTCGCGTTGCCCATACCGTAGAGTTTTTCTTCGTCGGATTGTTCGCCTCGGTGGTCGTGGTTTGCTTTTCCAGGCGTCCGTGGAGCGTATGCTCCCGTTGCGTGCCCGTGTTGCTCTTTTGTGCCGTCTGCTCCGTTGGCGATCAGGTGCATAAGATCTTTGTTCCCGGCAGGCATTTCGACGTTATCGATTTAGGATTCGATGCTGCGGGCTATGTCACCGCCATGCTGTTGGTATTGCTGGCAGCGGCGTTGGTGCGCCATGCGACTCGGCCGATCGGCGCCCATGCGAGGCGCTAGCCGGTAACAAACCCGTTTCTGATAATGCGACCTTGTTGAATTATTTTGTGTCGCGCGTATTTCCGAGCGGTCGGATTTGAGGGGCGAGCGGTAGAACGCTCGCCCTTTGTGCGCCACGATGCGGCACAATATACCGCAAAAGCTGTTTGTATCCGGTACGAATCGTTCGTTGGTCTTTAATTCTTCTCAACGGAGGTGTTTGAGATGGCAAACGGATTGCTTTTGCGGCTTCGCGAGCGTGAGCTCAGTGCGAGCCCGGCGGAACGCAATGTCATCGCATATGTAAGCGCTCATCCGCACGAGGTAGTCGGGCTGTCCGTCCGCGGTCTTGCCGATGTCACGTTCTCCTCGCCCTCGAGCATTTTGCGCTTTTGCAAGCGCTTGGGTTTTGCGGGCTACAAGGAGTTCCAGCGCGAACTGATTGCCGAGCTGGCGCTCTTGGGTGACAAGAAAGACGTTGCCCTCGAGGACATCTCCATGGATGACAGCGTCGAACATATCGTGGGGAAGGTGATGAAAAGCAACGTGCGCACGATCGAAGCGACGGCGCGAACGCTCGATTACACCGTCTTGGAGCGATGTGCGGCCTATCTTAAGCGGGCACGTGCGGTCAATCTGTTCGGTATCGGTGCCTCTCGTTTGGTCGCGCACGATCTGGCGCAAAAGCTCATGCGTGTCGACAAAGAGTGCCATCTGTACGACGACTGGCATGATCAGCTCTTGTGTGCCAAGAACATGCATGAGGGCGATATGGCAATCGCCTTTAGCTACTCGGGCTTGACGCAAGAGGTGCTGGACTGCACCGCCGAGGCCCAACGTCACAACTGTCCCGTTGTGGCCGTGACCAAAGTAGATGGATCATCCAAGCTTGCCACCATGGCCGATGCCGTGCTCGGCGTCGCTGCGAGTGAGCCCTTGGTCCGCAGCGGTGCCATGGCTTCGCGTATGGCCCAGCTTATGGTTGTCGATGCCCTGTACGCTGCTTACGTTGCCAGCGACTACGAACGGGCGACGCATGTCATTAAGCAAAACTACATCGAGAAACAGGAAAGATGAGGTGAATGAAATGCTCGATTTAACAAAATTCACGACCGAAAAGCGTAATCAAAGGTCTATGGACCTCGATACGATGACATCGCTGCAAATCGTTACGACGATGAACGATGAGGATCTTCGTGCCGTCCAGTCGGTCACAAAAGTGCTGCCCCAGGTTGCCACAGCAATCGACTGGGCTGCTGAGGCACTCGAGCGCGGCGGGCGCGTCTTTTACATGGGCGCAGGCACCAGCGGTCGTCTGGGCGTACTCGACGCTTCGGAGTGTCCGCCCACGTTTGGCGTGTCACCCGATCTGATTGTCGGGCTCATTGCCGGAGGCGAGACGGCGTTTATCAAGGCTGTCGAAGGTGCCGAAGACAGTGAGGAGCTCGGCGCGAGCGACCTGCGGGGGCGTGGACTCTCGGACAAGGATCTTGTCGTTGGCCTGGCGGCAAGCGGTCGTACTCCCTATGTGGTGGGCGGCCTTGTATACGCCAAGGCAACTGGGTGCAAGACGATCGCAATTGCCTGCAACCAAGGGTCGAAGATCGGGGAGAGCGCAGATCTTGCCATTGAACCCGTGCCCGGTCCCGAGGTACTGACCGGCTCAACGAGGCTCAAGGCGGGAACGGTTCAAAAGCTCATTCTCAACATGATTTCGACCGGTGCCATGGTCAAGATCGGCAAGGTATACCAAAACCTGATGGTCGATGTGCAGCAGACGAACGAGAAGTTGGTGGTGCGCGGCCAGAACATCGTGATGGAGGCGACCGGCTGCACGCGCGAGCGCGCTATTCAGGCGCTTGCAGATGCCGGCGGCCACGTAAAAACCGCTATTGTCTCGGTACTGCTGGACTGCGATGCCGAGCAGGCTGCGGTAGCTCTTGAGCGAGCGCGAGGCCATGTCCGTGCTGCGGTGAGTGGCCATGAGAAGAGCGATGCCGATGCCCAATAGGTGTGCGGCGTGAGCTGATATGACATCCAGACGAGATACCCAATACAAGGAGGAGTTATGACGAACAAAGAGCTGGCTCAAAAGCTGCTGGACCTTTTGGGCGGTAAAGACAACGTGCTCGCAAACGCGGCGTGCATGACGCGCCTGCGCGTGACCGTCAAAGACGCGGGCAACGTCGACACGGAGGGTATTAAGGCACTCGACGGCGTGATGGGCCTGGTCGAGGACGACACGATGCAGATCGTGCTGGGGCCGGGCAAGGTGAATAAGGTGCTCGAGGAGTTCTCCAAGCTCACTGGCCTTGCGAAAGGCGTTGCCGACGAGAGCGTGGTTGACGCTGCGGCCACAAACAAGGCCGCGCAGAAGGCCAAGTACGAGTCCAAGCCGGTTCAGGCCTTCCTCAAGAAGATTTCCAATGTCTTCGTCGCCCTGCTTCCCGGCATCATTGCGGCTGGCCTCATCAACGGTATCTGCAACGTCATTAACGTCTCGACGGCAGGTGCGCTTGCAGGCGAGTGGTGGTACCAGGGCATTCGTTCCATGGGCTGGGCCCTGTTTGCCTATCTGCCCATCTTGGTGGGCTATAACGCGGCACGTGAGTTTGGTGGCTCCGCTGCGCTGGGCGGCATCGCCGGCATGATGTGTATCGCCAACAGTACCATGCCCCTGCTTGCGCCTGGCGCGGCCGATCCTGCCACTGCCATTCTGCTGCCGCTCACCAATGCGCAGTACAACCCCGCAGCGGGCGGCATGATCGCGGCTCTTATCGCTGGCGCATTTTTTGCCTGGATGGAGCGTCAGATTCGCAAGGTTATGCCCAACGCACTCGACACGTTCTTGTCCCCGCTGCTGGTGCTCATCATCGGCGCCTTTGCTCTGATGCTCGTCATCCAGCCGGTTGGCGCATGGCTGACGACTGCCATCTTTAGCGTTTTGACCTTTATCTTCGAGAAGCTGGGCGTCCTGGGCGGCTATATCCTGTCGGCAGGCTTCTTGCCGCTGGTTTCCGTCGGCCTGCATCAGGCGCTCACGCCGATCCACGCTATGCTCAACGATCCCGACGGCGCTACCAAGGGCATCAATTACCTGCTCCCCATCCTTATGATGGCTGGCGGCGGTCAGGTCGGTGCCGGTCTGGCGCTGTACTTTAAGACCAAGAACGCCAAGCTCAAGAAGTACGTCGCAGAGTCCATTCCCGTTGGAATCCTCGGCGTGGGCGAGCCTCTGATGTATGCCGTTACGCTGCCGCTCGTTCGTCCGTTTGTGACGGCCTGCCTGGGTGCCGGATTTGGCGGCGCGCTCGCGGCGCTGCTTCACATCGGCACGGTTTCTCAGGGCGTTTCCGGTCTGTTTGGCCTGCTGATCGTCGTTCCTGGCCAGCAGCTCGTCTACGTTGCCGCTATGCTGCTTGCCTATGCCGCCGGCTTTGTCCTGACGTGGTTCTTTGGCGTCGACGAGCAGAAGATCAACGAGTTCTTTGGCGAATAGTTTGATATCGCGAGCCGTGTTGCTCAGGGCTCGCGGCGCGCGGCAGATTTCTTGATGCTATGGTTGTGCCGGCGGGGCTAACTGCTCCGCCGGCCTTTTTTAAAGGAGTGTTGAAGCGTGAAAACGGGTATTTCGATTTATCTTTCCAGCCCTCTGCAGGATATTGAGCGGACAATTGAGCGTGGTGCCGCGGCGGGTGCGCGCTACGCGTTCACCTCACTGCATATTCCCGAGGATGGGGGAGCGGCGTATGCCGATAAGGTCCGTCATGTGCTGTCGCTGCTCTCCGCCCGCGGCATTGCGCTCATTGCCGATGTGGGGCCTCGCACGTGCGAGTTGCTCGGGCTTGAGCGCATCGAGGACCTGCGCGATCTGGGGTTGGAATACCTTCGTTTGGACTATGGCTTTAGCGCCCAACGGGTCGCGGAGCTGTCCGGTGTATTTCGCATAGTGGTCAATGCATCGACGGTGAGTTCTGATGAAATCGCATCGTGGCGTGAGGCCGGTGCCGATGTGACTCGTTTTGCCGCCTGCCACAATTTTTACCCCAAGCCTTATACCGGTTTAGCTCTGGAGGACATTGCTCGGGTGAATCTTCGTCTTGCGGCGCTTGGATTCGAAATCATGGCTTTTGTGCCGGGTGATGCCAACGTTCGCGGGCCGGTATTCGAGGGACTGCCGACGGTCGAGGCGCAGCGCGGTCGCGCGTCAAAGGTTGCCCTCAACATGCTTGAGCTTGCACATGGCGCCGATTGCGACATTGTGTTGGTCGGCGACCCCGATCTTTCCGATGCGGGCTGGACGCAGTTTGCTCATGTTTCCGCCGGATACGTGGACCTGCAATGCGAGCTTGAGCCCGGTTATGCCTATGTACGTGGGCAGATTCATCACGACCGACCCGATTCGAGCACCCTCATCTTTAGGTCTCAGGAGTCGCGTACGACGCTTAAGCCGGATTCCGTGCCGATGGATGCCGGTGCCGGCCTGCCGCGAAAGGCGGGGTCGATCGCTGTGAGTAATAGCGGCTATGGGCGCTACGAAGGCGAGCTTGAGATTGCACGGGTCGATCTTCCCGGTGACGAGCGCATGAACGTTGCGGGCCATGTCACGCCCGAGGCAATGGAGCTGCTGCCGTTCATCAAACGCGGATTCGGGGTACGGTTCGTTTAGCGTGTGACCCGTGGGCTACAATTGGCCCATCATACGAAGGCGCCTCGTGTGGCGTGTGCCTGCGTTGGCCGATCTATATTCGGAGGATTCCCATGACCGTACTGTTTGTTGAATATCCCAAGTGCTCGACCTGTAAGAAGGCCAAGGCATGGCTGGACGAACACGGGGTAGAGTATATCGACCGCGATATCGTTTTGGACAATCCCACGGCTGATGAGCTTGCGACCTGGATTGCTCGTTCGGGACTGCCGGTGCGGCGCTTCTTTAATTCGTCGGGCATGAAATATCGAGAGCTGGGCCTGAAGGCGCGTCTAGATGCGGGCATGACGGATCGGGAGTGCTACGAGCTGCTGGCGACCGACGGCATGCTGGTCAAGCGTCCGCTGTTGGTGGGCGACGACTTTGCGATTCCCGGCTTTAGGGAAGCAGCTTGGACCGAGGCGCTGCTGTAGCGGCTGCGGAAAGCGCGACCCGTTTTGAGCTTCGATTACGGGATACGGTTTCCGGTTGAGGGCTCGATGGGAAAGTGGGGACCAGTTTGAGCTTGAAATCTGGGACGCACTTTCCGCCGGCAGGCTTGCCCCAGTCAGTCCTCCAGCTGTGCCCATTCGTGCGGATCGTAGACCTTTACGTGCTTGTTGGGCTTGCCGCTCCAGTACTCCTCGTCCATAAAGGGCAGATATGCCTGAACGCCGGGGCAGATAAAGGGAATCCGCTGCTGTTGCAGTCGCTCGCGCTGTCGCTGCTCCAGGTGCGCCTCGGATATGACAGTCGGCATACCGGACAGCTCGACGAGGCTTGCCTGGATTCGCTTAAGGTCGGGGAGTCCCGCGTGCCATGACATCCGCATGATCAAAAAGGATGCACGGCGGTAGTTTGCCTGCATCACCGTGATGGCGGGGCGCAGAGTGGGATGGATTTTGTCCCGTTCGGGCCAAAGGTCAGCAGTGATCTCGAGGCCCAGGGTCTCCCATAGGTAATCAAGCTCTTCGTCCATGGCGCCTCGATATCCGTGTAATGATGACGGTTTGATTGTGCCATCAGCCGTGAGTGCTGCATTGTTGTAATCTACCAGCGGTAGATGTGGGATGTTTTACGGGCTTTGGCGCCGTACGTGTCGCTGGTGCTTCACAGGTCCTTCACGTGTCGGCCGTATTTGGCTGAATTTTAAAAAAGTCAAAATTGGGGCTTGCGTCACGGCGGTACTTCCCGTATATTTCTTTCTTGCGCAAAGGCACAGCCGAGCGCAGCGATGCAGTCATTGGGATGTCGTCTAATGGCAGGACAGCGGATTCTGGTTCCGTCAATGGGGGTTCGACTCCCTCCATCCCAGCCATTGCATTTGCTACATATGGCCCGTTCGTCTAGCGGTTTAGGACGCCGCCCTCTCAAGGCGGAGATCACCAGTTCGAATCTGGTACGGGCTACCAAAATTGAACGCCCGGGCCTCGTAAGAGACCCGGGTTTTGTGTATTGACTGATATTTAAGGCGCGCGTTGAGTCTGCCGCCCGGACCGAGGAGTTGTCATGGACCTGCCTATCAGCTTGGAAGACATCACGTATGCCGAGAACTATCTGGCGCAGGGAGACCTGGCTACGGCGACGCCGCTGCTGGAGCGTCTGGTGGAGCTCGCCGAGGAGTATATCGACGCTGAGTGCAAGACGGAGGAGAAGCGCCAGTACTTTAGCTTCGACAGCAAGTTTGAGCGCCTGGCCTATCGCCGCGTGGAGAAGGATCCGCGCGAGCTGGTGCAGGTCGAGGTTCCCTTTGACCGCCTGTACTCCGACATGGCGTTTGCCTACATCCGCCAGCAGGATTATGTGAGTGCTCGGAATGCTCTGATGCAGGCCGTGCGTTGGGATCCCATGAACTGCAACTATCGCCTGGACCTGGCCGAGCTGTTCCGTGCACTCGAGGACAAACAGGAGTGGGCATCGCTCTCGTTCTCGGTGCTGGAGCGCGCGAGCGACGGTAAGTGCGCCGCACGCGCCTACACCAACTTGGGTCAGTACTTCTTGGAGCCCGAGACCGAGAACATTTCGGCTGCCGTGGGCTGCGCGCGTCTGGCGCTGCGCCTGGCGCCCAATGATGCGCATACGACGCGCCTGCTCAACAAGATCCACACCGCCTATCCGGATGCCGCGGACGAGAGTGACGACCATGTGATGGGTGAGCTCGCCCTGCAGGGCGTGCCGACCTCTCCTTCGGCCGAGATTGCCATCTGCCTGATTATGTGCGCGACCGATGCTGCAAGTGACGGCGACAAGCAGGAGGCGACGCGCCTGACGGTACATGCTCGCGACTTGGTGGGCGAGGAGGCCTGCGCGGCGATTATCAAACTGGTGCGCGAGAGCGACGCCGAGCTCAACGCCGAGCGCAAGGCTAAGCGCGAAGCTACGGGCAAGGGTTCCGATGGCGCCAAGGAGGCCGGCGATGCCCAGTAAGCGTGAACGCAAGCTCATTTCCAAAAATCGCTCGGCACATCATGAGTACTTTATCGATGAGACGTTTGAGTGCGGCATTGAGCTGAGCGGTACCGAGGTCAAGTCGATTCGCGAGCGCGCGTGCCAGATTACCGATACCTTCGCGCTGATTCGTGGCGGGGAGTGCTGGCTCGTCGGCCTGCATATCCACCCTTATAGCCATGGTGGCGTGTGGAATCGCGATCCCGACCGTCGGCGCCGTCTGCTGCTGCATCGCAAGGAGATTGATTTTCTCGACGGCAAGCTGCGCAACCGCGGCTATGCGTTGGTGCCGTTGGAGCTCTACTTTAATACCGACGGCCGCGTAAAGCTGCTGCTGGGTCTGGGTCGCGGCAAGAAGCTCTACGACAAGCGCGAGGACATGGCCAAGCGTGATGTCCAACGCGAGATCGACCGCGCCCTCAAGGAACGCAACCGCTAGGCACTCTGTATAAGTTGCGGTGGAATACGGACTGTTTTGCCTGTTTGAGGGGCTATTCAGTCCCTATTTCACCGCAACTGCGGGCGTCTCATCTTTCTTACTGTTCTGACACATATGTCTCAAAGGCGGCGTCCGTTATGGGTGCCGCCTTTTTTGTGGGTACATACATTCATGAGGTTCCAATCCGAGCTAGGGGAGTGATCGTTATGGACAAAACTGCGTTTTTTACCATGCCGAGCGGTCTGTACGTGGTGAGCGCTGCGGCAGACGGGCTGCGCGCCGGCTGCGTCATCAACACTGCGGTGCAGGTGACGTCCATGCCGCCGCGCATTTCGGTTGCCGTGAACAAGGACAACGTCACATCGGGTGTCATCGCTTCGGCCAAAGCGTTCGCGCTGACCGTGATCGATCAGACCGCCGATATGCTCTACATCGGTAACTTTGGGTTCCGCACCAGCAGCGATTATGACAAGTTTGCCAAATACGAGACCCGCGAGACGGCTCTGGGCATGCCCTATGTGCCCGAGCACGCGACGGCCCTGTTTAGCTGCCGTTTGATCGACACTGTGGATGTGGGCACGCATCTGCTGTTTATCGGTGAGGTCGAGGATGCCGAGCGCCTGAGCGACGAGACGCCGCTCACCTACGATTACTACCATAAGGTCCTGAAGGGCAAGACGCCTCCGAAGGCGTCCTCGTATCAAGGCTAGAAATGTTTTAAAAATACTTGCATTATATTATTGAGAATCTATACTAATAGATGAAGTACATCACCAGTCGCGTTCGAGAGGAGAACATCATGGCTGAGGAGAAGAAGACGTATAAGTTCGTGTGCATCGTTTGTGGTTACGAGGTTGAGGTCGACACGCCCGAGCTGCCCGAGGACTACGTGTGCCCGGTGTGCGGCGTCGGTCCCGATCAGTTTGAGCTCGTCGAGGAGTAGCTCGCAGGCACACGGCTTGTAGCAACACATAGCTCTGTCCAAGGGTCTCGGCTGGATATTCCGGCCGGGACCCTTTTCCTCCGTCCCCAAGGGATCACGGTTGCTGTTGGCCGATCCTGTCTGTTGTGAGTCCGGCCGACCTTTTGTCTCAATCTGTAACATCTAACGGCTCAAAACGGGTCTATCTGTTACAGATTGAGTCAAACGGAGCTATCCCTCGGAATGATCTCGATCTGTAACATCTAGACATCAAAAGCGGGTCTTCCTGTTACAGATCGAGACATTTGCCTGGGTAGGTGTCCCGCCCCATTACATCCCTGTCAACAACACGACATCGAGAATCGTCACGATGACACCGATCCCTACGAGCAGCGCGTTGAGCGGGCGCGAGTTGGCGTATTTACCCATGACGCGGGGCGAACTGGTGAGTCGTATGAGCACAAAGACCGTAATCGGCAGCTGAAGCGACAGCAGTGCCTGACTCCAAATGAGACCCTCAAAAGGATTCGGGACGACCAAGCACGCCGCCACTGCGCCGACGAAACAGGCCGCCACCCCGATCGAGGAATGCCGGTCGTGGATGTCGTATTCCTCGTCGAACATGCCCGCGGTGATGGTGCCTGCCGCCATGCCCGCCGTCACGCTACTCGAGAGGCCCGCAAACAGCAGCGCCACGGCAAAGATGGTCGAGCTTGCCGGGCCCAGAATGGGGGAGAGCGTGGCCGCTGCGACGGCGAGGTCGTCTACGACCATGCCGTGCGCAAAGAAGGTCGTTGCGGCCAGGATGACCATGGCCGAGTTGATTGCCCAGCCCACGCCCATCGAAAAGAGCGTGTCGAAGAGCTCGTAGCGCAGACGCTCTTCGATAACCTGCTCGCCTTGGCCTTCGAAGTGCATGGATTGGATGACCTCGGAGTGCAGAAAAAGGTTGTGGGGCATAACGACCGCACCCAGGACACTCACGATAATCGCGGCAGAGCCAGTGGGCATACTGGGCGTGATCCAGCTTGCGGCGGCTTGCGGCCAGTCGACCTTGACTAGTGCAAGCTCGGCCAAAAACGAGAGTCCTACCACGCCTACGAAGGCGATGATCCAGCGTTCGGCATGCTTGTAGGAGTTCGTCATGAGCATCGCCATCGATACTGCCGCCACGATGACGCAGCCCGCGCGCACGGGCAGCCCAAAGAGCATTTGAAGGGCAATCGCGCCGCCCAGGACTTCGGCCATGGCGGTGGCGATGGTCGCGAGATAGGCGCTGGCGAGCACCGTACGCCCGACGAAGCGGGGGAGGTAACGTGTCGTGGCCTCGGCAAGGCAGGCGCCCGTGGCGATACCCAGGTGCGCCGCGTTGTGCTGCAGCACGATGAGCATAATCGTGGACAGCGTGACGATCCACAGCAGCGCGTAGCCAAACTGCGAGCCCGCGGCCATATTGGAGGCCCAGTTGCCCGGGTCGATAAAGCCGACGGTCACGAGCAGCCCGGGGCCGATATGCCGCGCAATGTCTAGGCCTCCGTGACCGCCGGTGCGCCGGGAACCAAAGTGTTGTTTGAGATGGTTGAGCATGGTGCGCTCCTGTGTATGGGCGGCGTGACGTCGCATCTGGGTCGTGCGGCGCCACGCGTCGGATTTGGGTTGGGGCTACTTGTGCGCTTTGCCCTGATTGGCCACGGCGTCGATCTTGGCGGCGATGGTCGCCGGGTCACCGATGTAGCGCTTGTCGAGGACATTGAAATCGGTATCGAAGGTGTAGACGAGCGGCACGCCGGTGGGGATGTTGACCTTGAGGATCTCCTCGGGCGTGAGGTGCTCGAGCTTCATGACGAGTGAGCGCAGGGAGTTGCCGTGTGCGGCGATGAGTACGCGCTTGCCGGCGAGCATCTGGGGGCGAATCTCGTCTTCGAAATAAGGCCAGGCGCGGGCTATCGTGTCCTTGAGGCACTCGGTATAGGGCAGCTGATCGGGCGCGACGTCACGGTATTGCTCCTGGGTGTGGGGATCGCGCGCGTCGTCCGGCTCGAGTGCCGGCGGGCAGACATCGAAGGAGCGACGCCAGATGAGCACCTGCTCGTCGCCGTGCTCCGCCGCGGCATTGGCCTTGTTGAGACCCTGCAACGCTCCGTAGTGGCGCTCGTTGAGCTTCCAGGATTTGATGACGGGCAACCACTCGCGATCCATTTGGCCGAGCGCGATGTCGAGGGTGTGAATTGCGCGCTTGAGACGCGAGGTGTAGCAGACGTCAAAGTCGAAACCGGCTTCTTTGAGGGCTCGACCGCCTGCTGCGGCTTCTTCGCGGCCCGTGTCGGTGAGTTCTACGTCGGTCCAGCCGGTGAACAGGTTGAGTTTGTTCCACTCGGATTCTCCGTGACGGATAAGGACAAGTTGCATTGTCTGTCGGTCTGCTCGGTGCGCCATAGGGGCCTCCTTGATCTGGCACGGTGTGCGTGCCGTTTGCTTGACGCCGCAAAGGATACCCGTTTTAAGCTTAAAAGTTAACCAAGACTAACAAAATTGTTCTATTTGAATGGGATGGTGAAGGGGGGCTGCCGAAATGTCTCGATCTGTAACAACGAGGGATGGAAATTGGGCCTAGGTGTTACAGATCGAGACAGGAAGAAATGGTCCTATGGAAAATCTCGATTTGTAACAGCTGGCCGCCAAAACCGGCCCTTCGTGTTACAGATCGAGACAAACCAAAACCGCTCCGCAGAAAATCTCAATCTGTAACATCTAGGCGCCAAAATCCGCTCTTCCTGTTACAGATTGAGATGTTTGAAGCGGTGAGCTTACAGGCCGAACTTGGGCGTCTTGTTGCCGCCCTTGAGGCCTGCTGTGTCGAGCCCCATCATGCAAAAGTCCGCATGGCCCTTGTTTCCAGAATGATTCAAAGGGGCCAGATGCATATGTGCCGGCTGTCCCTGCACTAAAACGTGTACGTCAGCCTCCAAAGATGTCAAATTTCGACATGTTTGGGGGCTGACGTACATGTTTGATAGCAAGACGTTGATGGTCGGTGTGCGTTACGCGATTGTTTCGAAACGGGCGGGAAACACAACGATGCCCTGATGCTCCTACTATGCCTATTCAACTGACTGTCTAAATATCTAGGGGAGGATCGCGATGCAGGCAGATTCCGCTCAGCAGCAGGGCCTTTATCGCCCCGAATTCGACCACGATGCATGTGGCATCGGCGCGCTTGCCGATATCAACGGTGAGCGCCATCACCAGATTCTGGACGACGCACTGTCCATTCTGGTCAACTTGGAGCACCGCGGCGGCACGGGACTCGAGAAGAATACCGGCGATGGCGCTGGCATCCTGTTCCAGGTTCCGCATCACTTTTTCCGTAAAGAGGCTCAAAAGTGCGGTCAGATTCTGCCGGCAGAGGGCGACTATGGCGTGGCCATGCTGTTCTTCCCGCAGGACGACAAGGGCGTAGAGGATGCCCGCCGCGTGTTTGAGGAGGGCTGTGCCGAGGCCGGCGTGCCGCTGCTCTTTTGGCGCGAGGTGCCCGTCGACCCGCACGACCTGGGCGAGACGGCCCGCGCCTGCATGCCCACTATCCTGCAGGCCTTCCTGGGCCGTCCGGACGACACGCCCGCCGGCGATGCCTTTGAGCGTCGCCTGTACGTGTGCCGCCGCACCATCGAAAAGAAGGCCGATGCCGAGTTTGCCCTGCGAGACAAGATCTTCTACGTGTGCTCCATGAGCTCGCGCACCATCGTGTACAAGGGCATGCTGGTCGCCACGCAGATGCGCCGCTTCTTCATCGACCTCAACGACGCCGCCGTCAAAACGGCCGTGGCGCTCGTCCACTCGCGCTACTCCACCAACACCACGCCCAGCTGGGAGCGTGCGCACCCCAACCGCTTTATCATCCATAACGGCGAGATCAACACCCTCAAGGGCAACGTCAACTGGATTCGCGCCCGCGAACCCAACCTGTACAGCCCCGTGCTGCAGCACGATCTTGAGCGCGTGATGCCCATCATCAACCGCGAGGGTTCCGACTCCGCGATTCTGGACAACGTGCTCGAATTCTTGGTCATGAACGGTCGCCCGCTCACGCGTGCCGCGTCCATGTTGCTGCCCGAGCCGTGGGACCACAACGACAGCCTGAGTGAGGAGCGCCGCGCCTACGACGCCTACCAGTCCATGCTCATGGAGCCGTGGGACGGCCCGGCGGCCATCGCCTTTACCGACGGTCGCACGCTGGGCGCCGCCCTCGATCGCAACGGCCTGCGCCCCGCTCGTTACTACGTGACGCGCGACGGTCGCTTTATGCTGGCAAGCGAGGTGGGCACCATCGAGGTGAGCCCCGAGAACATCCTGACGAGCGGCTGTCTGGGGCCGGGCCAGATGCTCGAGGTCGACTTTGCCCGCGGGCGCGTCATCTACAATGACGAGCTGCGCGCCCGTTACGCCAAGGAAAAGCCCTACCGTGATTGGATTGCCGAGGAGACGCTGACCGTCGACGCGCTCGATGAGCCCGCCGCGCCCGCGTCCGCCGAGGACGCCGAGGTGCCCGCCGCCGTGCGTATGGCCAAGCTCGGCTACCACTGGGATGACGTCGACGAGGTCGTGCGTCCCATGGCCCAGCAGGGCAAGGCCCCGCTCGCCTCGATGGGCATCGACGCACCGCTGGCCTGCCTGTCCAAGAAGACGCGTTCGTTCTTTGACTACTTCTATCAGCTGTTCGCTCAGGTCACGAACCCGCCCATCGACGCCCTTCGCGAGCATATGGTCACTTCGACCACGCTCTACCTGGGCAACCACGGCAACCTGCTCGAGGACTCCCGTACGGCCTGCCAGCTGGTGCGCCTGGAGCGTCCGCTGCTCAACGAGGAGGAGTTCGACCGCATTTGCGCCATCGACCGCGTGGGCTTTAAGACCCGCCGCTTCCGTGCCGTGTACCGCCGCGATGCCGGCGAGGGCGCGCTGCAGGCTGCGCTCAAGCAGCTTGCAGAGGACGTTGAGGCTGCGGTCCGCGATGGCGTGAACATCGTGGTGTTGAGCGATCGTGCCGCTGCGGGCGAGGTGCCCGTGCCGTCGCTGCTCGCTGTGGGCTGCGTGCATAACCACCTGATCCGCGCCGGCGTGCGTACCTTTGCCGACATCGTGGTGGAGAGCGGCGACGCCGTGTCTCCGCACGACTTTGCGGCACTGGTGGGCTACTCCGCGAGCGGCATCTATCCGTACAACGCACATGCGTGCATCCGCGATCTGGCGGCACACGGCGACCTGGACGTGACGGCCGAGCAGGGCATCGCCAACTACAACAAGGCCGCGACGGCGGGCATCGTCTCCATCATGTCCAAGATGGGCATCTCCACGGTGCAGAGCTACCATTCGGCGCAGATCTTCGAAGCCGTGGGCTTTACGCCGGAGTTCGTCAACGCGTACTTTGCCGGCACGGTGAGCCGTGTGGGCGGTATGGGTGTCGAGGACGTTGAGCGCGAGCAAAACGAGCGCTACGACGCCGCGCTCGCCATCCTTAAGAGCCCGGCTCCCGATCAGCTGCCCACGCTGGGCCTGACCAAGTGGCGCCCGCTCGGCGGCGAGGAACACCTCATCGACCCCCAGACCGTCTACCTGCTGCAGACCGCCTGCCGTGAGGACAGCTTCGACACCTTTAAGGAGTACAGCGCCCGTCTGCACCGTACCGGCCGTGCCGTGCGCCTGCGCGACTTGCTCGACTTTGATGCCAGCGGCCGCACGCCGGTTTCGCTCGACGAGGTCGAGCCCGCGCTCAACATCGTCCGCCGCTTTAACACCGGCGCCATGTCGTACGGCTCTATCAGCAAGGAAGCACACGAGTGCATGGCCATCGCCATGAACCGCCTGCACGGCCGTTCCAACTCCGGCGAGGGCGGTGAGGATCCGCGTCGCGAGACCCCGCTGGCTAACGGTGATTCCAAGAACTCCGCGATCAAGCAGGTGGCAAGTGCGCGCTTTGGCGTGACGAGCCGCTACCTGTGCAGCGCCTTCGAGATTCAGATCAAGATGGCCCAGGGCGCCAAGCCCGGCGAGGGTGGCCACCTGCCCGGCAAGAAGGTCTACCCCTGGATTGCCGAGGTCCGTCAGTCCACGCCCGGCATCGGCCTGATCTCGCCTCCGCCGCATCACGACATCTACTCCATCGAAGACCTGGCCGAGCTGATCTTCGATCTTAAGAACGCCAACCCCGGCGCACGCGTGTCGGTCAAGCTGGTCAGCGAGGCCGGCGTCGGCACCATCGCCACCGGCGTTGCCAAGGGCGCTGCCGACAAGATCTTGATCAGCGGCCACAATGGCGGCTCGGGTGCCGCTGCGCGCGATTCCATTTGGCACGCCGGCCTGCCGCTGGAGCTCGGCCTTGCCGAGGCCCAGCAGACGCTGCTGCAAAACGGCCTGCGCTCGCGCGTGGTGCTCGAGGCCGACGGCAAGCTTATGGACGGCACCGATGTTGCCGTCGCCTGCTTGCTGGGCGCCGAGGAGTTTGGCTTTGCGACCATGCCGCTCATCTCCATGGGCTGCCTCATGCAGCGCGACTGCCAACAGGACACCTGCCCGGCCGGCATCGCTACGCAAAACTGCCGCCTGCGTCGCGGCTTCCGCGGCAAGCCCGAGCACGTTGAGCACTTTATGCTCTTTGTGGCCGAGCAGCTGCGCGAGATTATGGCACGCCTGGGCTTCCGCACCATCGACGAGATGGTCGGCCATCCCGAGTGCCTGCGCCAGATCGAGGTCCCGGGCAACCGCAAGGCCAACCTGCTCGATCTGTCGCCCGTGCTGGCGAGTGCGACCTGCGAGTTCGGTGCTCATATCCCGGGTGCCGACGGTCGCCACTTCCTGCCGCAGATGGCCGCGGACAGTGAGCTCGACAAGACGCTTGACTCCACGTTGTTTGTGCCCTATACGGCCGATGCCCGTGCGCACCTGCGTCCGATTCGCTTCCGCGCCGATATCGCCAACGTCAACCGCTGCGTGGGCACCATCCTGGGCAACGCGGTGACCAAGGCGCATCCCGAGGGCCTGCCCGCCGGCTCCATCACCATCGATTGCGATGGCTCGGCTGGTCAGAGCTTTGGCGCCTTCCTGCCGCGTGGCATTACGCTCAACGTGTGCGGCGACGCCAACGACTACTTTGGCAAGGGCCTTTCGGGCGGCGAGGTGTCGGTGCGCCCCAACCCGCATGCGACCTACAAGTTCGACGAGAACATCATCGTGGGCAACGTTGCGTTCTTTGGTGCCACGAGCGGTCGCGGCTTCATTAACGGTCTTGCCGGCCAGCGTTTTGCCGTGCGCAACTCCGGTGCCACCGTGGTGGTCGAGGGCTGCGGCAACCATGGCTGCGAGTACATGACGGGCGGTCTGGCGCTCATCCTGGGCGAGGTCGGGCAGAACTTCGCCGCCGGCATGACAGGTGGCGTGGCCTATGTCTTTGACCAGTACGGCACGCTCGATGCCCGTGTGAACCACGAGAGCGTTGAGCTCAAGGCCCCGACGGCCGGCGAGCTGGCGCAGATTCGCGAGCTCATCCAGGAGCACGTGGACGCGACGCAGAGCCCGCGCGGCATTAAGTTGCTCTACAGCTTCGACTCGATGAGCAAGCGCTTTGTGAAGGTCATTCCGACCGAGTACGAGCGCGTGCTGGCGATTGTCGCCGCGGGCGAGGCTGCCGGCAAGACGCATGCGCAGGCCGAGGAGCTGGCGTTTGACATTGTGACCGGTCGCGCCGACGCTGCTGATGTTGCCCGCTTTGACGTGGCGGGCGGAGCGGCTGTCGCAGGTGTTGCGCCCGTGGCCGTTGCCAGCTCTGTTGCTTCGACCAAGAAGGAGGCGTAAGTGCCATGGGTAAGCCCGGTGCTTTTCTTGATATCGATCGCGTGACCCACGAGCTTCGCCCCGTGGAGGAGCGCAGCCGCGATTTCGATCCGCTGTACGTGGAGCTCGACGACGACGCACGCCGTGCCCAGGCGAGCCGCTGCATGATGTGCGGCGTGGCGTTTTGCCAGATGGGCGCGAGCTTTGGCAAGGCACGCCCGAGCGGCTGCCCGCTGCACAACCTGATTCCCGAGTGGAATGAGCTGGTGTACCGCGGCCGCTGGGACGAGGCTGCCGAGCGTCTGTCGCTCACCTCGCCCATGCCCGAGTTCACGAGTCGCGTGTGCCCGGCGCTGTGCGAGGCCGCGTGCAACCTGGGTTCGGTCGATGGCCAGCCCACGACGATCCATGACAACGAGCGTGCGATCAGCGACCATGAGTGGGCAAATGGCGGTCCGCGTCGCTTTGAGCCGGCGGGGGAGGGCGCGCCCACGGTTGCCGTGGTGGGCTCCGGTCCTGCTGGTCTGGTGGCGGCATGGGAGCTTGCACGTCGCGGCGCCCGCGTGACGGTGTTTGAGCGCGACGACCGTCCGGGCGGCCTGCTCATGTACGGCATTCCCAACATGAAGCTCGAGAAGTCCGTGGTCGAGCGTCGCGTGGCGCTCATGCGTGAGCTGGGCATTGTGATTGAGCTGGCTGTCGACGTTACTAACCCTGCGGTGACGGCCGAGCTCGATGACTTTGACGCCGTCGTGGTGGCTGCCGGCGCTCGTGCACCCCGCGGTCTTTCGGCTGCGAACGTGGATGCTCCGGGCGTGGTGTACGCGGTGGACTACCTGACGGCTTCGACCGTCTCGGTGCTCGATGGCGGCGAGCCCGCGGTGAACGCGCGCGGCCTGGACGTTGTGGTCATTGGCGGTGGCGATACTGGAAACGACTGCGTGGGCACTGCCGTGCGTCAGGGCGCGCGCAGCGTGCGCCAGTTTGAGTTCTTGCCGGCTGCGCCCGATAAGCGCGCGTCGAGCAACCCCTGGCCGCAGTGGCCCAACGTTAAGAAGACCGACTACGGCCAGCAGGAGGCTATCGCTGCGATGGGTGGCGAGATGCGTGCCTGGGGCGTGGATACGCTCGAGGTGCTGCTGGACAAGAAGGGCGCGGCTGCGGGTCTGCGCGTGGTCGATCTGGACTGGTCGGCGGGAAAGCCCGAGCGCATCGCGGGCTCCGAGCACGAGGTGCCGGCGCAGCTGGTGCTCATTGCCTGCGGCTTTACGGGTCCCGAGCACGGCGTGTTCGATGCGGTGGGCGTGCCTGTTGCCACCGCTGGTCGTCCGCTGCCGGTGATGGCTGCCGAGGGCTCGCGCCTCGCGGCTCGCACGGAGGGTGTCGCCGCCGATGCCGCGCCGGTGTATGTGGCCGGTGATGCCCGCAACGGCAGCTCGCTCGTCGTGAACGCCATGGCCGATGCCCTGGCCTGCGCAGCCGAAGTCGCCGAGGCGCTGGAGCTGTAAAGTAGTCATTTAAGAACGTCCCCAATGACTAGTCATTTTTTGTCTAGTCGTTGGGGACACTCTTTGCGAGCGATTTGCTCGTTTGTCGACGTACGGGCGTTCATTTGTCGACTTCTTGGGCTGTGGCCACCTGTTGTTTCTGTGGTGGCTGCGGGCATCTGGCTCAAAAAGCGGGTTGGCTGTCTATGTCTACCTGCGGTTTTGTTGCGGCGCGCATTTTCGGTCAAGCTTTTCGTCAAGTGTTTGGTCAACATCTGGTTTGCAGCCGGAGGCCTATTTTGTCCGCGCTGGTCGTGGCTGCCCACCCTCCTCGTAAGCTCAAATTGAGGTCCATCAGTTTGAGGAGGATGCCATGACTGACCACGCTTTTGACCGAGCAGAGCTGGCTGAAGCCGTCGGCAACGATATTGCCGACATGGCCCATTTTTGGATGCTGCGGAAGTTTCAATTCCTGGAGCCGGCGCGCGAACAGTTCGAGGTCATTGTCGACCCGTGGCTCAGCTATTGCACCGAGCCTTCGCAAAACGAAATCATGGCCTACAACATGGCATTTACCGATTGGCTGCTGTTTGAGCGCCCCTATCGCCATGGCAAAACGCTGCTCGAGCTATATGTTGACGAGCCGCCGGCATCGCTTTCGCCTGCCTCGCTCAAGCGGCTCGAGCAGGTACGCGACACGCATTATTTCTCGCGCTTTGGCATTTTGGACAAGGATCCTGCGAACGGCATGGTTGCGCTGAAGGATACGCGCACCGACCGTCGCTTTGATGTCTACGACCCGCATATCGTGCAAAAGGAGCATTGGAGCGACGGCGCGATTGCGGTGCGCCTCGCCTGCGTCGACGATGTCTGGCTTACGGCGGGACAGCTCTACCTGTATGACATCGCGCGGCTGAGCGATACGGCGGTCGATGGGCCGGGTGCGGTGCATCCGGAGGACCTGCAGGACGGCTTTGACACCTCGTGCATCAGCTTCTTCTTGCGTCTGGTCCGCGACATCATGGGCGCCCAGGGGCGGTACGTAAGGTCGCTCAACATCTACGAGCAGGAGTGGGAGTAGGGGATGGGTAGTTGTCGCCTGCCTTGCCTTTTGCCTTTTTGTCTCGATCTGTAACGTTTGGGGGCAAAAAACCGGTCTACCTGTTACAGAACGAGACGAATGCTTGGGCGCCGCTGGTTTGTCTAAATCTGTAACGTTTAGGGGCCTGGAGAACGTCTAACTGTTACAGATCGAGACGTTTGGCACCTGGCTGGGGGGAATGTCTCAATCTGTAACATCTACAGTCCAAAAATCGGTCTTCCTGTTACAGATCAAGACATTTGTCGGCGGGGGCAACGGTGACGATGGTCCATTTGTCCGATGTGGTGGTGATGGAAGTGTCTAATACCGTTTTCAAGCACAAGCATACGACTCGCAACACGTTGGCGCGGAATAGGATGCTCGCGCGACTCACGGAGGCGACCGAGCAAGGTGCGCTGCTCGCAACGCATGACAATGCCGAGCTCATGTGGCTGCGGCGTCATGTTGGAACCGACGATATCGCGGAACCCGAGCCGTATTTGTTCTGCTTTCAACATGATTGGGATGCGCTGACGCCGACGGAGCGAGCGCTGCGGGCCATCAAAGGGCTTGCGGAGTTTCATCCCGATTGGGCGTTTTGGGGCTATGACGCGGCACTTTTGTGGGGTCTGGAGGTGCCGAATGATCTGCTTGGGCCACGATATCTTGTTAAGACAGGTTGCTCGGTGCCGCTGAGTGCAGGATGTCGGCTGTTGCGTCCGCAGATGGCGGGCGCACTCGAGCATGTTGATGGCGTGCGGGTGACGTCGTTTTGGCGCACGGTGGAGGATTGCCTACTGCGTGCGCCGTTCTCCTACGGGTTGGCAATTGCCGATTCTGCACTGCGGGCGAAGGGCGTATCACGTGGGGATTTGTGCGAGCGCCTCCGCGCCGATTGCGAGGGCAGGCGAGGGTATCGCAGGGCACAGGTGATTGCGTCGTATGCGGACGGGCTGTCCGAAAACGGCGGCGAGTCTCGCTTTCGGGCGTTCTTTATTGCATACGGTTTTCCGGTGCCAGAGTTACAGGTGGAGTTTCGCGACCCGCTTGATCCGAGCCAGGTCTTTCGCGTTGACTATTTCTGGAGGCTCGAGGACGGGACGTGCGTGATTGGCGAGCTCGACGGAAAGGGGAAGTACACCTTGCAGAGCGGCGAGGGTCGGGAGTCGGTTGACCCATTCGTGGCAGAGCGTCAGCGGGAATCTCATCTGACAATGCTCGGGCATAAGGTGCTTCGGTTTACGTTTAACGAACTCAAAGGCCCGGGGAAGCTAGTCGAGAAAATGAGGCTGGCGGGTATTCCTCGGCAGGTTGAATTGGCTGAGGAGTGGAGATGCCAGTGGTATGGGCGCTGAGAGGTTTTGTCTCGATCTGTAACGTTTAGAGGTTGTTTGAGCTCGTAATTGTTACAGATCGAGACAAGCCGGTGAAACGTCGACCGAATGTCTCGATCTGTAACATCAGGGGGCCCAATAACCCTGTACCTGTTATAGATCGAGAGATTTCCCTAGTGCCGCTGGGATGGGACTGCAACGTATTCCGTCCCCCACATCCCCTCTTTCTTCCGTTAACCGATGCGTCTGCAGCAATCCAGCGGGACTAGGTGATAATGGACAAATGTTCAAGTTAATCGTGAGGGAGGAGCTCGATATGGCATCTGCCGATCGTTCCACGTTGTTTATCAATGCGACCATTCTGGATGGTTCGGAGCATATGGAGCCGCAACCCGATATGGCCGTGACTGTTGAGCGCGGCGTCATCACCTGGATGGGGCCGAGTGCTGTGGCGCAGGCGCCCGCAGGTGCCGAGGTTATCGACCTGGGTGGTGCGTATCTCATGCCCGGTCTCATCAATATGCACGTGCACCTGTGCGGCTCGGGCAAGCCTGTCTCGGCCGGCGATGCGGGAGCGCTGATGAAGAAACTCGATAATCCCGTGGGCCGTGCCATCGTCCGCCGCATCCTCAAGGGCAGTGCCCAGCAGCAGCTGGCAAGCGGCGTGACCACAGTGCGCGGCGCGGGCGACCCGCTGTTTGCCGACATTGCCGTGCGCGACGCTATCGACGCCGGCAAGTATCAGGGTCCGCGCCTGGTAGCGCCGGGAACGGGCGTCACGGTGCCGGGCGGCCATGGCGCGGGCTTGTTCGCCCAGGTGGCCAACAGCCCCGTCGAGGCAGCCGAGCAGGTGCGAGACCTGTATGCGCGCGGCGCCGACGTCATTAAGCTGTTCGTAACGGGCGGTGTGTTCGATGCGACCGAGGTGGGCGAGCCGGGTGTGCTGCGTATGCCGGTGGAGGTTGCCGCGGCGGCGTGCAAGGCGGCGCACGAGGTTGGTCTGCCGGTTATGGCTCATGTCGAGAGCACCGAGGGCGTGAAGGCCGCGCTTGAGGCCGGGGTCGACACGATCGAGCACGGTGCCCCGATGACGCCCGAGATCCTGGAGCTGTATCGCGGCGCCGCGGGCACACAGCTCGAGGGACGCGCGCCGAGCGTGACCTGCACGATCAGCCCGGCGCTGCCGTTTGTATTGCTCGACCCGGAAAAGACCCATTCGACCGATACACAAAAGAAGAACGGCGACATCGTGTGCTCGGGCATCATCGAGAGCGCCCGTGCCGCACTGGAAGCTGGCATTAAGGTGGGCCTGGGCACGGACTCAAGCTGCCCGTTCGTGACGCAGTACGACATGTGGCGTGAGGTTGCCTATTTTGCCAAGTATGTCGGTGTGAGCAACGCCTTCGCGCTGCATACGGCTACGCAAGTCAACGCCGAGCTGCTGGGGCTGGGCGGCGAGACCGGTACGATCGAGTGCGGCAAGGCCGCCGATATCCTGGTGACGCGTAAGAATCCGCTCGATGACCTGTGCGCTCTGCGTGAGCCGATACATGTGATGTGTCGCGGTGATCTGGTACGCAAGCTCAAGGTGAAGCGTATTCCCGAGGTGGACGCCGAGCTCGACGCGATTATGGCCATGCCTGCCGAAGCGCTGGCCGAGGAGCTGGCCCGCGACGGTTTGGCGTAGATGTGACAAAGGTGCAGCTCCGTTGCCGCATACAAAAAGCCGAGGTCTCAACACGAGGCCTCGGCTTTTTTATCGAACAAATACTTAAGATTTGGGACAAACAAACCTGATTAATTTGTCCCGCGTGCGGGCGCTAGGAGCGGGTTTCCATCTTGGCGTGGCACTTGGGGCAGGTGACGCGGATCTTGCCTTTGCCCTTGGGGACGGAGAGCATCTGGCCGCAGTTGGGACACTTGAGGTATGCCGTGGTCTTGCGTCCCTTCCACATCTTCTTGGCCGTGCGCTTGGCGCGCTCAAAGTCTTCCTTGCTCGTTCCAGCCGCGCGCGAGGTGCTGGCCGCTGCAGCGCCGCCGCCCAAGCTGGCGACAAACTTGCCCAAGCCGGGGACGTTCGCGGTCGCGGCGACAAAGGCAGCGTTTTCCTTGCGACGCGCATCGATGTTTTTGGACAGGCCGCGCAGCACGCCAATCACGATCACGGCGATGGCAATCCAGCTGAGCCACTGGATGTGGGCTATCGATCCGATCATCGCGATGGCAATGCCGGCAAAACCCATCACGATGGTGAGTTCATCGGCACCATTGCGGCCCTTCATAAAGTCATTCATGCAAATTGCCTTTCGTTCGATATGCTGCACGCCTTTATACCCGATTTAGAGCAAGGGGGACAGGTCAATCTGCACCAAGGTGGTGCAAACATACCTGTCCCCGATGCACCAAGAAGGTGCAAAGCGGTCTGTCCCCAATGCCCCAATTACTTGGAGAGTTTATCGACGACGCGTTCGATCTCGGCGAGTTTGGCGGCTTTGAGGTCTTCGTCGCCCGATTCGATTGCCGAAGTCACGCAGCCCTCGATATGTGCCTTGAGCACGTCGGCGTTGATGCGCGCGAGGAGCGCCTGTGTGGCCATGAGCTGCGTGGAGATATCGACGCAGTAGCGGTCCTCCTCGACCATCCGCAGGATGCCGTCGATCTGACCGCGTGCCGTCTTGAGCATGCGGGTCACCGATTTATGGTCTGCCATCATGGCGGGTCCTCGTTTCTGGTCGATCTTCCGGATGCCCCCGTCAGTTGCGGTGAAATACGGACCGTTTAAAGGCCTAGGGCGGCACAACAGTCCGTATTTCACCGCAACTTCTGAGGATTGAGTGGGCGGCGTCTGCTACGCGGCGGTCACGGATAGGGCGTGGAACTTCTCGCCGGCGCCCTCGACGGCGGCGGCGAGCTGCTCGGCGGTCACGGTGTCGGCGCACTCCACCTGGACGGTCTGAGTCTCGTGATCGGCGTCGGCGTCGGTCACGCCGGCCACGCTGAGCAACGCCGTCTCGACGGTGGCGTCGCAGTGGCCGCACATGAGGCCGGAAGTCTTGATTGTGTATCGCATGGGTGTACTCCTTATCGATTGAGATTATCTGACAGTTTAGTCGTGAACAGCGTCATCTTAAAGGTGCGCTGAGGTGCCCGAGATTGCCCCGAAAGAGGAGCGAAGCGTACTTGGGTACGCGAGCGACGGTTTGAGGGGCAAGGTCGGGTGCATCAGTGTGCCGTCTTGGGCTTAAAGGATTTCAGGCGCAGAGCATTGCTTACGACGCAGACGCTCGACAGGCTCATGGCCGCGGCGCCAAACATCGGCGAGAGCTGCCACCCGGTGAGCGGGAAGAACACGCCCGCCGCCAGCGGAATGCCGATGCCGTTGTAGAACAGCGCCCAGAACAGGTCCTGCTTGATGTTGCGGATTGTGGCACGTGACAGCTCGATGGCACGGGCGACGTCCATGAGATCGCTGCGCATGAGTACCACGTCGGCGCCCTCCTTGGCGATGTCGGCGCCGGTGCCGATCGCAAGGCCCACGTCGGCGCGCGCCAGGGCGGGGGAGTCGTTGATGCCGTCGCCCACCATGGCGACCTTGCTGCCCGCATCCTGCAGCCCGCGCACGTGGCGCTCCTTGTCGGCGGGGAGGACGTCGGCGATGACCTGCTCGCTGCTCAGCCCCACGGGGCGGGCGATGGCCTCGGCCGTCACGCGGTTGTCGCCGGTGAGCATGCGCACGTCGACGCCGAGCTTGCGGAGCGCAGCGATGGCCTCGGCGCTCGTCTCTTTGACCTCGTCAGCCACGGCGATGGTGCCGACAAGCTCGCCGTTCTTGGCAAAGAACAGCGGCGTCTTGCCTTCGGCGGCAAATTGCTCGGCAAGACCCGCGGGCACGGTAACGCCCAACTCGTCCATCAGGCGCACGTTGCCGGCTGCGATGACATTCTGCCCCTCGCGTGCCGTAACGCCTCGTCCGGGCACGGCGGCAAAGTCCTCGACCATGCGCGCGACAATTCCGCGCGCCTCGCACTCGGCCATAATCGCCTCTGCCAGCGGGTGCTCGCTCGAGCGCTCCAGCGCGGCGGCCAGCTTGAGCAGCGCCTTTTCGCTCATGGCGGGCGAGCCGTCAGCGCGCGTGGCTACCACGATATCGGTCACGGCAGGCTTGCCGCGGGTGACGGTGCCCGTCTTATCGAGCACCACGGTGCCCACGCTGCGCAGGTTCTCCAGCGCCTCAGCGCTCTTAAACAGAATGCCCATCTCGGCGCCCTTGCCGGTGCCCACCATAATGGCGACGGGCGTGGCCAGGCCGAGCGCGCACGGACAACTGATCACCAGCACGGCGACAGCGGAGGTGAGCGCCTCGTTTATGTTGCCGGTCAGTGCCATCCACGCCGCAAAGGTCACGGCCGAGATCGCAAACACCACGGGCACAAACACGCCGGCGACCTTATCGGCCATACGGGCGATGGGCGCCTTGGTGGCGTTGGCGTCCTCGACGAGCTGGATAATCTTGGCGAGCGATGTCTCGGCACCCACACGCGTGGCGCGGAAGGTAAACGAGCCGGTGCGGTTGACGGTGGCGGCGTTGACGGTGTCGCCGGCGGCCTTTTCCACGGGGATGGACTCGCCGGTGAGCGCGCTCTCGTCCACGGCCGAGCTGCCCTCGAGCACCACGCCATCGACGGGAATGGACTCGCCGGGGCGCACGCGCAGGACCTGGCCGGGAAGGATGCTGTCGACGTCGACGGTGGTCTCGGTGCCGTCGTCGGCAACGACGGTCGCGGTCTTGGGCGCCAAGTCGATGAGCGCCTCGATGGCGCCGCCGGTCTTGGATTTGCTGCGCGTTTCGAGGTATTTGCCCACGGTGACGAGCGACAGGATCGTGCCCGCACTCTCAAAATACAGGTTGCTCATGCTCGTCATCATGGCCTCGTGGATTTGCCCGGCGGCCAGCTGGTCGGCCATGATAAACATGGCATAGAACGACCAGGCGACGGAAGCGGTGGCGCCCACGGCAATAAGGGCGTCCATGGTGGGCGCGCCGTGTGCGAGCGATTTAAACCCGTTGATAAAGTACGCGTCGTTGACATAGACGATGGGGATAAGCAGGACGAGCTCGGTGAGGGCGAGCGTCATGCTGTGGGTATGGTCGGTGAAAATGCCGGGCAGCGGCCAGCCAAGCATGTGCCCCATGCCTATGTAGAACAGTGGGATGAGGAATACGATCGAGACGATGAGACGAGTGCGCATGGCAGAGGCGGCGGCCTCCAGTTTTTTGGTGGGCGACTCCATATGGGCGGCGCCGGACCTGGCTTGCGTACTGCCGCTTTGGGCGGCGTCGGTGCCCGTGCTGACGGGTGAGGCCGAGTAGCCAGCGCGATCGAGGGCGGTGCAGATGTCGTCGGGGGTGACCTGCGCGGGGTCGTAGTCCACCAGCATAGAGCCGGCGAGCAGATTGACCGCGACGCTCTCGACGCCGTCGAGCTTGCTCACGGCACGATCCACGTGTGCCTGGCAAGCGGCACACGTCATGCCGCCCACATCGAATTTATCTTGAGCCATGGCTTCTCCTTTCTGTGACGTAGTGTCGGAAATGTTAACCAACCGATACTATACACCCATACCCCCTGGGGGTGTCTAGTACAGAAAGAAATATATGACTTTTCATTACGGATGAGGGCGGCTGCTCAATCGTTGGCAGTCCCTGCCAAACATCTCAATCTGTAACGTCTGGACCGGTTTTTGAACCATAGCTGTTACAGATTTAGACAAACAGTTGACGGGAAACTCAATGTCTCAATCTGTAACATCTAGCAGCAAATATGACCTCTAACTGTTACAGATCGAGACAGACTGTCCGCGGTCAACTCAAATGTCTCGATCTGTAACATCTAGAGAGGTTTTTAACCCCTTACTGTTACAGATTGAGATGTTGTCTCGCGGGGCGGGGGTTTGTCTCGATCTGTAACATCTAGACCTGTATCTGCCGAGCTAGTGTTACAGATCGAGACAATTGCCGGGGAGGGGTCCCGTCACGGCAAGACGCCCGCCGCCTAGATACAGAACCCGGGGATCACACAGGTTCGCTTATTTGGCTTGTCCGCAGGCGTTGCGTACGTAAAGACGTCGCCGTCGTGTCCCACGCGATTCAAATAGAGTGTGCCTCCACTCTCCGATGTGTCGGGGCTCACCGTGCGCTCCCACCAACAGGTGTCCTTGCCCTTCCACTGGCGGACCATCGTCTCGTTCGTGGAATACGGGCTCACCTTGAGCTCGCGGAAGAGCTGATACTCCTTGCCCTCGCCGTTGTAGATGTCTGCCAGGTAGTGATAGCCCTCGGCAAACGAATCGGGCGGTTGCGTACCGCACAGCTCGACCATGGCGGGCAGCCAAAGGGTTGCGGGCAACTCGCTCAGACACGATGCACTGTTGGCGGCGCCCACATTGTTCGAGACCTTCTTGACCCCTTTAATGAGCGCGCGCAACTCGTTGGGTAGCAGCTTAAGGCCGTCGCCGTTGAGCCATCCCCGCAGCTCGCAATCTGCCCAGCCGGCGCTCGGCGGTTCAGCCGTAGCGTTGCGCTCGGCAATACCCGCGTCGAACATAAACGTCAGCCCGGCCTTGCCCGTCCCGTCCAGAAGCTCATCGTGGCGGATGCCCACAAGCTGCGCGCCAACCTGTAGTCCGTTGGTGAGCGTGACACGCTTGGTGCACGGATAGGGGATATGCCCATCAGCGTCGAGCAGGTGGTAGCGCTTGGCAATCTCGCGTGCCTCGCTACGGGTCTCGGCGGCCTTAATCTTGAGCGAAATCTCCTGCAGCTGGTCCCAAGTGTAGTCGTCAAGCGAACCGCGGATGCCGTCCAGGTAGTCGGGGATGCCGAAGCCATGGGTTGCCGCGCCAACGACGCCGAGTCCCGCAACGACCGCGACAGCGCCACCGATAATAAAGCGGCGTCGGGTCATGGCATCGTGCCGGGCCTGCTCCAGAATCTCTCGCGCTCGCTCGCCGGCGACGTCGACCTTAAGGTGCGTGCCAGAATCGATATCAATCGCGGCCTCGTCTCCTGCGCTTTCGCGGCCCTCGGATTCAGCATCGGTGAGGTATGCCGAGAGCACCTCGAGCATCTGCTGCTCGGTGGGACGATCGCACTGCTCGACTGAGATGCCTTTCATGATGATCTGGACGAGCGCTTCATCGCCCTCGCAGCGCGGCTCGAGCGGTGCCGGCTTGGTCTTGGTCTTTACGAGATAGAACGAGCCGGTTGCAGCGGCGTCCGTCGACTCAAAGTCAAACGGTTTGCGACCGCTGTAGAGCTGGTACAGAATGCTCGAAAGCGCATAGACGTCGATTGCCGGCGAACGGCGAAGGGCCGTGATGCCTTCGATATCTTGCGTGAGCATTTCGGGCGCGGCGTATGCGGGCGTGGCAAAGCGCCAGATGTCGGCGCGCCGGGTGATCGTGTCGTCGCCGAGAGCCATGGTCGCGGAGCCCATGTCGATGAGGCAGGGGTCAAAGGAGCAATCGGCAATCTGCTGCTCGAGCGTTCGGCTGGTGGTGCGGAACATGATATTGGCGGGCGACAGGTCGCGATGGACGACCGGATTAACGAGACCCTTGGTCATCAGGAGTGCGCGAAGCACGGCGTTTCCAACGGCGGCCACCATCTGGGTGGTTAGCCCGCCCGAGGCATCGTGCGGAAGCAAGGGCAGCGCCTGCTTGAGCGATGTTCCCTCGACCCACTCCATGAGGATGAGCGGGTCGTCCTCGCATGAACCGTAGCCATAGACGCGCGGAAATCCGCGCAGGTGCGAGACGGTACACAGATGACGGTACTCCTCGAACAGCGCGGCGGTGTTGGCCAGGTGAGCGGCCGATTGCTCGGCGGAGCGGTCGGGGGCTTGGCCGGAAAGGACGGCGTTGTCCTTGAGTAGCTTGACGGCAAAGACCTCGCCGCTCGTGTTGGTCGCGCGCAGCACGTGCCCGATGTTGCCGTTGTTGCGGTGGGCCGTCTGGAGAATAAGCGTCATAAACCGACGCTTGGCGTCGTCCTCGGCGCTGGGGTCGACCGCCACGGCGGTATCGAACGTATCGAGACGGATGAGTTTGTCGCCATAGGCGCTATCGGTAGTATCCATGGCGTTCCTTTGTCTGGCATGGGTTGCCGCACGTATACGCGAGCAGTGCGGATATCGGTAAAGTACCATGATAGCCGCACTGCCCACGTATACCGCTGAGCATTGTCGTTTACGACGCAGAAGGTAGAAGACGAAAGACGGACGGCGACCGTCTTTCGATCGCCGTCCGCGCTAGTCCACAATGACAAGGAATGTCGTGTAGAGACCCAGATGGAGCCTGTCGCTGTTTTCGATTTCCACGGGGGGATAGATCTTGCCAGGCTCGCGTTGGTCGCGCGGCGGCTCAATCACAATATCGCCGTCGCCTGCACCCGATTCGAGTACCGTGCCGTTGGTCGATCCAAGGCCCTGGGCGTACCAGTGCTCACCCTCAAGCCAAATGCGAAGATGCTCGCGCGATGCGTCGGCGCCCACATCGGTGATGCTGGGCGAGGTTTTGGGCAAAGAACCAATCACGGTGCCGCGCGGATCGCGTGTGAGGGGATGGATTTGCATGTCGACGCAGTTGTCGGCATGTGTCCTGAGCAGACCGAGGTTGGGGGCGACGGTGCGTGGCTGCTCCAGGCTGCCCATAAAGCCACGTCCGACGGTAGTTTCGGTGGTGCCAAAGTGCCCGCCCGTCTTGCTGTCGCAAAAGCGCTCGACGGCGGCCACGCCTTGAACGGGATCGGCAAGTGCACCCGTTGCCACAAAGAGCATAAGGTAAAGCGTACTCTTCTCGCGCACGGCATTGCCGTCAAAGTTGTCGATGTGATTGAGGGCATTTGCATATAGGCGGCTGTCCAACTTGTAGCTGGCGAGAGCCGACATCATTTCGTTGGCGGCCGGGCCGCGATAGTGCTCGGCGATTGCCTGATAGGCGGACTCGCCGCCGCCGAGCTTGCTGCAGATTGCCGCGGAAAGATTGAGCGTGGTGACGGCAAAGTCGCTGTAGATGGCGGGCGCGCACTGGTCAGGCTCGCGATGGACGATGCAACGGGTGAGATACGAGCGGTTGGAAGAGCATTTCTCGAGCAGGGTACTGCCGAGATAAGAGTTTCCATTGATGAGCATTCGGGCGATCTCGAGATGTTTAAGACCGCCGAACGAGCGAATATCGTTATAGAGGACCGAGCAAGGCGTCTCTGCTGCCACGGATACCTCCTTTGATTGCTTCCTAGCCAATATGGCGATAGGAATTAATGGCCCCCGGTGGGCGACGTATTAAATGGCTGCGCAATATATAGCGTAACCAAAGCAACATTATAGGCCACATGTTCGAAATTGCAGGAAGACTGAGAGATTTGGTTTGGACTGGACGGAAATCCCCCTCTGTCTTGATCTATAACAATAAGGACCGATTTTACTCGGTAACTGTTACAGATTGAGACGTTTGTGAACCGTGTCGACCGTTTGTCTCGATCTGTAACACGTAGAGGAAGATTTGCCCTGTAGATGTTACAGATTGAGACAATCGGCCGGGCCCACCTCGAGCCCGCCCCGTTCGCTTCGTCATCTGTGGTTTACGTGGGGGCATGCGAAGCACGGGTATACTAACCCGCGGCGAATCTGCTCCATCGCTTAGGGCCGCTGCGTCTGGACGGCGCGTGATAGGGCTGCCAAAGCGATCGCCAGCGTGCTGAGCAACGTCCTCTCTGTGCGCACCCGTTTTTGTATGTATTAGCGCACTACCAAGCACGCCCGCGCGGCCGCATGCCGTGCCCATTGCGCGTGCAGATAAGGAACAACAACATATGCGTAATTCTGTATCCGACGTCACCGACGCCGAGATCCTGGACGAGACCCGCGAGGCCATGACCCAGGCTGCCTTCGATGCCGCCGATGAGGCCAATGCTGCCCAGGCCGTCGAGTCCGCTACCGAGAGCCTGCCCGCCTTTGACGAGCTGGGCCTTTCCGACGAGATGCTTCGTGCCATCGAGAACCTGGGCTACACGGCGCCGACGCCCGTGCAGGCCGGCTCAATCCCCGTGGTGCTCGAGGGCCGCGACCTGCTTGCTGCCGCTCAGACTGGCACCGGCAAGACGGCCGCCTTTTTGCTGCCGACCATGAACAATCTGGAGCACATCGCTCCGCCCAAGCCTGTGCGCGAGCGCAGCGGCCGCAACCGCCGTCGCGGCGCTAAAAAGCCCGAGGGCAACGGCCGCGGCCCCGTGATGCTCGTCATCACCCCCACGCGCGAGCTTGCCCAGCAGATCGACGAGGTCGCGAGCAAGATCGCCGACGTCACCGGTCATGTCGCCGTGACCGTCGTGGGCGGCGTGAGCTACAAGCCGCAGACCGCTGCCCTCAAGTACGGCTGCGACATCCTAGTCGCCACGCCGGGCCGTCTGGTCGATCTGATCGAGCAGGGCGCCTGCCACCTGGACGAGGTCAAGGTGCTGGTGCTCGACGAGGCCGACCGCATGCTCGACATGGGCTTTTTGCCCGCCGTCCGCCGCATTGTGCGCGAGACGCCGGCCGAGCGCCAGACGCTGCTGTTCTCGGCCACACTTGACGAGGAGGCTGTGGGCGAGATCACCGACCTGGTGAGCGACCCGGCTCGCGTGGAGATCGCACCGGCCACGTCGACCGCCGACACCGTCGACCAGTTTGTGTTCCCGGTGTCCATCGAGGCCAAGAACAACCTGCTGCCCGAGTTCCTCAAAAAGGAAGGCCCGGAGCGCACCATCGTCTTTATGCGTACCAAGCATCGCGCCGACAGCTGCTGCCGTCGTCTGGAGCGTAAGGGCATCAAGGCCGCCGCGATTCACGGCAACCGCAGCCAGGCCCAGCGCGAGCGCGCGCTTTCGGCCTTCCGCGACGGTACCGTCGACGTGTTGGTGGCAACCGACGTGCTTGCCCGCGGCATCGACATTAGCGACGTGCGCTACGTCGTGAACTTTGACGTGCCGGCCGAGCCGACCGACTACATCCACCGCATTGGCCGCACGGGCCGCGCCGGCGAGCTGGGCTGGGCCATTACGTTTGTGACCGAGCAGGACGTCGATGAGTTCTACGAGATTGAGAAGCTCATGGACAAGACCGCCGACATCTACGAGGCCGGCGACCTGCACGTGGGCCCCAATCCACCCGCGGTTGATCCCGAGCGCGACCCTGCGGCCTTTAAGGTGAAGAAGAAGACCAAGCGAGGCAAGTCCAAGAGCAAGAAGAAGCTTGAGCAGGCGCGTCGCGACGGCAAGCGCAACGGCGACGATTACGGTGATGTGGCCGGTCGTTCCAACCGCGGTCGTGACGAGCGTCGCGGCGACGGCGAGCGTCCGAGCCGTCCCAAGCGCGGCGGCAAGACCCGCGTGCGCGAGGGCGTTCAGGCTCGCGTAGACGAGGCTGTTGAGAGCGTGGCCCGCGAGGTAGCTGCCGAGGAGCGCGGCGGTGCCGCTGCCGTCGAGCAGGCCCCGCGCGGTAACCGTGCCGAGCGTCGTGCCAAGCAGTTCCAGGGCGAGGCGCATCGCCGCCGTCGCGAGGACGAGGACCGTGGAGGTCGTCGCCGTGTTGAGCGCGAGGACGAGGGCCGCGGTTCGCGTGGCGGCAAACGCGGTGCGGGCGACCGTCGTCGTTCCGGTCGCGATGGCGAGCGCGGCGGGCGCAATGAGCGCCGTGGCGGCGAAGGCCGTGGTTCGCGTGACGAGCGTGGTACCCGCGGCGGCGAGTCCCGCGGCGGCAAGCGCTTTGAAGAGCGCGGCGGCCGCGGCGGCGAGCGTCGCGAGGGTGCTCGTGGTAACGGCGGCCGCGGCGGCGCTGGTCGTTCTAACGAGTCGCGCGATCGTCGTGACCCGCGTGCCAGCCGCGATCGTCGCGATGACTGGCGCAACTACGACGATACCCGCGAGGAGCGTCGTGGCGGCTATCGTGGCGGGCGTGGCGGCAACCAGGCCGGTTCCCGTGGCGGCCGCGCCGGCGGTCGCGATAACCGTGGCAGCTATGGCAATAGTCGTGGCGGCAAGCGCGGTAGCAGCTCCCGCCGCCCCGGTGACGGCGGCGGCAAGCGCAAATAACGCACGCATCGCCCGCTAGAGCGAGGTGAACCAAGGGCCCTGAGCAACTACGCTCGGGGCCCTTTTTGTTTGCCGTATCCGATCGCTAGTTCAAATGTGATTTCCTCGGGAATGCATCTAGAGGATGCCGTGGGCCTGTTTCCTGCCATGCGGCAATGGGTCCCATGGGGTGCACCGTGCATTTTTTGGAGTATTCTGTAGTTCGAGTTGTCTGCATATGATTCGACGTCGCCAACGGTGGTCTTCGGATATCCCTAGCGAGCGTTTTGAGCCAGATTTCGCCGTTTTCCGGAGCAGGGACGCGTTATTCTCGCCATGTCGGGACTTAAAATGATACGGCGCCCTACAGTTTTGCCCACCCGCGGCGGTGCTGGCGCGGTCACGTTGCAGAATACTCCGTTTTTTGCACGGGCCAGGATGGGGTACCTCGGGAGAACACGGCGGTATCCCGTAAATATATACAATCTGTACCGTAATTTATACAAAACGAAGAGGCAGACAGCGTAGGGTGGGTGCATTGGGGTGCTTGGTGCATTAAAACGGGGACCCTACGTGCCGTATACTCTGGCTGGATGTGAAAACGGCTTGACGCGTTGCCAGGCGTAGGGGGAGGGTGTCTAGATGAGCGTATTCGAAATTGTGTTTAGTCCGACGGGTGGAACGCAGAAGGTGTCTGGCCTTGTGGCTGGAGCGCTGGACAAGAATACCGTTACCGTCGATCTGACCGATAGCGGGTTGGATTTCCACGAGGTCTCGATGACGAAGGACGACGTGGCTGCTATCTCCGTGCCAGCGTATGCCGGCAGAGTCCCTGCCATGGCGGTCGACCGACTGAACATGGTGCGCGGCAACGGGGCTCGGGCTGTTTTGGTTTGTGTATACGGAAACCGCGCGTTTGAGGACACGCTCGTAGAGCTGGAGGACGTTGCGAAGCGCGCCGGATTTAGGGTGGTTGCAGCGGTTTCTGCTATTGCTGAGCATTCCGTTGCTCGTCAGTTTGCTGCTGGGCGACCGGATGCGCAGGATGCGGCGCAGCTCGCAGAGTTTGCGCAGCAAATTCAGCAAAAGCTGTTGACTGAGGATGCATCCGAGCCCTCTATTCCCGGCAATCGTCCTTATAAACAAGCCGGAGGTCACCGCATGGCACCCGAGGCAACAGAGGATTGCGTCTCCTGCGGTGCATGCGCCGCGGCGTGCCCCGTTTGTGCTATCGACAAGGGCGACCCCAAGCGAGCAGCTGGCGAGGCGTGCATCTCCTGCATGCGCTGCATTGCCGTATGTCCGCGAGGCGCTCGCAAGCTTGATCCCAACAAGCTATCCGCTGTTTCCCAGATGCTGAGCAAGGCTTGCGTCGTGCGGAAGGAATGCGAGCCCTTCATCTAGTGCATACGAAATTGGTGCATTGGGGACAGGTTAATCTGCACCAACCTGGTGCAAACAAACCTGTTCCCAACGCACCAGAGTGAGGAGTGCCCCTGGGTGCCGGCGGGAAAGGAACGCCCCTAAGTGCCGCCTAAATACCGTTTATCGAAGAAATAATACCGCTCACCGGTCATAATGATTGTTCTGGCTTTGGGCTTGTCTACAATAGCTCCCGTAAAAAGAAATGCGGAAGGTTACCGAGTCCCTCGGACGTGGGCCTAACCAAAGTCTTTGAACGGGTGTGTCTCTATGGATGCATTCGTTTGATTTTGGTTGGGCTATATTTATGAAGGGACATGTCACCATGGGTTTCTTTTCTCGCCTTATGGGTGGCTCGGACAAGCAGACGACTGCGACTTCCGAGTTCGAAATCCTCGCCCCTGTTTCCGGCGAGCTTGTTAATCTAGAAAAAACCAATGATCCCGCTTTTAGCAGCCGTGCGGTGGGCGATGGCGTTGCCGTGGTTCCCCAAGAGGGAACGGTGTGCGCTCCTGTTTCCGGTACCGTCGCGGCGCTGTTTCCGACCGAGCACGCGCTGGGCATCATGTCCGACGACAGCTCTGCTCAGGTGATGCTGCATATCGGAATCGACACTGTTAAACTTGAGGGCAAGGGCTTCCATGCGCTTGTTGCCCAGGGTGACCATGTCGACGCGGGCCAGCCCCTCGTCGAGGTCGATTTCGACGCGGTCCGCGCCGCCGGCTTCGATCCCACGGTCTTCGTTATTGTATGCGAGCGTTCGGAGAACTCGACTCTTCGTGAGCACGCTTCCGGCCCTGTTACTGTTAAAGAGCCTGTCGTCTGGCTTTCCGAGTAAATTCTTGTGGTGGGTACCGTGGTTATCAAGCGAGTTTTCAACAATAACGTCGCAATGGTCACTTCGGACGATGGCTTCGAGCTCATTGTCATCGGTCGAGGCCTCTGCTTTGGCCGTCATGCCGGCGATGCCATCGACGAGGCATCGGTCGAAAAGACCTACGCGTTGCAGGAGGGAACTTCTCAGGATTCGCGTACGATTGACCGCTTGGCACATCTTTTGGAGTCCATTCCCACCGTCAACCTCGTGATTTCCGAGGACATTGTTCAGATGCTCCGTCGAGAGCTCAATGTTGATATCAACGACAAGATTCTCATTGCTCTCGCAGACCATATCAGCCTTGCCCTCGATCGTGAGCGCAAGGGCGTTCGCTGCGAGAACCCGCTGCTGCTTGAGATTCAGCAGTTCTATCGCAAGGAGTACGCGCTTGCGGGCCGTGCGCTGCAGATCATCAAGGACTACCTGGGCATCGAGATGAGCGAGGAGGAGCAGGGTTTCATTACCTTGCATATCGTCAACGCCACCATGCCGCAACGCTCCGACCGTCTCATCATCTCGGTCCAGCTTGTTCGCGACGTGCTTGCGATTGTTTCCGAGCGCTATGCTACGACCCTCGATGACACCTCGCTGCCTTACGAACGTTTCGTTCGTCACCTGCAGTTTTTCGCACAGCGAGCGCTCGATCCTGCGGCCGGGCAAATCAATGGCGACGCGCTGTTCCGAATCGATGAAACGGCGTATCCGTGCGCATTCTCGTGCGCGGACGCCATAGCTGCCCACTTGTCGTCTACCTATAACGTTGTCGTTACCGATGCCGAGAAGAGCTATCTCGCATATCACATTGTTAACCTGCTTGGAGAACCTGGTCTCTAGGCATAACGTGCCCACACATCGATTGATATAAGGCAGGGCTTATGGCCTTGTCCAGGGCACATCTGTCTTAATTTGCGGAAAAGGAAAGGGAGTACCGCTATGACCGCAAAAAAGAAGTTCAATTTCAAAGCGCCGTTGGAGGTGTTCGCGAAGTCGATCGTTCAGCCGATGATGTATCTCTCGGTTGCCGGCATTCTGCTCATCGTGGGCATTATTCTGACCAACAAGACCATCTGCGCCGTGATCCCCGTACTGGGCTCCGGTCCGTTCCAGCTTGTGGGCGCCGTTGTCTATCAGTCGCTGATGTTTATCATCAACAACCTCTCGATTCTGTTCTGCGTGGGCATCGCCGGCGCCATGGCAAAGAAGAACAAGGGCCATGCTTCGCTTATCGCCCTGATGTCGTTCTTCCTGTTCCTGCAGGCTAACAACATCGTGCTCAACGCCACCGGCTCTCTTGCCGAAGCGAGCGGCATGCTCGGCCTTACCGGAACCGGCCAGAGCACCGTTATGGGCATTCAGGTGCTCGATACCGGCGTGTTTGGCGGCATCATTCTTGGTTGCATCACCGGTGCCGTGTTCAACAAGTACTCGAACAAGCAGTTCCCCATTGCCCTTTCGATGTTCTCGGGCGTTCGTTTTCCGTTCCTGATCATGATCATCATCTCCTGGATCATGGGCGCTGGCTTCTGCATCGTTTGGCCTCCGGTTCAGGGCGCCATCTCCTCCGTTGCCGGCATCATTAAGGAGTCGGGCAACATCGGTCTGTTTATCTACGGCATGCTCAACAAGCTGCTCGTTCCCACCGGCCTGCACCACCTCATCTACACTCCGTTCCAGTTCTCCGATGTGGGTGGCACCCTGACGCTGGGTGATCAGGTTATCGCCGGCGCCTATCCCATCCGTGTCGCCGAGATGGCAATGACGGGCCAGCCCTTCTCCGATAGCACCTACTTCAACAGCTACACCTTCAACAACCTGTGGCCCTACATCGGTATCGGTCTCGCCTTTATCTTCACCGCTTACAAGGGGAACAAGGATAAGACCAAGGCCGTTATCATCCCGCTGATCATCACCGCCGTGCTCTCCTGTGTCACCGAGCCCATGGACTTCCTCTTTGTCTTTGCCGCTCCCGTGCTCTTTGTCGTTCACTCGGTTCTTTCCGGTATCTTCCTGGTCCTGCTCAAGGTCCTCTCCGTGCCCGCTTCGACTGCAGGCGGCATCATCAACATCGTGGTTTCCAACCTGGTCCTCGGTGTCGATAAGACCAACTGGCCGATGATGCTCGTGCTCGGAGTCGTCAACGCCGCTCTGTACTTCTTCCTCTTCACCTTCCTGATTAAGAAGCTCAACCTCCACACGCCTGGCCGCGAGGAGGAGTCCGAGCTCGCCGAGTCCGTTGCCGAGGGCGAGGCCGCCGCGTCTGTCGCGGTGAAGCAGGGCGCTGTTGCCGCAGCTCCCGCAGAGGGCGTCGATGCAGGTATTGCCGACCTGGTCGCAGGTCTTGGCGGCAAGGACAACATCGAGGAGCTCGAGAACTGCTTTACGCGTCTTCGCGTGAACGTTAAGAACCCGGACCTCATCGATGAGAACCTCATCAACCATGTGCCTAACAGCGGCATCAACCGTAACGGCAACAATATCCAGATCATCTTTGGCATGAAGGTCGCCGAGATGCGCGACAAGGTCGAAAACGCAATTGAGAAGGAGCAGTAAACAATGATCATTACTCTGTGTGGTGGCGGATCCACCTTTACCCCCGGCATCGTCAAGTCCATCGCCCTGCGCAAGGACGAGCTCGACGTTGACGAGATTCGTCTGTACGACATCAACGAGGAGCGCCAGCGCAAGATCGGCGTGCTCGTGGACTGGATTCTGCACGAGGACCTCGGCCTGGACATCAAGCTCACGGTGACCACCGACAAAAAGACGGCTTTTACCGACGCGAGCTTCGTGTTTGCCCAGATGCGCGTGGGCGGCTACGCCATGCGCGAGCAGGACGAGAAGATTCCGCTGCGTCACGGCTGCGTGGGCCAGGAGACCTGCGGTTGCGGCGGCCTTGCCTACGGCATGCGCACCATCTTCCCCATGGTCGAGCTGATCGATGACGTTGAGAAGTACGCTAAGAAGGACTACTGGATTCTCAACTACTCCAACCCTGCTGCCATCGTGTCCGAAGGCTGCCGCGTGCTGCGTCCCAACGCTCGCATCATCAACATCTGCGACATGCCGATCGCGATCATCGACGTGGTTTGCGCCGCACTCGATATCGACAAGAAGGATGTCGAGTACGATTACTTTGGCCTCAACCACTTTGGTTGGTTCACCTCGATCCGCCACAAGGGCGAGGAGGTGCTCCCGCAGCTGCGCGAGTACATCAAGGAGCACGAGATTCTGCTGCCCGATTCGTACCTCAAGGGCATGGGCTCGCTGATGTCCAAGAAGCCCGAGGAGGCCACCGACGAGCACCCCGAGCAGAACCGCCACACCAAGGGCAGCTGGTACTACGTCTGGAAGGGCGAGTACGAGATCATGGAGTGCTTCCCGGAGTACCTGCCCAACACGTACCTGAACTACTACCTGCAGCAGAAGGAGTTCGTCGAGCATTCCAACCCCGAGCGCACCCGTGCAAACGAGGTTGAGGAGACGCGCGAGAAGAACCTCTTCGACGGCATCGACCATTACGAGAAGACGGGCGAGATCGACGAGAGCACGTTCTATGCGGGCAGCCACGGCGACTGGATTGCCGACCTGGCCATCGCTCTGAAGAACGATACCAAGCAGCGATTCCTGGTCATTTGCGAGAACAAGGGCGCTATCCCCAACATGCCCTACGACGCCATGGTCGAGCTGCCTGCCTACATTGGCAAGAACGGCCCCGAGGTCATCAGCCGCGACAACATTCCGCTGTTCCAGCAGGGTCTTATGATGCAGCAGCTGAACTCCGAGAAGCTCGTGGTCGAGGCCACGATCGAGGGTTCGTACGAGAAGGCACTCAAGGCCTTTACGCTGAACAAGACCGTGCCTTCGATGAAGGTCGCCAAGGAAGTTCTTGACGACATGATCGAGGCCAACAAGGGTTACTGGCCCGAGCTTAAGTAAAAGCCGCAGGGTCGCTGACCGCATATCTGGAGCAATGCCCCGTCCACGTGATTGCGTGGGCGGGGCATTACCGTTTTGCGCAATGGGTTGATATAGGGGCGGGCAGCGCCGTCGCGTCGAGATCGCCCGAGCCCTGCTGTGTCCGGGCGGCGCGGTTATTCTGGACGAGCCCTTTACCGGTCTAGATACCGCTGCGCGCGACGCATGCGCCGAGGTCGTGCTCGACTTGCTCGACGGTCGCATGCTGTTGCTTGCCGCGCACGATGCCGTCGACGCTCAGGTCCTCAATATCTCGGATATCATCACGCTCTAAATACTTACTCAGCAACAAAATGATCCGTTTTTTCTCCGTCCCCATGGGGTCGGGTATGGTATTCTATCTGCGGGGTAATACTTAGGAATACCAAGTAATACCAACGCCGTAGAAACACACTCCAGATGCGGGCCAATCGGGTTGCCTTCACAGCCCGTCGCCCAGCCGCGTGGCCCGCATCTATCCGCACCACCGTCGTTTCAAAAAGGAAGCGCCATGGCAGAACACATGACCCCGGTTGTCGCGAAGGTCTTGCCCGAGGAAAAGGCGGCCTTCGCGGCGGCAACCCAACTCGTAGGCACCACGCCGTCCAACGCCATCCGCATGTTTATCGCCGCGTTCAATCGCTGCGGCACCTTCCCATTCGACATCTCGCCCAACGGGGCCTTTGGCAAAGACTGTCCCCAACAACTAGTCGTTGAAGAACGTCCCCAATGACTAGTCGTTGGGGACGTTCTTACATGACTAGCTGTCGGGGGGAGGTTGGCATGCTCAATGCGCTGGTTTGGGCGCTTGCCTGTTTTGGCGTCGTCGCTGCCGATATCGCCCTGAGCGTGGTTTTGTTCTCCGCTCTGGGCGTCGCATCGGTGTTCATGGGCTTTTCGATTGACGACCTCGATATTCAATTGCTTCAGGCCGCCGCTCAGACGGCATCGTTTTTGATGGCGCTGGTGTGGTGGCGTTATTTGTGGCCGCGATCGTTTATCGCGCGCTGGCAAGGTGAGCGTCCGCTTGGCGGGGGAGTGCGTAGCGCGTGGAAGCGCATTGCCTGCGTTATCGTGATTGGCCTGGCCCTGCAGGTGGTCGTTGGCTACGCGACCGACGCCGTACTGTCATTGTTGCCCGAGGTCGCGGCCGATTACAGCGAACTTGTCGAGGAAACAGGCATGGGCGACACGAGCTACCTGGCCGTCCTGACCACGGTGCTCGGCGCTCCGTTTTGCGAGGAGTTGCTGGTGCGCGGCATTGTTTTTGAGTTTTCGCTCCGAGCGTTTAATCCGCAGTGCCGCCCGCTTTGGAAGCGCAGGCGTCGTGCGAGCGCGCAGGACGGCGCCATGGTGCCCTGGGCGGCACCAAGCACGTGGGGTATCGCCGCGGCGATTGTGCTGCAGGCGGCAATCTTCGGTTTTATGCACATGAACTGGGTACAGGGCTGCTATGCGGGTGCCGCCGGCCTCATCTTTGGCTGGGTGCTCGTGACCACCGGAAAGCTCCGCTACACGATCCTGCTGCACTTTGCCTTTAACGCCGGGTCGTACCTGATGGGTCTGTTGTGGTTTGTGAACACACCGCTCGACGTGGTAATCACGGTCGCTATCGCCGGCGTCATCCTCGTTGAGGCTATGCGCTCGCTGCGCCACGCGTGTGGGATGGGCGCAGCGAGCGCGCCGCTGCCCTAGTTGCGACGCCCGCCTCCGTTGGCGCCCTGACGCCCCTGAGCTGCACGGTTGCGCCCGGCAGTGTTCTGTGCACGCGACATGCCGCCGTGCCCCTTGCTGCCTTTGGGTCCCTTGCCGCCAGCGCCACCGTGCGGCTTGCCGCCTTTCTTGCCGGTGCCATGCCCACCGCCAGCAGACGTCTCACCCGGGCGCGGCGGCACGGGGCGGATTAGACAGTGTTTGGTGTAGCCGATCAGGTCACGACGCCCGGCTTTTTCCAGCGCCTCGCGCACCAGCTTGTAGTTCTCGGGCTTGCGATACTGGATGAGCGCGCGTTGCATGGCCTTCTCGTGCGGGTCGCGTGCCACGTAGATCGGCTGCATGGTGCGTGGGTCCACGCCGGTGTAGTACATGCAGGTCGACATGGTGGACGGGGTGGGGTAGAAGTCCTGCACCTGCTCGGGCATGTAGCCCATGTCGCGCACGGCCTCGGCAAGGTCCACAGCTTCCTTCATGGTCGAGCCGGGGTGGCTCGAGATTAGGTATGGCACTACGTACTGCTTGAGTCCGTATTCTCGGTTCAAGCGTTCAAATTTACGGCAGAACGCGTCGTAGACGGCGCGGCTCGGCTTGCCCATCACAGAGAGCACCGCGTCGCTCACATGCTCGGGCGCTACGCGCAGCTGGCCCGAGACATGGTGTTCCAGCAGCTCGCGCAAAAACTCGTCCGAGGCATCTGCCATGGTGTAGTCAAAACGGATGCCGCTGCGGACGAAGACCTTTTTGACGCCCGGCAGCTGGCGCAGGTCGCGCAGCAACTGTGTGTAGCCGCTCTCGTCGACCACCATGTTTTTGCATACGCTCGGCCACAGGCAGCGCTTGTTCTTGCACACGCCGTGCTTGAGCTGCTTGTCACAGGCCGGGCGGCTAAAGTTGGCCGTCGGTCCGCCCACGTCGTTGATGTAGCCCTTAAACTCGGGATCGCGCGTGAGCAGCTCGGCCTCGCGCATGATCGAGTCGTGGCTGCGCATCTGCAGTACGCGGCCCTGGTGGAAGGTGAGGGCGCAAAACGAGCACTCGCCAAAACAGCCGCGGTTGGAGCTAATGGAAAATTTGATTTCGGCAAAGGCCGGTACGCCGCCCGCCGCGTCGTAGTCGGGATGCCAATCGCGGGCGTAGGGAAGCTCGGCCACATCGTCCATCTCGTCGGTGGTGAGCGTCGCCGATGGCGGGTTCTGCACCACATAGACGCTGTTGGGATAGGGCTCTACCAGGCGATGACCGGTGATGGGGTCCATATTCTGCTGCTGCACGTTAAAGCTGCGCGCGTAGTTGAGCTTGTCGGCGGTAAGGTCGTCCCAGCTGGGCAGCAGGTCGTAGTCGTAGACCTCGTCGAGCGAACCCGTGCGGTAGACGGTGCCGTTGATATAGGTGATCTGGTCGACGGGCAGTCCCGCGTCGAGCGCGTCGGCGATCTCGACAATCGCGTGCTCGCCCATGCCGTAGATGAGGATGTCGGCGCCCGAGTCGAGCAGTACCGAGCGCTTGAGCTTGTCCTGCCAGTAGTCGTAGTGGGCCAGACGGCGCAGGCTCGCCTCGATGCCGCCGATGATGATGGGAGCGTCCTTGAACGTCTGGCGGATGAGGTTGCCATAGACCGTGACGGCTCGGTTGGGACGGCGCCCCTCTTCGCCGCCGGGGGTGTAGGCGTCGGAGTGGCGGCGGTGCTTGGTCACCGAATAGTGGTTGACCATGGAGTCCATGTTGCCGGCACTGACGAGAAAGCTCAGGCGAGGCTCGCCGAGCACCGTGATGCTGGCGGGATCGGTCCAGTCGGGCTGGCAGATGATACCCACCTTGTAGCCGTGCGCGTCAAGGACGCGGCTGATGATAGCCATGCCAAAGCTGGGATGGTCCACGTAGGCGTCACCGCAGATGTAGACAAAGTCGCACTGGTCCCAGCCGCGCGCATCCATGTCGGCGCGACTGACGGGGAGGAACTTATCGCGGCCCGGACGCCAGGGGCGGGCGGGCGTCGCTTGGGAATGCTTGGTGCGGGCGACCGTGGCCTGCGCCTTACCGCCGCGCTTTTGCTGCTGGCCCTGTTTGCCCTGCTGACTGCGCTGGTTGTTCTGAGCGTGCTGAGGCTTTTTTGCCACGATCCCTCCCGGTGTTTGTATGCTGCACGTAATTGTAACCAGTCTTTTTGGGACGGGGCTAAAAAGACTGGTGGAGTACATGGGTTGGCGGATCGGCGTATCGATGCGGGTGCCGTTTGTTTCCAGACTGTGTATCCGCGCGTTGGGGAGCCCGTCTCGCGCGCATGCCATGTTGTCAATGGGTTACAGTATGAACGGCGGCTATGTTTCCGCCAACGCACGAGAGAGTCGTCAACAAGGAGGATGCACGACGATGCAGCGTGCCAAACAGATATCGGAGTCTATTGAGCTGGGCATCATCTTGGCGCTCGCCGGTGGCTTTATGGATGTGTATTCGTACATTGGGCGCGATCATGTTTTCGCCAACGCGCAGACGGGCAACATCCTGCTCGTGGGCGTGAGCATCTCGGAAGGCAACTGGGCACTGGCGGGGCGCTACTTCTTCCCCGTGGTGTCGTTTGCTGTGGGCATTATGCTTGCCGACCTGGTTCACGAGCGGTTTGGCAGTGTGATTCACTGGCGCCAGGTGACGGTGTTTTTTGAAGCCGTTATCTTGCTGGGCGTGAGCTTTATCCCGGGCGGCGGTTACAACCTGCTCGCCAACTGCCTCACCTCGTTTGCCTGCGGCATGCAGGTCGAGAGCTTCCGCAAGATCCACGGTCACGGCATCGCCACGACCATGTGTATCGGCAACCTCCGTAATGCCTTGCAAAACGTGGACGACTACATCATCACCCACAAGCGCGGCTTTTTGGAAAACGGCCTGCTGTACTTTGGCGTGATCTTTACCTTTGTGTTTGGCGCCGTGTTGGGCAACTGGTGTATTGAGCGCATGGGCCTGCACGCCATCGTCGTGGCGAGCGTGCTGCTGTTTGTCGCGTTTGCCATCATGTTCATCGACCGCGAGCGCGACTTGCGTTTTCGCTGGAAGGTTGCGGCCGAGGCTTGGAAAGAGGGCTGTCGAAAGTAACCGAATGCGGCAAAGGGACAGCCCCTTTGCCGCAATATATTTTCATCTCTATGTAGTACAGCTTCAGGAGCCAGGAAAAAACTATCTAGCTCCTGAATGTTGTTACGAACTGCTTTTTGCAATTTATTCGAGATGCTCTTCAATCCGAGCCCTCAGAAGGGCAATGGCTGTGGGTATTCCAATTGCGGCGGCTAATTCGGCTTTATCCAAAACCTGTATGTTAAAGCACGATTGTTTATCACATTGAAGGACGTTAACTGAAGATAGCTTCACTTCCCGTTGACTGAATATATCGTAATCTCCAAATAGGAAGTTACCTTTTATTGTGTAATTCGGTATGTTCGTTACGCACTTCATCTCAAGTCTGTTTAGGCCATAATCGAACACCGCAACTTCCTTGTGTTCGATGATGAGCGCAACCCTGGGCATGTTACTAAAACCACCGTCGACGACAGTAAAGAGCTTTTCATTTGCATCGTCATAAACGGTGTATTTAAGACTCAATAGCTGTCCTAGTGGACCCGTGAACCCATGTCTTTTGATGTTGAGGTTGTCTCCCGCTGGGTTGACGAGAGCCAGAGCATGCGGATAAGGGTTACCTTCAATTGAGATTCGATATTCGTTTGTAGCCGTCTTGCTCGATTTAGGACCAGTAGCCATCACGCGTCATCGCCTCGATCGAATTGGAACCGTCTTCTGCTTCGTGCGGAGAATTACGCTGTACGTTGCAGTACATGCAGCTGCAATAACCGCATGGGCAATTTCTAACAAAATGAATGACACTATTTGCTGCATGCATATTAATTACTATAAAGTATCCTTTTATAAACGTATTGTCAAACATATATTGCTAAAACAGAAACAATTTATAGACTGAGTTGGTCGTATTCTTTGGGCAATTGCTCCTATAATCTAGCCTTCGCTGCAGTCGGGAGGGAAGGGCTGGGGCTCCGTTATTATGTTGAAACGCTTTAACACTTTTGACGTTCTCATGCATTTTTTGTTTCAAAAGCGTTAGGATGGAACTTGCAGCGCGGGGCGTAATGGGTGCCCCGCACACGATGGGAGGCTATCAATGGCTAATCGTTTCGTTCTCAATACCATCTCTTATCATGGTTCCGGCGCTATCAAGGAGATCCCCGGCGAGCTCCAGCGTCGCGGCTACAAGAAGATCTTCGTCTGCTCCGATCCCGACCTGGTCAAGTTTGGCGTTACCGCCAAGGTGACCGACGAGCTCGACGCCGCCGGCATCGCTTGGAGCCTCTACTCCGAGATTAAGCCCAACCCCACTATCCAGAACGTCAAGGACGGCGTCGAGGCCTTCAAGGCCGCCGAGGCTGACGCTATCGTGACCATCGGTGGTGGCTCCTCCATGGACACCGCCAAGGCCATCGGCATCATCATCAACAACCCCGAGTTCGCCGACGTCCGCAGCCTCGAGGGCGTTGCTCCCACCAAGAACCACGCCGTGTTCACCATCGCCGTGCCGACGACCGCCGGTACCGCCGCCGAGGTGACCATCAACTACGTCATCACCGACCCCGAGAAGGTCCGCAAGTTCGTGTGCGTCGACACCAACGACGCCCCCGAGGTTGCCGTCGTCGACCCCGACATGATGGCTTCCATGCCCGCCGGCCTTACCGCTTCCACTGGTATGGACGCTCTGACCCACGCCATCGAGGGCTACACCACCAAGGGCGCCTGGGAGCTCTCCGACATGTTCCACTTTGAGGCCATTAAGTTGATCAGCGAGAACCTGCGCGACTCCGTTGCCGAGGCCAAGTCCGGCCAGCCCGGCTCCGGCCGCGAGGGCATGGCTCTTGGTCAGTATGTCGCCGGCATGGGCTTCTCCAACGTTGGCCTGGGCATCGACCACGCCATGGCTCACACCCTGTCTGCTCACTACGACACCCCGCACGGCGTCGCTTGCGCCATGCTGCTGCCGATCGCCATGGAGTTCAACAAGCCGGTCTGCGCCGAGCGCCTGGCCAAGGTTGCCGTCGCCATGGGCGTTGACACCACGGGCATGAGCACCGACGAGGCTGCCGACGCCGCCATCGCCGCCGTCAAGCAGCTCTCCGCCGACGTGAACATCCCGCACGTCTGCGAGGCCATGAAGGCCGACGAGATCGAGGTCCTGGCCAAGGACGCCATGGCCGACGCTTGCTTCCCGGGTAACCCGCGCGAGGCGACGCTCGACGACGTTATCGAGCTCTTCAAGAAGATCTGCCCGGCTGCTTAACCTGGTTCGGCGGGCCCCGCCCGTTAGCCCCAGAATCGTCCTCGGACATGTCGGAGGCCCCGCTGCGCACTACGTGCGGCGGGGCCTCCTTCTGTCCTGCGGAAAGATTCTGGGGCTAACGGGCGGGGCCCGCCGGCTCGTTGTCGTGGCGGGG
>ERZ791931.255-NODE-255-length-66834-cov-13.586292_pt1 | contig 66834 bp, 46 predicted proteins | sample MGYA00510127_ERZ791931 | MGnify/ENA primary metagenome ERZ791931 (study PRJEB30046, sample SAMN00792067) | human gut metagenome | study: EMG produced TPA metagenomics assembly of the A metagenome-wide association study of gut microbiota in type 2... | reverse complement strand
GTTTGCCCGCTATCTGTGCCCAGGCAGTCCTTGCTGGTAAAAGGCAGGGAAGCTCCGTCCAATTAATAATTGGGCGGGGAGGATTCACGTTTCAAGCTTTCGAACCCGCTGAGTCGCTTCGGGACGACGCTGAGGCGGAGTGCCCGTTGGAAGAGTAGACTTAAACGCTTTCCCTCCGTGCAAAGTGCCCGCCCCGCGCAGCGGAACGGAACGGAGAAGAACGGACCAGACTGGACAGACCAGAGGAGAAGCGGCCTTGACCGATCAGTTTTCCATCATCACCACGCTCGTGACGGGCTTCGGGCTTGCGCTTGTTTTCGGGTGGCTTGCAGAGCGTTTCCTGAAGACCCCCACGCTTGTGGGCTACATCATCGCGGGCGTGTCCGTGGGCCTCTTCCCGCTCCTTCCCAACGTCGACCGCGTCGTCACGGAGCAGTTCGCCGAAATCGGCGTGATGCTCCTGATGTTCGGCGTGGGCCTGCATTTCTCGGTCGCCGACCTCGTGAAGGTCAAGGGCGTGGCCGTCACGGGCGCGATGCTGCAGATGGCCGCATCGGGCGCCGCCGGCACGGCCGTCGCGCTCCTTGCCTGGGACTGGGCGCTTCCCAATGCGATCGTCTTCGGCATGACGCTCTCCTGTGCATCGACCGTCGTCGTGATGAAGGCCCTTGAGCTTCGCAAGCTTTCCGTCACGCCGAGCGGCCAGGTCGCCATCGGCTGGCTCGTCGTGCAGGACCTCGTCACCGTCTTCATCATGGTGTGCCTGCCGCTCGTCGCGCAGGTGACGCAGGGCGAGGGGCCCGTTGATCCGAGGCTCATCGTCATCTCGCTCTCCAAGACGCTGCTCGGCGTCGCGGTGTTCGTGGCCGGCATGCTCATCGTCGGCAAGCGTCTCTTCCCGTGGATTCTCCAGCGCGTGGCGCTCTCGGGTTCCCGCGAGCTCTTCACGCTCTGCGTGCTTGCGATCGCCATCGGGATCGCCTACGGCGCGGGTGCGATCTTCAACGTGAGCTACGCTCTGGGCGCCTTCTTCGCAGGCATGGTGATGCGCGAGTCTAGCTTTGCGCACCGTGCGGCCCGCAACTGCCTGCCGTTGCAGGACGCGTTTTCGGTGCTGTTCTTCATCTCCGTGGGCCTCATGCTCGACCCGTACGTCTTCGTGAACGAACCCTGGGCCGTGATCGCCGTGATGCTCATCATCATGTGCATCACGAGCAGCGTGACGGCCGCGCTCGTGCTGCTTCTGGGCTGGCCGCTCGACACGGCCCTCGTCATGGGCGCCTGCGTCTCGCAGCTCGGTGAATTCTCCTTCATTCTCTGCGGCCAGGGCATTGCGCTCGGGATCGCGACGCCGGGCACGATGAGCATCGTCGTGGCAGCCTCGATTCTGACGATCGCGCTCAATCCGCTGATGTTCACTGCCATCCCGCACGTGAGGAACCTCCTCGTCTCCCGCCGTCCGTTCTTTGCGCGCATGGCCGAACGCGTCTCGCCGCTCGCCTCCGTCGAGCCCAAGACCATCAAGGGGCACGTGCTCATCGCGGGCGTCAACGAGGTCGTACTCGCGCTCCTGCCGAGGCTCGAGGCCCGCGGCATCGACTTCACCTGCTTCGTGATGAGCGACACGACCGCCGCGGTCGTCGACTCCTACAAGCATGGTTCGGCCATCGTCGGCAATCCGTCCGACCCCGCGCTCCTCGTCCAGGGCCATCTCGTCGATGCCGAGGTCCTCGTGCTGCCGTCCTCCGACATGGTCCTCAACAAGACCGTCTTTGCGGCCGCGCGCGAACTCAAGCATGACTGCCGCATCATCGTGCGCGTCGCCAGCCCCGAAAACCTCAGGGCTGTGCCGTCCGACGAACACACCCGCATCCTCAACGACACCCAGATCGCCTCCGAAAGCCTCGGTGAGGCCGTGGCCGACGTCTTCGGCATCGGCGCTCAGGTTCGCCACGAAAAGGCGGTCGCACGAGGCGAGGCGACGAACGACATCGACGAGGACGAAGGCGCCGCCATCATCGCGCAGGCCCGCGCCGAAGCCGCCGCGAGCGCCGCCCGGCATGCGGCCCGAAACACCTCCCGCCGTTCGATCTTCGACGGCATCAGGGAGAAGATGGCGAAGCGCCGCGAGGAAAAGGCGAGGGCGAAGGCCGCCGTCAAGGCCGCCCAGGCCACTCAGGCTGCCGAGGGTGGTGAAGCCGCAGACGTCGCGTTCGATGCGTCCGCCGTTCCCGAGGCTCAAAAGCCCTCCTTCTTCTCCGGCATGAAGGACAAGATCGTCGGCCTTCGCGTCAAGCAGAGGATTGCGGATCTCAAGGTGAAGGAAAAGATCGCGGACCTCAACGTCAAGGAGAGGATCGAGAACCTCGACGTCAAGGGCAGGATTGAAAGGCTCGACGTCAAGGGCCGCATCGAAAATCTCAACCTCAAGGACAAGATGGACAAGATCAAGGGCGTCGACTACAAGAAGTGGATGCCGTCCTTCGGCAAGTCCGCCGCTGCCGGAGCCGCAGGCGCCGCTGCCGCTGAAGCCGCTCAAACTGCAGAAGCTGCTGAAAAGGCTGAGACTGCCGAGGCCGCTCAGCCCGTTCAGGCCGAATCCGCCGCGCCCGCTGCAGCGCCTGTCGACGCACAGCCCGAAGTCGTGCAGCCCGAGAGCGCCGTCGAAGAGGAACGCACCACCGAAGTTCAGGCAGCCGTCGTGAGCGAACCTTCCGTGAAGGACGTTCCTGCGTCCGATGCGCCGGCTGATGCGCCGGCTGATGCACCTGCCGAGGCGGCGTCCGAAGAGGCGAAGCCCGCGGTCACGGACGACGTGAAGAAAACCGAACAATAACCAGAGGATCATGAGCAGGAGGACGCGGTTCATCGACAGGCTCACGCAACCCGCAGGCACCTTGCCTGCGCTGGTTTGGGCCGCGTGCATCCTTCTCATTCTTGCGCTCACCGTCATCGGCTTTCCGAAGGGCGCTCTTTCGACCGACATTCTTGATCTGCTGCCGTCCTCTTCCGCCGACGTGAGGACGGGAGAACTTGCTCAGGCCGCCACGCGCGGCATCGCCGACCGCGTGATCTGGGCCGTCCGCGAGGACGCGTCGAACCCCGGCGCTGCGGACGAATTCGTCCGAAGCCTCTGGGAGCGCGAGCTCGTTACGTCGCTTTCGGGCCGCATGGACGAAGCGGACCGCAGGATCTGGCTTGAGGCCATGAGGCGGGACGTCCTCGGACTGCTCGACGAGAAGACCGTCTCGGGACTTCTCGGGGACAAGGCAAAGGGTCACCTGAGGTGGATGCTCGGCCAGCTCTACAGTCCCGTCGCAGGTGTCACCGGCGACGAGTGGCGTGCGGATCCCTGGCTTCTTCTCCGTTCGGTCATGATGTCTCAGGGCAGGGGCATGCCGACGCTCGACGACGGCTGGATCACCGCAAAGGATTCCGACGGGCGCTCCTGGCGCCTGCTGACGGGCCGCGTGCCCGTGTCCGCGCTCTCGGGCGACGGGCTCAAGGCCTGGATCGCCGCCGAGGCCGACATCCGCAGGGCCGTTCTGTCCGAACGTCCCGACGCCGCCATCGCAGGGCAGGGTGTTCTCTACTACAGCCATCACGCGGCCTCTCAGGCCGAGCGCGACATGAAGCGCCTCGGTTCGCTCTCCTGCGTCCTCCTCGCCGTCTTCATCTTCGTCGCCTTCCGAAGCTTCAGGCCCGTCCTCCTCTGCCTGCTTTCCGTCTCGGCGGGCGCGCTCTGCGGCACGGCCGCCACGCTGGCGGTCTTCGGGTCGCTCCATGCCGTCACGCTCGTCATGTGCCTGAGCCTCATCGGCATCTCGGCCGACTACACGACCTACTATCTGATGCGCCGCCGCTGGGCGGGCGGGATCGAAACGCCCGCAGGCACGCTTGTGCACCTGAGGCCCTCGCTCCTGCACGCGCTCCTCACCACGGTCACGGCCTATGCGCTCATGCTCGCCGCACCTTTCCCCGGCCTCAGGCAGCTCGCGCTCTTTGCGGTCTGCGGACTCGCGGGCGCCTGGCTCACGGTCGTCGCCTGGTTCCCGTTCCTCGTCAAAGGCTTCCCCGTCCGTCCTCTGCCCGCCCGAAGCCTGCTTTCGGCCTACGCGGACGCATGGACGCAAGGGCGCCTCTGGACGAAGGCCTTCCTCGTCCTCTTTGCCTGCGTATCGGTCTTTGGCGTCGCGCGCCTTAGCGTCAACGACGACCTCTCGGCCCTGCAGACGCCGCCCGTCAGACTTGCCGCAGAAGAGAAGGTGATCTCCTCGCTTCTCGGCATCGGCTTTTCCCAGACGTGGTTCGCCGCCACGGGCAAAACCCCCGACGAGGCGGTGCAAACGCTTGAGCTCTTGCGACCGAAGCTTCATGAACTGGAAAAAGGGGGCTTTATTTCGCGTCCCGTGATGGTGCCCCTCAGAAGCCTTGACGTGCAGGAAAAGGCCCTTGCCGCGATGAAGGCTGCTGAGCCCTCGATGATGGCAAAGCTCGCGCCGCCCTGTGAGGGATCCGGCTGCACGCCCTACGGGACCGTGAAGCTTGCGTCATGGCTGGCTGGCCCGTTGGGCGACAACTACCGCTCGCTCGTTGCCCGCACGTCCGAGGGCGTCGTGATCCTCGTGCCCGTGACGCTCTCGGCCGGAAAGGATGCGGCCGCGGCTGCCGCCGCGGCTGCGGCCGGGATCGACGGCGTTTACTGGCTCAACCGCCGGGCCGACTTCGGGGAGCTCTTCTCGGCCTTCCGCCTCGGTCTCACGGGGCTCATCGCCGCAGGACTCGCCGTGCTCGGACTCATGCTCGTGAAGCTCTTTGGCGCAAGGCTTGGGCTCGTCGCGTCGCTGCCCGTCGCGGGCGGCCTGCTTGCGGGCCTTGCCGCTGCGGGCATCACGGGCACGCCCGTCAATCTCTTCAGTCTCTTCGCGCTCATCCTCGTCATGGGGATCGGCGTCGACTACACGATCTTCTTTCATTCGGAGGAAGGCGCGGGATCCGCGGACGAGCCGCGGGACCACGTCCTTCATGCGATGGCGGTGGCGCTTGGAAGCACGCTTCTTTCGCTCGGCATTCTGGTGCTGAGCGAGACGCCGGCCGTGCGAAGCTTCGGCCTGGTGCTTTCGGCGGGCGTTCTTTTCGCTTTCCTGCTTGCGCCCGCCACGCGCCTCATCACAAGACGGAACACATACAGGGAGGAGCGTCCACGATGACGTCCGCTTCTTTCAGGGGCCTTGCGGCGCTGGCCGCCGCGCTCATGCTCACGGGCTGCGCCACGGAGCCCGAGTCGCCCGAACTCTTCTTCTGGGTCAAGCCCGGCGTGTGCGCCGCGCTGCCCGACAGTCCCTGCGGCGCCGACATGACCGAAAACGCCATTCTCACGGCGGTCCGCGACGGGCGCACCGAGCGCCTTCTCACGGTCAGGGCCTGCCGCGGCGGCCTGATGTCGCTCGACGTGATGACCCTCACGGGCATGGCCCTCATGAGCGTCACCTACGACGGCACCATGCTCGTGTCGACGAACTACGTGCCACTCCCCAAGGAGCTTCGCGCAGAGCAGATCGTCGCCGACATTCTGATGGGCACGCTCCCCGCCGAAGCGTGGACGACGCTTCCTTCGGGTTATCATCTCAGGATTGAGGAAAAATCGAGAACGCTCGTCGACGGCGACGGCGCCGAAATCGAGCGCTTCACGTATGCCGACGGGCCCCGCGGCCCCAGGCTCGCGAGCCTCAGGCACGAGGCCTTCGGGTATTCGATCGCCTTTCGCTATCTCGAGGATCCCGCCGTTCCCGATTCCACCGCCGACAAGCCCGGCCCCGACGAGGAGAAAGCCCAGTGACGGTTTATGTTGAAGCCCTGTCGCTCGTCAACGCACTCGGCGAAGACGACGCCATTCTTGCCAATCTGGCCGAAGGCCGCGCGCCCGGCATGGAGGGACCCCTCGTGCGCACCGTCGACGGGTTCGAGGCTCCGTTCGGCCGCGTGACGATCGATCTTCCCGACACGAATCCGCCGTCCTCGCGCAACAACAGGCTCCTCAGGGCCTGCTGGAACCTCCGGAAGACCGAGTTCGAAAGCCGCCTCAAGGACTTTGAGGACGAGCGCATCGCCGTCGTACTCGGCACGAGCACCTCGGGCTCCCAGGAATTTTCCGACTGGTGGAAGGCACGAAAGTTCGGCTCGGAAATGCCGCCTTTTGCAGGCGAATGGCAGGAAATGGGCGATCCTTCGCGCGATTTCGCATCATTTGTGGGTGCGAAGGGCCCCGCCTACACGATCGCGACGGCCTGCACGAGCTCGGCCCGCGCCATCATCAGCGCAGCCCGCCTTCTTGAGGCGGGGCTGGCCGACGCCGTCATTGCGGGCGGCGCCGACACCTTCGCCGACATGCCCCTGAACGGCTTTCACGCCCTGGGCGTGCTCGCGGGCGAGCGCACGCGTCCCCTGACGGACCATCGTCCCGGCATCACGATCGGCGAGGGCGCAGGCCTGATGCTTCTCACCCGCCGTCCCTCGGCCGTGAAGCTTTCGGGCTGGGGCGAGAGTTCCGACGGCCACCACATGTCGAGCCCCGAACCCGAGGGCAGGGGCGCCGAGGCGGCCGTGCGCGGCGCGCTCTCGCGTGCGGGCCTCACGCCCGACGACATCGTCTACGTGAATCTTCACGGCACTGGCACGGGGCAGAACGACGCCTCCGAGCTTGCCGCCATGAACCGCGTCTTCGGCGGGCGCACCGCCATGTCGTCCACCAAGACCTATACGGGCCATACGCTCGGCGCCGCAGGCGTCACCGACGCGGGGCTGCTCGTGCTCGGACTGATGCACGGGGGCCTGAAGCTCCCCGCCCAGTTCTCCGAAGGCCAGACGCCCGACGAGACGCTTCCGCTCTCGGGCGTGTTGCGCGAACCCGCGCTCATTGCGCCCGGCCCCGTCATGAGCACGAACCTCGCCTTCGGCGGCAGCAACACGGCCCTCATCTTCGAACCGACTTCCTGAACGGCACGAATCCATGTCTGAAACCACCCAAACCGAATTTCTTGATCCGGAAAGCTATCTCCCGCACAGGAAGCCCATGTGCGTCATCACCCGCGTCGTCAGCGTGGGCGAGGCGGACGTCACGACCGAGGCGGATCTGGACGCCGACGGCGTCTTCGCCACTCACTGGCGTCCCGACGGAGAGCTGCCCGAGGCCTTCTTCCTCGAGGTGATGGCCCAGACGATCGGCATCTGGTCGCACGTGCACGACGAGCTTACCGTCGTGCCGGAAGGCGACAGGAAGGCCGACGCGGGGCTTCTGCTTTCGGTGCGCGGCATCAGGATCGAGCGCTGCGTCAGGAGAGGCGAGGGCACTCTTGTCTGCACCATGTCGAAGATGATGCTCGACGACCGTCTCGCGGTCTTCGAGGGCACGGTCTCGTGCAACGGCGAAGCCGTCGCTTCGGGACGCCTCACCGTCTTCCAGCCGCTTGAGAGCGAAATCGACTCGCTTCTCGCCGTCTGACGGCATAATTCACCCTCATACTGAAAGTCAATTTAAAAACGGATCATGACCGTCTACAAGAAAACCGTTCTCATCACAGGCGCCTCGCGCGGCATCGGACGCGCGTGCGCGGTCGAGCTCGCCCGCACGGGGCACGCGCTCGTTCTCAACAGCCGCAGGCCGTCCGCCGAGATGGACGAGACCGTCCGCCTCTGCGAAGAGGCGGGTGCAGAGGTCCGCACGCTCTTCTTCGACGTGGGCTCGACCGAGGCCGCCCGCACGGCGATCGAGGCCGACATCGCGGCCAACGGCGCCTACTGGGGCGTCGTCCTCAACGCAGGCGTCACCTGCGACAACGCCTTCCCCGCACTTGAGGAGGAGGACTGGAAGCGCGTGATCGACGTCGACCTCAACGGCTTCTACAACGTCATCCATCCGGTCGTCATGCCGATGGTCAGGGCCCGCAAGGGCGGCCGCATCGTCACGATGTCGTCGGTTTCGGGCGTCACGGGTAACCGCGGCCAGACCAACTACAGCGCCGCCAAGGCGGGTCTCATCGGCGCCTCGAAGGCGCTTGCCGTCGAGCTCGCCAAGCGCCGCATCACGGTCAACTGCGTCGCGCCCGGCCTCATCGACACGGGCATGGTCGACATGAACGAAATCGCCCGCGAGCACGCGATGGCGATGATTCCGATGCAGCGCATCGGCACCCCGGAGGAAGTGGCGGCCGTCGTCGGCTTCCTCATGGACGAGCGTGCGTCCTACATCACGCGCCAAGTCATCAACGTCAACGGAGGCATGATCTGATGCGCAGAGTCGTAGTCACCGGCATGGGCGGCGTCACGTCGCTCGGCCAGAACTGGGAAACGGTCAAGGCGGGTCTTCTCGCCCACAGGAACGCGGTGCGCCGCATGCACGAATGGGACGACATCGAGGGCCTCAACGCCAGGCTCGGCGCGCCCGTCCTCGACTTCACGCTGCCCGAGCACTACACGCGCAAGCGCATCCGCTCGATGGGCCGCGTCTCGCTTCTTTCGACCCGCGCGACCGAACTCGCCCTCGAACAGGCGGGCCTCATCGACGATCCCGTCATCAAGAGCGGCCGCACCGGCATCGCCTACGGCTCCTGCACGGGCAGCACCCGCGCCGTGGCCGACTTCGGCGAGATGATCGTCAACCGCAATACGCGCGGCATCACCGCCACGACCTACGTGCAGATGATGCCGCACACCACGGCCGTCAACACGGGCCTCTTCTTCGGCATCACCGGCCGCGTCATCCCGACGCCGAGCGCCTGCACGTCGGGCTCCCAGGCGATCGGCTACGCTTGGGAGGCCATCCGCCACGGCTATCAGGACGTCATGGTGGCGGGCGGCGCCGAAGAGCTCTGCCCCTCCGAGGTTGCGGTCTTCGACACGCTCTTTGCCGCCAGCACCCGCAACGACGAGCCCGAGCTCACGCCGCGTCCCTTCGATGCCAACCGTGACGGCCTCGTGATCGGCGAAGGCGCCTGCACGCTCGTGCTCGAGGAGCTCGAACACGCCCGCGCCCGCGGCGCCAGGATCTACGCCGAACTCGTCGGCTTTGCGACGAACTGCGACGCCACCCACATCACGCAGCCCAACAGCAGAACCATGCGCATCTGCATGGAGGAGGCGCTCAGGACCGCAGGTCTCGCGCCCTCCGACATCGGCTACCTGTCCGCCCACGGCACCGCCACCTCGCGCGGCGACTGCGCCGAGTCGAACGCCACGGCGTCGCTCTTCGGCAACTGGACGCCCGTCTCGTCCCTCAAGAGCTTCTTCGGCCACACGCTCGGCGCCTGCGGTTCGATCGAGGCCTGGCTTGCCATTGAGATGATGCGCGAAGGCTGGTTCAGCCCGACCATCAACCTCACCGACATCGATCCCGAATGCGGCGAGCTTGACTACATCACGGGCACGGAGCGCAGGATCGACACCGAGTTCGTCCAGAGCAACAACTTCGCCTTCGGCGGCATCAACACGTCGCTCATCTTCAAGCGAATGTAAGCCGAAATCCAAACCGAAAAACAAAAGGGGCGTCCGGACGGACGCCCCTTTTTGGCTGTACGGCTCTCACCTGCGGGGAGGCGGCCGAACGCAACGCTCAGAGCATCAGCTCCTTCCTGAGCCACTCGGTGACGAGCGCCTGAGCTCGTTCGCCGTCCTCGGCGCGCAGGGCGTTGAGCACCTGTTTGTCAAGGGTCAGCATGTCCGAGTACCAGCTGTCCTCGAGTTCGTCCGCGCGGCTTTCGAGATAGTTCATCGTGTGAAGGAGGAGCGAGGTCGCAAAGACCTGCAGCACGCGGTTGCCGCTTCCCTTGAAGACGGTCTCCCAGAACTGCGAGTGGAACTTTAGCGCGGCACGACGGAATTCGATGCAGCCCTCCATGTTCGTGACGATCGAGGAGAGCGCGCCGAACTGAGCGGGCGGCAGACGCCTGACGGCAAGCGAGATGAGACCCGTGTCGAAGAGACGACGAGCCTCGTTGAGTTCATAGGCATCGAAGTTCCCGATCTTGAGATGGGACTCGATCTGGCGGGAGATGTCGTCGGGACCGGGCTCCGCAAAGGAGATGCCGCGCTTTTGCGTGCGCGTGACGATGCCCATCTGCGTCATGACGTCGAGCGCCTGACGCACGTGGTAGCGCGAAACATTGAAACGGTCGGCGAGACCCGCTTCCGTGTCGGGTTCTGCGCCCGCCCTCGACTGCTTGAGCAGGTGGGCGTGTATGGAGCGGAACAGGCTCTCTTCATCCATGGCTGGCTGACTTGTGGGGGATGGTCAAGGGCGGCCTTCGGACGCTGCCGGGCCGCCTCGGTTGTAAATATTGTCGACAATTATAGCGGTCTCGGGCGGTTTTTGAGCCTTAAACGCTGTCTGAACCCCGCCAAGGAGGCTGTATACGCCGTATTTTCGCCTAGAGACGACTTTTCTTCAACAGGAAGGGTAAGTCCTAATAAAGGCGCTTGTCGACTGCGGCACAGTCGTTTCCGAGAACTTAAACAAACTTTGTGCTGAAAATTCTCTGTATATTGTTTGTTGTTCTCTTTGAATTGTCGACAATATGTACTATGATGGCGCCGCCGAGATCGGAAATGTCGGACGAGGGGAAAGTGTGACGACAAAACGACTCGACCAAATCGACCAATAGACATTAGGACCATTCAAGGAGAAAACAATGTCCAACGAAGACAGCAAGAGCCGTTCCGGCCGCTTCGATCTTCCCGCCAACGAACTCGTGGAAGCCTTCAACGCCACGATCACGTTCGAGCAGCGCGTCTGCCCGTTCGACATTCAGGACAGCAAGGTGCACGCCACGATGCTCGCCCGTCAGAACATCATCAGCACCGAGGATGCCGAAGCGATCTGCCGCGGCCTTGACCAGGTTGCCGAGGAAATCCGCGCCGGCAAGTTCGTCTTCTCCATCAAGGACGAAGACATCCACATGGCCATCGAGAAGCGCATGACGGAAATCGTCGGCCCGGCCGGCGGCCGTCTGCACACGGGTCGCAGCCGCAACGACCAGACGACGACCTCCACGAAGATGTACCTCCGCCATGAAATCCGCGAAGTCCAGAAGGCGATCCGCGAGCTTCAGGCCGTCTTCGTCAAGACCGCCCGCGCCAACATCGACGTGATCATGCCGGGCTACACGCACATGCAGACGGGCCAGCCGATCCTCTTCTCCCACTGGATGATGGCCTTCTTCTGGATGCTCGAACGCGACTTCACGCGCTTCTCCGACCTCTACAAGCGCATGGGTCGCTGCCCGCTCGGCTCCGCCGCCCTCGCCGGCACCGACTTCCCGATCGACCGCGACTTCACGGCTGAAAACCTCGGCTTCGACGGTCCGACGGAAAACTCCATCGACGCCGTCTCCGACCGCGACCACATGGTCGAGTTCAATGCGGCCGCCGCCATGTGCTACATGCACCTCTCGCGCCTCTCCGAAGAACTCGTAACGTTCTCCACGCAGGACTTCAAGTTCATCGAACTCTCCGACGACTTCTGCACCGGCAGCTCGATCATGCCGCAGAAGAAGAACCCCGACATCGCCGAGAAGATCCGCGGCAAGACGGGCCGCATGTACGGCAACCTCATGGCCATCCTCACGATCATGAAGGGCATCCCGCTCGCCTACAACACCGACCTTTCCGAAGACAAGGAACAGGTGTTCGACAGCGTCGACACGCTGCTTCAGTCCCTCGCCATCATGACTCCGATGGTCGAGAAGATGCGCGTCAACGGCGAGAAGACCCGCGCCAACGCCGACCTCGGCTACGCCAACGCCACCGACCTGGCCGACTACCTCGCCAAGAAGGGCATGCCGTTCCGCGAAGCCCATCACGTCGTCGGCGCCATGGTCAACTACGGCATCAAGCACGCCAAGCGCCTCGACGACTTCACGATGGACGAATACAGGCAGTTCTCCGACAAGATCGAAGAGGACATCCGCCACGAGATCAGTCTCGAGACCTGCGTCCGCGCCCGCAAGAGCTACGGCGGCACGGCTCCCGACATGGTCGCCGTCCAGCTTGAGCGCGCCGACGCCGTCCTTGAAGCCGAAGGCCGCATCCTCGGTCTCTAAGCTTCTGATCTGACGATCACTCCGATCGGGCCGTCCGGTTCACTGCTGTCAACCGAACCGGACGGCCCGACTTTTTCCCCATTCCTCGCATCCAACCCCTTGACTCAGGACCATCATCATGGAAATGGATCTGAACTTCTGGCTCCAGCTCATCACTGTGGCCGTGTGCATCGGCATTGGCGGCCGCTTCGGCGGTCTCGGCCTCGGCGCAGCAGGCGGCTTCGGCGTCTGCATTCTCGTGCTTCTCTTCGGCCTCAAGCCGAGCTCTCCTCCCGTCTCCACGATTCTCATCATCGTGGCCGTCATCTCCTGCACGTCCGTGCTGCAGGGCGCAGGCGGCCTTGACATCATGGTGAAGGTCGCCGAGCGCATGCTCAGGAAGTGGCCGCGCGCCATTACCTTCGTGGCGCCCTTCGTCTGCTCCTTCTTCGTCATCTTCGTGGGCACGGCCTACGTCGCCTTCGCCGTTTATCCCGTCGTCGCCGAAGTGGCCACCCAGGCCCGCGTCCGACCCGAGCGTCCGATCGCCGCATCCGTGATCTCCGCCGGCATTGCAGTCGTCGCCTCGCCGATGTCCGCCGCCACGGCCGCCATGGTCGCCTCGCTCTCTCCGTTCAACCTCGGCGTCATCGACGTTCTGATGATCTCGGTCCCCGCCTTCGTCGTCGCCACGGCCGCCACCTGCCTGTGCGTCTACTGGAAGGGCTGCGAACTTGAGGACGATCCCGAATTCAAGCGCCGCGTTGCCGCTGGCGAATTCCAGAAACTCGTCATCAAGCGTGACGATTCCAAGCTCGAGATTCCTGCCAGCGTGCGCAACTCCGTGTTGATCTTCGCGCTCGGCGTCGCCACCGTGCTCTTCTTCGGCTTCAACAAGGAACTCCTCCCGACCTGGACCAGCGCCGCCGGCAAGGTTTCGACCCTCCCGATTCCGTCGCTCATCCAGATGGTGATGCTCGCCTGCGCGCTCTTCATCATCCTCGTCTGCAAGGTCCCGTCCAACAAGTTCGCCGACGGTTCCGTCTTCCGCGCCGGTCTCATCGGTGTCGTGGGCGTGTTCGGCATCTCTTGGCTTACCGGCACCTTCTTTGACGCCTACAGCCCGCAGTTCATCGCGCTCTTCAAGACGATGGCCGAGTCCACGCCGCTTCTCTTCGGCGTCGTGCTCTTCCTCTTCTCCGCGGTGATCCTGAGCCCGTCCGCCACCGTCGTCGCCCTCATGCCTCTGGGCGCCGCCATCGGCATCGACCCGCTCTTCCTCGTGGCCCTCTATCCGGCCACCTGCGGTGACTTCCTCATCCCGGGCGGCGCGCAGATCGGCTGCTGCTCCTTCGACCGAACCGGCACGACCCGCCTGGGCACCTGGGTTCTCAACCACTCCTACATGCGTGCCGGTCTCGTGCACGTCATCACGGGCGTGGCCACCGGCTGCCTCATCTACTCGGTGATCTGATCCTCTCTGAAAGTCCGGCTTCTCTTCGGGTTCTCCGCCCAGCTTGTTTGTCCCAAGCTTCCTATGTCGGGGCGGAGGGCTCGGAGAGGAGACGGCATCTTCAGCAGAAAAACGAAAAGGCTCTCCACTGTGGATGGCCTTTTCGCTTTTTTGACGCCGGGTCTTCAAACGCGCTCAACGGTCGTCAAGCCGTCTGAAGCACGGAATGCAGTAGTCCTTGCCGCCCAGGCGCCTCGAGCGGCTTTCCATCACGGCCTCGCCGCAGCACGCGCAGATGACGCTCGCCATGATGCGGGCGCGGGCGGGTGCGGGATCGGAGACCTCCTCGACGCGGAAGACCTCCTCGAAGGGCGCATTGAGAATGCGCTCGATCATTTCGGCGTGAAGGCCCTCGTGGCGGGCCTTCTGCTCGGGCGTCATCGGAGCGCCCGAGAAGGCGAGGGTCTTGAGGACACGGGATTCCTCGGACTCGCTTCGGGTCATGAGGCGGGAGACGTTGACGAGGCGGACGGCGCGGTCGTCGCTTCGACGCCAGAAGGTGAAGGCCACCTTGCCGTAGTCGCAATGGATGAGGTTGCCCTTGCCGAAGGTGCAGCTGACGAGCGCGCCGACATCGACGAGGAGATCGATTTCATCTTCCACAGGGCGGGGCTTCTTCGCAACGGCGAGCTCTGCGTAGTGCTTTCGGCCGTGGTCTCGGGCCTCATGGTCGCGCTCTGCGTTCTGGAGGAGTCGACGGGCGTGCATGCCGACTTCGTCAACAGCATGCTGCTGGTGGCGGCTGTCGGCCTCATCGTGCTTTCGACCGTCTTCCTTTCGCTTGAGATCCGCCTTTCGCTCAAGGCCATCAAGGTGGTCGTCTCGAAGCTTCCGCCCGTGGACGAGGCCTTTGACGATGCGGCTGCGGCAAGGGCCGCTCAGGCCGTGGAGGCGCGGCACCAGTCCCATATGCTCAACGAAGCGAGACACGCTTCGGAAGGAAGGGTTCCGCACGAGGTCAGGAAGGTTGAGGAGAAGCGTTGAGCGGCAGGAGACTTTCTTCCTGTCGTGTCATTGCTTTGCCTTCGTCGATATAATTAATTAGCCCGAATTTTGAACGAGACTTTCAGCGTCAATTTATACAAAAAAGGGGCATCGAGTCTCTCAAAGCATGTCTGACGGGGTGGATATTTACCAAAGAACCACGGAACACCAACGGAATCTCTCGGGCATGTATTGCAGATGCTATTAGAAATATTGACTCGCATAATTCGTTCCTGCGGTACGAATTATGTTTGCAATATAAGGATTAATTTGTTGAGAATTTTATTAAAATAAAAAAAGCGACAACTATCCTTTGTTTTCAGAGGAATTAATGGTTTACGAAACTTTTGTTTTTTGACGGTGGGTTTGGGTACACTGTTCCGTTTTCATGGAAATTGACGCATTTAGTCTTCCTCATTTTTTGGCCCCGTCTCTTCCTCTCGACGGGTCCACCTTTTTTTGACGCATAAAGTTGACTCCGACATGGGACTTTCACCATGACGGGGTCTCAATCCGATCCTCCACGGCTAGAATCAAAGCTTGTGCGGCTTCTCTAATCCGCTCGCACAGGTGTTTTCATTTGCCGGCGGGGAAGACGAAGGGCTTTTCCCGCGCGCGTTGTTCATGGCCTTCATGGGATCGATCCAACCTCAAAAAGCCTTCCGGCGTCTCTTCGCGCACTGGTACCTGCTCTGTCTGGCGGCCCGGTGCCTGCAACTGATCCTCATCTTTCATGCCGTCGCCCAGAGCGTGAGCGCGGCATGGATGGGTGCCGTAATGGCCGTGAGTGCAACAGTCTGCGCCGTTCTCACGGTCTTCGCCGGACGGCTTTTCAACCGGCTTGGGCCCGCGCCGCTCAATCGCTGCGCGGCGCTCTGCTGCGGCGCAGCCGCGCTTCTGGCCACCCGCAACGAGATCCTCCCGGCGCTTGCCGCCGCCTGGATGCTCACCGCTATGACGCTCATGCTGGCTTCGACCGCCGGCTACCGCGGCATCGGGAGTCTTTTCGATGCAACAGAACGCGTCTCGAGCTTCTCGCGCATGAGCCTGATGAGCAACATCAACGAAATTCTCATTCCGATCGTGATCAGTGCTGCCTTCGCGCGGATGCCCTGGCTGCCGCCCTGCGTCATCTTCGGCGTCTGCCTTCTGATTCCGTTTCTGCCTGCGGGCATCACCCGCGCCGAATTTCAGGCGCAGGGACAGGTGGAGTCCCGCGCGCTCATGGTCAACCTGCGCAGGTTCTTCTGCTCTGGCGCGCTTCTCGCGGGCGTCACGGCGGGCGCGGGGATTCATGCGCTTCTCTGCGTCTACGACGTCCTCATTCCCACTGCGAGCGCAGGCCTCGGCCTGACGACTACGCAGATCGGCATGCTGTTGTCGGCGAGCGCACTCTCTCAGGTGGCCGCGAGCTGGCTCCTGTCGATGCGTCCCAACCACCGCACGCTGCTCGGCCAACTTCGCAACGCGCTGCTTCTCGGCGGTGTCGCGCTCTCGGGCGCCGTCTTCGCCGACGGCTTCTTCTCGTTTCTTGCCGTTGTCGCGGTGAGCGGCTTCGGCTTTGGCCTCATCCAGCCGCTCTCCATGAGCACGATCTTCCAGTTCGCGCCGGCCGACTCGGTGGGCGATATCGTGGGGCTGAGGCTCATGCTCAACAACCTGAGCCGCATCCTGATGTCGCTTCTCATGGCTGCGGCGGTCGGCGGCTTCATGACCTCTCCGGCCTTCCTCACCATGGCCGCCATGATCGTGCTCGTTCTCACGCTCGGTACGACCGTCTGGCAGATGGTGAGACGAAAAATGCCGGCGTAAGAGGAGTGATTCTTTTTCAGGCGGCAGTCTGCGAAAGTTTTTCCGGGCCGTCTTCCTGATGTAAGGAGGTGCTTTTTGACGTCTGGGGAATTGGAAACGGTTGTCAGGTAAGCTTCCGATGGGGTAAGACGCTCAACATGGGATGGAAGAGCCTGAATGTTCTGTTTCCCGCTCTCGCATAGGGTCTTTCACGAATATTGCCCCATTTGGAGCGTACGACGGGGTTACAATTAAAAATTGTTCTGTCCCGGGACGCTTCCGCGACAGGTGTTTCAATTGTCCGCAGCAGGCCTCGTGCCTTCCTTCGGCACGCTCAATCGGACATTCCATGGATTCGCTGCAGCTTCGCACAGCCTTTCGGCGCCTTTTCGCGCAGTGGTACCTGCTCGGCCTTGCGGCGCGGTGCCTGCAGTTCACGCTCATCTTCGAGGCGGTCTCGCATGGCGTGGGTGCGGCCTGGATGGGTGCCGTCATGGCGGCGAGTTCCGTGGCCTGCGCCGTCTTCACGATCTATGCGGGACGGCTCTACAACCGCTTCGGGCCTTCGCCGCTCAACCGTTGCGCGGCGCTCTGCTGTGCGGGCGCGGGATTTCTGGCGACGCAGCATGAGGCGCCTGCTGCGCTTGCCGTCGCCTGGATGCTCACGGGCATGACGCTCATGCTCGCCGCAACGGCAGGCTATCGCGGCATCGGCGGACTCTTCGGCGCGGCGGACCGCGTTTCGCGCTTTTCGAGAATGTGCCTGTTGAGCAACGTGAGCGAGATTGCCATGCCCGTCGCGATCGGTGCGCTCTTCTCGCAGGCTCCGGACCTGATGCCCTTCATCGTGCTGGCGGTCTCTCTGGCGCTTTCCTTCCTTTCCTCCGGTGTGTCGCGCTCGGACCTCAGGGCGCATGGTCTCGTCGAGTCGACGGACCTGCTCGTGAACATCAGACGCCTCGCGGGCTCGGGGCCGCTGCTTGCGGGCGTGGTGGCGGGCTCGGGCGTCAACGCGCTCTTTTGCATTCTCGACATTCTCGTTCCCACGGCGGGCGGCGGCATGGGCCTCACGACGACCCAGACGGGGACGCTCCTTTCGGCGTGCGCGCTCGCGCAGGTGGCCGCAAGCTCGCTTCTGTCCGTGCGCGCCAATCACAGGACGCTTCTGCCTCAGCTTCGCAATGCGCTGCTTCTGGGCGGCGTCGCGCTTTCGGGTGCCGCACTGGCCGACGGATTCGCGTCCTTTCTGCTCGTCGTGTCGGTGGCGGGCTTCGGATTCGGTCTGGTCAGGCCGCTTTCGATGAGCACGATCTTCCAGTACGCGCCACCCGAATCGGTGGGCGACATCGTGGGCATGAGGTTCATGTTCAACAACCTCGGCCGAATCATGATGTCGCTCTTCATGGCGGCGGGCGTCGGCGGCTTCATGCCCTCGACGGCCTTTCTCAGCACGCTCGCCCTGATCGTGCTCGTCGTGACGATCGGCGCCTCGGTCCGGAGAGGACCTCAGGAGAGACCGCAGAGGTGACGTGCGCGGGAAGCAGGTGTGGTTCGCTCATGCGCCGAACTGTACCTACGTATCCCGGAGCCTACAATTCAAGAGGAATGCTTGACACTTGAGGAGCTCCATGTCCGACGAATTCAATCTTGTGACCGATCTCGCCGAATCCCGTGCGCAGGTCTACGGCGCATATGCCGACTTTTTCTCCGGCAACGGCTCTTCGGGCTTTGCCGGCAACTGGTCCGAGCTGGTCCGCTATCAGGCGGGCGTCGAGGCCCTGCTTGGAATGACGTCCGGGCCCGCACCCGAGGCGCTGCCCGAGCCCATCGTCATGGACAGGCTGTATGCGAGGCTTTTTCAGGGCGTCGGCGAACGGACCGTGCCGCTTTGCGCCTCGGCCTACACGGGCGAGCACCGCATGATGTGCGGCGCCGACTGCCGTCGCCTGCTTGACGCCTACAGGGCCTTCGGCTTTCTTCCTTCCGAGGCGGACGCGCCCTTTGCGGACTCGTTGGGCGTGGAGCTTGCGTTCATGTCGCTTCTCGCGCAGATGAAGGCGCCCGCAGGGAAGCAGCGGGAGTTTCTGACCGCATGCTTGATCCCGCTTGCCTCGACCGTCGCGCATGAACTGCAGGGGCTGGAGACGGGGGCCGTCGGAGACGTTCTGGCGATGCTCCTTCGCACGATGAAGTCGGACGGAATGCTGCTCGAGCGGGCGGACGCCTGCTGATTTCGGACGTTCAGTCGTCCATGTCCCTGATGAATGCCTGGAGTTCCTCCAGGCATTTGACGTTCAGGCGGCGGTAGGCCGCGGAGCGATGGGCCTCCACGGTGCGCTCGCTGATGCCCAAGCGGTCGGCGATCTGCTGGTTCGCGAGACCTGCGGCGGCGAGCTTCACGATCTGTCGCTCGCGGTTGGTGAGTCCCTCGAAAAGGCCGCAGACTTCGTCGTGGTGGTGCCGCATGCCTGCGCGGACCTTCTCGAGGCTGGTCTCGACTGCGGCGATGAGGACGTCGGGCGCAACGGGCTTCTGAAGAAGGTCGCAGGCGCCCTGCTTGAAGGCGGTGATCGCCATGTCGACATCGGCATGGGCCGTCATGAAGATGACGGGCCAGCACCAGCCCTTGTCGAGCAGCTTGCGCTGGCTCTCGATGCCGTTGAGTTCGGGCATCTGATAGTCGAGGATGAGGCAGCCCGGAACGGACGGATCGTCCTGCTCAAGGAACTTCTCGGCCGACGCATGAACGACGGCCCTGAGCCCCTTGCTCAGCAGAAGAAAGCAGATCGCGTCTGCAAAAGGTTCGTCATCGTCGACGATTCGGATGAGCATCTGCGTTTTTTCAATCATGTTCGCCTGCGTGAGGAAGGATCAGTCGTGCCTCAAGGCCGCCGCAAGCGGCGGGAGACAGCCTGAGATGGCCGCCATGGCCGGTTGCGATGGAGTTTACAAGAATCAGGCCGAGTCCCATGCCCGAGGACTTGGTCGTGTGCAGGGGCGCCGTCATGCGGGCGACTTCATCCTGCGTGAGCTGCGGGCCGTTGTCGGAGACGACGACCGCAAGCCTCTCCTCCGTGCGCTCGATGCGGATCGTGATCCTCGGATCTGCGGTGCCTGCAGAGGCGAGGGCGTCGACGGCATTCTGCATGAGGTCGTGCAGCGCGATGCTGATTTCAAGGGGCGAGACGCGCACGGTGAACTTTTCGGACGATGCGGGCGGCTCCAGAATGATTTTGCCCTCAAAGCGCGTGTTGCGCTTGAAGGGCCCGACCGCCTCGTCGACCACGTCTCGCAGATCGGTCGTGATGCGGTCAACGGCATCGGTCCTTGCATAGAGTCTCACGCGCTCGACAATGTCCGACACTCTTTCGGCCTGCGCGTTGATCTTCGCGAGGACGCCCTCGGACATTTCGGGCGTGAGCGAGCCCGAGGCGCAGAAGTTGCGCAACCCTTGGACGTAGGCGAGGATGGCGCCGACGGGCTGGCGGATTTCGTGCGCGAACATCGTGCTCAGCTGTCCGAGAAGTCCGACGCGCAGAAGTCGCCTGTAGCGCTCGTCCGCCTCCTGGACCTCGCGGCGCAGGCGCCGCTCGTTTTCCAGCGTCCGCTTGAGCTCGCGGGTCCTGATCTCGACCATGCGGCGCAGAAGGGCCGCAAAGCCGAAGCAGAGGAGGGCTGCGGCGAGGGGCACGGCGGCGAAGAGCCAGTACTTCTCGACGAAGTCGCTGAAGCTTCTTTCGTTCATGACGTCGTAGACGCCCGTGCGGAAGGCCTTGAAGACTTGGTCGGTGCTCTGGAAGTCGGTGGTGATGCTCCAACGCACGCCGTCGGGTGATGCGGGCATGCCGAGGAGCGTGAGCACGACTTCGCGCGTCGTCTCGGGATCCGCGCCGCGCACGGCTGAAAGCGTCCAGTTGGGATGTTGGTCCGTCGAGCGCATGCAGGGGGCGGCCGCCTTGAGGGACACGGGCTCGAGATTGCGGCGGGCTTCGGACTCCGCAGGGAAGAAGTCCTCGAGAATGCAGCTCGCGACGATGCCGACGTCGGCGCGTCCGTCGAGCACGGCCTGAACGACGTCCTCGGCGGACTGCATCAGAAAGCGCTGCGACTTGAAGAAAGTGGACGCATCGTAGCCGGCGCGCTCGATTTCGCCCATGCCGACGAGGTAGCTGTATGGGCCGTTGGGATGGTTGGCGACCAGGGTGCGGTCGCGCATGTCCTCAAGGGCCTTGATCCCGCTGCCCCTGCGGGTGAAGAAGAGCGAGCCGTAGGACTTGTTCGGGTCGGGAAAGCGGCTGTCGGTGATGGTGAGGAGGTCGCGCGAGCCTTCGGACAGATTGCGGCGCGAGACGCCCGACGTTGAAATGAAGTAGTCGACCTCGCCGCGCTCGAGCATGTGACCGAGCTCCGTGAGCGTGACGCGCTCGCGGATCGTGACGTTCGAGGGGCCGAACCTCGCCTCGAGCGCCTTGACGGACTGGTCGAGCGGCTTGAGCGAGGTGGTGCCGTGCCCGCCCGACGTGACGGCGATGCGCACAGTAGTCCCGGCCAGAGCCGGTGCGCACTGCAGGGCGAGAACGGCCAGCAGGACGGCGCAGGTGAGGCGGATCATGTTTGCGATGAGAGGTGCTGTACTTACGTATCGAAGGTTATACCATGAAAATTGAGGAAGTCACTTCGCAGTCCCGGACCAGGGCGGGCGGAGGTGAACAGGAGACCTCAGAATTTCATTGACCATAAAGGAGTAAAGCCATGCATGACCCCCATGGACTCGCTCTCAACCGACGCGATCTGCTCAAGTCGATCGGCACGCTTTCCGTTGCAGGCTCGACCGCAGGCATGTTCGTTCCGATTGCCGGAGCAGCCGAAGCCGCCAAGGAGTGGACCGGCTATTCGATCTGCGACCACTGCAACCACGTGCCCTCGTGCGGCATCAAGTTCCATGCACGCGGGAACGTGATCGAATCGATTGAAAACTGGAAGGAGAACCCCCGCCACATTCTCTGCTCAAAGGGGCTGGCGACGCTCCAGCGACTCTACAACCCGAATCGTCTGCTCCATCCGATGAAGCGCACGAATCCCAAGGGCAGCGAGGATCCCGGATTCGTCCGCTGTTCCTGGGACGAAGCCTACAGGATGATTGCCGAAAATCTTCTGCGCATCAGGAAGCGGTACGGTGCGGACAGCGTGATGTTCTATGCGGGCGACCCGAAGGAACCGCGTCCGCCCATCATCCGTCTTGCCCGTCATTTCGGCTCCGTGCACTGGGCCAACGAATCGTCGGCCGCCTGCCGCGCCGGCTGCATGCAGGCCGAGCAGCTCACTTGGGGCCGTCCGTCGACGGGCGCCATGCCGACCGAAAAGACGCGTTCCTTCATGATCATGGCGACGAACGTCTGGGCCCAGCCGCTGGGCTGGTGGGAGTCCCTCGTCAAGGCCAAGGCCCGCGGCTGCAAGATCATCACGGTCGACACCCGCCGCACGAAGGCCGCCGAGCTGGCCGACATCCATCTGGCGCCCCGCGTGGGCACCGACAGCGCGCTTGCCATGGGCATGATCCGCGTTCTCATCAAGGAAGGCCTCTACAACCGCGAATTCGTCGAGAAGTGGTGCCACGGCTTTGAAGAGCTTGCCGCCTACTGCGAGACCTTCACCCCGGAAAAGACCGAGGAGATCACCGGCGTGCCCGCCGCCGACATCGTGGCCGCGGCCCGCATGTACGCCGAAGGCCCCGGCTCCTTCTCGCTCACGACGCAGAGCCTCACGCACAACCTCAACGGCGTCAACAACGCCCGAGCCCTGCTGCTCATCCCGTCGATCCTCGGCTACATGGACGCCCCGGGCGGCGCGATGTTCCCGACGAATCCGAAGGGGCAGCAGACCTTCGGCTTCGGCATCCACACGAGCTTCTACGACGGCAAGTGGTGGAACGCCAAGGAGCAGAAGGACCGCCGCCTCGACAAGGACTTCGTCCCCGTCTGGCACCACATGATGGTTCCGTTCAGCCCGAACCTGCTGCCCGAATGGGTGAAGGAGGGCAAGATCCGCGCCTTCTGCGGCTGGGGCTTCAACGTCATGATCTGGCCGCAGCCCGAGGAATACGCAAAGGCGATCTCGAAGCTTGAGTTCGCGTTCGCGACCGACTACTTCTACCGCAAGGAAAGCCACAGGGACCTCGACCTCATCCTGCCCGCCGCCATGAACTTCGAGCGCTATGCGCCGTTCGGCATGTACGGCGCGAAGTATGCGCCGAGGACGCCTGTCAAGCCGCTCGGCGAAGCGAAGGAGGACTGGCGCATTGCGCTTGAAATCGGCTGCCTCGTCGACAAGCCCGAGAACTTCTTCGACGGCGACCCGGTCAAGGCCTGCAACGCGGTGCTCAAGGTCTGGGAAGGCAACTACGAAAAGGCTGTCGCCGCCCTGCCTGCCGTCTCGACGCTCAAGTGCGAGAAGAACGAACCCTACAAGTACGTCTCCGGCAAGCTCCGTCCGGACGGCAAGCCCGGCTTCAACACGCCGACGGGCAAGCTCGAGCTCTTCTCCACGATCACGTCGAAGTACGGTCTCGAGGGTCTTCCCGTCTACAAGGAGATGATGAAGCCCGAGGGCGACTTCAACCTGCGCCTCATCAACGGCACGCGCAAGCCCTACATCACGCATTCGAAGACCCGCTCCGATGCGCCGTACCTGCTTGAGCTCGAGCCCGTCAGCACGATTCACATGAATCCTGCCGACGCGAAGAAGCGCGGCCTCGTCACGGGTGACTTCGTCGAAATGCGCAGCAAGTTCGGCGGTCCCGTCCGCGCAAGGATCGACGTCTCGATCATCGTGCCCGAAGGCACGATCGACTCGCAGTACGGCTGGCGCGGCGACCAGAACACCCAGAATCTCATCCCGCGCCAGTGGGATCCGATTTCGGGCTACGCGCCGTATTTCGAAGTCAACGTGAGCGTTGCCAAGGTCAAGTAAGGAGGCTGCAATGAGTCGCTACGGCATCATTTTCAACGTAGACCGCTGCATCGGCTGCGAAGCCTGCTTTGTGGCCTGCAAGGAAGAAAACAAGGTCGCTCCTGGCATTCAGTGGAACAAGATCCGCCGCATCGAGAATGTCGGAAAGCGCGTCATCAACTACTATCGCGTCTCGTGCCAGCACTGCGAGGATCCCGCATGCATGAAGGTCTGCCCCGCAAAGGCGATCTCCAAGGGGCCGCACGGTGAAGTGCTCGTCGACCACAAGAAGTGCATCGGCTGCAGGATGTGCCTGGCCGCCTGCCCGTACGGTGCGCCGCTCTTCAACGAGGACGGCAGGACCGGATACTTCGGCGACAAGGAGCCGCTCCTCAAGCCCGAGCCCAAGGCCCATCAGGTGCGCGTCCCCGGCAAGGCCGAGCACTGCACGCTCTGCACCCATCGTCTCGCCGAAGGGCGTCTGCCCGCCTGCGTCGAAAACTGCTCGACCAAGGCCCTGACGCTCGTCGACTACGACTCGAAGGATCCCGAAGTCCAGGCGCTCATCAAGCGCTCCGTCTGCCTCTCCGAAGAGGCGGGAACGCAGCCCAAGGTCCGCTACATCTGCTCGAACATGGACTTCAAGTCCGTCAAGCTGAAGTAGGGTTCCTGACGGACGTCCTGTTCTGATGACCATGAAAGCCGTGCGGTCTCGCGACCTGCACGGCTTTCTGTTTATGTGGGACTGAAGCAGGACGGAGGACTCAGGAGCTTCAGGATTGACTCACCTCCAGGGTGTCTCCTTGGCGGCATTGCGGCCCGCGATGCGGCCGTAGACGATGTAGTCCGTCACGGCGCAGAACCTGCCCGAGGGCACGACGGCGAAGGAGCCGCCGACGAAGCCGGTGATCCTGAAATCAGGTTGCTCGAAGAGCTCGAGCTGTTCTCAGGAATCGCTCCGTCCGGCCGTGCCGCATCTGTCGCCTTTAGTAGACTTTGCCTGCATTGTCAACCCCTCGGAAACACCGTGGTGCCTGCGTTTGCGGGTCTATAGACTTCGTGGCGACCAATTTCGGCGGACCAGCGACCACGGGCCCGCCGTTCTCATGACAAAGGAGTTCGAAAATGTTCAAGAAGTCTCTGATCGCCGTTGCCTCGCTGCTTGCCGCCGTCGGCACGGCCCAGGCCTGCAGCACGCTCGTGATCGGCAAGGCCGTTTCCGAAACGGGCAACATCATCGTCGCCCACAACGAAGACAACGGCGGCCGTCTCTTCAACATGCAGCACTATGTTCCGCCCGCCAAGCACAAGAAGGGTGAAATGCTGAAGTTCGAGAAGTTCGCGGCCGAAATCCCGCAGGTCGAGGAGACGCTGGGCTTCTACTGGACGCAGACCTTCGTTCCTGACGGCGCGAGCTTCGCCGACGGCTTCTTCAACGACGCCGGCGTCGTGGTCGCCACGAACTGGTGCGGCGAGATCTTCGACGCCGACCGCATGGAAGTCAAGGACGGCGGCATCGGCTACGGCATCCGCCGCCTCGTCGCCGAACGCGCCCATTCCGCCCGTGAAGGCGTTGAAATCGCCACGAAGCTCCTCGCCGAATTCGGCTACTTCCACGACGGCCGCACCTACACGATCGCCGATGCGAACGAAGCCTGGCAGCTCGCCATCCATCAGGGCAACAGCTGGGTCGCCCGCAAGATTCACGACAACGAAGTCGTCTACATCCCGAACAACTTCCTCATGGACAAGGTTGACCTGAACGACAAGGAAACCTGGAAGATCGAGCCCAAGCAGGTCGAGCGCGCCATCAAGGACGGCCGCCATGACGCCAAGAACCCGATCTTCAACTGGCGCAAGGTCGTGGCTCAGGAATCCGTTCGCCACGAACGCTGGAACGCCAACCGCAACGTCCTCGCCTGGAAGTTCCTCACGGGCGTCGAATACAACGATCCTGAAAAGTTCCCGTACAGCGCCGTCATCGACCGCAAGCTCGGCGTCAAGGACGCCATGGCCCTCCTGCGCCTGCACGAGGACTACATCGGTCAGGACCAGGAACTCTATCACTCCAAGTCCGAAGGCATCTGCCGCACGACGTCCCATGACTCGATCGTCTACAACCTGACGGCCGATCCGACGCTCACCGAAGCCTGGAAGACGCTCGGCCGTCCGTGCCAGTCCGTCTTCGTGCCGCTCTATCCGCTCGCCGGTCCCGCCAAGGGTACCGCCTTCACGGATCCGGCCACGGCCACGAAGGAACACTTCGCGGGCACTCCCGCCATGTTCGACTACCGCGCCGACTTCACGCCGCACAGCGTCTTCAGCGCCTCCAACAACGCCATCGACTACCTGCGCGGCGACGAACTCGCCAAGCGCACGCAGCTCATCCAGGCTGAGGAAGAAAAGTTCATGAAGGACCGCGCCGCCGTGACGAAGAAGGCCGCCGCCCTCAAGGGTGAGGAACGCACGAAGTTCCTGCACGACTACAACCAGAAGTCCTATGACCATGTCCTCAAGATCATGCAGGCCGAAAACGCCCGCCTGATGCCCAACAAGGTCAAGATCCTCGCTGACGTCGTCAAGGCCGACGGCGACGGCACGGTCGACTTCGCGCTGCTCGGCGCCAAGGGCCACGAAGTGCTGAGCGCCAACATGGAGGCGACCCGCGCCGGCATGAGCGCCAACCAGCTCAACTCCACCCGCCAGTGGAAGAACTTCGCTCCGGCTGAAAAGATGGTCTACAAGGACGTCAACAACGACGGCATCACCGACGTCGTCTTCACGTTCAAGGCCAAGGACGTCACGAAGGGCGCCGTTGCCGGCGCCGCCATGGACCTTTGGCTCTACACCCAGATCAACGGCCATCGCGTGACGGGCTTCGACGTGGTGCCTGTCGAAAACGACAAGGTCAAGATGCACAAGGGCGCCCGCGACGGCAAGGGCCTCCTGTAATCACGGCCACGGGTCCCGCCGGCGGGACCCGTCCCTGACCTGAAAAGAGGGCGCGCGGTTCATCGAATCGTGCGCCCTCTGCATTGCGGGAGAGCGGGGCAGGCCAGTTTTGCGAAAGCTGTCTTTCGCTCAGTTGGCGGGCACGTTTTTGGGGGACAAAAAGGCTCGGGATTTGAGGATCCTCGCTTGATTTCCGATCCGGTCTACCCCGTTGATGAGGAGGCGGATGCCTCGTCGTTTCAGGACGCTGCCGAGGGCTTGGTTGGCTTTGCAACTCTCGATGAGCACGAGCTCGAGTTTCTCCGATTCATTTCGAGCGCGCCCGACTACAGGGGCCCCCGCGTACCGACCGCAGAAGAGATTGCGGAGTTCAGGCGGCATCGTTTGTTAAGGGAGTTGAAGTCAAAGGATTGCTTGCATTAGGCTGTTCGATGTTGGAAATGAAGATTTTTTGTTGGAGGAGTAAGTGCTCGATTGTAATTTGAAGGATAACAGTCTGATTCAGATTAATATTGAAGGTAAAATTGGAGAGATTGAAGGGACTCCTTCTGAGGCGTCGGTTTGGGCCGATAAATTAAAAGCCAGTTTGGCTAGAGCTGTTTATGTTGGAGTTGGGCTCCCTTTGGAAATGTGGGCAAATAAAAAAAAGAAGAACAACGGAAAAGAATATCGGAGGCCGTTGATCGGAACGCTGCGTCGATACCGCCGGAATGCCGTATTGAACCAACATTTGGTGAGGTTAGGGCTATTGTTAATGGGCTGGAGGGGTGTATTGATGAAGAGCTTCTTGAGAATGGGTTTATTAACCTGTTGGAAGCGTCTATGGATTCTCGCAGGGCGAGTGGCTTGATTAAAAATTACGCAGTTGTGCTTAATCAGCTTTGTCCTGATGAGGCAAAAATTCTTTCGTATGTTTTTTCAGTGAGAACTTTTCCAGTATTAAAAATAAAAGAGATTATAGAAGGTAGTTCATATTCGGAAATTGCTAGTCACGTAACAAATTTGGATCAAGACGTTGAGTTGCAGTATCCGAAGGAGCTTCAGCTTTATCTAGAACATTTGCAGACATTGGGGCTTCTGGAAATATCTTGGAGCGGCACTATAGCCAATGAAGAATGCTATGAAAAAGTCATGCAATCGCCATCGGTGGTTAACTTTAAGAGAAGTTATGAGGAAAAAGGTAAAGTGTTAACCTTTAGTAAAGGGTATTTGTCGGTGACGCATTTCGGAGATGGTTTTGCAAGGGCATGTAGGTTCGCTGCTAAAGGAGCTAAAAAAGATTCGTAAATAAAGTATCGATTTGATATCAGTGAATTCGAGGATTGTCTTAATGAGCTTTATTGGAATCCAGTTGATCGCAGGCTTTCCTCGCCCTCGTCAAGATAACGGTTATTGAGTACCGGCGTTCGTCGGCAGCATCGGCTTCGCCCCTCGCGAGCGGGGCCGATGTTCCAAAAACAACTGCCACCTTCTTGTTTAAAGGGGCGGCAGTTTTGTTTCGGGCCTTCAGGCTGGCTTGCGGGGAAGGGCGTTCAGAGCAACTTGCCCGTGAAGAAGGCCTTGAGGACGTTTCCCTCGGGATCTTCGGGGACCGTGTCGAGAATGGCACTGTAGATGATCCCGAACGCATCGCAGACGTCTTCGTCGGTCGAGCCGTCAAGGTTCGCCATGGTCTTCTCGAAGCGCTCGCGCATCTGAGGCGTCTGCCTTTCCAGTGCGGCCTCAAGGGCGACGGAATAGGCCGCCCTGGCGAGCCTGACGTTCTCCTCCGACATCGCAGGCTTTTCGCCGTGGCTCCTGAGAGCGTTCTCGATGCTCTCGATCTTGAGCCTGAACATCTTCCTCACGTCCTCTTCGCTCATGTCGGCCGTGAGCGTTCTGGCCGCCGTATCCAGATCGTCGTAGGCAAGTCCCTGCGCGCCCACGAGATTGAGGTCTCGGCAGGCCTTGGCCGACAGACGGCCGCAGAGTGCCTTCGTCGTGCGCATCTCGGCCTCCATCACCTTCGGACTCGAATAGGGCACGCCCTCAGCCATCAGGCGCTGGGTCAGCAGAAGGCTTCCCTGAAGGATTTCCTCGGAGAGGGCCGCAAGCTCGTCGCTCGTGCCGTGATCGTGCACGGCGCGTAGCTTCGCGCCGTCAATGCCCGCCTTCTTGAACTGTTCGACGACATGGTCGAGAAAGAGCCTGCTCGCCGCAAGATCGCGGATGAAGTCGGCATAAGCCTCGGCCTTTTCTCCGCTGAAGCCGAAGGCGTCGGCGCTTCCCTCGATCACGGCGGGATCGGTCATGCCGGCCGTGATCTCCTCGCGCATGAGTTGATTGTCCGTGGCTGCGCAGACGGGCTGCGAGCCTGCGGCGAGGGCGCAAAGCATGAGGACGGCGGGAAGAATCTTCTGCATGAAAGCTCCGGGAAAGGCCAGGGTGAACTTCAATCCTATCTCAGATCCAAAGGCAATGTCTCCTTGAGGCGACTTGTGGTCGAAGGTCTGTGCGTCGTTCATGCCAGAGTGCGTCTCATGCTGACGCGGCAAGAGGCATCATGAGGATGGAGGAGGTCATCCTGCCGTCGAGACCGTTTCCTCCTCATTGAGCGGCTTCGGCGGCGGGGTGCCCGACACTTTTTCGTTTGGTGGAGATCAACCATGCGTCGTTCCATTCTGTTGCTTTTCAGTCTTGGCGTCATCGCCGCCGGCGCCTCGGCGGGCGAGTTGCGTACCGACATCTTCGGAAACGTCTACGACGGGGATTGGAGCATTCCCGTCGGGCAGGTCGAACCCGGCGGTGAAGGACGCCTGAGGGTTGATGTGTTCGGCGACATCTACGTTGAGGACCGCCCGTTTCCTGTCGGTCATACTGACCATCCGACGGGAGAAGGCTGGCTGCACATGGATTCGTTCGGCGGAGTTCGAGCGGGCGACAGCCTGTTTGAGATTGAGGACGCCGACAAGGCGCTGAATATCCACCGGTAGCGAGGGCAATGGTAGTGCTGTTGTGTGCGCGGCTGTGTTGGAAGCTTCATGTGTTTTGGTTGTGTCCCAATTGGCGGTCTCGTCATGAAGCATGCCTTCTGTGAGCAGATCGAGTGAATGAGAAAGAGTGTCCCGTTCTGCCCTCAGAGAGGTGCGGGCGGGATGGAGGTGTCGAGAAGAAAAAGAAAACCTCCCGACTTCATATAGGAAGGTCGGGAGGTTGTCCCTTTAGCCTGAACTACGGGTTGCCTGCTCTACAAGATGAACTTTCTCGGAGGTTCCGGCAACTGCAGTAGTTCGAAACAACGCCGACGTGAGGCAGGAATCGTATTCCTGATCCAAGCGTTGGCGTTTTTTCTTTTCTCGGCGCGCACCAACGTCAGTTCCATCAGCAGGCGATCCAAGGAGCCGCCGGGAATTGTCAGTTTGTCCTTGCGGTTTTCCATCTTCTTCGCACTGCAAAGCATCATCATGCGCAGAGCCGTCCCGATGGTGCTCACCAACAGTTTTCCTTGTACGGAAACAGCTCCAACGCGCAGGCGATCGCCATCAAGCCAGTTTTTAAGTTGATTGAAGTCTTGTTCAACCATATTGCGCTGTCGATAGATGGCCAAAGCTTCAAAAGCATCAGAGACGACATTGCTGCGAAGCGCAAAGTAACCTGCACTCTCCACTGCCTCGTCGATTTTTGATGAGTTCCTTACCCACCTCTCCTTTCCGTTCTTGTCTCGAACAGACACGACGAAACGGCTATAGGCGGCCCACAAGTCCTTGGGAACCGACCGCTTGGCATCTTTCAGTCGAATAATTTCATCGGCATTCTCAGAGATCAATTGAGCCGTCGCATTCTCATGACCGACCAAACGGTACAAATGAATGTAAGTATTGAGTTTTAATCGACCTGCCTCCGTGTTTTGCGTCCATGGCTCAGTAACCGTGAAGGCAAATGCCTTTTCCTCGCTACTGTAGAAAGCGTTCTTACAGAGTGAATTTCGATGTTTTACAAAGCGTTGCTTTAACGAATCCTCAATATATCGAACTCCTTGCAGGTATCGAATGTTCAAATTGATCATTCTTTGAACATTTTCCAAACTGGAATAGCCACGATCGGTGACCAAAATGTTTTTGTCCAAATCGAATCCGGCCTCACGCATGGAGAAAAGGATGTCGGACAGGCTACTGACGTCGTTAACGGCTCCGTCGAACATGTGCGAGAAAACGATGTCGCCCGAGCGTTGGTCGCAAATGACGGTGTAATTAATCTGCTTGAGATCCGGATCTCTTTTGGCGTGCCCAAACTGCGCTTCGCTCAGCGTGTTGGAGTAGGTGGAGATCGAAGTATTGTCAAGCGCGTATTCAATCGGTTGGCCCCGCAATTCAGGATTTTGTTTGTAGATTTCCTCCCAAATCGCATCCTGACGATTGTGTCGCAGACGGAAATAGCCAGTGACCTGTTCACGAGTGACCGAGGACAAAATTTCAGAGATTTTCTGTCCGCTCAGTCGTTTGGATCGGGGCAGCCAAACTTTTTGACGCCAAAGATCGTACGTCATCATTGCTCCGCCACCGGCGAGTTTGTAAATGGACAGGTAGAGCAAATCTTCGCCCAACTCCTTCCCAAAAATTTCGTGGAGATGAGAGCGGATGCCGCTGTTTTCGGCCACCTGCATGGCAGCCCAAGTCAAACCAACATCCAGCGTGGCTTGCGGATTGCAGGCATCCTCATCTTCCGGTGCAGGGCCGGGAGTGGCAGGAAAATCTTGTCGATATTCGGCTTCGCGAACAGGTTTTTTGTTCGCACCCCAAAACCAGTCATCCCCGGAGTATTCCGGAAAGTCGGCTGAAAATTTGGGCGAAATCTTGATCCGGTCGTCTTCGAGCAAACGTCCCACATGGCGTTGCAGGTGCCGTTTCGACTTTTTCAGCACCGGATCCCACTTCATTTTGTACGCCTTGACGTAGCAATAACCTTGGGCGGTAACGACGGTTGTGAAGTTCCAAGGAAACCCGGATTTTGGAGAATTTTCCATTTTATGCTCTGTATCTAATAGTTATAGAGCATTTTAACGCATATGAAAAAGCCCATGATTTATTTTTGGCAATAAAATCATGGGCTTAGCAAGTCGGGAACTCGAATACTCAGCTTTTTATGGAGCAGGTATCCCGTAGTTCAGGCTTTAGCTCTTCACGCTCTTGCTGCCGAAGTACCAGGCTTTATAGCCGTAATCGGTGGCACGCATGATTTTGCCAGTGCGATAGTGAACATATTCGGGGACAAAACAAGGTTGTCCTTGCTGATTCTTAGCTTCATTGCTCATACATAGAGCTCCATAAGAGATAGGCAGAAGAATCCATGGGTTCCGATGGCATCACTTGAGCGATGAGGAACCGTCGGCATGAATTCCAGAGGTGGGTTGGAGTGCGAGAGGCTTCGGGCCTGATGGACAGGCGGAAGACTATCGTAGGATGTGATGTTGAGGAAAGCCCGTTCAATGACAGACGGTCCTTGTTGCTTCATAAACGAAGCGACATCAGGTGCCAGTGGTTCTGGACAACTTTTTTTGGGTACAAACGCACCCCGTGAAAAGACCATCGTGTGTCTCCTCAAAAAAAGTTAAAAATTAACAATTTCTTAAGGATTGAGTGCTATGATCAGCGTTCGTTCCAGAGCGTTGTTTTCACAACACTCAACCCCTGAAGAGCGCAGCGAGAGCTATTGGCGTAGCTTTTGTCTGCGCTCTTTTTTATTGGTGATTTGTCATATGTTTCCTCCTGGGTCAGTGTAAAGTTGATGTATTTTACCTAATTGTTTTGAGGGACGTACCCCTCTACCTACAAAACTGCCCACCGCTTGAGTGTTTTGCTAACTGAGGTTAGCGCTACAACATGTTGTGAGTGTAGTGGATTTAACCTCAATATATAGGTGGTCCGTGCATGCAGTGGACAAGTTGAGGTGATAGGTGAACTGTACACTAAAAATCCCTCATGAAAGGGATTATGCACTTTTGAACGCTACACACGCGCATAGTTCCTGTGCGTTCTGCGAAGTTCAGAGAAGCTCCGCTCATATTGATGGGCGAGAAAGTGTGTAACTGTATGCCCCGAGCTGACTTTGTCGGCATTATTGCTAATGATGTGTACGCTTTTTCTTTGTGATGTAACAGCTTAGCATAAAGTTGTGGCAGATTACCGACAAGGGTGGTCTTCTTGTTCGATAGAGTAATTCAATGAGGCGCGGTGGTGGTAATCAGCGTGTTTTGGCCGTATCTCCCCTTATGGGGGTGCTTAATCAAGCGGCTACTCACTTACTGAAAATCGAGCGAAGAGGTAGCTTCTGATCAAATCACAACAATGGTCAGAAATCGGGCCTCAAATCGACGCCTTGTTCGTCATCGGCCCCCGAATTCCCCGTCAGGGCGGGGAATCAGGAGGGGCAGTTACCAGATGTGCCTCACGCCCACCGAGTAGCGGACCTTTTCGTCGGCTTCGGCGCCCATGGTGCGCTCAAGGTCGACGTATGCGAAGGTGCGGTCGGTGAGGTTGAAGCTGGCGCCAAGCCCCCATTCAAGCCACGTGCCGCCCAGATCCGCGTAGACCGTGCCGCGGTCCTTCGGGAAGTAGAAGCCCGTGCGCACGCCGAGGCGCGTGATCAGGAACTCGGTGTCCTCCTGCGAGAAGCGCACGCTCTGATCGCCCCTCGAGGCCGTGAAGTCGTCGCCCATGATGCGACCGTAGGAGACCTCGGCCTGCGGTTCGACGAACGCGACGTCGGAGAGCTTCAGGTGCCAGCCGTACTCGGCGCTCACGCTGAAGGCGTTGCTCTCGAAGCTTCCTTCAAGGCCCGCGAGCGTGAAGTCGTTGGAAAGACGCCCGTACTTCGCGATGAGGTCGACGAACTGGCCGCTCTCGTGCATCCACGTGCCGTAGACGCCCAGAGCATAGGCCTCGTTGTCGGCTTCGCCTCGGTCATACGTGGTCGAGCCGTCCGTGTAGGATAAGGCCGCGCCCACGGTCCAGCCTGCGCCCGCCGTCGCGTCGACGCCCACTTGGACGGAGTTGTTCTTCGCCGTCAGGTTCTGCGCGCCGTACTCGAAGGTCGAGCCGTAGATGCGGGCCCACGAGCCCACGCCTTCGGGCGACATGCGCAGCTCGCCCATGCGCTTCGTGAGGTCGTTCATCTCGTGACGCCACTGGTAGGCCGTGAGAGAGGCCACCGAGCCGAAGGCGTCGACCGTGCTGTTCTTCTGGACGGTGCCGTCCGTCAGGGTGGAGTTGCCCGCTTCGTCGACCGCAACCTTGCCCGTGACCGCGTCATTCACCAGACCTTCCTGAACTTCGATCGTTTCGCCCTTGTTGGCAAGACCCTTTTCGAGCAGGGCGTTGACCGCTTCCTGAGAGGAGGCGAAGAAAAGGGCGAGGTCAAGGCGCGCGTCACGGGACACTACGATCCCTTCTACGGCGTCAAGATCACGCTTCCGCCGATCGACAAGTCGGACGTGGCACGTCTTGTTGACCGTCTTGCCGAATCTCCTCTCATCGTGGCGCGCCTCGCCGCGAGAGAACTGAGTCCCGAAATTGCCGACATTGCCGAGTCGCTCGGCATTCGCATTTTCCCGACGAGCTGGAAGGATCTGGAGATGTCGTGCACGTGTCCGGATTGGGCGGTGCCGTGCAAGCACATTGCAGCCACCATCTACAAGCTGAGCGAAGAAATTGATGCCAATCCCTTCCTGCTCTTTACGTTGCGTGGCATCGACCTGATTGCCGAAATGGAAAGCCGCGGCGTCGAGCTCGAAAAGGCAGTTGAGGCCGAGATGCCATCCTGGGACGATTTGATCCGGGGACTCGACGAACGAGGCTTCGTCACTGACCTGCATCCGGATGGAGAATCGGATGTCGGCTGGCTCGAAGATCTGCGAAAGCAAACCTTCCGCACGTTCAAGGTTGATGGTGAGAAGATTCGCAACCTTTTTGCCGAGCATCCGGCGGGCTACATCCACGGCGACCTTCGTGCGCTCACGGGGCGTATCGTGAGCGAAGCAGGGAAGCTCGTTGCACATCAGATGCGTACCGTCATCGAACGCACGATTCCCGAGTATGACGAGGCTCGGCCGCTCATCGCGATCAATACTTGGGGGCAGCCTGTTGTGGACGAATCGCTCTTCTGGCGCGAACGACGTGAGAGCGGCCGCTTCATGCGCCAGGAGCTACGCGGACCGAGTGCGTCGGATCCGGTCGGACGAGGCCTGCACAATATGTTTTCGGGCTTCATCACGCATCAGAAGCTTTCTGAAGCGCCGCGCGAGCTGGAGGCTCTCTACGATGCCTGGCTCATCGCCGGTCGTCTCGTCGAGGCGGGCGCAGTCGTGCCGCAGATCTACAGACCGATTGATGACATCTTCGCCGTGCGTTGGATTCCGGCCGTCATGGACGATGAAGTGAAGGCGGTCACCGAAGCCGTCGGCGCAGCCTTCTCGCACGTCGGTCCGGAGTTCCTTCGCATTTCGAAGGCGCCTGTTGCGATGCATCCGCTGCTTCTTGGCGAAATCGTGCTCGAACTCTTCATCCAGAGCTACATCGTCGCCGCATGGCACACCCATGTCGACGAAACGGGTGACGCCGTTCCCGAGCATCACGCGCTCTTCGGGTGCGAACCCGTCGACTGTGACGGTGATTCCGCCTTGAAGGCGGTCGGGATGCGCCTTGAAGGCTGGGTCGCGCCCGTCTTTCTCAAGACCGAGTCGCACCGCGTCAAGGGGATCGTCATCGTGCACGACTGGGTTGCGGCAGCGACGGCCGCAAAGCGCGAGGGCGGTGACGATGTTGGCGCGCGGGCAGGAAGCGCGACCTTGGCGGCGATGTTCGGTGCGCGTGAGGCACAACCTGAACCTGTACCGCTTGAGTGCCCGACATTCATTCCGTATCAGGGGGCGGACGAGGCCGAAGAGCCGCGGTACGACGAAGCGATTCCTGAAGACGTGGAGATGCCGGACTTTGACCCGCACCAGGCAGTCGCCATCGAAATGCGATTCTCGGTTGACGGCGGTGGTGCGCAGGAGAGCGTTGGACTCGCGGACATTCTCGATCTGCCGCAGCACAAGGCGCTGCGCTTTGACTGCCTGAAGCTGATGTCGCGTCTTTCAGGCTACTGTCCGGAGCTCACGGAGCTTCTCAAAAACCGCGCCTCGACGACGGTTGTGCCGCTTGATGAGTTGGCGGACCTCCTTTTCAAGGCAATCCCGACGCTCAATCTACTCGGCGTGCAGACCATTTTGCCGAGAACGCTCCGGAACCTCTTGCGCCCTCAGGCGACGCTCGATCTGGATATGAAGGAGAATGTCTTCGAAAGTCGAGGTCTTTTCGACATCGTCGATGCGATGACGTTCGACTGGCGTCTGGCGGCGGGCAAGTACACGATGTCGGAAGAAGAGTTCGAGTGGCTCTCCGAGCAGGCAGGGCGCATCGTGCGCTTTCGCGATGCGTACATGTACGTCGACAAGCGGCTCCTGAGTTCCATTCGCCGCGAACTTCACGGTCAGCGCAAGCTCACGAAGGCCGAGCTCATCCGCGCTGCGCTCTCGGGCGGCATCCGCGCCAACGGCGTGCGTTTGAGTGCACGCCTGCAGGCGGCTTTCGACAGGCTTTTTGCCGAAAAGACGTTCGATGTGCCCGATACGATCCAGGCGACGTTGCGTCCCTATCAGGTGCGAGGCTATTCCTGGCTCATGCGCAATCTGCGCGCGGACATGGGGGCCATCATCGCCGACGACATGGGCCTCGGCAAGACGCTTCAAGTCATCACGGTGCTCGAAAAGCTGCGCCTCGACGGCGAGTTGGATGTCAAGCAGGTGCTCGTCGTCGTGCCGACCACGCTGCTTGCAAACTGGAAGCGTGAGATCGCGAGGTTTGCACCGAACTTGACGGTATCGCTCTTCTACGGCCCCAAGCGTGATCTGGCGGAGGCGACGGGGGACGTTGTGCTCACGACCTACGGCAGCCTTCGCGGCTCGATGAAGGCGCTCGAGCACAAGCATTTCCGCCTTGTTGTCATTGACGAAGCGCAGGCGATCAAGAATTACAAGACGGCCGCTTTCAGGCATGTCCGCGAGCTCAAGACAGAAGGCTTTATCGCCATGTCGGGCACGCCCGTCGAGAACGATCTGATGGAATTCTGGTCGATCATGGAGGCGTCGAACCCGGGCATTCTTGGTTCGAGCACATCCTTCAGGCAGGACTATGTGTATCCGATCGAAAACGACCACGATGCCGTCACCGCCGATCGGTTCAAGCGCATAACGGCCCCCTTCATGATGCGCCGCCTCAAGACCGACAAGTCCATCATCGACGATCTGCCCGAAAAGGTTTCCATCGATGAGTACTGCACGCTCACGAAGGAGCAGGTTGCGCTCTACAACGAGGTGGTCAAGCGTTCCATGCGTCTTGTGGAGGCTAGCAAGGACACCTTCATGCGCCATTCGCTGGTGCTGCAGATGATCATGCAGCTCAAGCAGATCTGCAATTCGCCTGCGCTCTTCGAACCTGCGGGCGGCTTCGAGGATCCGAGGCTTTCCGGCAAAATGTGCCGCCTCTTCGACATTCTTGAGGAAATGCAGGCCGCCGGCCGCAAGGTGCTCGTCTTCACGCAGTTTGCACAGATGGGCATGCTCCTTCAGGAATGGATTGCCAACGAAACGGGTCGTCGCCCGCAGTTCATCCACGGCGGCCTCAAGCCGAATGCGCGCCAGACAATGGTGGACCGATTCCAGAATCGACGCGATGAAAACGTCATGGTGCTTACGCTCAAGGCGGCGGGTTCGGGTCTCAACCTGACGGCTGCGTCCGTCGTCATTCACTACGACCTCTGGTGGAACGCCGCCGTCGAAACTCAGGCCACGGACCGCGCCTACCGCATCGGACAACAGTCGACCGTCAATGTCTACCGCTTCATTTCGGCCAATACCTTCGAGGAGAAGATCAACCAGATCATCGAAGAGAAGAAGCGCCTCACCGAAATGACGGTCGCAACCGGGGAAAGTTGGATCGGGGACCTCTCGAACGAGGAGCTCGCCCACGTCTTCAACATGGCCGTCGACGAAGAGGACGAAGAGCACTTTGCCTGACTGCTTTCCTCAAGGGAGGTGTAGGAAGAACTTTCACGACCAGATCTGGAGAATCGGACAGGGGGCAGTGCGACTCTCGGAGGGCATTTTCGGGTGTTGGTCCGAGACGGGCGCTTTCTAGGGCATGGGAAAACTGTATTGAAAACCTTTGTGGGACGGGCTAAGGTTGTGGGTACTCCAATCCCGAGCGCACCCCGTCCGACTCTATGACCGGACAAAAAGCGACACCACCATGAACGTTCTTGACGTCGTTTTCCAATACTTTGAGCACAGGATTCCCCCCTCGAGTCCCAATCCCGAGGAAGACGTGTACAACATGCGGTACAGGAACCGCTATTTTTCGCTCTTCCCTGAGGACCTCAACAAGGACTACAACCCCTACGACTTCATCGAGGAGCCTGTAGAGCCTCGAAGCTTTCGAAAAATTCTGACGGGGTTGATCGGTTGGACGGTCATTATTCCGTTTATCCTGTTCCTTCTCTTGTATCAAAAAAACATCGAAACCCTGTCGTCTCTAGTCGTGGACCGACAGTCACTTTCGACGCTGGTCATCAAGACAAAGCTCGATTCAGCTGATGGGGAACTGCACAATCGGGCGATCAAGGCAATCAATGAGTATCTCACCACTTCTTATGTGGAGGGTGGGTTGACTCTCGCAGGTGCGAGCGAGATCTATCGGACAGTTCAGTCTGACCTGCTCGATGCGCACGTGCGGATCAAGGATTTCAATACGGGTAAAACCTACAGTTTCGGTCAGCCCCCTACGGATGAAAAGCCATATGTCACGCTTGTTCCCTTTGACGCTACAGGGCTTCAGAAGATCACCATGGAGATCTCCATGCCTGTCGATGTGGTGGCTGCCTCGCTGCAAGAGGCGATGAAGGAAAGTGGGGGAGAGGCTTTTCTTGTCGATGAGAGGGGGAAGGTGCTTTTCGCCACCGATCCGTCACTTGCCATTGAAAACTCGGATTTCGAGCAAATCAAGGCAGGGCTTGCTCATGCCGATCTGCACGTGATGGACGACAAGTTGGCCGACAATAAAAATGGCGTTTTCAGGACAGCTGTCAAACTCAACCAAACCGAGTATTACCTGATTTTTGACCAGTCAAAGGCTGCTAGGAATCTTGAGTTGCAGCACAACCTGATCGTTGGCAGTCTTTTCTTCCTGCTTGCCATCGGCTCTGTCTTTGTGGTCGGATACGCTGTGAGCCGGCCGTTGAGTCGAAGCGTAGGCGAGCTCTCCGATGCCGTGGGTGACTTTCCGAGGACAGGGAAGGTTGAGGTGGCGATGTCTTCGGACGCACCAACAGAGCTTCAGGAACTTGCGGAAAGATTTGAGAAGATGGGGCGGGAGATTGTAGAAACGCAGGAACGTCTTCGTTCGATGAACAAGCTCCTTGAACAGAAGGTGCGCTCCAAAACGGACGCTCTCACGACCCGAAATGCAGAACTGGCCGCCATTCAGAAACTTCTGGCACCGATTGACACGTCACTGGTACATCTGACTGATGAGACGGTTGCGCGCTTCAAGCAGCTTCTCAGGCTTTCTTCTCTGGCGTTCAGGACGTCCGCGAGCCTTCAGGAAGGGAACGAGGGGCCGGATCTTCCGTCAGGTGTGGCTTTTGTGCAGGTTCGTTACGGGAACAAAATCTACGGTTGGCTGGAGACCGATGCGGAGGAGTTGAAAAAACGGGAGGTGCGTGACAGCCTGGAACTTTTGGCAAATTCGCTTGCCGTTCAGCTCAATAATCATCATCTGCTCGTGTCAACGGTGCAGCAACACCAGCTTCTAGAGGAGCTGTTCTCGTCAATGAATGAAGGCGTGCTTCTCATGGATTCCAATGGGGTGCTGGTTCGTTTCAACGCCTATCTCGAGGAGCGCATGGCCAGAGATGGGATTGCTCTCAAGCCTGGATGTCTGGTAAGTGCTGAGTTGCGGCAGGCCTTTGAAATTCGTGAAAAACATCAGGACGGCTTCTCGCCTGCACCGATTGCCAAAAAGTTCGAGGATGGTCGCACTTATGAGCTGGTACCAGTCAAGGGTGCCAAGGATGATGAAGGGGGCCGGGTCTATCACGCAACGGCCTTCAGCGTCGTGTCTACCAATCCCGATGCGGGGGCGCCTGATATTGGGTTGTTGGTGAGGGATGTTTCTGCTGACGCGGAGGTTGAGCGCCTCAAGGATCAGCTTATATCGATCGTGGCTCATGAACTCAAGACTCCGATCACAGCCCTTCGCCTTCAGGCCGAAACGCTGGCCACTCAGATCGGATTGGAAGATGAGGAGCGTGATCAGATCCTTGCGGACATGCAGGAGGAAAGCTTCAGACTGCGCAGGCTTGTTGACGACTGGCTCGATCTGACAAGATTCCGTGACGGACATATCTCGCTCATGCCCAAGATCATGCATATTGCAACGCCGATTGACAAGGCGGCAAAGCTTGTCAAGGCAAGGTTTGAGCTCAAGGTGACGCGTACCATCGATCCAGAGGCCGAGTGTTTCAAATTCGATCCTGAACGTATCACTCAGGTCTTCATCAATCTCTTCAGCAATGCCGCTCGTTATTTCCGTGAAGGCGTTCCCCCAGTCGTGCACGTTGACGTGCGCAGGGATGGCGACAAGGTACGGATTCGAGTGCAGGACAACGGGATTGGCATTCCGAAGGATAAGGCCGCCTATGTCTTCGAGCGCTTCTATCAGGCCGACATGACCATCGCGCGACAGAGAGGCGGAACAGGCCTCGGGCTGGCGATCGTCAAGGGCATTGTCAGGGCTCATCAGGGTACTATTTCACTTGACGGTGAGCCTGGATGCGGGACCTGTTTCACCATCGAGCTGCCTTACTAACCTAAAAGGGACAGAATTTGGAAAATGGATACCTCAGCCCCCTCACTCATTTTGATTGTCGATGATGAAACCAAGATTCGGCGCATTGTGGCATCGAATCTTGAGCGTGCAGGCTATGACGTCATCTCTGCGGCGGATGGCATGCACGCACTTGAAATTTTGGAGTTGCAATCTCCGAAACCCGCTCTTGTGCTGATGGACGTGATGATGCCCGAAATGGACGGCTTCGAATGTGCTTGTCGAATTCGAGAGCTGGGTGAAACGCCGATCATCTTCATGACTGCGAAGGCTGATTCAAACTCAAAGCTCAAGGGCTTCAATCTAGGGGCTGACGACTATGTCTGCAAGCCCTTCTCGATGGAGGAGCTCCTGGCACGCATCAAGGCGGTTCTGAGACGTACGCAGGCGAAGAACAACTCGTCAGCATCCGAATTCACGTGGCTCGTCAACGGACCAATCCGGATCTGCATTGAAAAGCGGCAGTGCATTTTCAATGGTCGGGAAGTGCATCTCGGTGACATTGAGTTCAGGCTCCTGTCACTCTTCGTTAAGGATCCCGGCGTGCTCCATGAACACAATGAGCTTCTCAACAAGGTGTGGGGTGCGAATGCATTGGGTGAGGTTCAGTATTTGCGCGTGGCCTGTGCCCGCCTGAGAAGAAAGTTTGAGGATGCCGGTCTTGAGGGGGGAATCATTTCAGCGTATTCAGGTGTTGGGTACGTCATGAGAGATCTGAGGGATGAGGATCAGGAGGTCTGATAGGCTCCGTCAAAAGAAGAGAAAAGCGGCAGAACTGCTCTGGTAAGTGTTCCTGCCGCCTTTTGCATATAAAAAACGGACGGCCGACCGTTGCACGCCTGTCAGCGGTCGGCCGTCTCAAAGGGGACTTCATCAGTTCCCCAGACTGCGAATCAGATGTCGATGATTTCCTCAAGCTTGTTGCGGTTGGTGGCGTATTCAGGATGTTCGGAAAGCACGACCATGAGTTTCAAACGGGCTTTGGCTGCGGAAATTTCTCCTGCTGCGGCGATGCCGACGCGGCGGCTGTCAGTGACGGAGCCGGGATATCCGTAAACGTCAAGAACTCGGCCCCCCAAGGTTCTAGTCGTCAGGATGACGGCAACTCCCTTCTTGACGGCTTCTTCCACGCCGGGAATCATCGGAGGCGGAAGGTTGCCGCGTCCAAAGCCTTCAAGGACGATGCCCTTGCAGCCACGGGCAACCGCGAAGTCGATGTATTCGCGATCGGAACCCGTCATGGCCTTGATGAGGTCCACTCGGGCGGTCAGGGCTTCAGGGTGGAAGCGCTTGACGCCGAGTGTCTTGCGACGGAAGACGATCTTGTCGAGGTCTACGTAGCCGACAGGGCCCCACCAGGGCGACTGGAACGTTGCGGGATTGGCGGAATGCGTCTTCGTCACTTCGCCCGGAGCATGGAGCGTTTCATTGAGGCAGACAAGGACGCCCATGCCGACGGCTTCTTCTGAGGCGGCAGTCTTGACGGAGCAGTATATGTTCCAGGGACCGTCAGGACTGGTGTCGCCTGCGCCGCGCATGGCGGCGGTCGTAACGATGGGCTTTTCGCTGATCTTCGTAATGTCGAGGAAGTAAGAGGTCTCCTCCAGCGTGTCAGTGCCGTGAGTGACGACAACACCCGTCACGTCTTCGCGGGCAAGAAATTCCTCGCACTTTAGATGGAGGCGCCACATGTCGTCGGGCGTCATGCCAGGAGAGGCGATGTTGGAAAACTGGCAGAACTCGAGCTGAGCAAGCTTGTCGATGCCAGGGACGGCGGCGGCAAGGTCTTCGCCCGAGCAGGCGGGGATGAGACCCTGACTCGCTTCATCGTACTTCATGGCAATGGTGCCGCCAGTAGCGACGACGATGACTTTCTTCTGTTGCATGGCAATTCTCCAGAGATTCAAAGGGTGAATTCAACGAGCGCTTGAGACTGTTCATGGTAGCGCTTCTGAATTCGGTCAATGACTTCACAAGCTTCGGGGAGGTGTTTGGAAAGATCTTCCGCAGCTGCAAGAACCATGTCGGCAAACCTGCCTGCATCGGCCTCGGACAGAACGGGAATGACATCCTCCTCGAGTTGGGTGTGTGGAATGAAGAGGCTCAGGCAGGCGCAGGTGCCGGGGATCATGCCTACGCCGCCCATGACCTGATGCACATCTTCGGACATGAAGGTGATGCCGCCGAGCTCCTGACTGCAGAATTCGTTGAGTTCCGCAGCAATACGAACCTTTTCAACGGCCGTTTTGGCGTCGCGCAAAGCTTTGCCGAGACGAATGACATTTTCGCCTTGAGAGTTGCCGAGCTTGCGCATTGCGTCAGCACTGCGGGCAAGAAGGTTGTCGAGATAGAGGTTGGGATAGCCGAGCTTGGCTGCGGCTGCAACGTAACTTTGTGCGACGACGACGTTGTCGTCATCAGGATATGCGCGAATAAGGAAGGTGGGGCGACTGATCAAGGATGAGGCTGGATCGGCGCAAACCTTGCCTTCGATGAGAAGCGTGGGCATGGTAGCGAGCCCGAGCTTGTCCATGAGAGCCTTTTTGGGGCCCAGATTGACGTTGCCCTCGACATCCTCATTTGGTCCAAGTCCTCCTTCACTGGCGTTGACGACCACCAGAACTGAGGCCACGACGCCGTTGATGCGGATCTTGGTGCCCAGAATGCGACCGCAGTTGCCAGTCACGCCTTCGTCAGCGACGAGGACTTGATCAGGGAAGTTGACTTTGAAACTGTTGAGCGCGGCAAGAGCGATGGCAGTCTGTAGTGCGACGGGTACTTCCATGGCGCCCTGTCCGTAGATGCGGCCGAAGGCTGTTGAGGCAAGAGCCTGTGTGCAGATTGCCTGTCGGCCAACTACAAACTGGGCAAGACGGGCCTCGGCGGTCGTAATGCCGCGACGGGCCGCTGCGCTCCCCTTGCCGCCCGAAGCCGTTTCAACTTCAAAGCGGCCCTTTCGACCTGTATGAACGGTTACGCGGGTGATCGTCAAGTCCAGTCCTGTGGTGCGCTGCAGGAGCGCGAGAACGGCGGCAAGGCCGCCTGAGTCATCCTGGACGAAACCGCAATGGCTGTGGGCGTGGCCGCAACCCGCGTGACCGGAAATGCCGATCACGGCTGTCACATCAAGTGATCTGACCAGTTCTAGCGTCATTTGGCTGTTCCTCGATGGCGTTGATTAAACAACAAGAGCGGGAAGTTCGGGGAAGAACTTCCCGCCCTTTGTCTACATTAGAGGAGGTTGAGGCAGAAGGTGATCAGGAAGGCCACCAGGCAACCGAAGAGAATCGACGGACGCTGGAAGGCGTTTGCTCCTTTGAGGTCGCTGCCCGGGATGACCGGAATGACCGTGGCAAGAGCGGCAACCGGACCGCCCGTCAGGAAGTACTGGATAAGGGAGGCGCCCGAAGCGGCAGCAAAGGCGGCTGCAAACGGATCGGCGCCGGCCTGCAGGGTGACCTGAAGGAACGGGACCAGAACGGCGACGGATGCAGCGTAGGACTGCGTCATGAAGCCCGTAAGGAAGGCGACGCCGAAAAGGACGAGAACCGGAGAGATGCTCATGACCGGAGAAACGAGCGTGGACATCGTGTTGACCATGCCGATTTCGCGGATGACGGTGGACATGAACAGGAAGCCGATCGTGGCGACGAGCGGAGTGGCGATGAGGGACACGCCCTTCATCATGGCGGCTTCAGCTTCCTTCGGTTTGGAGTGCGCAAGGATCATCGTGGCCATGGCAGAGGCGAGGCCAACGAGGAAGATCGGCATGCCGGCGATGAAGCCGACGACGAGGACGATGAACGGGAAGAAGGCCTTCCAGGAAGTCGTCGAATATTCGCGGGATTCGATTTCCTTGAGAATGCGTTCTTTTTCGGCGGCGTCAATCTTGACGCCGCGGCGCTTCATGTCGATCGTGATGCGGATGGCGGACATCACGAAGATGGAACCCGCCGCGATGAGACCAAGGACATTGAAAAGGCCGTAGCCGATGCCTGCGGTAGCGAGAATGGCAACCTGAGTCGGGTGCGTGAAGCCAGCAAGATTGCCGATGTGGCCTGCGTGGGCGATGATACCGGCGGACTGATTTGGCTTGACGCCAAGGCGGACGGCGGCCGGACCAGTAATGACAGCGGTGATCACGGGCTGCGTGAAGCCGGTGAGAGCGCCGATAACACCAGCAGCGACGCCGCCGGCAGCGCCGACACCAACGCCACCGCCAATCTTGTTGCCGACACGGACGATGTCGCGAATGATGACGTCAAGGAAACCCGTGGCCTGCATGATGCCGATGAAGAGCAGAATGCCGGTCATGTCGGCAATCACCGGGTTGAGACCCGAGACGATCATCTTGGTGACGGTCATGCCCTGACCACCCGCAAGCGGAAAACCGGCCACGATGGCAGAAATGGCCGCACCCGTAATGGCGGTCATGTAAATGGGCGTGCGGCCCGTAATCATCAATATGAGCGTTGCCAGCATTATGAGCTGGGCTATGGTCTGAAGAGTCATATGCGGTAACTCCTGATTGGTTGGATGTTTCAGTCATCCCTTGATTTCAAAGTGGTTCAGTTCAGGGGATGCATAGCAGTAGATGAGGCCGAAGCCGAACATCACACTCATAAGCCTAAAAAAGAAACATTGCGGCAAAATAAAACATCCGATCCTTCGTGCCGAAAAAAGTTGCCAAAAGATTGCAGGTGTAGAAATGCTGTGGCACATAGGGAAAAAGCGTTCACTTGACTATGGGGTTAACCCAGAGCAGAGCGAATAGTGGGAGACGTACGGAAGGGGAATTTAGGCATGGATTCCAGCCTCTACGATGGATGCAGATGCATTCTGGAGGAATAGACGGGATAATCCATCTCAAGGTCCAGAACGCGCCAGCCACGGCGCCATTGGCGCCTTCTGCGGCATGACCGCGCTTGACATCCATCCTCTTGAACATGAAGTTTCGCACCTACATCATCGTTGCGCTTTCAGCAACGGCTTTCGTTCCCTTCGTCGCCTGGAGCGTGCTGCATCTGGGCGATATGGAAAGACGTATTGCAGAAGCCGATCTGGAGCAACATTCCGCCACGGTCGATGCGGCTGCTCTGGTTGAGGAGCGTCTCCAAGGCATCAATGCAGTTGTGGAGCTCGCTGATCGCACGCTCGCACATTCGGCCCTGAAGGAAGGAGGAGATCTCAATCTGCTTTTGCAAGACATCGTCGAATCTCATCCGTTCATCAAGAATCTGCACGTTGACCATCGAACTGCGGACGGTATAAGGGTCGAAGCCTTCTTTCCGTCGGTCTCGGTCGACGGGGAGTTGCGCCGTGGTCAGAACCATGACAACCGTTGGCATGCGGCTCTCATTCGCGCGCCCGAAGGGATGGGGACTCTATATTCCCCCGTGCTTCTGAGCTCGGAAAGGATGCCTGAACCCCTGATGACCTTCGGTCGTCGCATGACGGGGCTTCCCGAGCACATATTGTCGGGGGCACTTGCGTGCTCGCCTGTCTTTGAGGACATACGCCGGAACCTCGAATCTCGCGGGCTTGCCTTCGCACTTCTTGACGAAAGGAGACAGTACGTATGGCCGCTCGACAGGAGTCGCATTACGCGATGGGAGGCGCCCCTTGAGAGCGGAACAGTGGTGGATGCGGCTGCAGGTCCCGTATACATGACGAGCCAGAAGCTTCATGCGGGGCTTCCGCAATGGACGGTCGTGGTTACTCGCCCCGAGAAGAGCAGGATGATGGTCCGTACGAACCTCGAGGTGAGGATGGCTTTTCTGGCGCTTGGCGTACTGCTCCTGACGTCGGCGGCAGGCTGGCTTGCATGTTGGCCGCTTTCAAACGCTCTTCGGAAGCTCAGGGGAGACATTGATGAGGACTACGGGGACGACAGGAACACGATTGAGCAGGGACCTGAGGAACTTCGCGAAGTGCAGGCCGCATATCGCGAGCTGCGCAAGAGACTGCATGCAAGGCAGGTTTCTCTGGAGGAGAAGAATGTCCATCTGGCGAGCACGGTTGTAAGGCGTGAATCGGAGCTCGATGCTCAGGAGCGTCTCTTCAGGGAGGTTTTCGAGGACATGAAGGACGGGATCGTTCTTCTCGACCCTCAGTGGCGGCCGCAACTTGAAAACACCTCCGCTGCGTCGATGATGCCCGAGTCTTTCAAGCATGAGATGCTGACTTTCTGCCGCAGACAGTTTGAGGCGGGGGAACAGGATGTCGCCGTCTACGAGGCGGAGCTTGACGGCGCAATGAAGGCGTGGGAATGCCGAACCTTTCCCTTCAGGGCAGGACGTGCGCCTTTTGCCGAGGGCTTCTGCGTCATCTGTAGGGATGTCACGGAGCGCCAGGAAGTGGAGCGCATGAAGAATGATCTGATCGGCATTGTTGCTCATGAACTCAAGACGCCTGTGACGGCCTGCAGGCTTCAGATCGATCTCATGAGAAAGGCCTCGGGCGACACCGAGGAACTCAAGGCGCTCGACTCCGACCTTGATCATCTCAATCACATCGTGAGCGACTGGCTGTCGGCGGCAAAGATCGAGGGCGGAAACTTTTCCGTTCATCCGAAGGCAACACAGATCGGGCCGCTCATCCGACGTGCCGTCAGACTTGTCAGAAGCCGACATGAGTTCGACTTTAAAATGAGGGTGGCCGAGGAAGCAGAATGCCTCAACGTGGATCCTGGCGCCTTCGTGGAGCTCGTGGTCAATCTTGTCACCAACGCCTGTCGATATGTCAGGCCCAGCGAAAGGCCCGAGATTTCGTTCGAAGTCGAGGCGGTCCAGCCGTGGGCTGTTATTCGCGTCAAGGATCATGGCATTGGGTTTGATCCGTCGCTTTCCGAGCGCATCTTCGACCGCTTCTATCAGGTGGTGAGCGGACGAAAGCGTCGTACGGGCGGTACGGGCCTCGGACTTGTCATCTGTCGCGCGATCTGCGAAGCTCACGGTGGCTCAATCAAGGCTTCCTGCGCCGAAGGCGAAACGTGTTTTACCATTCATCTGCCGCTCCCCAGGAGCATTGAATCATGACCGACAAACCGCTTATTCTTGTTGCCGACGACGAAACCCGCATCCGAAGGCTTGTAGTTGAATCGCTCGAAAACGCCGGTTTTGACGTATGTCAGGCGCAGGACGGACGACAGGCTGTCGATGTCTTCAGGCTTTCTCCTGTGGAACCTGATCTGGTGATTCTCGACCTCATGATGCCTGAAATGGACGGCGAGGAGGCGCTCAAGGCCATTCGGAAGACGAGTGCAGTGCCAGTCCTTATTCTGACGGCCAGAGATTTTCTCTGTGACAAGAGCAAGTGCTTCAATGCGGGAGCAGATGACTATCTCGTCAAGCCGTTTTCCATTCAGGAGCTCGAACTGCGTGTGAGGGCCTTGCTGCGAAGGACGGCGAGGCAGTTCATGGCGCCCCGAGGGCGAACGGTCGTCAACGGTCCTCTGACGCTCAGGACCGAGGAACATGACGTCCTCTGGCGAGGAACGAGTGTTCCCGTGACGGATCGCGAGTTCAGGCTACTTGAGAGTCTCGCGTCCCGCCCTGGAGCAGTCGTACGCTATGACGAACTGCTGCGCATCGGCTGGGGGCTTGATTCGGATGCCGACATCTCCCATCTTCGAGTGGCCGTGGCCCGAATCCGAAAGAAGCTCGAGAGCATTTCAGTCAATCCCGCCATCATCTCCTCCTTCACCAATGTGGGCTACATGATGGGAGACCTGACCAGTTACGACGAAGATTACGGCGACTGAAAGAGGGGCTGCAATCTTTTTGAAATAATCCTGAGTGGTCGGCAATCATCGGGCAATCTTCGGGACCTACCATGTGAGTCAACTCAGACCACACATGGAGAGTCCGATCATGCAGACCTCAAGACGCAAACTCCTCCTCACGGGCGCGGCCGCCGGTGCGGGACTTACGACATCCGCCTTTGCAAAGGCGGCGCCCCCCAAGTTTGACGAAGTCTACGACGTTGTTGTCGTTGGCTCGGGCATCGCAGGCACGATGGCGGCTCTGGTTGCCGCGAAGAACGGCGCCAAAACCCTTCTCATTGAAAAGCTCAATCGCCTGGGCGGCACGTCACGCTACAGCGGTCTGGACTTCGCCTGCGTCGGCAGCGACATGCAGAAGGCGGCAGGCATCACCGATACGCCCGAGGCCATGGTGGCCGACATGGCGAAGGTTGCTGCCAATCTCAGCGATCGTGCACGTGCACTCAACATTGCTCGTGAAACGGCCCGCGCTCAGAAGATCATGCTTGAGCACGGTGTCAAGTGGACGAAGATCCTCAAGCTCGGCGGTCACTCCGAAAAGCGCTGTCTCATTGCTGAAGGCGGCGGCTCTGGTATCCTGCGCAGCCTCTGGGCTTCTTACGAGCGCTATCCGAATCTGAAGGTGAGTCCTGCCACGAAGCTTGACGAACTCATTCTGGATGAAAAGGGCGGCGTGATCGGCGTCGAGGTGCGCAAGGACTATCTCTTTGACGCTTCGCTTGCCTCCGATGACCGCGAAAACCATTCGGGCACGAAGGTCCGCATCGGTGCCCGTCAGGCCGTCATCATGGCTACTGGTGGCTATGCCCGTGACAAGGAGTTCATGAAGCACGAGGTACCCTTCCTTGAACATACGCTCAACAGTGCCTCGGAAGGTGCCACCTCAGGTGCGCTCAAGTCCATGATCCGAGCGGGTGCTCGACCCGTTCAGCTCTCGCTCTATCGCTTCAGCTTTGCACTTCCCACTGAGGACCTCATTTGGGGCGTTGCGATCGATGCCGCTACGGGTGCTCGCTATGCCAACGAGGCTCTTGGCCGCAATCCGATTTCGACGGCTTCTCTCTCCGCCATGGCCAAGGAGGGTGCCAAGCCCTACATCATCTGGGATGAAAAGGGCCTGACAAAGTTCCACAACATGGCTCGAGTTGCACGAAGCATGAACGGTCTGAACGGTCGCAACGGCACGATGTACAAGTTCGCGACGCTCGACGAGGTTGCGGCTTTCTACAACACCGATGCCGCCAAGCTCAAGGCCACGATCACCGAATACAACCGCATGATCGCTGCAGGCAAGGATGAAAAGTTCATGAAGCCTCTTGAGCGTTCAGGACGAAAGGTTGAACCGCTTTCCGAAACGGGTCCGTTCTATACCGCCCTGATGATTCCTCGCTGGGACTACTGCCCGGGGGGCATCGCAACCGACACGACGGCTCGTGCCCTGAGGCTGGATGACAGCGAGCCCGTTCCGGGTCTTTTCGTGGTGGGAGAGGCCGCTGGTGGCATTCACGGTGCTGAACGACTTACGGCCTGCTCGATGCCTGACTGCTGCGTTACCGGCATGATTGCCGGTGAAACGGCTGCCAAACTGCAAAAGCGAACCATTTAAGGGAGACAGCAATCATGAACATCTTCAAATCCGCTGCTATCGTGCTGGCGTTGGCTGCCTCTCTTGCCGTCAATGCTCAGCCTACGACCATCAAGCACAAGGGGCTCGAGTGCACGACCTGCCATGTCGACGGCAAGCTTACGCCGCCCGACGCCAAGACTTGCCTTGCGTGCCACCGCGAAGAGTCCATCGTCAAGGCTGGCGAGCGCTTCAACTTCGAGTCCTATTTCAAGGACCCGCGCGACGGATCGGAAATCCGCAAGGAAGTCGCCATCAACCCGCATGACAACTTCCACTACGGCCGTACCGATCAGTGCGTCAACTGCCATCGCGAACATCGTCCGAGCACCGTCACCTGCGAAAAGTGCCACGACATCGAACCTTGGAAGATGAAGGCGCCGCGTTAAGCGTGTTGAGCACCTATAGTGCGACATGAAAACCGCCCGCGTTGTGAACAGCGCGGGCGGTTGTTGTTTTATCGACGGCCAGTGTGTCGGGGAGGGCAACTCTTGTCTTTTCCCCTGACCTGTCGGGTCAGGTCAATGCCGCCGATTTTGAGGTCGGGGCGATTAATGGGCGCCAACTGTCCATCAGCTTGAGATTGTGATTGAGCGCCTTGCCTCTGGGCTTCTGGAACGCCAGCTTCTTGGAAAAGACCTCGATGGGCGGCTTGCGCTGCAGGCAGTACGGATGCTGCCATAGGGCATGTCCGCATTGATGGGGTTCGCGCTCCGAACTAGACTTCCTCTGTCTCTTATAAACATCCCGAACAGGGGAGAAACCCTCGTGTCCCGACATTTTTTCAAGCTTACAACCACAGCTCTTGTCGTCGGTCTTGTCAGTGCCTGCGCTCAGGCGGGCGTTGATCCCGCAACGCTTCCCCTCAAAAACCTCAAGGCCGACGTGATCGTCGTCGGTGCGGGTGGTACGGGTCTGGCCGCTGCTGCGGCCGCGCGCCTTGCCGGCGCCGAGGTGCTTGTCATTGAAAAGCTCCCGATGGTGGGCGGCAGCTCTGCTTTTGCGGGTGGGGCCATTGCTGCTGGAGATTCCAATGCTCAGAAGCGAGTTGGAAGCCAGGGGACCTCGACCGAGGAGTTTGTCAAGATCTGGCTCAATGACCAGAAGCGCTCCTCCGCGGGCGGCGATCCCTCCTATCCTGATGAGCGTCTTGTGCGCGCCATGGCCAGAGAGTTTACGGTGACTGCCAACTGGCTCGAAGACAAGATCGGCCACAAGTATGCGCCCCCGCGTCCATTTGGCTACGGTGGGCCCGATTTTGCGCATGCGCCTGCTGAATCCCCCGTACCCGCATCCGGCCGCGGTTCCTCTCCTGCCGGCGGCAGGTTCGTGATCCAGAACCTGATGAAGTTCCTTGATGCCCATCAGGTGCCCGTCATGAAGGGGACGCCTGCGGACGACCTCATTCTCAATGAAAAGGGCGACGTAGTCGGCGTCAAGGCGCACAACGGCAAGCTTCGCTATGAAATTTCGGGCAAGGCGGTCGTGCTCGCCACGGGCGGCTTCCCGCACAACAGGGCGATGCTTGAGAAGCTGGTGCCCGACTATGCTCCCTATGCCGACCTGTCCGTTGCGAGCATTGGCGACACGGGTGACGGCATCAGCATGGCCATCAGGGCAGGTGCGGCTCCCTACACGGATGCCTGGGTGATCGGCCTGTACCTCAACAGCGAAAAGAAGGAACTCAACGGGGTCATCACGTCGAAGGACAAGTACAAGGACCGCGTCTTTATCAATGAGAAGGGCCTTCGCTTCACGAACGAAAACCTGCCGTATCTCACCGACGCCGTCGTGAAGGAAAAGGCCGTCTGGGGCATCGCTGATTCGTCTGATCCCGAAAAGGTGAAGGCCGCTCTCAAGTACAACGACCCGAAGTACGCTGTCAGGGGCGACACCTGGGAAGCGCTCGCTGCCGCAATGGGCGTGCCGCCTGATGCACTCGCCAAGACGATGAAGGATTACAACGCCGCTTGCACGACGGGGGACGACAAGGCGTTCGGCAAGGCCAAGGAGTTCCTGAAGCCGTTCGCAAAGCCTCCCTTCTTTGCGGTTCGCGTGGTGCCCAAGACGGGCGGAACCATTGGCGGCGTGAAGGTCAACGACAAGTTCCAGGTCGTGCGTGAGGACGGTTCGGTCATCAAGGGCCTCTATGCGGGCGGCGAAGTCATCAATCGTCCGTACTACAACCGCGTCTACACCTCGGGCACGGGGCTCGGCATTGCCTATACTTCGGGTCGCATCGCAGGTACGAACGCGGCGGCTGAACGCTGATCGTCTCCTACCCTGAAAGACACACCTGAGCGCGCAGGATGCTCAACAAGAGCGCCTGCGCGCTTTCTGTATTCTCTCATCGAGTCGACTGAAGCCTGATCTTGCCGCCTCTCGAATCTCTTCGGATGATGCAGTAGTGTTCAAGCAGTGCCTGAAGAGGCTTGCCGAGAGGGACAAAGGGGCGAAGGAGAAAGAGAAGAGCACCCGCGAAAATGGAACGCTCTTCTCTCAAAGCGGAACAAGACTGGATCGGAACGAGACAATCGTCTGTCGCCGGCCCCTGAGAAGAGTGTATGCATCAAACACACACTCTTCGCGGGAAAGAATTACTCGCTCTTGTCCCTGATGAAGGCGCCGGGATTCCCGCCGCAGGAGAGGAAGAGTACGTCGACGGCTCGCGTGCAGGCCACGTAGTAGAGTGCCTCTTCGGCGCGCAGAAGCAGGCGTCTGGTGGCGGCATCGCGGTCCTGGAGATCGCGCGGGGCATGGGGGAACTCGCCTTCGTTCATGCCTGCGACGAACACCACCTTGTACTCAAGCCCCTTGATGCGATGCATCGTGGAGAGACGGATGCCGGGCAGTTCGGGGTCATCGGGAATGTCGCGGCTGATGCGGCGAACTTCAAGGCCATGGCCCCGAAGAATCTCTTCATAGCGGGCGAGCATTTCGTTCGTACGCACGGTGATGCAGATGTCGCTTGAATGGTAGGCGCGGTCACCGCTCGTGAGGGTATTGATTTCTCCGCAAATCCAGCGGCATTCCTCATCGACGCCGGAGCAGATCTTGACGATGGGCTTGCGGCCGTGTCGCAGCGAGGCGTAGCCGGTCTTCTCGTCTTCAGCGCCTTCCATGTCGTCGACCGTCTTGTTGCGGTAGACCTGTTCGGCCTGAACGCGGATTTCATCGGTCGTGCGGTAGTTCACGCGAAGCTTGCTGGAGCGACCGCGGATTTCGATGCCGCAGCTGCTGAAGGCGACAGGCTTGGCATAGATTCGCTGGTGCGCATCGCCGACAAGGAACAGGTCGCCTTCCTTGAAGGGCTCGTCCTTGGAGATGTCCCTCGTGAGCGCGCGAAGGAGGCGGAGCGTGTCGGGCTTGAAGTCCTGGATTTCGTCACAGACGACGGCTCGGAAGAGGCCCTCAGGGTAGGACTTCTGAAGGATGTTGATCGCTTCGCAGGCTGCGTCTTCGGGCGTCACGGCGTTGGCGAGGCTGAGACGAATGCGGAGCTCTTCGAAGACGGGCCAGATTTCCTTGCGCTGAGCACGGGTGAGGGCATTGCCTCGGCCAGCGCGGGAGGCGAAGAGGTAGTCGCGTGCCGTGTGGCAGTGCTGCGGCAGGACCACCTGCTCCCATTCGTCCTGATAGAAGGCGATGGGGAAGCCGAGATGCATGGGGATCTTGGCGATGGCCGACTGCCAGGCGGCGTTGTAGATGCCGTCCGAGCCGCCGGGATAGACGATGCGATGGCCCTGTCCGTTCTGGGAAAGGAAGGTCGCGAGCCAGGCGTCGAGATTGAGGACCGTAATACGCTTCATGTCCTCCCGGGAGCAGATCATGCGAAGCTGGGCCTCGACGTCCACGGCGAGGTTCTTCGTAAAGGTCGTGAAGAGCAGACGATCCGTCGAGAGCCAGTCGGGAAGCTCGACGAGATGCTTGGCACGATGAAGCGCGACGACGGTCTTTCCGGTGCCCGCGCCGCCCGTGATGCGCGCAGCGCCGTGCCAGCGTCGGTCGACGAGCTTGCGCTGGGACGGATGCAGGAAGACGCGCCACTGCGCGAGCGGCTGGTCCATGATGTTGCGCAGCTCCTCGTCGGTCTCGACGATGCGGAAGTGCCCCGCGTCCAGAAGACAGTCGCCGGTTTCGACGACCGCCTGCTTGTCGGCGATGTCCTCTTTGTAGGCCTCGACGATTTTGGCCCACGGTTCGCCCTGAACGTACCAGGTGAGCATTTCGTAGACGCGGTCGGGCAACTGGGCCTGCATGCGGACAAGGTCGTCCTCGGACTTGACCGAGCGGATGTTGGCGAGGCGGTCCTTCGGAAGGCCGATGTCGAGGAGGTCGTCATTGCTGAGGGCCTCGAAGACGGGAGCCTGGTCGAGCGGACCCGCGGAGACCGTCATGGTGTCGGCGATCTCATAGACCTGAACGGAGCGGGTGCGCTCGTTGGTTTCACAGAGATGGGTGTCAGCCCATTCCTGAGCCATGGGATCGGGACCCGCCCAGAGGGCAAGAAAGAGGTCACCGATGCGCTTCATGATGATGGAGATGCCGCCGTCAAGACGAACCTGCTCGTACACGGAGGCGCCCGTCAGGGTCTTCATGCTGACGGCGCTGCCCATGCGAAAGCGGGTGATTTCGGTGTAAAAGGTCTGACGGGCCTTGTCGGAGAGAAGGGCCACTTCGCTGAAGACTTCGCGACCGACGGCCAGACGCCGCATTTTCTGTTGTGCCATTGTTCAAATCCTTTGTTGTTAGTTGTTGTTGCTGTTGCTGCTGCCTGTGGCCTTGACGGCCTGAGAGAGACGCTCCGGATCGACGCCGAACGGGAAGACCCTGATGCCGTTGACATTGGTCTCGGCTTCACCTTCGAGCCATGCGACGGCAACCTTTTGCTCGGGCCAGTAAAGTTCGAAGACAAGTTCACCCACCTCGTGCGTGACGGGATCCTCATATTCGCACCCGATTTCGGGCACGGGGAGGTCAAGGATCTTGAGTTTGTCAACAAGTTCCACAAGAGTCTCATCAGGGAGATCATCTGGGTCGATGTCGTCCCAGGCGTTGCTGGAAGGCTCGGAGCCGACCGTCGAGTGGGCGATTGGCGGCATTCCGGTGAACAGGGCGAACATGCGCTGGGGCGCATGGTTGTCCTTGATGTACTCGATCGCGGCTGACCAGGGTTGCTGGGCCAGCAGGTCTTCAGACGCATTCGTGGGATCAGCAACGGGCAGGAGCGCAATGGGTTGGGGAAGCTGCATGATGTTTGCAATGGCCCAGAACTGCATCAGGGACTGCGCCTGGGGGCTGTTCGTGGGCATTTCCTTGTGCTCGGTGTAGAACTCAGGGTTCGCGCCGAGAATGTAGGAAAAGTTGCGCACAAGGCTCCAGGCGCCAGGAAGCACCGACGAATCCTTTTTGACATCCATTTGGGCGCCGCCCTGCTTGAGAATGCTCGTGACGGGGGCGGCGGAATCAAGCTTCTCGACCGTGCCTGTTCCAAAGTAGCCGCGCGAGAGAAGGTCAAGGGCGCAGGCGTCCTTGGTGGCCTGATCCGGATCGTTGAGCCAGAGAAGCAGCCTGTCGAAGTTGTTTCTGTCCGTAGACCAATGGGCCCTCAGGTCAGCTTCGCTCGGAAGGGGGAGTTTCTGTCTAAGAATCTCGTAGCCTGGAGCGGAGTTTCTGCTGAGCAGGTTCGGCACATCGGGTCTGTTTTCATCCTCCAGCGAGCAGGGCAGGTCGTACCAGCCGAGTGTCCAGACGCGGTAGCCGGCGTTGATGAGGCTCTGTCGTTTCACGAGGTCTTCCTGCACGGTCGGGGCGTGGAACTGCCAGCCGTCGAGGAACACCGCCATGGTGAGGGCGGGTGTGCGCTCGGAGGCGTGTGCAGGGCGGAAGACGAAGTCAGGCCGGCTCGGGTGGAAGACGTTCTTGATGTCCTCCTGCATGACCATCTGCCACTGGCGGCCGGACTGCATTTCGATGAGAAAGTCCTTGCGGCCTGCAACCGTGCGCTCGACGGCCGTCTTCACGAACGGCTGGCTGTTGCGCAGTGAGTTGATGAAGTTGCGCTCCAGCTCGCTCTCACCCGGCCAGAGATCGTCATCATCGGCGGACGAAGTGCGGGCAACGGAGTCCTGCTGTGCAAGGATGAGGCCGAGCACGCGGATGGCGGCGGACTTCGAGATGAAGGGGCGGGTACTGCTGTCGCGGTGCTGGTAGACGCACTGATAGCATCCGTCCTCGCTGCCGCAGCCGCATTCGGTGAAGTCCTGGGAGTTCTTCAGCGCCGCACGCAGGAACGGCACGCGCATGGTCTTCATCGACCCGATCTACTCCGACACAATGGCCGGACGCAACGCCGAGTGGATTCCGATCCGTCCCGGCACCGACGCGGCCCTCTGCGAGGCGATCGCCTACGTGCTCATCACCGAGAACCTCGTCGACAAGGCCTTCATCGACCGCTACACGATCGGCTACGACGAGGACTCGCTCCCTGCGTCCGCCAAGCCCGGCTCGAGCTACCGCAGCCACATCCTCGGCCTCGGTCCCGACAAGACTCCGAAGACGCCCGAGCGGGCCGCCGGCATCACGAACGTGCCCGCAGAGCGCATCGTGCGCCTTGCCCGCGACATGGCCGCCGCGAAGCCCTGCTTCATCTCGCAGGGCTGGGCGCCGCAGCGCCGCATGAACGGCGAAACGCAGTCGACGAGCATCGCCATGCTCCCGATTCTGCTCGGCCAGATCGGCCTGCCCGGCACCAATTCGGGTGCCCGCGAGGGCGACTCCTACGGCCTTGAAGCCGGTCTGCCCACGGGCGCCAACCCCGTCAAGGTGGGCATGCCCGTCTTCCTGTGGCCGCAGGCCGTCGTCGACGCCGCCTCGCTCACGGCCGAAACCGCCGCCGTGCGCGGCGCGCCGGCCCTCAGGCACAACATCAAGTTCATCTGGAACACCCAGTCGAACACGCTCATCAACCAGCACGGCGGCATCAACCAGCTCCGTCCGATCCTCGAGGACGAGACGAAGGTCGAGACGATCGTCTGCGTCGACACGCAGATGACGCCCTCGGCCATGTTCGCCGACTACGTGCTCCCCGACGTCTGCCATCAGGAGTCGATCGACCTCATGGCCGACTCCTATGCCGTGGGCGACCAGAACTACCTGATGCTCAGCGACAAGGCGATCGATCCCGAGTGGGAGCAGAAGCCCAACTGGGAGATCATGCGCGGGCTCGCCCGACGCTTCGGCTGCGAGGCCGCCTACACCGAGGGGCTCGACCTCGAGGGCTGGGTGCGCCGGCTTTACGCCGAGGCGAGGAAGAACCTCCCCGGCATGCCCGCCTGGGACGAATTCCGCAGGACCGGCATCTACAAGTACCGCATGGAGGGCGACAGCGGGATCGTCATGGAGGACTTCCGCAGGGATCCCGACAAGCATCCGCTCGAGACCCCGAGCGGCAGGATCGAGATCTATTCCGAACGTCTTGCCGAGATCGCCCGCACCTGGAAGCTGCCCGAGGGCAGGGGACAGGAGATTCATCCGATCCCGCGCTACGTGCCGACGGACGAAATGGTTCAGGTGGACCCGAAGGCGAAGCAGTATCCGCTTGAGGCCTTCGGCTACCACGGTCCCGGCCGCACGCACTCGACCTATCACAATGTGCCGTGGTTGCGCGATGCGCATCCCGACGTCGTTCTGATGAATCCCGTCGATGCGCAGCCCAGGGGCCTCAAGACGGGCATGCTCGTTCGCGTCTTCAACGACCGCGGCGCACTCGTGCTCCCCGTCAAGGTGACGCCGAGGATCATTCCGAGCCTCGTTGCCTTCCCGCAGGGCGCATGGTACAGGCCCGACGAGAAGGGACTCGACAGGGGCGGGTGCTTCAACGTGCTCACCCAGCTCAAGCCCACGCCGCTCGCGAAGGCCAATCCCTCGCACACGAACCTCGTCCAAGTTGAAAAGTTCAGGGGCTGACTCAAGGACCCTCAAACGCCATGAAGACTCAATACGCCTTTCATTTCGACAGCTCGCGCTGCACGGGCTGCAAGACCTGCGTGATCGCATGCAGGGACAAGAACGACATTCAGGATCCGAAGCTCGCCTTCAGGACCGTCCATGAGGAAACGGGCGGCAGCTGGAGCCGCAATGAGGACGGCAGCTGGTCCCAGAACGTCTGGGCCTACTTCGTCTCCGTCTCCTGCAACCACTGCTCGGAACCAGCCTGCGTGCGCGTCTGCCCGACCGGGGCCCACGCCCGCCACGAGGAGCTCGGCGGCCTCGTCCTCATCGACAGGGACGTCTGCATCGGCTGCGGTGCCTGCGCCGTCGCCTGTCCCTACGAGGCGCCGAAGCTCGATCGCAAGGCGGGCAAGATGCGCAAGTGCGACATGTGCGTCGACCGTCTTGCAAGGAAGGAGCTTCCGGTCTGCGTCGCCGCCTGCCCGCAGCGCGCGCTGGACTTCGGCACCGTCGAGGAGCTCAGGAAGCGCCACGGCGACGACGGCATGATCGCGCCGCTCGCCGCAGGCGACTACACGAAGCCCAACCTTCTCATCACGAAGTGCGCACAGGCCCAGCCCGCGCCCGAGCGCACGAGAAGCTGGCCCGACTTCCTCAATGACAAGACCGCCTGAGGCGGCTCAACAGGGCGTACAGGGGAACGGCGTCACGGGCGGGCAACCGTCCTGACGTCGGTTTCTCGGACAAAAACTAACGGCTGCGAACAACAGGGGAACAGCAGCAGACGATTGCCTCCTCGGATGCGCCGGCTTGACGGCCGGCGTTTTGGGCCTGCCGGCCTCGTGTGGGGGGCGGCGGGCCGCTTTTTTGGATTTCAACAGGTGCACATGACCGCACCTGAGATGACAATTCTTGTACCGACCTCCTGGCCGGCTGAAATGCCGGCGATTCGGGGCCGCCGATCCTGCGAAGGAACGGCGGGCCTTTTTTTCAAGGTCCGTCCCAGGAGGTCCGCTGCGCGTCGTCTCGTCTGAGACGAAGTCCCGATGACGGTTTGCGGACGAAAAGAACGCCCGGCCCTCCGTGAGGAGGACCGGGCGTTTCGTCAGGTCGGAACCGTGAGCGGTCGATTAGAAGTCGACGCGCATCGTGGCCTCGATGGCGTGGTTCTGACGGCCGGCGTCACCGGCGGAGAGACCGTAGCTCATGCCGAGGTTGAGGTTCTTGTAGGTGGACATGTAGCCGACCTTGAGGTCGCCCACGAAGCTGCCCGAAACGTCGTAGTCGATCGTGTCGGTCGTGGAGGAGCCTTCAAGCGTGTAGGACGATTCCGTGTCGCCGAAGCGGCCGCGGAGCGTGACGTCAACATAGGGCTTGACCTCGAAGGTCTGGAACATGAAGGACGGAGTCTGGACCGTCACGCCCACGGGCACTTCGAAGATCGTGGCCTTGTCTTCGGACACGTCGAAGAGCTTCGTGGTGCCGGCGGCGATTTTATAGTCGTCCATGTCGACGATCGAGAGGCGGGCGCCGGCGTGCGGCGTCAGCGTGAAGGCACCCGTCTTGAACTCGCGTTCGGCACGGATGCCGGCGGAGAGGGCCTTGGCCTTGAGTTCGGAGGCGAGCTCGAGGTTGCCGAGCTGCATCGTCACGTCGCCGTCGGTCGTCACATAGGAGAGCGTGCCGATGACGTTCGTCTCACCGTACATGCGGGAGCCCCAGAGGTGCAGGCCGACGTTCTTGACATCGGTCGAGACGGGGAGGACGTCGCCTTCGCCGTCGGCATCACCCGACTGGTAGGAGGCGGCGGCACCGATCGTCCAGCCGTTCTTCAAATGGGTGTCGAAGCCGCCCATGATGCCGTAGGTGTCAAGGGAGTAGCCGTAGGCGGAGCCGCCCATGGAGAGGTCGTCCGTCTTGAGACGGGCGCCCAGAGGCTGGACCCACCAGCCGCCCATTTCCTTGGGCATCGTGGCGGCATGATGCTCGATCATGTCGGCCGTGTAGCCCTGGAAGTCAACCGTCATGGCCTTGACGCCGGAGATGGCGCCGAGACCCGTCACGGAGTTGATCATGCTGCTGATCTCCTGGAGCGAGGCGCCCGTGGAGAGGATCTGGTTGATCAGCTGGGTGTCGGGACCCGTGGAGCGTTCGCCGGCGAAGATCTTCGAGACGAGGTTCTTCGCGGAGACGTTGAGGCCGGAGCCTTCGACGGACGTGCCGCCGGCAACGATCATCCAGTCGCCTTCGGAGTTCTGCTTGATCTCGAAATGGTCGCCGACCTGGTTCTTCCAAGCGTCGGCGGCGGTGAGCTCGCCCTTCACGAGCTTGTCCTTGAGGGCGTCACCCTGCTTGAAGTTCTCGAAGAGCTTGTAGGCGCCCCAGGTGAGGTTGGCGCCGTCAAGCGTGACCTCGACATCCTGTCCGGCTGTGATTTGACCCTTGAGGCCGTCGGCCGTGAAGAGTGCGTTGCGGTTGAAGTTGGCCGCGTCGAACTTGAGCGTCGTGTCGCCGGCAAACGTGAGCTGGGCGCCGTACTTCGGAGCCTGAGCATCGGGGTTCGTGTCGGCAGTCTTGGTCGTGGCAACACCACCGAAGGTCACCTTGGCATCTTCACCGAATACGACGGGCGCGCCGACTTCAAGGACGAAGTTCGGGGTGGTGCCGGTGGTCGTCGTGTCGGCCTTGACCTTGTCGGCCATGGTCGTGGCGACGTTGAGACCGAGGTAGCCGGATTCAGCCGTCAGCGTGCCGTTGATCTTGTCGGTCTTGTGGATGATGACGTCGGAGCCCTTGATGTTGAGCGTGCCGTTACCGAGCGAGAGGGAGCCGACTTCAACGCGGGAGTTGCCTTCGATCTTCAGCGTCTGGGTGCCCATGGCCTGGGTGATGGCGTCGACAGTGACGGAGCCGCGGTCAACAGACGTGTTGTCGCCTTCGCCTTCGCGTCTGGTCACGACCTTCGACGTGTCGGCCTCGATGGGACGTTCGACCGTGGCAAACGTGATCGAGCCGATGGCAACGTCGCTGCCCGTGATCGTCTGAACCGCGTTGACAGTGGTTTCGCCGATCACAAGCTTGTCGGTTTCACTCTTGATGGATTCGCCGTAGGACTTCTGGAACGCCTCAAGCTGCTTTTCGTTCAGCGTGCCGAGGAAGTTCTCGAGGTTCCTGGCGTAGTCGTCCTTCGTCCACTTGGAGGTGTCGAGCGTGATCTTCTTGTCGTTATCGGTGATGCCGTCATTGACCTTTGTAAGGGCGGTCTCGATGAAGTCCTCGAGCTTTTCAACCTTGACGGACGGCGTCACCTTGAGGGACGTCGAATTGAGCGTGAGGCTGCCGAGCGACAGGGAGGCCGAGTAGCCATGTTTTGTGAGGTCGTCAGCCGTCTTAGCCTTGTTGTCGGAAATCGTGAGCTGGGCGTTGTTGTAGACCGTAACGGCGCCGAACTTGGTGACATCCCAAGAACCCTGATTTTCCGTGTCGGCATTGCCTTCGGTGCCGGTCTTGGAAGTGGCGGTTTCTTTTTTCCAGACGGCCTTGTAGTCGGAGAGCGTGACGCCGCCCTGATTGTAGTTGCCGTCGGCAACGATCTTGCCGTCCTCACCCTGCTCGAAGGCCTGAGCCTTGCCGAAGATGAGGGAGGCGCCGGAGGCGAGGTACTTGTTTTTGTCCTTGGAGAGGTCGAAGGAGCCGCCGCTGGCGAAGGAGCCCACGGTGAGGCCCTTGTTGACGGTGAACTGGCCCTCTCCGGTCACGGTAACGAGGTCGCCGATGCTGGCGTTTTTGCCGGCTTCATAGCCGTACTCGAGGTTGTCGGCGGAGAGGGTGCCGGTGGCATCGACGGTGACGGCCTTTCCCTTCTGGGCGTTGATGGTGCCCCAGGTGGACTTGCCCTTGATCTGGGCCGTGCCGGCCTTTTCAGTGATGATGAGGCTGGAGCCGCTGTCAAGAGCGCCTTCGGCGTTGACGAAATTGCCGCCTTCATTGAGCGTGACATTGCCGTAGCTCACGCGAGTGCGCGTTTCAGGCTTCTTGTCGGCTTCGCCTTCCTTCTTCTCGGCTTCGGTCTTGAGCTTGTAGCCCTTGTCATTGTTCGTGAGGGTGGCGTTCTTGAGCGTGATGTCGCCCATGACGACGGAGGCGGGGGCGGCCTCAAGGTCGTCGGTCTTGTTGAGGCCGTTGATCGTCAGATTGTCTTTGATTTTGAGCGTGCCCGTGTTGACGAGGGAGCCGGTGACCGTGATCGCCTTGTTGGCTTCGAGCGTGCCGTTGTTGACGAACGTGCCGCCTTCAGCGACGTCAAGGCCGACGTTGAGCGTCAGGCTGGAAAGTTTGTTGGTGAGCTTGCCGGCAGTCTTGTTGGCCTCGTCCTTGCTGATCGTGATCTTGTCACTTTTCTGGCCCTCGATCGTGACCTTGCCGGAGGCGTTCGTGAAGTTCTTGTTGAAGGTCTTGGCCCAGTCTTCGTCCCAGGTCTTTTCGTCCTTGATGGTGTTGGGGACGGTGTTGGCTCCGGTACCGACGGTCAGCGTGACGTCCTTGTTGACAGGCTCGGCCATGGCGCCTGCGGAGAAGACGGCGAGCGTGGTCAGGACGGCCGCGACGAGCGGCTTCCTGGAGAAGGTGGCGTTGCTCATTGATTTATCCTTTGTTTGACGATCCTGGTGTCGTACATGAGTGGCAAATACCCGCAAGGATACCAAAGACAGGCGTTGGGAAGAGCGCCTCTCTGGGGGCACCTTGACCTGCATCAGTTGCAGGAACGACCAAAACCCTTGGAAGGGGGGGTGATCCTGCTCAAGTTTCGGGATGTCCCTCCCGTGGAAAACCCTTATGCGGATCTCCCGGGAAGGGCAGGGGCGTCGAGAAGGCAGGTGCCATCGCCGTTCAGGCGCATTCGCGCAAATGTCTGTATCCTTTCGTCATCATGGAGAACGGACGGCAGAAACCCCTTATATATAGTGGTTGTCCGGCGAAATCAGATTTAGGAGACCGAAGATGGGACTCGACTTGTACGCGGGCACCTTCACCCGCTATTACACCCGCAACTGGAAGACGGTCGTGGAAGCTTGGGCCGAAGCCAACGGCGTCGACTTCAAGCGCACGGAGGCCGAGGACGAGGAGAAGCTCTCCCCGGAGGAGGTGCAGGCGATCGTCTGTGCATGGCGCGACGAGATGCTTCAGGCGGTGACGCCTGAAAACCAGCTTCCCGAGACCTGGGAGGAGAGCAACGACAAGGCCTACTACACGGACAAGCCCGACTGGGATGCCTTCGGCGCGATGTTGCTCGTAACCGCCGCCCACACGTACGAGGAGACGATTCCCGAAACGCTCGAAAAGGGCTGGGACTTCACCGAACATCCGCTCATCAAGCGCCTTGCCGAGGACCACGAGCACGTCTACTCGCTTTTCCGCAGCGTGATGGTCTGGGTTCCGATCACGAAGTCCACGATGGTCTTCCGCGGTCCGATGCCCACGGGCAATGAGGTGATGATCGGCACGCTCGGCGCGCTTGAGCAGGAACTCGAGCACATCAACGAGATCTGCTGGCTCGCCAAGGAGGAGACGATCCTCTCGTGGACCGAAACCGAGGGCTATCCCGCCAAGACGCTCAAGGACGTCGAGACGGGCACCGAGGATGGCAAGAAGGAGACCTACAGCACCGAGTCCCTCGCCAAGTTCGCCTTCTCGATCTTCTGGCGCGCCATGAAGTTTGCCAAGGAAAACCGCACGCCGGTTCTCTTCGACTACTAAGCCGACCGTCGACCAAAACCAAAAGCCGATTCCGAATGCTGATTCTGGATCGGCTTTTTTGTTGTTTGAGCTCCGCTCAAAGCCTTCCTCATTCTCCGTAGAGCCATTCGTCGAGGTCCCACCAGAGTTCGAAGAAGACGCGGGAGAGGAGGGCCGCGTCGCCGTAGGCGTCGTGGTGTCCGCCTCGAGCGCCGAGTCCGTACCATTCGAGCAGGGCGTCGAGTCCGTTGCGGCGGCGCTCCGACGGAATCGCCCTGGCGAGCACGAACGAGTCGACGACGGTGCAGCGGTCCTCGAACCTCGGTGCGCCGGGACGCGCGGCCTGAAGCTCCCGATTGAGCCAGAGAAGGTCCATCGTGCGGTCATGGATCACGACGGTCTTGCCGCGCACGGCCTCAAGCAGCTCGTCTGCGCGGGCCGCAAACTCGGGACAGTGCTCGAGCTCGCAGTCCTGAATGCCGTGCACACGCCTTGCGCCCGCCAGGGAGCGTCGGTGCGGATTGCAGCGAAAGTGCAGGCCGCCCGTCACGTTCTGCTCGACGTCCGTCTCGACGAGGGCCACCTCGATGAGGCGCCCGTTGCGCCCGCCCGTCGATTCGGTGTCGAGAAAGACGAGGGACTCTGCTCGGTCGAGCGCCGCATGCACGCCTTCGAGCCTCGCGCGGCGCTCCGCCTCCGACGTGAGAAGGTCGGGATTGAAATGCGTTCCTGAATGGAAAAGGCTCTGGCGAAGGGCCTCGCCGTCGTCCTGTACGGGAAGGCGGGCAAGAAGCTTCGAGAGTGCGGGCGAGAGCGGGGCGGGAGGGACTGGACGGGCGGGACGGGCAGGACGGGCGGCGGGATGCCTTTCGGAAGGCAGAAGCGTTGCGGCAGAGGCGTGCGGAAGGACGGCGTGCGGAAGAATGACGGTCATGGCGGTGATTTACTTGATGATGCAGTTGCGTCATGTTAGGCGGCGGTGCGTCAGTTTGTGACGCAGGAACATCTTTCCTGAACGCCGTTCCGATTGCGTCACGAGTTGACGCATGGGGTCCGATACTGATGAAAACGGAGGGGGATCCGCAGGGGCCGCCATGTCAGGGTCCGCGTTCTCCTCCCGAATCTGGAGTCAAAGACATGGCATACACCGCCTACAAGTTCAAGCCGTCATTTGTTGAGAAGCGTCTCAAGAGCTACAAGTCGAACCTGATGAAGTTCAAGGGACACGACAATCTCGTCGCCAACGCCGTTCGCGTGATCAGGGAGAGGCTCGAGGCCGATCCGCGCCGCTATCTTTCCTACGGGCCCTACTGGTGGGGCATCAAGAAGGTGCTCGTCGACAACGGCGTGCCGCTCGGCGAATGCGACGACGAGGAGATCAGGCTCGCCTACTCGGGCGCGACCGACGAGGAGACCATCGTGATGGCCGAGGAGTTCAGCCAAATCCGCCAGGAACCCTCGCCTCTAATGACATGGACCACCCACCCGATGCCTAGGCAATCGATTCTCGCAGATCGATAATGTGGCATCACAAGCCTTCATGGAGTCCATATCATGGCTAGAAAGCGCACCCTGTCAACACTCGACACTTCTATCGCATACGAAGCTGTTGGCCTCGACCTTGCCAAGGAGGATACTGCCATTGCCGCATTCGGCCCTGACCACGAGGGGCCTTATCTCATTGACCGTATGCCCTACGACAAGCTCTATGAGCTTCTGGCAGACATGGCTCCGACCTTGGTAACCATGGAGCCATGCAGTGGTGCTCATCAGATCGCCGAGCAGATTCAGGAGCTCGGACATGAAGTCATGATGATCAGTGGGCGGCATGTCCAGGCGTGGGTGAAGGATCATTGCAACGGCCAGAAGACCGACCTCAATGACGCGTTTGCCATCCTGAATCTGGCCTATGACCGCTGGCTGACGCCCATCCGCGGGAAGACGCGTGAGGAATGCCGTCTGCTTGCTCTGCAGGCCTCCTATCGCCAATTAAAGGGGCAGCGAACGAAGACTATGGTGCACGTCAAGGCTACGCTTCATGCATGGGGATTTCCCATCCGTGCAGGCTCCTTCAACCAGAAGGCTCTGCATGAGCTGATCGATGCCAATCGAGAGGCTTTCGGTGATGAAGTGGTAGAGACTCTGCACCTCATGATCAACCGGGTGCATGATCTCGACCATGACATTGCAACGGTGCTGAAGCTCCTGACAGAGGCTACCCAGCGTGATCCGCGGGCTTCCCTGCTCCGTTCCATACCGGGATTCGGAGTGCTGACGACGAGCCGTTGATGCGCTGTAGTGGGTGACATCGCAAGATTCGATTCCCCAAAACAGACCATGGCGTTCATTGGTCTTGTCCCGAATAACAGAATTACCGGGCATCACACGGAGACCTCTTCCGGTCGTGAAGCCCGAGGCCAGGGAAAGATGTCGAAGCGAGGAGACAAGATGCTCCGATCGCTCTGCATCCTGGGTGCAGGCGCATTGTGTTTGATGGTGCGCAACGACCGGTTGCCTGACTGCCCGTTCGTAGCAAGCATCAAGGAGCGCCTGGCATCGCCAAGACCTTGGTTTAAAGTTCTAGTCTATGTCGCAGCCAAGTTGGTGCGCATAGCCACAGCTCTCCTCAAATACGGAGAGACGTTCAGCTTCGAGAAAGCTGGCATATCGAAGGCGGTACTGAAGCAGTGGGAGCTTGAACAAGCCAAAGCCGCATAAGCCTTAACCGCCCGAAAGAGAATAGTCCGACCTCAAGCAAGATTGATTCATGAGATGCCTTAAAGGCGCCGTCTAATAGCCATACGCCTCACATTGCAGAAACTTGCATTGCCTTTTATTTGGCACAGACGGCTTTCTGAAGTTCATGGCGGGCATGGAATTCCGAACGGAGTCCCGACAGCCCTGAGAGATTGGTGGATGGGCCTCTCGCTTGAATAGAATCTGCTTGATCTGACTCCGCATGACCTCGGTAAAGGATGCGGATCAGGGAGTCTTTTTTCCGTCGTTTTACCGCGTTCCTGGGCGGGCCTCATTTCCTGAATTCACGCGAGCAAGCTCGCTCAAATTAGTACGGCCCGCGGCCACTGCGAGAGCGCTTTCGCGCTCACGCACCGCCTGCGGCGGAAAATACTTGACATCTTGCTTGACAAGAGTGGGCGGTCCAGAGATGTGAGGCGGGGAGGAATGGCGGAAAAGACAGCAAAATGCGAGGCATACGCCAAAATAGGAAGCCTCATATAATCAAATAGCAATACCTTTCCTGCCTTTGTCCGAATGATCCGCGCCATCCGAATTCGACTCTATCCGACGCCCGACCAGAAAAAATATCTGGCCGGTCTTTTCGGTGCCGTACGATTCTGCTTCAACAAGGCGCTGTATCTCAAGACGCATTTCTACAAGGTGAAGGGTGTCAATCTTCACCCGATTCACGACCTCAAGAAGCTCATCGCCATTGCTAAAAATACGGAGAAGTACGCTTGGCTGGCGGAATACGACTGCATGGCGTTACAGGAATCTGTTCG